>Ga0163199_1001604_pt1 | contig 14127 bp, 14 predicted proteins | sample PL_2010_150m_FD_113537 | JGI IMG/M metagenome (GOLD analysis project Ga0163199, IMG submission 113537) | Freshwater microbial communities from Powell Lake, British Columbia, Canada to study Microbial Dark Matter (Phase II) - PL_2010_150m | ecosystem: Environmental > Aquatic > Freshwater > Lake ... | reverse complement strand
GTTCCCTATATTGCGACCAGCACAAAGCTCATCATCGCGGACGCTAAGACGGATAAGGTGGCTCTCAATGTTGACATTTCCAAATTATCTCGTCCTGTGGCGGCCCCTGTAACAAAAAAAGCCATAGCCGTTCCGACTCAATACAAATTACCAACAAACAGCAACAATTCCGTGATCCTGGGATGGGTGATAATTATTGTTATAATTCTGATTTTGGGCGGGGGCGGATATTTCGCATACAGATTTTATAAAAAAAGAAAAAGCGCCAAGGAGCTTTCCTCGCTTAATCCTCCGAGTATTCAAGATAAGATCTAGACATGATTTATACCATTAGATTTTTACAAGGGCTATTATTCACGGAAGCTGTTGAGATATCCGCATTGTTCATTCTCGTACGTTGGGCCTTGCAGATAAATCCGAAAAAGTTAAGCAATTTTAAAATAATATTCGTCGGATTTTTGGCCTCTTTTGCCACCATTCCCTATCTTTGGTTCGTATTGCCGTGGTTTCTGAATCTTCGACATTATGTTTTGCTCGCAGAACTGGGAATCGTAATAGTTGAGGCTGTAATTTATTATCAGCTGCTGAATATTAAGTTTAAGAATAGCCTTTGGATTTCGCTGATTTGCAATTCACTTTCGTATTTTTTAGGTAAATTATTTTTTTTAATATTAAAATAAAATGAAGAAGAATAAATTTTTGGTAACGCTTACGATATCCTTTCTACTAGTTGGACTTAGCGAATTGGCCAGTATTGCGCAAATCCCAAACGCATATTTTTTGGGTGCAAAAGTTGCCCTGGCGGACTCAGATTGCGGTGGATATTACGAGCAGGTAGCGGAGCCTACACAAGAACAGCAGGCAGTGGTTGATTCATATGATTGGGTAGATAACTATGTTCCTACGCCAGAGCAGCAGGCGGCGCTAGAAGAACAGATAGTGCCACTTGAGGGAGGAAATTTGGAGGCACAGCAGCCATCATACAGTGTTCCCAACGAAAATCCAGGAGGCTCGGCTTATACAACTCAACCATCCGGTGCTGGTTATGCTGTTGGGACAAAGGATGGTGAGTATGTGTACCAAAACGGTACAACCGGAGAGCTCTACACGGTAAACGGCAATGGATATCAACAGATAATGGATCCAAATACCAGTTTTACTCAGCTGACTCCAGATCAAGCCAATAAATTGGCAGCAGATTCATCTTCCGGCGGCGCGGTGGGCGGTGCTGGTTTTGCTGTTGGGACAAAGGATGGTCAGGCTGTGTTCCAAAACGGTACAACCGGAGAGCTCTACACGGTAGGCAGCGATGGATATAAACAGACGCTGGATCAAAGCACCACTTTCACTCCGCTGACTCAAGATCAAGCCGAGAAATTGGCAGCTGGATCGGGTATTACCGCTGCCGGTTTGACGACTCCTTCCGGGCAGCAATTAATGAGAGACAGCAGTGGCCAGCTAATGCAAATAGGAGCAAATGGTCAGATGGTTCCCTATACCGGCAGTACGATTATGGGAACAACCGGCACAGCTGGAAGCGGGCTTTTCGGCGCGCTGGGACAGATGGTCGGTTCTGCCGTTAGCGGAGTGGGTTCTCTTATCGGCGGCGCGCTGGGATTGGGGGGCGGTACCGGCGGTTACGGAACAACCGGCGGATATGGCGGAATCGGCGGCACCAGCGGATACGGTACCACCGGCGGGTATTACGGCGGGACAGGAGGATACAGCAGTCTTGGCGGCGGGACGATGATGGGAGGAACAGTAGGAGGCGCCGGAGGCTGGAATCCGGCCAATTATGCCAGCACGGGTCTTCCGTCAAGCTCCATTTATGGGATTGTCCGAAATATAGTGATGTGGGCTTTGAGCCTCTTCGGTTTTTTTGGAATAATCGGTTTTGTGATCAGCGGCATTTGGTATCTGTTGGCTTCGGGCGACGACGCCCTGATGAAAAGAGCCAAAAATGGCATGCTCTATTCGATCATCGGGGTGGTGGTGGGTCTCATCGGTCTGGTGATAATCTACGCGGCCAACTCACTGCTTAATGGATCCTGGTTTTTCTAGTTTTTTCAAATTATAATTTCTTGTTCAATCTAATGACAAAGAAAAACAAAAAATATATTCCGGCTGTCTTGCTTCTCGCCGCTCTGATTGTCGCGCAAAAAGCCGGTGCCCAAGGAATCACATTGCCCAACGTCGGACTTCCGTCAGCGAGTTTGTCAGCGGTGATTTCGGGAGTGGCCAGATGGCTCTTGGGAATCTTCGGCTTTTTGGCGATTATCAGTTTTATCATCAGCGGGACGATGTATTTTCTGGCGGTGGGAGACGAGTCTGAAATGAAAAAAGCCAAGCATCAAATGTATTGGTCTATAACGGGAGTGATAGTGGGAATAATGGGACTGGTGATAATAATGGCGGTTGACCAAATGCTTCGCGGAAGCGGGCTGGGCTGAAATATTTGATGATTTTTTTTGATTTTTTGCGGCGCCTTCTCGGGGCGTTGCAATTTTTTTCGGAGAATGTTAGAAGTTATATGTATTCGGGCGAGTGGTGAAATTGGCAGACACGCCAGCCTTAGGAGCTGGTGGGGCAACCCATGGAGGTTCGAGTCCTCTCTCGCCCACAAATTTTAAGTGGAGGTTTTTACCCCATAGTTAACGCGAAGCGTTATACTTCGGGGCGAGTCCTCTCCCCGGCACATGCTAAAAATAATTTTTCAAAATAAAGATATTATCGTCGTGGATAAACCGGCCGGAATGGCTGTCCACTCGGGAGTGAATACCAACGAGGAAACACTCGTTGATTTTTTGGTCGAACAATTTCCGGAAATAAAAAATGTCGGCGATGATCCGGAAATTCGTCCGGGAATAATTCATCGCCTGGATAAAGAAACTTCGGGAGTCATCATCGTCGCTCGAAACCAAAAATCTTTTGAGTATCTCAAAAATCTCTTCAAAAAACGGGAAATTGAAAAAAAATATCTGGCGCTGGTTTTCGGCAAGCTTAAAGAAAAGCAGGGAAAAATCGAGGGAGAAATGGGAAGGTCTAGAAGAGATTTTCGGAAGCAAGCGTTGGTGAGGGGCAAGATCAGCGTTCGAAATGAAAGATATTCACTGACACTTTATAAGGTTCTAAACGAGTCGGGCGATTATTCTCTGCTCGAAGTTTTTCCCAAAACCGGCCGGACGCATCAAATCCGGGTGCATCTTCATTCCATCGGACATCCAATCGTCGGGGATAAAAAATACACTTTCAAAGAGTACAAAAACATCGAGGCTCCCAGAATGTTTTTGCACGCTGAATCAATCTCATTTTCAGGTCCGGATGGCCAGAAATATTTTTTCAAAAGCGATCCGCCCGAAGAATTCAAGACTTATTTGAAATAATAGATTCAAAACAAAAAAGCTCTGAACAAGCCAGAACTTTTTCGATTTTTGAGCGGGTGAAGGGAATCGAACCCTCGTCCTCAGGTTGGAAACCTGATGTAATAGCCATTATACAACACCCGCTTGCTATAAAATACTACTAAAATTTCCTCGTTAAATCAACTTTCGGGCTGCTGGGAATCGCCCCGAAGTATAGCGCTTCGCGCTAACTACGGGGTAAAAACCCAGTCAACTATTTTTCGGGGCACCCGGATTCGAACCGGGATTACATGCTCCCAAAGCAAGCGTGCTGCCGTTGCACTATGCCCCGCTAGATGGTGCAAGCTTATTCTACCGGTATATTTACCCCGCACTTGCTTGCATGGTGCGGGGCGACAGCCCGGTAATAAAATTTTAAAATATTCTCCAAGCTACCAAATACCCCTTGCAACGCAAAAGCAAAGGGCATTCAGCATATCGAAAAATATTTTTTAATATTCTTTTCTCTAAAACTATACTGCCACAGCTTCTTCTATTTCCGGCTCGGCGATTTTTTTCACCTGGCTTCTTGCCGCTTCTTTCAAGCGTTTTCCGGCTGTGAATTTTGGGGTGTTAACCGCTCCGATAGTGATTCTTTCTTTAGTTTGAGGGTTGATTCCTTCCCGAGACGCCCGATGAGTCACCTTGAATGTTCCAAAACCGGCGATGGTCACTTTTCGATCCTGATGGAGCGCGTCCATAATGACATCCACTATCGTGTCCACGGTCAGCTCAACTTCCTTTTTGGTTTGGCCGATTTTTCCAGCGACCATTTCAACTAAAGCTTCTTTGTTTATATCTGTTGCCATATTTCACCTCGCTCTCTAGATTTACCCTTATTTAAAGCCTAAAAGTATTGTAGTATTTTTTCGAATTTTAGACAACAGGCTCCTTTGCCTTGTGTTACGTTGGCAATTATCTGGCTATTTCAACCGCTCTTGTTTCACGAAGAACATTAACCTTGATTTCGCCCGGGTATTTGAGCTCTTGTTCTATCTTATCGGCAATGGTCCTGGCCAGTTTCAGCGCGCCAAGATCATCGATTTGGTCGGGTTTCACGAAAACTCGAATTTCACGTCCGGCCTGGATGGCATAAGACTTTTCCACTTCCGGGAAAGAGGTCGCCACATTTTCAAGATCAGTGAGCCTTTTGATATAATCCTCCAATGTGTCCTTTCGCGCTCCCGGGCGGGAAGCCGACAAGGCATCGGCCGCCGCGACAATCATAGATTCATTGCTTTCGAAAGGATAGTCTTCGTGATGGGATTTCATGGCGTCGATTACCGCTTTTTCCATCCCGAATTTTTGGAGAATGCTTATCCCGATTTCAATATGCGTCCCTTGCACTTCGTGGTCAACCGCTTTTCCGATATCATGCAAGAGTCCGGCTTTTTTGGCCAAACTCACATCTGCTCCCAGTTCAGCTGCGAGAGCTCCGGAGAGATGAGCCACTTCCAGAGAATGCAGAAGAACATTTTGTCCGTAGCTGGTTCGAAAACGCAACCTGCCGAGCAGCTGGATCAATTTCGGGTCAAGTCCGGCTATTCCCACGTCATAAGCCGCCGCTTCGCCGGCTTCCTTGATCTTATTGTTCACTTCGGTTTTGGCGAAATTAACGGCTTCTTCGATGCGAGTCGGATGAATGCGTCCGTCCTCAATGAGCCTTTGCAGAGCCAATCTCGCGATTTCGCGCCGAACCGGATTAAAGCCGGAAATCACAATGGCTTCCGGAGTATCATCGACAATAACTTCTATTCCCGTGAGCCTTTCGAGAGTTTTTATATTTCTTCCTTCGCGGCCGATGATCCGGCCTTTCAGTTCGTCAGAAGGAATGGCCACCGTGGAAGTGGTGGTTTCCGCCGCGTGGCTTCCCGCGTAACGCTGAAGAGCGATCGTCATGATATTTCGCGCCTTCTTTCAAGCTCCTCTCTCCCCTCCTGTTCCATTTTTTTCATTTGCCTCGCGACCAGATCCTTGTTCTGCTCTTCGGCCAATTGCAACAGAATCTTTTTAGCCTCTTCTTTTGAAAGGACCGCGATTTTCTCGAGCCTTTTTAATTGTTCCTGTCTGGCGATTTCCGTTTCCTTTTTGATCCTCCTGATTTCCTCGGCTTTTTGGATAAGGAGATCTTTTCCGCGCTCCATCTCATCCAATTTCTTGTCCAGAGTCACTTCTCTCGCCTCAAGCCTTTTTTCGAGCCTGAAAATCTGATCCTGGCGCGCTTTTTCTTCTTTTTTTGTCTCTTCAAGAATTTCAACCGCTTTATTTTTTGACGCCAGCAAAACCGCCTGGGCTTCCGCTTCAGCGTCTTTGAGCATCTTATTCATTTTCCCCTCCGCTGTTCCTAATTGTTTCTTAGCAATCGACTGGCGGGCGAGATACCCCAGCGTCGAGCCGGCTGCCAAGCTTAAAACTCCAATAACAAGAAGACCGAAACTTAGTTCCATAATTTTGAGAGCTATTCAGTTGATAACACCTGTCCAGCATTTGAATTAATCTATAGTTTTTTAATTCGCTTTTACTTCGACAATAATTTTAGCCATTTTATGTTATCAAGTGATGCCGTAAATTAACAATCACCAACGATTATATTAAAACATCCATCTTTTTTTGTCAAAACCGGATCAGGTATGCTAAAATTTATTGGTATGATAAAACCAACTTTCTTAATAGTTCTTGACGGATGGGGCATCAATCCGGCCTTTGAGGGAAATGCCATTGCTCAAGCGAATACTCCGACCGCAAACAACCTGCAGCGCTATTATCCCCAGGTTCTTCTGCAAGCTTCCGGAATTTCCGTGGGTCTTCCCTGGGGGGAAGTGGGAAACTCGGAAGTCGGGCATCTCACTTTGGGAGCCGGGCGGGTGATTTATCAAAGTTTGCCGCGCATTACCCTATCCATCCAGAATGGAGACTTTTTTAAGAATGAAGCTTTCGGCGCCGCGATTGAAAATGTTCGAAAGAACAATAGCGCCCTTCATATAATGGGTCTGGCTTCAAATGGCAGCGTTCATAGCTCGCTCAGCCATCTTTATGCTCTCTTGGAGCTGGTGAAAAACAACAAGGTAGAAAAAATATTCCTTCATCTTTTCCTGGACGGCCGGGACGCCCCTCCCCGTTCCGGGTTAAAGATAATTTCGGACATAGAAATGCGCCTGAAAGATTACGCGAATGGCCGAATCGCCTCTCTTTGCGGGAGATATTTCGCCATGGATCGAAATGACAATTGGGATCGCGTCGAAAAAGCCTATAATCTGCTCTCGCAAGGCGCGGGAAACAGGGAGAAAAATGCCGAGGAGGCGATCCAAAAATCATATCAAGCCAATATAACAGATGAGTTTTTCGAGCCGACAATGATCGAAGATGATAAAGGAGAAATAAATTTTATTAAGGATAAAGATTCCCTTATCTTCTTTAACTTTCGGGAAGACCGGGCCCGCCAGATGACTAAAGCCTTTGTCCTTCCGACCTTTACCAAATTCAAGCGCCAAAAATATCTGCCGGATTTGGAATTTATATGTATGATTCAATATGAAGATAATCTTCCCGTAAAAATAGCTTTCCCTCCGGAAAAAACGGAACATTGTCTTGGCGAAATCATCAGTCAGCAGGGCTTGCACCAGCTTCGAATCGCCGAAACGGAAAAATACGCCCATGTCACCTATTTTTTTAACGGCGGCAGGGAAGAGCCTTTTCCTAACGAGGAAAGAATATTGATACCATCCCAGTCTGTCTCAACTTATGACAAAGCTCCTGAAATGAGCGCTTTTTCCATCACGGAAAAAGCCATCAGGGAGCTGGGAACCGGAAAATATTCTTTTGTTCTGATTAATTACGCCAATCCGGATATGGTTGGCCATACTGGGAATCTCAAAGCCGCTATTTCCGCCATTGAAATCGTGGATCGATGTCTGGGAAAATTAATACCTGAAGTTATCAAACTGGGCGGAACTCTTTTCATTACCGCTGATCATGGCAATGCTGAAGAAATAATAAATCCTCGCACCGAGGAAATCGACACGGAGCATTCAACTTTCCCGGTTCCCCTTTGGTATATCACTCCGCAGAATCAGCGCCAGAAAGGCGAATCCCGGATAGCTGAAGAAAGAAATAACGTGCGTGGGCTTTTGAGCGATGTCGCTCCAACAATATTGAGTTCTATGAATATAAAAATCCCGTTGGAAATGACGGGACAAAATCTTTTGGATATTCTAACTTGAAAAGTTCAATTGATTGCATCTGCGCAAAAAATTCTAGAAGTATTTTGCGATAAGCTCAAACTCGTCTTCCCTTTCCGGATGGCAAGCCAATTCGGTTTTTCCTTCCGGAAGATCTTTCGTGAATTTTTCAGCGTCCGCGATCCAATCAAGGCTGACAAAATAATCCGGCCCGTCAAAATCATCGCTCTTGAAAATATTTTTATCTCTTTTCCAGAGGAAGAAGACTATTCTTCGGATATTGGTCTTGGACCCCAAAAGATCTTTTTTGGCGAAACGGACATAAGGTATCCTATAAATTCGCGCCAGTTCAAGAGCCATCAAAAAGTATCGTCCGAACAAATGAATGTGCTGATGGGAATTGATACCCTCCGGATGCCGGCCGAATAATTCACGAAACTTTTCGATCTGTCCCGTCCACTTGCTCCAAATTCTTTCTTTTTTATACTCTCCGCTGCCAAGATGTTTCAGCAAGAATAAAATTCCTCTTCCCAGCACTCCCTTCTTTAGCCTTTTTTCTTTCCGCGGAACATTGGCTAAGTCCAGATGGACATCAAGTTTTACTCCTGATCTTGTGATCTCGCCTATTTCTTCCGGACTGAAATTTCCATTAGCCATCACCGACACCCGATCAAGCTTCCCAAGTCTGATCAGTTCTAATATATTTTTGTTGGCCAGTTCGCTTTTTCCGAAATCATCAGCGGAAATGATCAGTTTTTCTCTTTCTTTTTTTTCCAGCATAAATTATTTTGCTTTCTTGTGCCCCCGGATTCTTTTTTGTGCCAGCGGTGGGAGTCGAACCCACATGGAGCAAGCTCCACGACATTTTAAGTGTCGCACGTATGCCAATTCCGTCACGCTGGCAAGATACTAATTTTGAGGTCGCGCCCGGAATTCCTGCCTGCTGGCAGGCAGGGAACCGGGGCATATGAGGTCCGGAGCGGATTTGAACCGCTGTACAGGGTTTTGCAGACCCTTGCCTAACCGCTCGGCCACCGGACCCTATCGAGCCAACTGATAAAAAATTACCATCATTTAGGTTGATGGTCAACGACTATAAAATCCAAGTTTAAAAATACAATTTAAAACAGCACTTCTTGTTTATTTTCATCACTAAGTCTATCGGCATCCATCTGAAGTTCTGTTTTATTATTTTCCCCATTTTCCTTCTCAATCGCCTTTAGAACTTTCGGGATCTTTTTGAAATCGGTCTTGATTGTTTCTCGAAGGCTCCCCTGATAAAGCGCCGCCGCGGGGTGATAAAGGGCGTAGAATACTTGTTTTCCGATGCCGGGAATCTCGCGCCGGAGAGCCTTTCCGTGCATCTGGGAAATTTTTTGGTTGGGAAGAAACCGTTCCATCGCGTGCCGGCCTAGAGTTACGATCAATTTCGGCTGGATGGTTTTTATCTGCGCGAGGAGCCACGGCCAGCAGGCCTCCGCTTCCTCCGGCAGCGGATCGCGATTTCCCGGTGGCCGGCATTTGACGACGTTAGCGATAAAAACATCTTCCCGCTCCATGCCCCTCAGCCCGATCATCTCATCCAAAAATTTCCCCGCCGCCCCGACAAAGGGACGCCCAAGTTTATCTTCTTTTTCTCCCGGACCCTCTCCGATAAACATAATTTCCGCTTTTTCATTTCCTTCGCCCGGGACAACTTGCGTGCAAGTGTCGCGAAGATGGCACTTGCGGCAAGCTTTCATTTTTTCTTCAAGATTTTTATATTCGGACATCGAAATTGTATAACTGACTTTATTCTATTTTCCATCCATCTTCGTCTTTCGTCAATTTTCCCTTTATCTCGAATCCACTGGACAATCGGTGTCCGCCTCCCCGCAAAAGCCGGGCAATTTCGGAAACATCCACATTCTTATACTCTTCGCTGCGAAGACTTCCTTTGACTTTCCCTTTTCCTCTTTCTGATAAAACCAGGGAGAATTTTGTTCCGGAAACGGTGTTGAGAATTTCTGCCACTCCGGAGATATCTTCTGCGTCCCCATGAAGTTCCTCGAGATCTTGTTTTGTGACGTAAGACATAATCGCCCCCGTTTTTGGATTGATCTCGGCTCTTTCCATGGCTCTTCCCCATAATTTCAGGGTCTCAAGCCTTTTGTTTTTGAAAACGAGACGGATAATTCTCGAAATGGAAGCTCCTTTTTTCATCAGTTTGGCCGCGATCTCCATTACTTTGGGAGTAGTATTGGCGTGCTGAAAAATTCCCGTGTCCCCCAATATCCCAAGCAAAAGAAATTCAGCCATCTTTCGGTTCAGCTCGATCCGGTGAAAGTCAAAAAAATCATAAAGGATCTCACAAACTGAAGAATATTTTTCGTCGCTTACCGCTATATCCGGCTTGATCTTGCTCATCCGCAAAGTTGTATGATGGTCAAGAAGAATTATTTTCTGGTGTTCTTTTTTTGAAGACACAATTTTTTCAAAGCCTCTTTCAACCGCGTCGCAACCGATGATCAGATCGAAATCGGAAAGCTTCAGATCTTCCGGGCTGATCACTTTCCCGCCTGCCAAAAAATCCCCGAGGTGCTGGGGAATGAAATCCGGGCAAGTTACTTCTGCCTCCTTTCCCAGGAAACCGGTTAGGTATTCCCTTAGCGCAAAAACCGATCCTATCGTATCCCCGTCCGGCGCTGAATGAGCCACAAGTAAAACCCTCCGGCACTTTTCCAGTTCGTTTTTTATTTCAGTAAATTCTTTGGCAAAGCGATAATTCATAATTGGATTGGAGTTGCCGTCTCATGCAATCTCCTTCAATAATTTCTCTATTTTGTCTGCTTCGGCCTCCGTTTTGTCGGGAACGAATTCAATTCTGGGAAGAGGTCTCATATTGAGCTGTTTGTTCAGTTTTCCCTGGATAAAATATATTTTTTTACCGAGGATCCGGAGCGTTTCTCCGAATTTTTTCTCCGGGAAAATACTAACAAACACTCTAGCATAGCGAAGATCCCGTGAAGTGTCAACCTTTGAGATCGTGACAAAAACACCGAGGGGAATATCGACCTCCTCGGCAATTATTTTAGCTAAAGTCTCCTTTATCAGTTCGTTAACGCGATCAACGCGTGAAAAGGTCATAAAAAAAATAATTTATGGTCAACAGTTATAAAATTTTCTTCACCACTTCCTCGTGAAAACAAACCAGAGTATCCCCCTCCTTTATTTTTGTGTCTCCTAAAAAAGTGATCCCGCACTCAACACCTTCTTTCACTTCGTCCACATCCACTTTGTTTTGTTGGAGATTGATAAGCTTCCCCCGCCCTAAAGATTTTTCCTCTCGCACGACTTCAATGTTTTCTTTGCCTGCCATTTTTCCGGAAATTACTTTTCCGCCCACGATCATATCCTTTTTGCCTGTCATGAAGACCGCCAGCACTTTGAGCTTGCCCAGGTCCGTGCGAACAATCTCTTCTCCCAGCATTGCGCTTAAGCGTTTCTTGATCTCGTCAACCAGCTCATAAATCACCCGATAAGATTTTATCTCAACATTATTCATTTGAGCCAGTCTCTTGGCAACGGTGGTCGGCTGTGAATTGAATCCGAAAACAATGGCTTTGGAGTTTTGCCCAAGTTTCACATCCGATTCAGTGATATCTCCCACTCCTTGCTTGATATAATCAAGACCGACCTCATCCGATTTTATAGTCCCCAGAATTTGTTCAATGGCCTCGAGCGATCCTTGCACGTCCGTCTTGAGGATTATATTCAATTTTTTTATATTCTCGTTCTCGATGGTTTTCATCATCTGCCGGGAATCAAATTTTTTCGTCTCGCCAAAACCTCCCGCTTGCATTTCTTTTTGCGCGACTTTTGCCGCCTTGAGATCCGTCACTCCCTGGAGGACGTCGTTTACATTTGGCGAGCTATTGAGTCCAATGACAGTTACCGGCGTGGAAGGACCGGCAACTTTCAGCTGTCTGCCCTTGAAGTCTTCGAGTCTTCTCACTCTTCCCACTATCGATCCCGCCGCGACATCTTGTCCTTCTTTTAATGTTCCCGTTCTCACAAGGACTGTGGCAATATTTCCCTTTTTCGGGTCGAGGCGCGATTCGATCACCACTCCGAGCGGTGGCCTCTTATAATCCGCTCGCAAATCCTCGACTTCTGCGACCAGAAGGATCATATCAAGCAATTCATCGATCCCGATATTCTGTTTGGCCGAAATTTCCGCCGATACGACATTGCCTCCCCACTCTTCAATCATAATTTCCCGATCGGCCAGTTCCTGTTTCACTCTCTGGACATTGGCGTTGGGCTTGTCGATCTTATTGATCGCCACGACCATCGGTATTTTCTTTTCTTTGAGATATCGGATCACTTCCTCCGTCTGCGGACGCACTCCGTCATCAGCCGCGACGACCAGGATGGCGATATCCGCAAGGCTTACCCCGCGTTCGCGCATGGACGAAAAAGCTTCATGCCCCGGAGTATCCACAAAAGTAATGATTTCACCTTTTTTCTTCACTTGATAAGCGCTGATGTGCTGGGTAATTCCGCCCGCCTCTTTTTCAACCACGGAAGTTTTGCGAATGGCATCCAGGAGCGTCGTTTTTCCATGATCAACGTGGCCCAGAATGGTCACGACCGGCGGACGATGTTGCAGATTCTTCCCCGATCCCTTTTCTTTTTTCAATATTTCATCAAGATTTTCAAGGGTCATCGCTCCCGAATCGCTTGTTTCAATATCTTTTTCCGTTTCAAACCTGAGGTCCGAAGCGATCACCGCCGCGGTTTCAAAATCAATCTCGTCGTTGATCGTTGCCAGAATCTTGTTCTTCATTAGTTCCTTTATGACATCTACTACCGGCAAACCCAAAAGCTCCGCGAAGCGTTTCACGGTCACAAGAGAGGGAATCTTCACTTTTGCTTTTTCAACTACTTCTTCCATTCTAAATATATGATAATTAAGGCTTTTTTACGCTTTTTTTCCTATCCCTTCCGCTCCCACTTCGGCTTTTTTGATCGCGTCTTTTTCCTCATCCGTCAGCGGATACTTTCCTGCCTTTCCTTTGGATACGGGCTTGGCATAAACCCGGTTTCCTTCGCGGGAATGAAGACTGGAGAATACCACTCCGGAGTTCTCACCGTCAAGAAGAGCGATTGAAAAACTTTGATCTCCGCCCAGATCTTTAAAAGGATTGAATCTCACCACTCCGACTTTATGCACCGACCGGCTGGCCAGATTGTGAATCTTGTTTGATATTCCGTAAAGATCCTGGATGTCCCGATCAAGTTCCTTCATATTTTTTGAGTGATCGAGAATGGTTTTTTCGAGATCGGCGCCGTTTTTTCCTAAAAAAAACTGTTGCTGATTTTTTTTGATGCGGCTGATATTCAGATGCAAAAATATGTTCCAGATCAAAAGCAGAATCCCGACAATTATCGCCCCGATCATGCCAATTCCGAGATTATTTTGAATTATATTCAACATAATGACTTAATTTAACTTAGCACCGAATTTGGCTGATGTAAAGAAAACCCCTGAAAATCAGGGGTTAAAAATCTTTCCAGGAATATACTAAATAATTTTTTCCAATGCCTTATCCAGTTTATCTCCAAATACTTTATAAATATTCCCGCTGGTCATTTTTTCGACGAGTTCCGTGCTCGCGCCGATGCTTGGCAGATAATTCTCGACGAAGTCTTTATAGAGATAAAGGGTTGGATAGCCAGACATATACGGCGGGAACATTTTTTCGCCAACTTGGTGTGGCGCGTGGTCCGTTTCGACCCAGTCTATTTTCCCTTCAAGCAAATATTTTCTCAGCTTTTCGACCGATTCTTGGTTTCGAAGCGGCGGATTCATTTTATAGAGCAGTCCGTCTGGACGATTCAGCATTTCATCTGTCCAAAGAATATGATGCGGGGTCACACCACAAGTAATTTTTATTTCTTTTCTCGCCTCTTCGACCAATTCCATTGATTCGGGACAAGAGATATGGCAGACGTGAAGTGTCCCGGAAAAACCTGCTTCTTTCGCGAGCTCGATTTGGTCTTTTACTGATTCCGCCTCGGCTTCGTTAGGTCGAGATTGAGAATGCGTGATTGGATTTTGCGGATCCCAGATTTCATTTTTTAATAAACTTTCTTTTTCACAATGCACCGCAATCACTCCCTCGTAATTTAATTTTTTTAGCGTTGCGTAAACTTTCTTTTGGTCTTCTTTTTCGAGAACCGTGAGGTCGCCCACTGATTTCCCGGCAAACATTTTGAGACCGATGACATTCTTGTAATTTTCGTAGCACTTTACCGCTTCTTTGAGTTGTTCTTCGCCGGCCGTTACTCCAATCCAAATATAGTAATCGTTAATTCTTTTTTTCGGGACGAGCTTTAAGCGCTTCTTGATATCCTTTTCGGTCGTGATCGGCGGATCGGTGTTCGGCATGTCAAAAATTTTCGTGACGCCTTGAGCGCTCGCGATTTCCAGAACATGTTTCACGGTTTCCTTGTATGATTGTTTACCATCGCGGCAGTGGACGTGGGGATCGATATACATATAT
>Ga0163199_1001603_pt1 | contig 14130 bp, 6 predicted proteins | sample PL_2010_150m_FD_113537 | JGI IMG/M metagenome (GOLD analysis project Ga0163199, IMG submission 113537) | Freshwater microbial communities from Powell Lake, British Columbia, Canada to study Microbial Dark Matter (Phase II) - PL_2010_150m | ecosystem: Environmental > Aquatic > Freshwater > Lake ... | reverse complement strand
GAGTTCCCCAACTGGGGCTATGACGCGCGGAACATCCTCACGCTGTTCTTCAACCACAGCAGCGTCAGCCCCGCGTCCAACGGCGACGTCTATAGCGGCGCTTGGGCGTATCCGGAATCGTCAGGTTGTTGCGGGCGTTCGCTCTGGTATAGCCCGATGATTCACGCGCCCGCGTTCGCACAATACGCCGTGGAGACAAGCGACGCCTGGATGCGTGAACTGGCCTACCGCCAGTTGGTGCTGCAAACCTACGACGTGCATGAGACGGGCGTCTCCGAGGACAACATAGACGGCGGCGCCATCGTCAACGGCGCGTGGTTCAACATCGCGCATCCGTTGCCGCTCCGGTTCGTGCTCGCCGGCATCGGCTGGCTGCCGGAAGAGGTGGGTGCCAGCCGGGAAAACCACATCGTTCGCTCGACGGCGGTGGTGAACTCGGTGCGCTACGGCGACGGCCGGATCGAATACGCGACCTTCGACGCGCCGGAAAACACGACCGAAGTGCTGCGCCTCGCGTTTGCGCCAAAGACGGTGACGGTGGACGGGAAGAAGTTGGAGCAACGGACCAACACCGGCGCCAACGGCTACACAGTGAAAACACTCCCCAACGGCGACGCGATCATCACCATCCGGCACGACGGCGCGAAGAAGATCGTCATCACCGGCGATGATCCGCAACAGGAGATCGAGAGCACGGCGTTGGTGCATGAGTTCGAGGGCAATCAAGTCCGCCTGATTGGGAGCGTGGGATCCGATGGCGGTTTGGCCGATGTCTATCTCGATGGCGTCAAGCAGTTGGTTCACATTGACTGCTGGAATCCGACTCCGCGCAGCGGGCAGGTGCTCTACTACAAGAACGGCCTGCCACAGGGCGCGCACACCCTCAAGGTCGTGCCGCGCAATGAACACAACCCGTATTCGAAGGGCAGCCGCGTCGGCGTGGATGCCGTGCAGTTCTCCAGCGCAAACAAAGCGCATGGTTTCCCAACCGGAACCGGGCCGGTGGAGACTCAATGGATGATCTTTGGCTACACGAGCGGGAATGATTACCGCGACTCACAAGGCCAGAGTTGGCGGCCCGCCACCGAAGTGGTCACCCGCACAGGCAACGGCGCGGACTCGGTGGTCACTTCGTGGTGGCTCACGCCCGCCACCAACGCGATCAGCAACACGTCAGAGCCTGAACTGTATCGCTACGGTGTTCACGGCCGGGAGTTCTGGGCCAACCTGACCGTCGGGCCGGGGAAGTATCACGTGCGGCTGAAGTTCGCCGCCGCGCGTGGCCTCGACACGCGATTGAACTGCTTCGACATCCTCATCAACGGCCAGCGCGTCGTGAAGAAGCTCGATGTCGCCGCCACGGCTGGCGGGCCGAACCGCGCCGCCGACCTCGTGTTCAACGACATCGCACCGCGCAACGGCATCATCGAGATTCGGTTCAAGGGCGCTCGCGTCATGGACGGCGAGAAGCTCGTTCGCGGCGAAGCGTTCGTTCAGGCGCTCGAACTCGGTCCCGGCGACAGCGGCAAAGGAGCGCAGCCCGTTTCTTCATCCGCGCCGGAACCGGCCGGCAATCTGCTGATGAATCCGGGATTCGAGCAGACAGAACACGGCGCAACGATGCTGCGCGGCACACAACGCGACGTGGCAGGCTGGACCTACGAGTTCGCCGGGCCGATGAAATCCTACATCTGGCAGGAACGCGACTACGTCATACATCCGCAGTGGGGCTTGCCGGAGTTTCACAGCGGCAAGGGCGCAATCCGCACTCACTGCGACGGCAACGCCCACACGATGATTTCTCAGGATGTCGAGGTCTCGCCGAACATGGCCTGCGCCGCGTCCGTCTGGGTGCGCGCTGTGGATTTGCACGGCAAAGGCTTCAGCAAAGATCCCAAAGACACCGCCGGACTCATCATCTGCGAACTCGACAACACCGGCAAGGTCGTCCAAAAGCACCCCAAGATCGAAGTCAAGAAAGCCGGCCCGTATCAACAGTTGACCGCTCGCTTCACAACCGGCGCAGCCACTGCGCAAGTCCGCTTCATCCTCGACACGATCATGGCCTGCGGCTACCAGGAAGGCCACGTCGCCTACGACGACTGTTCGCTGGAGAAGACGAACAAACGGCCATGAAGCAAAACCCCGTTCTGATTCTCGCCGCGTGGTTGCTGGCTTTCCCGAGTTCGCTCGACGCTGGCGACTGGCCGCGATGGCGGGGACCGCGCCTGAACGGCATCTCCGACGAGCGCGGCTGGTTCAAGCCGTGGCCTGCGGAAGGTCCCAAGATTCTCTGGCGCGCGTCGGTCGGCACGGGGTTCTCGTCGTTCGCTGTCAGCGAGAGGCGCGTGTTTACGATGGGCAACACCAACGGCATGGACAGCGTGTGGTGCTTCGACGCGGCCAGCGGTCGCGTGATCTGGCGGCACTCGTATGCCTGCCCGCTCGCCCCGCGCTTCTACGAAGGCGGCACGCTGGCTACGCCCACCGTGGACGGCGGGAGCGTCTTTACCATCAGCAAGAAAGGCCATCTACATCGGCTCAGCGCGGCCACGGGCAAGGTTGCGTGGTCGAAGAACATCGCCGAGGAGTTGAACCTGCCGCTACCCGAATGGGACCTCTCAGGCTCGCCGTTCATCGAAGGCGACTTGCTGGCGTTGAACGTCGGCAGCGCGGGCGCGGCGCTCGACAAGCACACGGGCAAGGTCGTCTGGAGCACCGGCACGAACGTTTGCGGCTACTCCACGCCCGTGCCGTTCGTCATGGACGGTAAACGCGCCATCGCCGTCCTTAGCGCCGAATCGGTAGCTGCGGTGGATCTCAAAACCGGCCGCGAGTTATGGCGTCATGCGTGGCACACCAGCCGCGCCGTCAACGCACCCGACCCGATCTTTGACGGCGACAGGTTCTTCGTCTCCACGAGCAACGGCTGTGCGCTGCTCCAGTTGCGCGGCGGAAAGCCGGAGATCGTCTGGAAGTCGCCCAAGGCGATGCGGAACTACTTCAACCCGTGCGTGCTGCTCGACGGCCACCTCTACGGCATCAACGGCACCACGCATGGCCTGACCAAGTTGACCTGCATCGAACTGGCCACCGGTGACATGAAATGGTCCGAGCCGGGCTTTGGCAGCGGCGCGCTCATGGCCGCCGACGGCAAACTCATCCTTCTCGACAAGGGCGACCTGAGCATCATCGAAGCCTCGCCCGCCAGCTTCAAGCCGCTCGCCCGCGCAACAATCCTCCCTGGCAAGTGCTGGACCGTCCCCGTCCTCGCCCACGGCCGCCTCTACGCCCGCAACGCCGCAGGCGACGTGGTGTGCGTGGAGATGGTGCCGCTTTCCCGGAATGCGAGCCGATGAGCCTGCCGACAAGAACGATTATAGATAAAGACTGGACGAGGCCCGGCGAAGCACATCTACTGGCGATGAAGCCGAAGGCTCTGGACTGCGGCAAGGATTGCCGCTCTCGGAGTGGCCGCGACTACGAGTGAAGTGTGAGTCGCCGCGCTGAGAAAAGCTGTGATTCTCACAGCAGTCCAGGGCGCTTCGCGCGTCCAGCTTGAAAGCGATATGAAAGCAATCAAACAACTCGTCTTGGTCCTGGCGGCAGCCGGAGCCATCACCATAACAATTTCTGGCGCGGAGCCGACACCAGCGGCCTCCGCGATCCAGCGCATCTACATCATCCACTTCTCGCACACCGACATCGGTTTCACCGACATGCCGGGCGTGTGCCGCGAACTGCAACAGCGTTACCTCGACATCGCGCTCGACGGCGTGCTCGCTACAATGTCGGAGCCGGCGGAGCGGAAGTTCTGCTGGACGTGCGAGTCGCTGGTCACGGTGGACGACTGGTGGGAGGTGGCTTCGCCGGCGCGGCGGAAAGATTTTCTGAAGGCGGTGCGCAGCGGCCAACTGGACGTCGCGGCGCTGCCGTGCAACCAAGCGCCGTTCCTCGACGCGGCGCAGTGGAGGACGATGCTGCATTGGGTTCCCGAAGACCTCTGGCGGCAGTTCAAGCCGGCCGTCGCGCTGCAAAGCGATGTGAACGGCTTCCCGCGCGCCGGCGCGATGGCGCTGCTCGACCGCGGCATCAAGCATCTTTGCATGAGCATCAACAGCGACAGCGGCGGGCCGCCGTTCTTCCGGCCATCGGCGTTCTGGTGGAAGATGCCGGACGGGCGGCGGATGTTCGTCTATCTGAACTACAGCTATCCCCACGGCTACGACTTCTTCGAGAGCACGCAATGGCGGCGCGGGCCGGTGCCGTTCGCGGCCGACACGCGCTACCGGCCGCCGCGCGCCGGCGATTTCTTCCGCACCGACGAGGCGTCGTTGCGCGCGGCTCACGCGCAGTGCCTCCAGCAGATCGAGCGTCTCAAGAAAGGCGGCTACAAACATGACGTGCTGACGATCTCGATGACAAACCACTGGCGCATGGACAACGATCCGCCGTTCCTGGCAATTCCCGATTTCATCGCCGCGTGGAACAAGCTCGGTCTGAAACCGGAACTGGTGTTCACCACCGCAACGAAGGCGATGCAAGCGATGGAGAAAGCCATCGGCGACCAGGTGCCGGAGCATGAAGGTGAATTCACCGACTGGTGGGCCAACGGCGTCGCCTCCGGGCCGCGCGAAGTCGCCGCCACGCGCGTCGCCAAGCGGCTGCTCGCCGCCGCGCAATCGCCGCTTTGGGGACCGATGCCCGCCAACGGCGCGCGCAAGGCGCACTCGCTCTACAAAGACCTCTGCCTGTTCGACGAGCACACGTGGGGATCAAGCTGGAGCGTGGCGTTGCCGTGGAGCCTCGACACGCAGGCGCAGTTCGCCGAGAAAGCGATGCTCGCGTGGCGTCCAATGGGCCAGGCGGAATGGCTGCTGTCACAGCGCGCTCGCTCGCGGTTGCTGCGCGAGGGCGAGGGATTGTTTGTGGCGAACCCGTCGCGCCGGCCGTTCAGCGGTTGGGTCCGAATGCCAGCCACCTGTCTGCGCGACGACTATCGCTCGTTGCTCAACCCGTCCACCGGCGGGCGGCTGCCGCTGCTCTTCGAAAACGGCATTCGCTCATGGACCGCGCCGAAGAATCCGGGCGAACTCACTCGCGAGAACACAGCGGCGACCTTCCCCGACAACGTGCCGAACCAGACGGTGAAATTCTGGATCGAGAATCTGGCAGCCGACAGCTTCGTGCGGCTGCGCTTGGAGAAACAGCCTGCCACTGGTGATCCTGTGCCGAGCGGCGGCCCGGCGGTCCAACTCGACGAGCAAGGCTGGCCGGTTTCCGCGCGGTGGGACGGGATGAAGAAGCCGCTGTTCGTCGGTGGGATTGGCGATTTCGCGGCGGCGAAAGTGAATGCGTTCGCGCCGCGTTGGACGCTCAAAGACATCTGCGCCGCCGGCAGCTCCGCTCGCGGCGACGAACTGCGCAAGAAACACATCGAGACGGTGCGGGCCACGGCGGAAGGCAAAGCGACCGTCGAAGAGACGCCGTCCACGAGGGTCTATGTGCAGTGGCTGAAGCATCCGCGTCTCGAATGGGCGCAGCGCCGGCTCGAACTCTGGAAGCACGAGCCGCGCGCCCGCGTCACGCTGCGCTTCAACCGCCTATCATCGGAAGCGCCGGAGATTCTCTACGCCGGCTTCACGATGCCATGCGAGGGCACGCTCCCGCGCCTGAGCAACGGCGGCGTGCCATTCACGCCGTTCAAGGACCAACTTCCCGGCTCCTGTCGCGACCACATCGCGCTCGACGGCTGGGCCGACTACGCCACGCCGGACGGCCACTGGCTCTGGGTGAGCCGCGATGCGCCGTTGGTCAGCTTCGACAGCCCGGAAATCTGGACGCGCCGCCAGACGCCGCCCGCGCATCCGGAACGGTTGCTGGCGATGCTCTTCAACAACTTCTGGTATACGAACTTCGTCGCCGACGAACACGGCGTGATGGAGTTCCAGTTCGACCTCGTCTGGCGCGAGAAGCTCGACTCGCCTGCCGCCGCAGCGGAACTGGCCGACGCGCTTGTCGCCGAGCCGGTGGTTCTGATTAACTCCGCCGGCAAAGATGACCCGATTGTAATGCAAAGGCTGTTCAACCCTTGATGACCATGAAAACCACACGACGCGAATTCCTGAAACGCACGGCGCTCTGCGGTTCGGCGGCGGCGTTTCCCAACCTCATCCCCGCACGCGTGCTCGGCGCTGACGGCGCTGTCACACCGAACAACCGCATTAACGTCGCCATGATCGGCACGGGCCGGCAGGTGTTCTACGCCAACCTGCCGTGGTTCCTCTGGTCCGAGGACGTGCAGGTCGTCGCGGTGTGCGACGTGGACGCCTGGCGGATGGAGCAGGCCAAGAAGAAGGTCGAGGCGAGCTACGCGAACAAGAAGCCCGGCACCACCTACAAAGGTTGCGCGACCTACCGCGACTTCCGCGAGGTGCTCGCGCGGAAGGATGTGGACGCGGTGATGATCTCCACGCCGGACCACTGGCACGCCTGCATGGCCATCGCCGCCGCCAAGGCCGGCAAGGACATCGCGCTGGAGAAACCCATCTCGCTCTCGGTCGAGCAAGGCCGCGCCATCGCCGACGCGGTCAAGAAACACAAGGTTGTCTGTCGCACCGACACCGAGGTGCGTTCGCAGCGATGGTTTCAGCGCCTTTGCGAGGTCGTCCGCAACCGCCGCATCGGCGAGGTCAAGCGCGTGCTGGTCGGCGTGCCCAAAGATCCCGCGCCGCTGGAGGAGACTCCCGCGCCGATGCCTGTGCCGCCGGAACTGGACTATGACCTTTGGCAAGGCCCCGCGCCGGCGCGCCCCTACACGCTCAAGCGCGTCCACACTCGGCAGGGCGGCCTCGACTACAGCGCCGGCACCGGGCCGGGCTGGTTCCACATCAGCGACTACTCGCTGGGCAACCTGCTGAACTGGGGCACGCACACCATAGACATCGCGCAGTGGGCGCTGGACACCGAGCGCACGGGGCCAGTCGAGGTCGAGGGGCGTGCCGAGTTCCCGAACAGCTTCTGGGACGCGCCGATCAACCACGAGTTCCGCTATCGCTACGCCAGCGGCGTCGAGATGCTTTACGTCTCCGACCGTCCGTTCGTCCGCGTCGAGGGCACGGAAGGCTGGATCGAGAACACGTGGTTCCAGTCCGAAGGTTTCAAGGCGAGCGATCCGACGTTGTTGAAGTGGAAGCCCGGCCCGAACGAAATCCAATTGCCGTGCATCAGCGAGAAGGAAGACTTCATCAACTGTGTCCGCAGCCGCAAAGAGCCGATTGTCACTGCCGAGATCGGCCACCGCGCCGCGACGATTTGCCAGATTGGTTTCATCGCGGCCAAGCTTGGCGAGAAACTGAAGTGGGATCCCGCCGCCGAGAAGTTCACCGGCAACGACGAGGCCAACAAGCTGCTGACCCGCCCGCTGCGTGCCCCGTGGACGCTCTGACCGCCACATCAAGAAAGGTTGACATCTTATGAAGACCAGCAGACGCAAGTTCATCCTCACCGCCGCCAGCGGCAGTCTCGGTGCGCTCGCCACGGCTCCTGGCGCGACCGCGCAAGCCGCGAAACCGACCGGCAAACAAGCCGGCGTTGTTGTCATCCCGGAGCGCAAAGTGCCCGTGCTCGCCGAGGTTGACGTCCTTGTCTGCGGCGGCGGCACGGCGGGCATCACCGCCGCGTGCAGCGCGGCACGGCATGGGGCCAAGGTGATTTTGATCGAGCGTTGGCCGTGTGTGGGCGGCATGGCGACCGCCGCGCTGGTCAACGGCTGGCACCGCAGCGACCGAACGAAGGTGGTGATCAACGGCCTGGTCGAGGAAGCCGCCGAGCGCGCCCGCAAACGCGGCTGGATCGAACAGGTGCGGAATTTCCCGAAGGCGTTTGAGACGCACTGGTTCGACCCCGAAGGCATGAAGGTCGTCTATCAAGACATGCTCGACGAATCAGGCGTGCGGACGTTCTGCTACTTGGTGGCCGGCGAGCCGATTGTTGAAGACGGAAGAATCCGCGGTGTGGTGGTGGAGACCAAGCACGGCACGCGGGCGATATTGGCGCGGATCGTGATTGACGCCACCGGTGACGGCGACATCGCCGCCAAGGCGGGACTGCCGTTTGAATACGGCCGGGCCACCGACGGCCTTGTGCAGGGCATGACGATGATGTTTCGGCTTAGCGATGTCGCGCCCGAGATCGTCAAGGCCCATCCTCAGGATGCGGATCGCGTGGTGGGCCTGATGAAGAAGCTTCGCGACGAAGGAAAGTTTCCGCAGTTCCTTGAGATGGCCGCCCGCCATTACCTGCGCAGTCCGCAGCCGCCCGACGTGTCCTACAACATGTGCCCCGTGGCCGGCAACCCGCTCCGCGAGGAAGAACTGACGCGGTTGACGGCGAAAGCGCGCCGGCAGGTGCATCAGTATGTGGAGCTGTGGCGGAAGGAAATGCCCGGCTTTGAGGATGCCAAGGTCGTGCAAACCGGTTTCAGCCTCGGCATCCGCGAGTCGCGGCGCGTCCGCGGCTTGAAGACGCTCGACGCGCAAATGGTCGTCAAGGCCGTCAAGCACTCCGACGCCATCGGCCACGGCATCTGGATGATTGATATTCACGACCCGAAAGGCAGCGGCCACACCACCTGGGCCGACCAGAAACCGGAGACGATGGTGCCGGTGGGCCAGAGCTACCACATCCCGCTCGGCATGTGCCTCAACGCCACGGTGCCCAACCTCGCCGTCGTCGGCCGCTGCGCTTCCTCGACGCACGAGGGCCATTCGTCGGTGCGCGTGCAGACCCACTGCATGGTCATGGGCCAGGGCGTCGGCACCTGTGCCGCGCTCGCGCTCAACGCCGGTTTGGACATGGCGAAGGTGGACATTCGCGAACTCCAGGCGCAGTTGCGTAAAGACGGGGTTTACCTGGAAGACGTGTCGAAGAAATGATTGTGTTGCCTGCGAAGCGGGCTGGCAGACGCTGACATTCACAATTCCGTCCGGAGTGCACCGGCTGACGTGGACCTATGCGAAGAACCGCACTGTCGCGGTCGGCCTCGATGCCGGCTGGCTGAGGCGCGTGGTTTACCTGCGCAGCCCGTGACAGTGCTGCGCGGCGGGCGTTTTCTCCCCTGTGCGACAGCAGCCCATCGGTTCCAACGATTTCGGTTGGTAAGTTTTCGGCTTTCCTCGACATTACCAAACAGGATGACTGAGAACGCTTCCATGCCGCAGCCGGTTGGACAACCCGACGGGCACACCGTGCGCGTGCAGCAGCTTTTCGTGAAACACCAGAGCGCCATCAAGGCGTTCATCCTCTCGCTCCAACCCAGCTTCGCCGAGGCCGAGGACGTGTTGCAGGAGACGTTCCTCACCGTCACGCGCAAGGCGGGCGAGTTCCGCGAAGGCTCCCACTTCATCGCGTGGGCGTTTGCCATCGCGCGGTTCAAGCTGATCGAGGCGCGCCGGCGGCGCGCGAAAGTCGAGTGGCTCTCCGACGAGATGCTCGACGTGCTGGCGGCCTCGGCGCCGGACGAGAAATTTTTCGACGCGCGGCTGCTGGCGCTACGCGCCTGCCTGGAGCGGCTCGCGCCGCGCGCGCAGGAGATCGTCCGGATGCGTTATCAGAGCGAACGCGGGCCGGAGGAGATCGCGCGGATGCTGGCGTGGACGCCGAACGCCGTGAACGTGGCGTTGTCGAAGGCGCGCGCCTGGCTGCGCGATTGTGTGCAGCGGCAACTGAGGGCGGCCTCATGAGCAACACGCGCCTGACATCGTTGCTGGAAGCCCACATGGACGGCCGGTTGACGCCAGGGGACGTTGCGGAATTGGAACGGCTGCTCATGGCATCAGAAACGGCGCGACGGCAGTTTTGGGAAGAGACCGCGTTGCACGGCCTGACACTCGAAGCCGCTCAACTTAAATGGTCCCAGCAACCGGCGGTCGCGCCACAGATGCGGCGTGGCATCGTTGAGATTGTTGCCGGGCTTCTGCCACTGCGCTGGCGGCTGGCGTGGGCGGGTGGGCTGGCAGCGGTCGCGCTGGCGGCCATTGGCGCCTGGCTGTGGCTGCCGCGCGGTGTCGAGCCGGCGGCGGGCCTCGCACACATCGTGGAGGTTCGGGAGCGCGTCGTGGTGACTCGCGCGGAGCGCGAACTGGAGGCAGGCAAGAGCTTCGAGTTGCGGGCGGACGACGTGGTCCGCATCGGAGAGCGCGCGTCGGCAACGGTGGTTTACGCCGACGCGACGCGGCTGGAGTTCGCGGCGGGTTCGCAGGCGACGTTCGACACGAGTCCGTCTGGCGGCAAACAACTTAATCTCGTCACGGGCGCGCTCACCGCTCGCGTCAGCAAACAACCTGAGGGCAAGCCGCTGATCGTCTGCACGCCGCACGCGACGGTCACCGTCGTTGGCACGGTCTTCACACTCGCGGTGGCGCCGCAGCGGACGCGGCTCGAAGTCAGCGAAGGTCTCGTGAACATCGCCCACGCTGGCGACGACCACGCCGTCGCCGTCGCGGCTGGCGAATGCGCCGAGGTCGCGCCCGGTGTGAAAGTCCGAGTGCAACCGCTGCCTAGAACGGGCGTGGCATCGGAGACGGCGTCGCGCGATCCGGCGCTCTGGCCGTTCGCGGTGGACAGCCCGTGGAATCATCCGGTCGGCTCGAAGGCGGCTTATGCGGACATCGTATCGCCGGTGCTGGACCTCGGCGCGGGCGCGACGATCAATAGACGCGGCGAGGGCCGTCCTGTGTTTGTGGCGGGGCCGGGCGATCCAGTGCGCCGCATTTTCAAACGCGACTGCGCGGAGCCGTTCGCCGCGCTGCGGATTCCACCGGAGGCCGCGCCGGACAATTCTCCGTGGGCGTTCTTGAACCTGATTGATGAGGAGCATCGCTTTGCCTACGAGATGAACGGCGCGCGACGGCGCGACGACGGCGACATCGAGGCACAGCAATGTTTCCGTGTGAACCTGCGCGGCGCGGGCGTGCCGCCGGAACAGATGGGCGCGAACCTTTCGGGCATTCCGTCGCTGGCGGGACTCATCCGCAAAGGCGAACTGGCCGGTGGCATCCGGCACGCGCTGGCCTGCATCGTGTTGCAGGCCGTGCTCAACCGCAACGGGCCGAACGGCCATGCGTTCGTCTGGCCCGCGGGCGTCGCGCCGACAGATCCCAAGTGGACGAGAATGCTCAGCGCCACCGGCAACCTACACCTCGGCACGTTGCTGGCGATTCCGCCGTCGGTGGACATCGCGGCCATCGGCGTGGGCGATTCGGGGCCGGCTTTCGAGATTGCGCGGGCGTTGCAGGATTATGGCGTTTACATTTCCGGCGCGTTTGAGGGCAAACTGTTTCCGAAGGCGGAGAAAAAACCGCACATCGGGTTTTGGATTGAGCCAACCGCCACGGAGGAACTGCCGGAGAACATTGACGCGCAGTTGGCGCTGATCGTCCGGCACCTGAAGGTGGTCGGCAACAACGGCCCCGCGAGCATCGGCGGCGGCGGCGTGCCACGCCGGCCGCTCGCGCCAAACTTTACGGAAGGCGCGCGATGAAGAACCGCTGCCGGCTCGTTGCTTTTGTGGCTTTGCTCGCGCTGGCGTCCACGGCTTCAGCCGCGACGACCAACCAGGTGCAGCGTTGGATATACCTGCACACCTACCTCAACAACGCCAGCATGTTCCAATTTGCCACCAACCTGCTGAACCGGGCGGGGGCAGCGGGTTACACCGGCGTCGTGCTGGCGGACACGATGCTGGAGACGACCAACGGTGGCACCGCCTCCTACAACTCGACTTATCTCCAGCCGTTCCTGAATCAGGCGAGCAACCTAGGCATCAATGTCGTGCCGCTGGTCTTCTCGTTCGGCCATTCCGAAAGCTCGATCGTCAGCGTGGACAAGAACCTCGCCGAGCCGCAGCCGGTCATCGGCGCGGGCTTCACGGTTTCGGCGGACAAGCAGTCGTTGCTGTTCAGCAATTCACTGGCGGGCATGGTCAACACGAATTTCGATACGCACAGCGGCAACTCGTTCACGACATCAGGCTGGGGTTTTCAGGACGCCCCCGGCATCCGCACGTTTGCCGACACGACCAACTTTCATGGCGGCGGCTGTTCGTTGCGCATTGACCCCGATACCACCGGCACGAACAAGCTCGCCCGCATTATCTACCGCTTCAACGTGCAACCGTGGCGGCAATACCATGTGCGGGTCTGGATGCAGATGACGAACTTCAGCACCACCGGCATGTTGGATGTGCAGTTCCTTGGTAATCCATCCGGCCAGGCTTGCAACTACACCGGCGACAACGGCCCGTTCACCACCAACGGCGTCTATCCGGCCAATCAGGGCTGGACTCAATACGATTACGTCTGCAACAGCGCAACCAACAACTCGATCAACATGGCCGTCGGTCTGTGGAACAACTCGACGGGGCACCTGTGGATTGACGACGTGAGCGTGGAGGAAGTCGCGCTGGTCAACCTCGTGCGCCGCACCGGCGCGTCGTTGCGCATCTACGACGCGGCCAACACCAACCTCGTCTATAGCGAGCCAGCCGATGTCAACACGGTCTCCGATCCCGCGATCTCGAGCGGCGGACCGTTCAACGCCTGGCACACGCCGCCGTCGGTGACACTGCCCGCCGGCACCTCGCTCGCGGCGGGCCAGCAGGTGAAGATGGATTACTACGCGGTCAATCCGATCAACGTCAAGCAGGTCGGCGCGTGCCTCACCGCGCCGGGCATCGCCGGTTACATGAGCAGCAACATCGTCGGCGTGGCGGGAAGGTTTCCGGCGAATGTCGGTTTCTACCTGGACATTGACGAACTGCGCCACCTCAACACTTGTGCAACCTGCACGGCGATGGGCCAGACCGCCGGCGGCCTGCTCGCGTGGCATCTCGGCCAGTGCGTCAGCGCCATCCGCAGCGTCCGGCCGAACGCGCCGATTTATCTGTGCAGCGACATGTATGACCCCTACCACAACGCCATCAGCAACCAATACTACTTCGCCGGCGGCCCCGTTGCCGGCTCCTGGACCGGCGTCACGTCCGAACTCATCGTGATGAACTGGAACCACCCGAACAACGTCGTCAACACCAACTCTCTGAACTTCTTCGCCAGCCGCGGCAACAAACAATTCATCCTCGGCTACTACGACACCGGCAACGGCACCATGTCCGCCAGCAATGAATTGAAAGCCGCGCAAGGCGTCGCCGGTTTCCAAGGCTTGGTCTATACGTCCTGGCTCAACAACCAGACCAACGGCTTCGCCCAGTTGGAGAACTACGCCGCCGCCGCGAAAGCGCCGACGCTGACCACCGGGCCGGCCAACCTGACCGTGAACCCCGGACAACTCGCCACGTTCAACGCCAGCGCGACTGCGCCGACGCCGATGACCTACCAGTGGCAGCGCAACGCCGCCGACATCGCCGGGGCAACCAACGCGAGCTACAGCTTCACCACAGTCGCTGGCGACAACGGCGCGCAGTTCGCCTGCCACGTCAGCGACTATGGTGGCTGGGTGCTCACCGATCCGGCGACGCTCACCGTCAACCAGCCACCGACACTGACAACCGTTGTCTCGCGCAAAGTCCACGGCAGCGCGGGCACTTTTGACCTGAACCTCAACCTCGATCCAATTGCAAATCCCACCGTCGAGCCGCGCCTTGGCGGGCCGAGCACGCTCGTCTTCACGTTCAATAAAACCGTCGTCGCCACCGACGGCACGCTCAGCGCCAACGAGTTCACCCTCACCAACGCCACCTACAGCAGCGCCTCCATCGCCACCAGCAACCTTACTCTCAACCTCACCAGCATCCCCGACCAATCGAAAGTCACGGTGGCGATCAACGGCATCAGCGACCTCGCTGGCAATGCCCTCGCCGGCACCAACGCCGTCAAGATTCGCGCCCTCTACGGTGACATCAACCAGAGCGGCACGGTCACCATTGGCGACATGCAGGCGGCCAAGAACAACTTGGGCCGGACGCTCACAACCACCAATTTCCTCTGCGACGTCAACCTCAGCGGCGGCATCACCATCGGCGACATGCAGGTGGGCAAGAACATGCTCTCCCACACGGTCTCGCTCAGCAGCTTCGGCTCCGGCTTTTCGACGCTCCAGTTATCGGCGATGTTT
>Ga0163199_1001601_pt1 | contig 14134 bp, 13 predicted proteins | sample PL_2010_150m_FD_113537 | JGI IMG/M metagenome (GOLD analysis project Ga0163199, IMG submission 113537) | Freshwater microbial communities from Powell Lake, British Columbia, Canada to study Microbial Dark Matter (Phase II) - PL_2010_150m | ecosystem: Environmental > Aquatic > Freshwater > Lake ... | reverse complement strand
CAGGAACAGGACATCCCGTGAAACAAAGAAGACGCTGTTAACCCACCCGCACATTTCACGCGGTGTATTGTGCTGGACAACCAGGCAGCGTCCTATCGAAGAAGGGGCGTTGAAGAAACCGGAAATCACCACAATGGCAACGGCCAGAGGAATTGAATGGGTGAAGGAAAAGAAAATGCTTGCCACAACCATGCCAATATAACTGGCCGCGATCCAGGCGCCTTCACGCATCCGGTCGAAGATACCAGCCATCAGCAAGCTGCCGGCGATAAACCCAGGCGAGGTCAGGCCATCCAGCAGGCCGTATTCGAACTCGGTAGCCTTGAGGTCTCGCAGGGCGAAAGGTAGCTATAAGACATTCGACTGGCCGAAAGCCACCAGGGTCGGGATCGAGGCTATGAACAATGAAGGTCACGGCCTGCACCAGATCCTCTGGCCAAACGAAATGTGTACAATCAAACTGGGCAAAATCTACAATATCAGTAGTAATCTAAACCTCAGATTATTGTTAATAGTACTCAGTGTAAAATACCTAGAATTAGTCGGTCTTGTTACCACGTTCTGGTGTTGTGTTTACTTAACGATTTTGCTAAGATAACTATAAGAAGTGTTTGTAACACATACAAATCTAGGACATTTTTTGGGTTTTACCTGCTAAACATTATGCTAGGAGCCCGATAATTTTCAATCCCCCTACTAACGCATATACATCTACAGGCTCCGATCGAATACGAATTCGCGCGTCTTTAAGGGCATTTCCAAGCCAATATTTCATGGAGGTGAACCGAAGAAAAAATCCACGCCGCCAATTTCTAATCCAACAATAGACTTTAAAAAGGAGAATACATAATGAAGCGTATACTTTCATTTGGTCTTGCACTGGTGGTACTGGTTGGTTTTCTGCCCTCCTGTACACCAAAAGTCACTCCAACGCAAGAAGTCGCTCCAGCCGAACCGGCCACAGCGGTGAGCACCGAAGTGGTGCCACCAACATCCGTTCCTGAACCCACAGGTCCGCAAGGGACTCTGCGTGTTGCATTACCAACAGAGCCGAGCTCTCTTTACATCCCTACGACGCCAGACAAAATTTCAGACATCGCCGCCTCGCAGCTTTACGATCCTCTTGTGTTCCAGGATGATGCCGGTCAGATTGTGGCCTGCCTGGCCGAAAGTTGGGAAACCAGTGCGGATGGCACAGTTTGGACGTTTCACCTTCGGCAAGGAGTCACTTTCCATAACGGGGATCCATTTACGGCTGATGATGTCGTAGCAACCTGGGAATATGGAACGGCTGCAACTTCTTCCTGGCCAGAAAAGTACAACATCGCCCAATCAGTTGTAAAGGTCGATGATTACACAGTCACAGTGACAACCGATGGTCCAAAACCTCTTCTATTGGTCACGATGCATGATTTCTGGAGTATTATTCCCAAGAAGTATATGGATGAAGTCGGCGTGGATGGATTCGTGCAACATCCGATTGGTACCGGCCCATTTATGTTTGATGAGTGGGTCAAGGGTGACCATATCACCTACAAGGCCAATCCGAACTACTGGCAAGAAGGATTACCGAAGGCAGCCGAGCTTGTCTTCCGGTTCATCCCAGAGTCCGCAACCCGTGTGGCTGCCCTTCAACAGGATGAGGTCGATATTATTACACGCCTCAGCGCTGAGGAAGCAGACAGCCTCAGAAACTCTTCTGGAGTTAAAGTGCTCCAGTATCAAGTACCCCGTATCTACTACATTGCCTTTGACAACTTGAGCAGTGGTATCGGAACTCCAATCGAGGATGCCAAGGTCCGTCAAGCCATGAACTATGCAGTAGATGTTGATGGGATCATCAAAGCACTATTTGCTGGAAACGGAAGGAGGGCAGCAGGATATGTGGCAAGTAGTGAATTAGGCTATGGCATTGTACAGCCATTCGCCTATGATCCCGAAAAAGCCAAGCAATTATTGGCTGAGGCGGGGTTCCCTAATGGATTTGAGACAAGCATGGCGTGTCCTTCTGGTGTGTTCGCTGCCTTCCAGGCGGTCTGCGAGGCTATTGTCAGCAACTTGGGAGATGTAGGAATCACGGTTGATCTCCAGATGATGGAATCTGGACACTTCTGGGATCTGATGGTTCAGAAACAGTTACCTCCTCTCGATGGAGATAGTTGGGCTGATGAAAGCGGTGAGTCGTACAACCGAATGGCTGGAGCTCTTGGTGGAAGGAATGCCGGCTACTCGTTATGGTCGGATCCTGAGATTGATAGGATACTTAAAGCGATCTCAACCGAGATTGATGTAAATAAACGGAAAGCCTTGTACGAAGAAATCCAGGTTTACATGCAAGAAAATCCACCTTTCATCTATCTTTACGAACCAGTGACCTTTGAAGCAACCCGGGATCGAGTGACGAACTATACCCCCCGACCGTCAGAGATGCTTTACCTGCAAGGAACAGGTGTAACACCATAGCCTTTGGAAGGATTTCTCAAACACAGACCTCTCGTGATTTTAGGGGTTTGTGCAAACTAAGATAAAATATGGTAATTCCAAGTCCACTCAAGGAGGGCAGTGCAGGATGTTCTCCTTGAGTGGCATTCATTCGCCTTCGCCATCATGCAGTGCCGAGACTGGTTCCAGGTGGAAGAGTAGAAATGCTGAAATACGCTGTCTCGAAGATCAGCCAGTCCCTATTATTGTTGTTTGGCGTTCTGGTCCTGGCGTTTTTTATGATTCGCATGACCGGCGATCCAGCCAGTCTGATGATGTCCCGGAACGCGACTGCTGAAGAGGTGGCGGCTTTTCGGGAGGCGATGGGTTTTAACAGACCTGTCCTGGTTCAATTTGGGGATTGGATTTCAAAGGCCCTCTCTGGTGATTTTGGGAATTCTCTGCATTTTAGGGAATCTGCACTCAACCTGGTTCTGCAACGTCTTCCTGCGACTTTGGAATTGGCTGTCGTTGGTCTTTGCATGGCGATCATTGTGGGCATCCCGCTGGGATTAATCGGTGGATTCAGGGCAGGAGGCACGGTTGACTTTTTTGGCCGCTTGCTAGCGCTCCTGGGGCAAAGCATTCCTAACTTCTGGCTGGGTCTGATCCTGATACTTATCCTGGCTCAGCGCCTGGGATGGTTCCCTGTCTTTGGTAATGATGAACCAAAGGCTGTGATCCTGCCCGCATTTGTGTTGAGCTTACCCGTAATGGGCGAGCTGCTTCGTCTCACTCGCTCTGCTACGCTCGAGGTCCGAAGTGAAGATTTTGTTCGGACAGCCTTCAGCAAAGGCCTCCGCCGGAGGACAATCTATATAGAGCATGTACTACTGAATGTAGCGATTTCTCTGGTGAGCGTGGTCGGAGTCGAATTTGGTTATATGTTGGGGGGGTCAATTTATATTGAGACGGTCTACGCCTGGCCTGGAATGGGACAGTTGGTAGGCCAGGCACTTGGGTGGCGAGATTTCCCGCTCATCCAGACCATCGTGGTCTTTACCAGTATCATCGTCCTGGCGCTCAACCTGCTTACAGATCTGATATACGCGATAATAGACCCACGGATTCGTCATGGCAGATAAGCCTTTAAACCGAAGGGCAGATAGCCGCCTCGAATTGGAAACATCGTTCCAGGACCGATTAAGATACCTGGGTCGCCTTCTTTTGCGAGACAGAATTGGGATCATTGGTCTTTTCATATTTACATCGGTTCTCTTTGCCGCGCTGTTTGCAGATGTACTTACGCCATATAAACCATTGGACCAGGATTTGCAAGCTAGCAAGATGCCTCCAGCCTGGAGCGCGGGAGGTTCCATAGAGCATCCACTCGGGACAGACAATCTTGGCCGGGATTTGTTGGCACGTACTATCTATGGAGCCCGGGTGTCGCTCGGTGTCAGTTTTATTGGCGCCCTGATCGCAGCGGCGCTGGGTGTGAGTCTTGGGGCCGTCTCGGCTTATGTGGGAGGGCGTTTGGATGAAATCATCATGGCGCCAATCAATTTGGTGCTCTCGTTGCCTTATCTGTTGTTCGTTGTTTTTGTGGCCTCTGTTCTTGGTCGCAGCCTGATTAACGTTATTCTCATTTTCGGAATTACGAATTCCCCGATTTTTGCCCGAGTTACCCGAGGAGAGGTGCTTCGAATTTGTCAATCTGCATATGTTGAGTCGGCAATCAGCGCGGGAGCGCGATGGTGGCGTATTTTGCTTATTCACATTATGCCCAATCTAGTGGGACCGCTGGTTACACTGATATCATTCCAAGTGTCAGCGATGATCTTTTATGAAGCTGGCCTTGGCTTTATCGGCCTCAGTGTGCCGCCCACTGTCCCCAGCTGGGGCAACATGCTTGCCGAGGGCCGAAGGTATATTACAAGTTACCCCTGGCTTACCACCCTTCCAGGCCTGGCGATCATGTACACCTCACTCGGGATGAACCTTCTCGGTGATTGGCTCAGGGACATATCTGACCCACGCGTCCGGCGTGCCAGCAGGTAAAGGGCGAACGGAAGATGGCAGCCATTCTTGAAGTCAATAACCTCGTGACCAAATTTTACACCATTGATGGTGTTGTGAATGCCGTCAACGGGATCAGCTTCTCTTTGGAGGACGGTGAAACACTGGCCATCGTTGGAGAAAGCGGCTCCGGCAAAAGTGTTGCCATGATGTCCATCCTCGGATTAACACCATCCCCACCGGCGCGCGTAGAGAGTGGTCAAGCTTTGTTTCGCGGAAACAGGGGCACGGTGGATCTCCTGCATCAAAATTTTAAAGAGCTGAGCGAAATCCGCGGAGGTCAAGTGGGCTTTGTATTCCAAGATCCTGGGACATCTCTTAACCCCATCCTGACCATCGGAAGACAAATCTCGGAAAGCCTCATACGGCATTTAGGGATAACCCCAAAAGAAGCCAAGCTGCGGACGCTTGACCTTCTTACCGAGGTGGACATCCCGGATCCGGAATTACGATACGGAGCTTTTCCGTTTCAACTCTCCGGTGGAATGAGGCAACGTGCGATGATCGCCATCGCCGTAGCCTGTAAACCTCGCGTAGTCATCGCGGACGAGCCGACCACCGCACTTGATGTTACCATTCAGGCTCAGATTGTGAGCCTGTTCAAACAGCTTAGAGCAAAAATGGGGGTTGCAACAATCTGGATCACACATGATCTCGGACTCGTTGCGGGTTTGGCAGACCGTGTGCTTGTCATGTACGCGGGACAGATTGTGGAGACTGCATCAGTTGATGACTTATATGATCACCCTCAGCACCCGTACACAATTGGTCTGCTGGGTGCATTGCCGCGCCTCAATACTCATGAAACAAGGCGTCTGGTAAGCATTGAAGGTACGCCTCCCGATGCAATGATGCCAATAAATCATTGTCCCTTCGCCTGGCGATGTACTCACGCGTTTGAACGTTGTTGGGAAGAAAACCCGGTTTTAGCGGATGTTGAAGAGAGACACAAAGTGGCATGCTTCCACGTTTTTGAGAGAGGTGGTTAGCAAGATGCCAAACTCCGAACCTCTGGTTCGCGTCCTCGATCTCAAGAAGCACTTTCGCCTCCCGGCAGGGATCCTCGGTCAACGGACTATCATCGTTAAAGCAGTAGATGGGATTTCCTTTGACATCAAAGCTGGAGAGACGCTTGGCCTGGTTGGTGAAAGTGGTTGCGGAAAATCCACAGCTGGTCGCACTATTCTTCAACTCTACAAGCCAACCGCTGGAAAGGTCTTTTTTGAAGGCTCGGATTTGACTACGGTTCAAGCCAATGAACTTCATCGATTACGGACGAGGCTTCAAATGGTTTTTCAAGATCCATATGCCTCACTAAATCCGCGCCATACTGTGAAGAGCATCATTGCAGAGCCATTGGTCATTCATGGTTTGTTGCATGGAAATGAATTGCAGAACCGGGTTGTAGAATTATTGGAACTCGTCGGTCTTAACCCTACTTATATGCGACGCTTTCCGCATGAGTTCTCAGGAGGCCAAAGACAGCGCATTATGATTGCGCGGGCTTTATCAGTGAAACCGGATTTCCTAGTCTGCGATGAGCCAATATCGGCACTGGATGTGTCCATTCAAGCACAGGTAGTAAACCTTTTGCAAGCCTTGCAGCTACAACTTGGGGTAGCTTATTTGTTTATTGCTCATGATTTGAGCATGGTAAAACATATTTCCCACCGAGTTGCGGTCATGTATTTGGGCAAAATCGTTGAACTAGCAGAGCGCAATGAGTTGTTTGATAATCCACTGCATCCATATACACAGTCACTTACTTCAGCAGTGCCGATACCAAGCCCAAAACTAGAACGCAAGAGACAAAGGATTATTTTAAAAGGTGAACCACCCAGTCCAACTAATCCACCGACAGGATGTGTTTTTCATCCACGATGCCCGATTGTGGAAGACATCTGCAAAGTAGAGATTCCGAAATTCAGAGAAGTAAAACCCGGACACTTTGTTGCCTGCCATCTGGCTGACGCTCAAGGGTATGGCAAGATATCGGCAAATACACTTCTCCATTACGACAACGAATAATATACAGGTATGTCGATCTCATTGAAAAGAATGGAAGACTGTAAATGAAAACCATCAAAGAAAGGGCAAGGGAAGTGACCGTGGTCGCAGAAACGGACGTTCTTGTCGTTGGCAGTGGTCCTGGCGGACGAACTCGGCGGCAGAAAGATCATCTAACCTGCCAGTGTGTGTATGCATAGCGCATGGATAAAGGAATGATGAAGACGATCAATGAAAATGTTGAACTGGTAGTAGCAGGTGGAGGGACTGCCGGTCATATCGCGGCGATACAGGCTGCCCGGCTGGGGGTGAAGACATCGATTATCGAAGCGGGCAGCATGCTGGGAGGTACCATGACTGCTGGCGGTGTATATACCCCAAATCATTTTTTTAGCACCCGCGGACCAGTGGTGTTGGGTATTCCCTGGGAGCTCTATCAGAAGTCAAAAGAAGTAGAGGGCCTGCTGCTCCCAGATTACCGCAAGAGAAGACCGATGGAAACTCCTGGTTATTACAGTTATATCAATATCCCCATATATGTTGCCGTTGCTGAGGAAGAAGCCCTGAAAGCGGGGGTAATCCTGCATTACCACGAGTTCATTGCCGACATAATCGCGATTGGCAACACGTGGGAAATCACCTCCCTAGGGCGGGGGATTAAGCGCATTACGACGGCAAAGGAAATCATTGATTGTAGTGGCGATTCGGATGTGGTACGGATGCTTGGTTTGGGTGTGTTGACATCAGATGAGCGCCAACCGGCATCATATCAGTATAGGATAGAAGGTATCGATTACGAGCAAATCTGGGAAAAAGAAGTGCAGATACTCTACGAAGAGGCGATGGAAAATGGCACTCTGCAGAAGGGCGATTTCGCTTACCCAAACATGCTGCCTTTTAAATATTACCTGGATCAGGGAGGACATAACGCCACCCATGTATACTGCTCCGATACCTCCACTGCTGAGGGTCAAACACTCGCCAACATTGAAGGACGGGGGCGTATGCTGCGGATGTTCAAATTCCTCACTTCAACGATACCGGGCTGTGAGCGCGCGGTGCTCAAGACGATGTATCCCTATGCCGTGGCGCGTGAGACGTATCGCACATTGGGTGAATACGTTGTGGCCAAAGGTGATTTTCTGCAGGCAACCGATTTTCCCGACAAGGTCTGTAATGCTTTTAATTACATTGACATGCACAGCAATCAAACCGGCTGCGAGGTACAGTTTTTAAATGATGAGGAACTGTTGCCGAAAATTCCGATGCGTGCTCTGATACCAAAGGGAAGCTCGCGAATCACCGTGGCGGGTAGGACCGTGTCCGCCGACCGGGTAGCCTTCAGCGGCATCCGCGCCCAATGCACCTGTATGGCAATGGGACAGGCGATGGGCGCGGCGGCGGCGCTGGCGGTGCAAAAGGGAGTGGCTTCCAGGGAAGTTAACAGTCAAGATGTTGTGGCCGTAACGGTTGAGCACGGCGCGGCCCCTGTGTAATTCATTTTCTATTCTTGTGCGAGGTTGAAAATACATGAAACAGATTAATGAAGCCTCAAGACAGGTACCTGTGATTGCCGAGACAGATGTGCTGGTTGTCGGCAGCGGCCCCGGCGGTCTTTCGGCCGCATTGAGTTCGGCCCGCGCAGGCGTCGATACGATGCTCGTAGAACGATTTGGCTGCTTAGGCGGCAATATCACCGTGGTTGGTGTGGAGAGTATTGCCTGGTATCGGAAAGAGAAAACTATTGATGTAGAAGGCATCGGCATTGAGTTCGAGCAGCGCGCGAAAACCATGGGTGCGACCAGTCCAGAACCGCAATCCAACAGCGAAGCGATTAATGCAGAAATGTTCAAATATGTAGCGGATGTTATGGTGCAAGAGGCAGGTGTCACACCTCTTCTGCATAGCACAGCGATTGATGCCATTGTGGAAGGCGATACGATCAAAGGAATCATCGTTCACAATAAATCCGGGAGGCAGGCGATTCTTGCAAAGAGGGTGATAGATGCTTCTGGCGATGCAGATCTCGCATTTTTCACAGACGCACCACATCGAAAAACCCCCAAAGAAGAAATGCTTCCCGTTACTGTGATGTTTTCATGCACGGGGGTAAACAAGCAGCGCTTCCTCGACTATGTAAAAGAAACCCCTTCCTCCTACAAGGATTGGGGCAAAAATTGGGATATCCAAAAAGGCGGAAAAGTTGACGATCTATTCAGCCCTTACCTCGAGAAGCCTTTCGATCAAGCCCGTGAAGATGGCGTCATCCCAAAGGATCTGACAAGCATTGGAGGTACCTGGAGTACGATCTCGGATACAGGCGAAGCCACCTATCTCAACATGATACATATGGCTAACTACGATGGTACCGATGTATGGGATCTGACCAAAGCAGAAATCGATGGCAGGTATCAGGCGCTCCAAGCGATCAAAGCATTGAACCGCTATGCCCCTGGTTTCGAGGATGCCAAGCTTAGGAATTATGGCATGACCTTAGGCGTAAGGGATACTCGAAAGATTGTCGGAAGATACGAGTTAACCGAGCAAGACGTGATGAACGAGGGACGCTTTGAAGATTCAATTGGAATCTTCCCCGAGTTTATCGATGGTTATGGCGTCCTGGTCCTGCCCTCAACGGGTCGATATTATCAGATTCCCTATGGTATTCTTGTCCCACAAAAGGTGGAGAATCTTCTTATCGCCGGACGTTGTGTTGCCAGCGACAAAATCTCTCATGCCTCAGTTCGAAATATGATGTGTTGCACGGTGACAGGTCAGGGGGCAGGAGTAGCAGCGGCTGTTTCAATTAAAGACGGTGTAAGTGTCAGTGAAGTCAACATCAGCCGACTTCAAAAAGCGCTTCAGAAGCAAGGCGTTCGAATTAACTAAGATCTGACCAAAGCCTCTATCACTGACATAATGATGTCAGTCTAGAGAATAAACCCGGAGGATACAATGCAGACAATCTCTGATTTGAATACACCTGAAAGGATTTTGCTAGGCCCTGGGCCAAGTATGGTGCCCTCGCGTGTTCTCCAGGCCATGGCGCATCCGCTTATTGGACATCTTGATCCAAAGTTTATCGAGTTAATGAAAGAGGTTCAGGAATTACTACGATATGTCTTTCAGACAAAAAATCAAATGACCTTGCCTATCTCCGGTACCGGGAGTGCAGGCATGGAATCCACTATTGCAAACTTTATTGAGCCGGGAGATGCAATTCTGATTGGGGTAAAGGGCTATTTTGGGGAACGGTTATGTGATATGGCTGACCGTTATGGTGCAGTTGTATATCGCTTGGATAAGCCTTGGGGCGAAGTATTTTACCCGGAGGAAATTGACGCTGCTTTGCGAAAACAGCCGGTAAAAGTTGTAGCGCTTATCCATGCTGAAACATCAACCGGCGCATTGACACCCTTGGAGGGTATGGCAGGTATTGTGCATAAACATGGAGCTTTATTACTGATTGATTGTGTAACTTCACTTGGGGGCATCCCGATGAAGATTGATGAATGGGATATCGATATCGCGTATAGTGCCACACAAAAGTGTTTGAGTTGCCCACCCGGCCTTGGGCCAATCACTGTGGGGCCACGCGCCCGTGAAGCGCTTCATCGAAGAAAAACAAAAGTGGCAAATTGGTATTTGGATCTAACCATGATTGAACATTATTGGGGGGATGAGCGCACTTATCATCACACCGCTCCAATCAGCATGAATTTTGCCATTCGCGAAGCATTGCGTCTAGTGCAAGAAGAGGGGTTAGAAGCCCGTTACCTTCGCCACCTCGCAAACAGTGAACTCCTTTGGGACGGATTGCAAGATCTTGGACTTCGGTTGATTGTACCCTTAGAGTACCGCCTGCCCTCTCTAACCACGGTAGCGGTTCCAGAAGGTGTAAACGAGGTTGAGGTTCGAAAGCGCCTGCTTGACGAATACAACATTGAGATAGCTGGTGGTTTGGGAGCTTTTAAGTGTAAAGTTTGGCGGATTGGATTGATGGGTTATTCTTCGCGTCGAGAAAACGTCGTTCTCTTGATTTCAGCCCTTTCGCGGTTACTCAGATAGAATGGCACAAGCCCGATGCCATGGATATACTTTATTTAGACATCGTTCACTTAGCAGCCCTAATATCTGGCGCTCTAATCACTTCGAGTGTTATATTTGGCTGTTATAGTTTGGATATAATTGTCATGTTGGAGGTTCAAGGCTCAGGTAAACTAATAGCATAGCAAATAGAGCGATTTAGACGCTCTTGTTATGGAGATATGAATGATTCGTGCGCGATTGCTGATAGGTTTTGTCTTGGTCGCTTTACTTCCGGTCATGGGTGTGGGTATTGGTACTTATGTTGTTGGTTACCAAAACGGACGTCAGCAATCAATTGACCGCCTCGAGTCGGTTGTCGCGCGTAAGGAGTTGGCTATTCAGGTATGGGTTCAATCATTGCAACAGGAATTGCAGGTTGCATCCCGAACCGATTATTCGCCCAAGCTTGTCAGTAATGCACTGAGACTATCGAATGAGAACGCATCTTATAGCTGGTACAATAATTTAGTGCGGAAACGACTGCAATATTTCGTCGACCAATCATCCCAGATTGAAGAGTTATTTCTAATTGATCTCAAGGGAGAAGTTGTAGTATCCACTGATCCCGTCAGGGAACATAAAAACTACAGCGATTTCATCTTTGATACTCAGGGATTAATCAACCCCTACACTCAATTGCCCTTCCTTTGGGATTCGGTAAACGAGGATCAGGACTCTTTGACAGCAGCTTCGGATCGTTTATCTGTATTTGTCTTGATTCCGGTTAACAAGGATGATGGTCAATTGGTGGGCGCGATTGGGGGGAAAGTTGACGTCAATGCACTTCGTGCAATTTTGAATGAAAAAACCGGCCTTGGTGCATCAGGCCAGGCATATCTTGTCAACTGGGATCATGCTTTATTGGTAGGGACAAATTTGTACACAAGGCAACCTGAATCAGGGGAAAACTTGCATTCTGTCCAAACAGGCGGGGTTGACAGTTCCATTCAACAGGCAGCCAATATCGAAGGCATTTACACTAATCCAGTAGGGACAACTGTGGTCGGCATTTATCGCTGGCTTCCCGATCTAAAAATAGTTCTTTCAGTAGAGCAGGATTCTTCTGAAGCTTTCCAGGCGGTTTCTGCAAACACGATCATCAATCTTGTCATTGCACTCATTGCACTTGTCTTGGCTGTATTTGCTGCTCTGTTTATGACTCAAAACATTGCAAATCCAATAGCCAATCTTGCGAGCACTGCTTCACAAATTGCCCAGGGTGATCTTGAACAAATTGCAAATATTGTTCGCGAGGACGAAGTTGGTGCACTTGCTCGTGCATTTAATAGCATGACAGCCCAACTTCGTGACCTGATCAACTCTTTGGAACAGCGCGTCCAAGAAAGAACTCGTGATTTTCAGAAGGCAAATAAAGCACTAGAGCAAAGAGCACTGCAATTGGAAACAAGCGCTCAGGTCGGACGGGAAATCACTTCTATTCTGGATATTGACGTTTTGTTGAGTCGAGTTGTAGAGTTAATCCAGGATGCCTTCGGCTATTATCACGTGCAGGTGTTCTTGCTAGAAAAAGACGCGAAACAATTCGTCATAGGAGCGAGTAGCAGAAATCGAAGTATCCAGCATCAACGGTTGGATATCAGGAAAAGGAGTATCAATAGCGAAGCCGCGCAGACTGGCAGGATCCAATTGGTGGACGACGTTCTAAAAAACCCCAATTTTTTATTTGATGATAAATTACCTGAGACGCGATCCGAATTGGTCATCCCCTTGAAAGTGGGAGATTGGGTAATCGGTACACTGGATGTGCACGATTCCAAAGTCAATGCATTCACTGAAGAAGATACTTTGTTAATCCAAAGTCTGGGCGATCAGATTGCCGTAGCTATAGAGAACACTCATCTCTATTATCAAAGCAAGGAATTGGCCGTCTTGGAGGAGCGCAACCGCCTTGCTCGTGAATTGCACGATTCAGTCACGCAGTCACTGTATAGTTTAGTTCTCCTAACTGAGGGCTGGCGACGCATGCTGAAGAGTAATGGCAGTGAAAAAATCGAAGAGTACCTGAACAGAATTGGCGAGATCGCTCAACAAGCACTGAAAGAGATGCGCCTTCTCATCTTAGAATTGAGGCCCCCAATGTTAGAACAGGAGGGTCTTGTGGGAGCATTGCAAAAAAGAATTGACGCAGTGGAAAAACGAGTTGGTATCAATGCACGCGTTGTAATGGAAGATTTCATCGAGCTTTCGGCACCTGTGGAAGAAGCACTATATTGGATTGCCCAAGAAGCATTGAATAATTCTCTCAAGCATGCCAAAGCCACCATAGAAACTGTTCGAATCTGTGTTGAGGATAATGCAACCGTGTTGGAAGTCGTTGACGATGGAAGAGGGTTCGACCCTGAGGCGATTGACCAGCGAGGAGGTATGGGGCTGCTCAATATGGGCGAGCGAGCGAGGCAGGTTGGGGGTAATTTTACAATACACTCAACCTTGGGCAAGGGTACAATTGTCAAGGTGAGCGTGCCACTCCCTGAAACAGGCCAATGATCCATCTTGATGGGCTGCATTTTAATAAATAGAGAGAGATAGTGAATAGAATGAAAACGATACGCGTATTGATTGCAGATGATCATCCTCTTATTCGAGACAGTCTGCGTACACTGATTGCCACTGAACCGGATTTGGAACTGGTTGGAGAGGCTGCTGATGGCGAGGAAGTAGTTAAGAAAGCTGATGATTTGAAGCCTGATGTGATCCTCATGGATCTGGTTATGCCTGTCAAAGATGGTCTACAGGCGATCAGTGAAATTAAACGTATGCATCCGGAAGTATCAATCCTAGTATTAACCAGTTTTTCTGATGAGGACAAAGTCTTCCCCGCAATACGCGCGGGTGCTTTAGGATATCTTCTTAAAGACTCATCGCCTCTTGAATTACTGAAGGCCATTCATGATGTTTATCGTGGTCAAGCTTCCTTGCACCCGAGCATTGCTTTACAGCTAATTCGTGAAATCAATCGGCCTTCCAATTTGCCCCCTGTTGAAGATCCTCTCTCCGAACGCGAGTTGGAAGTATTGAAGCTTATTGCACAAGGATTGACAAACCAGGAAATTGCCACGCGCCTGGTGCGAAGTGAATGGACGGTGCGCACGCATGTACGAAATATCCTGGGAAAATTACACGTGGCAAATCGCACCCAGGCAACATTGTTTGCATTACGAGAGGGATTGGCTGACCTGAACACCGACTAGAGGGGATTGTTTCATTCAGGTTCCCACAGATTGCGAGGCAAATTTTTACCAGACATTTATCGCGACAGCCGCCGTTTAACCATCTGGACTAAACTATCGACTTCCGGGATGCGTAACGCGAACAATCCTGCGGCGTAGACTGCGCCTCCGATCGCCACACTGCCCAGGGTCGTCAATGCGGCGTGCGCGGACCCGGCAACCCGCATCCAAAAAACGAGCGTGGCGATCAGGCCCAGGGTTCCGAGTGCGGCGGCTCCGAAGCCTTTGGCGATATCTGACCCATGGATCCCGTTCAGCCGTTTACGCATGATCAAGAACAGGGTGGT
>Ga0163199_1001599_pt1 | contig 14137 bp, 9 predicted proteins | sample PL_2010_150m_FD_113537 | JGI IMG/M metagenome (GOLD analysis project Ga0163199, IMG submission 113537) | Freshwater microbial communities from Powell Lake, British Columbia, Canada to study Microbial Dark Matter (Phase II) - PL_2010_150m | ecosystem: Environmental > Aquatic > Freshwater > Lake ... | reverse complement strand
CTCCGGAACAGGTGTCGGTGCTGCGCCAACGTGTCACCTCCAAGGGCGGCACCACCGAAGCTGCGCTCGCCTCCTTCGGAGCCAGCGGCATCCATGACGCGATCCTGCGCGGCGTCATGGCGGCCATGGAGCGCGGCCGCGAACTCGGCGACGAGATCGGCAGGGACTGATGCTCACCCAACTGCTGTACCAGATTCTCGACTGGGTCTTCGGCTTCTTCACCCTGGCGCTGCTCGCCCGCTGCCTGATGCAATGGGCGCGCGCACCGTTTCGAAATCCGCTGGGGGAATTCATCTTCGCGGTCACCGACTGGGCCGTGAAGCCGGCGCGGCGCTTCATCCCGAGCGCCTTCGGCCTGGACCTGCCGAGCCTGCTGCTGGCCTGGCTGACCCAGGCAATGCTGCACGGCCTGCTGATGTTGTTGAGTGGTTCGGCGATCTCGATGCCAGCGACCATCGGCTGGCTGGCGCTGCTCGCCGCGATCGCGGTGGTGCGGGTCGCCCTCTATCTGTTGACCGGCGTGGTCATCATCTCCGCCCTGCTGTCGTGGATCAACCCCTACGCGCCCCTGGCGCCGATCTTCAACGCCATCGCCGGGCCCTTCCTGCGCCCGTTCCAGCGCCTGATCCCGCTCATCGGCGGTGTCGACCTGTCGCCGATGGCGCTGCTGCTGGTTCTGCAAATCCTGCTGACGGCGCTTGCGAGCGCACAGCGATCGCTCTTCCTCGGATGAGCGGCGGCTGGCTGCGCAGCGACGGCGCCGACGTGGTGCTGAGCCTGCATGTCCAGCCGGGCGCCCGGAAGACCGAAGTCGCCGGATTGCACGGCGATGCGCTGAAAATCCGCCTGGCCGCGCCGCCGGTGGACGGCAAGGCCAACGAATGCCTGATCGGATTTCTGGCGGAAACGCTGGGCATCGCCCAACGCAATATCGGACTGGTCAGCGGCGCGACTTCCCGCGCCAAGCGGGTGCGCATCGAGGGCCTGGATGCAGAGTCCGTGCGGCGCAAACTTTCAGCTTAGCCACGACACCGTGGTCAGGGCTGAGCGTCCGCTGACGGAAATCTCGAAATGGCGCTACCGACCCGGAGCGGACCTTGGCACTCTGGTAATGCGAACATTCGGAGAAGCTCCTCTGTAAGCCCCGCGCTGTTTATTGGGACCCTTGAAGTGCTTCACACCGGAAACATTCAGATTTGACAGACCTACCGAAGTGGCGTAGTCTTGCCCGTTCATGCAGCTAGCATAAGGCGGCCAAAGAAGAGTCTGCGGCATGATCCAGCGGATCACATAATCGGGAGGCAGACATGAATTCAAGAATAGGCTTCGCCCTAGTCGTTGGGGCGTCTTCATTGATCGCCGCGGTTATCGGCGGCTGTGGCGGAGGTGGCGGCGGGAACAGTGCGACTACGCCGAATCCGCCGGTCGTCGCGCCGGTCGCGAAGCCCTTCCAGGGCATCACCAAGATCGTCATCAATACGGCGGCCAGCGAAGCCGTCACTTTTGGCGGGACCACCTTCGGCGCGGTCGGCGCCTATCAAAAGATTCGCGGCACAGCCTTCGGACAACTTGATCCCAACGACCCCAGCAACCAGGTCATTGCGGACATGGCTCCCGCGCAAAAAGACCCGGCGACCGGGACGGTCCAGTATTCAATGGATTTCTACATTCTCAAACCGGTGGATCTGGCCAAGGGCAACCACAAGGTGTTCTACGAGGCGAACAACCGTGGCGGCAAGCTGTTTGGCGGGTTCAATCAGTCCTCGGGGGGAAACAACCCCACCACGGCCGCCGATGCCGGCGGTGCGTTCCTGATGAAGCAAGGTTACACGCTGGTTTGGTCGGGGTGGGATGGCGGCGTGACCAGCACCAATGCAGATATTTTGCGCATCAATTTGCCGCTGGCAAAGAATCCGGACGGCTCCGCCATCAGCGGCCCGAGTTACGAATACATTGTCGTCGGCAACGCGACGACCAAATCCTTCCAGACGTACTACAACACGTCCACCACGGATACCAGCAAAGCCACCCTCACCATGAGGAATTATCTGACGGATACGCCAATTGTCGTTCCGTCCACCGGGTGGTCGTGGACCAGTCCAAACACGATTGCCCTGGCAAATGGCGCTTCGTTCCAGCAAAGCTGGATTTATGAATTGACCTATACCGCGGTCGACCCCTATGTGGCAGGCATTGGCATGGCGGCGATTCGCGATTTCGTCTCGTTCCTGCGCAATGCCACGGCGGACAATTTCGGCACGCCCAATCCGCTCGCCAAGGATGTAACGCGAGTTGCGTCGTGGTCGCTGTCGCAACCGGCCCGCTTGATGAACGATTTCATCTGGCTCGGATTCAACCAGGATCTCGGCGGGAAAAAGGTGTTCGACGGCGTGTTCAACTGGATCGGCGGCGGCAATGGGTTGGGGCTCAACTACCGCTTCGCTCAAACCGGGCGCACGGAGCGCAATCGCCAAAATCACCTGAACGTGGAAGGCGTGTTCCCTTTCTCCTACACGACGACCACTGATCCCCTGACCGGCAAGACGGATGGACGGAATGTGCGCTGCACCGCCACCAATACCTGCCCTCTGGTCATGAACGTCTTTTCCGGTAATGAGATGTGGGTCAAGGCGGGGTCGACCCTGACCACGGATCCGGCAACCGGTCTGGACGTCGTCGAACCGGCAAACGTTCGCAATTATTACGTCGCGAGCTCTCAGCACGGCGGTGCTTCCGCGCCGAATACGGTGGTGGGGGCGACGTCCTTCGGCGTCTGCGCGCAATTCGGTAGCGGCGTCGAGCCCAACCCGCTACTGCGCGCACTCTGGGTCGACCTGGATCAGTGGATCGGCGGCACCCTGCCACCGCCGAGCGCCGTGGCCAGCGTTGATAAAGGCACCGCCGTCTTCGCTCAGACGGGTTCGTTCTCGCCGATCGGCATAGGCGTCGTTCCTCAAGCCACGCTCGGATATCCGACGATTCCCAAGGCCCTGTATTCCGGATTGGTGACCGTTCGAAATTTCTGGAGCTTTGGAACCCAGTTCGCTTCGGGAATTCTCAACCCCTACCCGGGCACACCAACCGGAAAGTATTATCGGAACTCGGTCCCCAAGGTCGATTTCGATGGCAACGATATCGCCGGGATACGCTTACCCGAGGTGGTTGCGCCGGTCGCCACGAATTCCGGCTGGGGATTGCGGGCAGCCGCGTTTGGAGGCAAGGCGGACGGTACCGATGGTTGTGAATCGACCGGCCAGTCGGTGGTGTTTGCACCCTCCGCTGCGGCCAGAAATGCGATCGGCGATCCGAGACCGTCGCTTGACGAGCGCTATGGCAACCGGACGGGTCTCGTTGCTGCGAGAACAAAGGCCGCAAATGCACTGCTGGCCCAACGCCTGCTGCTGCAAGCGGATGTGGATGCTTACATCGCCAATGCGGCGCTACCAATTACCGTCGTAGCGAGCCCGACATACGGTTCCTACACCTGGTAGTCGTTGCACTCGAAACTCCATCTCGGTCGCGGCGAGCCTCGACTGAGATGGAGTCGGTTGCGGAGGGCGAGTTCACCGGCTGTGCACTGTGCTTGGTGCCGGCGCCGGCCGCCGCGAGAAGAGGTCTAGCGAACTCCGGGAATAACGGATGTCAGGGTCATGGTATTGCCCGTACCCGGATAGGTGAGGGTGGCGCTATAGGACGCGGGCGTCACGCCGGGAGCCAGGAACGTCGGAACGGTCAGCGTGCCGTCGCTGAATGTGGGTAACTGGAGCGTTGCCGAGTTTTCGAGCAACTGGGCGCGGAGTTCTCCACCTGCGGCCAGAGTGCTGTGAATGTTGAAATACCAATTGCCGCTCAGCATCGCCGCTTCCTGAGCTGCACTCAACGTTACCACCCCGGTAAGTTTGCCGGTATTCCCGGTTGGCTGGGTCGGTAGCGGAATCTCGATCGGCGCATTGGCGCCCAGCGCGGCAGAGCCGTGGAAGTGGGAGGCCGTCGCTGTGGCGCCCGTACTCAGCTTGTAGAAGGCGCTGTACATCAAGGTCCTAGTGGTGGTTTCGTATAACACCGTGACGCTGCCGTAGCCGTTCGATTTCGGCACGCTGGTTTCCTGTGACGTGGTCAGCGGCAACGCGACATAGGCGTACACTTCGGCCCAGACAGGCCCCGGCAGGATCAAGGCGGCGGCTGCCAGGAAATTTATTGATTTGTTCATCTTGGATTCTCCTCGGTGGGATTGGGAGAGCAGGAGAGCGCCCCCTGGAAAAGTTAACAAGGCCGGGCGCCGATTCATTCCATACACCAAGGGAATCAGTCGCCCTATCGACAAAGTCGCGATTGGCGAATGCCGGTTCCTGCGATCAAATCTGCAATGCGACCTTGTTCCCAGCAAGGACTATAAACCGGCTCGTGCATGCCAACACACCGGGCCGGCTCCCACGGATTCGGGTAGCTACCGCGGCGAGTCGTCCAAATGGCGTCGTAACTGTGAGGATCCTCGAAGTGCTTCACAGTAAATATATTTAGATTTGACAGACCTACCTAAGTGGCGTAATTTCGCGCGTTCATGCGGCAAGCATAAGGCGGCCTAAGTCGAGCCTCCGGCATGATCCAGCGGATCACATAACCGGGAGGCAGACATGAATTCAAGAATAGGCTTCGCCCTAGTCGTAGGCGCGTCTTCGTTGATCGCCGCCGTCATCGGCGGCTGTGGCGGAGGCGGGGGCGGGAACAGCGCCACTACGCCGAATCCGACGCCAACCCCATTTAGCATACCGCCGGCCCGTAGCGCACTGGTTCCACCCGACCTGACGGTCGCCTGCAACATAACCAAATCGGCCATTAGCGCATTGGTGACCAAAGGAACCGGGACTGCGTTCAATGGCGCATCGTTTGGCTCGGTGGGAACCTACAAGTACATCCTGGCGGAGGCCACGGCGACCGTCGAAGCGACCGACCCGTGCGCTCCCATGATCGTCGATCTGAAAAATGCGGCGAGTTCAAGTGGAACCGTCACCTATAAGTTTGACGTGGTGGTACTGACCCCGACCGACGCGACCAAGGCCAATGGCACACTGCTCTACGAAGTCACCAATCGAACCAGCAGCATTGTTTTCAGCGCCCTGAACGATTCAACGAGCAACGACCTTTTCACGGCGGTCAAACCCGTAGTTCCGGCGACCGCTGCCGGCGTCGTGGTCGGAACAGGGGCCGGCAACGGATTCCTGATGAATCAGGGATGGACAATGGTTTGGTCGGGTTGGCAAGGCGACCGGCCGCAGACGCTGACCGGCGCAACTGCAGCAATTTCAACGACCACGCGCTGGTACGCCCCAGGCATGACTTTGCCGATCGCGCTGGACCCGGCAAACGGCAACGCGAAAATCACCGGCGTCGTCCAGGATGAGTTCATTGCCGACACCGCGACGCTGACGTCGAACCTCCTCGGGACCTACTACAAGATGGCCCCAAATACGCTGTCCAGCGCCACCCTGACCATTCGCCGGACCGCGTTCTCGGCTCCGGTCACTGTTGACCCGTCGCTTTGGACCTACACGGCCGGCGCCGGCACCGCCGAGGGTGGGAGTACCACGGCAGCAGGTTATGGTTTCGTGACGATCAATCGGGCCGGCGTTATCGCCGACGCGAAATACGGCGCCGCCCTCGATGCCGGGCTGGACAACGGCTCGATCTACCACTTCAACTACACGGCGGTCGATCCCAAGGTGATGGGTCTTGGCTTCATGGCTACCCGCGACCTAATTTCCTTCCTGCGCTACGGCAGCAAGGACGTCGCCGGCAATTCGAATCCGGTTGCGGGCCTGATCAAGACGACGATCGCATCGGGCATCTCCCAGTCAGGCCGGTACCTGCGCGACTTCCTCTGGCAGGGATTCAATGCGGACAACACCGGGAAAATCGTGTTTGACGCGATGCTTCCATTGGTTGGCGGTTCGCGCAAGACTTACACCAACTTCCGCTGGTCCAAGCCAGGCGACTATTCTCGGATGCATGAAAACCACTACACGCCCGGCGACCAGTTCCCATTTTCGTATGCAACGATCACGGATCCGCTCACCGGCAAGACCGATGGACTGATGAAGAAGTGCACGGAACTCAGCACCTGCCCGAAGGTTTACCAATACGACAGCCCGATCGAGTTCGGCGGTGCGCGTGCGTCACTGACGGTGACCGACGGAATCGGCAAGGACGTGCCGATTCCGTCGAACGTGCGGATGTTCTATGCGCCCGGTACCTCGCATGGTCCTACCGTTCTCGCCAACAATGCAAGTAGCCAGCCAGACTACACGGTTGATCGCACGGTCGCGGCGACGGCCGTCTCGGCGTCACCAGGCGCGCTGGTTGCGAGTACCGCACTGTTCCGCGCCCTGATAGTCAACCTTGAAGGATGGGCGAAGAACACTGCCAACCCTCTCGCCAGCAATTTCCCATCCGTGGCAGCGGGGACGATGGCCGTGGCAAATCCAGACCCGGCCAGCCTTGGGGCGCCCGATCTTTCGGCGCTTGGGTTGGCCTTCAACGGCGGGTATAACACCCTAAGCGTGAACGACGACAGCGTCATCCCCGCAAAGGCCTCGAACCAGTTCTACGTGGTGCACTTGCCGACCGCCGACAGCCAAGGCAACGACCGGGGCGGAGTCAAGATGCCGGACATCGCGGTCCCACTGGCAACGTTCAAAGGCTATAGCCTAAGGAAATCCGGCTTCGTAGCCGGCGAGCAGAATAGCCTGAGCAGCTCGCAGTTGGCCTTCGCACTTAAGCCCGCGTCGAAGAAGACCGGCGACCCGCGCAAATCGGTCCAAGAGCTATACACCAACAAAACCGGGTATGTGGGTGCGGTCACCGCCGCGGTCGACAAACTCGTGGCCGATGGCCTGATGTTGAAGGGCACGGCGGGAGTCGATGATGCGGCCGACTACAAGAATCGGGCGCTAATGCAGAGCCTGCAGACCAACTTCGCGACGTTGCCCTAATCCGCCTCAGCTGTTGTTTCAGAACGAACTCCCTTGAAGGGGGTTCGTTCAATCTGCATCGCGCAATTTCACTTGACGGACTTTTGTCAATAAACTGACCGCAAACATATTGCCGTTAGAGTCCCCCAGAAGAATCTGACATCGATCGTCTCCCGACGCTACGGGGCGGCGCGCACGTTGCTATCTACCTCGAGCGTCCGGTATCGAGGCCGATCTCCATTGACCGTTGTTGGCCGACCAGGGCCAAACGGCTCAACGATCTCGCCGGCAGCTAGCTGCCGCCTGAATTCCGATGCCGGTAAGCCGCCCGCCGCGACCGGGTCTTGACGACCCAATGCTGTCCTTGGAGCTATTGAAAAGCAGACATCCACCATCGGCATACGGCGGCACTCGATGGGCGTTGGCTGGGAAGAATGATTGGGCATCTGGCGCAGTTTCGGGACACCACCCTGAGTAGCTGGCCCATTCATTTGCGGCTTCCCAGATTAGATCGTAGACGGGATCCTTTAGTGCGTAGTACGCATCAACATCATTGCCATGAAGTCTGGCAAGTTGGCGTTTGACGACCTCTATCGCCAATCGCGCTCCGTCATGGGCTCGCAAGTAATCTCGGAACAGCAGCGCATAGCGAAAATTTGGGTGGCCTTGAACACGGACATGCACGTTGCACGGACGAACCCCCGGTTGCGTGCGAAAAAACAGTTTCATCCAGCGGTTGGGTGAGCCTTTATCTCCCTCCGGCAGATGATCGCTAGCGTGCGTGGCTACAAATTCGTAGCCAGCGGCCGAGAGCTTCAACTCTATGTCCCGGCCAAGATCGTCAACCCCGATCTGAACGTCGATGATGTCCTTGGCACCAAGTCCCGGCACAGAGGTAGAACCAATGTGCGCAATGCGCCTGGCACGTTCCCCCAGTAAGCTGGCCAGTTGAACCCGCGTGGCATTGAACTCGGCGGGCCAACTAGCCTTGTAGGTCTGAATGACGATCATGCTCTACACGGATGGCTGACTTTGTTATGCGAAGCAGTAGTGCTGCATGACTCCGGCCCAGTGCTCCCTTACTAGACGTTGTTTAGCGGATGAAATGCATCTCCGTATGCGGCTCCTTTGGTTGTTTTGATGCCTGCTTTATACGGCATCAACTAAACGCTAAGACCGGCAAACTGAAATATAGCACTCCGGCACACTCCCGGAAGGCGCGAACGGCCGATTGGTGGCCGCGACACAACCGGCTACAGGTGGCCGACCAGAGCCGGACGACCTAGCGATCTCGCAGCCCGATTGCCGCCGTTGGGGTTTCGCTGCTCCAGACTCACACAAGTCCGTTCGACCGCAAGGTTACCTCGCCTGTTTCTCCCGCTCCTCTTCCGGCCTCTCTTCGCACCTTGAACATTGCGAAGGATCAGCGATTACGAGCCAGACGAAAGCAATGCACGCCGGAATTGCCAAGTACCAAACGTCGTTCCCGCCAATGCGAGCTCCGAGCCAGCCAATCGCGCTGCCGAGAGCAGTGCAGGCAATGAGCAATGCCGCTCGCTTCCCCCGAGTCAGATCAACGCGGCTTGCTTTGCCTCGTGCAGAGCCAGTGCCCGTTGCTTCGTGCATAGCGGTCATGCGATCTAACAGTCAATCACGCGCAGAATCGTCCGAGGGGACAACTAGCAATACGGACACGATTGAACGCCCAAATAGATTGAATGACATCCAGACTACCCGTTAAGGATCATCTTATCAATGCCTAGTCATACGGATACTGCATCAGCGTCGGCGTCGATGGCAATTTTGGATTGGCTGCTTCTGGGCCGGGACAACAAGTGAGTCCCTGAAGCTCGCTTCCGTATAACCGTCGCTGAAGTTCTGCTGTTCCAGACCAGTCACTCACCAGTTCGAGCTATCGACCCGGAAGCGACATTTGACGACGGCATATCCACCGTCCGGCGCTCTTCACAAAACGGACCTTCGTAAGACTCAGAAATCACCCTTCTGAATCGTCACTGTTTGATGACCAACAACTTGAATCTATACTCGGTAAGGACATTGTTGAGTTCGCGGGACAATCTTTCCAGTTGCTCGGCGCTTACCTTGTTTTCTGCGTACATTGTTCGATAGGGTTCGTCGAGTGTCAGCTGAGTACTCACAGTCTTGAAATTGACACCCAAGTACTGAGCAAACGGTGTATTCGCAGCACCAATCTTCTGGCAACGATCATTCTCCTCCTTGTCGAAAAGAGACAAGACTATCGGGGTGATTGGCCTGACATGAGTGGGATCACCGATGAAGTGGTCGTGTCTGGGATGCGGGACGTTGATGAAGACCTCTGCACCGCCCTTACAGATGCGATAAAGCTCGGTCATGATCCCGAGGAAGATTCTTGGATTCTGTCCCATGTGTTCCAGAGAATGATTGAATAGAACAACATCGGCAATTGAGGTTTCCCAAGGCCAGGGCAAGGTCTCAAGATCAAATACGATGTCCGGCGAACAGGCCGAAGACGAATCGACATTTACAAATTCTGCAATCTTGTTGTTTCCACAGCCCATGTTGAATTTCATGATTTTAGTCCTCCTTCAAGTCCCATAGCCTGAGTAGGACTTCTCTTCTACCAGTTCTGATCCGGTGATTTCGTTGAGGCGCTTCTTCAATAGCGCCCGCTTGTCGTTGTGGCAATAGACCGAACGGGCGAGTTCGACAAAGCGGTTTCCAAAATCCTTGTTTCTTTCGCAATCACGTATCCCGTCTTCGACATCCCAAAGCAGGGTGTTGACCCGCCTCAGACGATCGACAAGCGTCAGACCTTCAGTGTCCAGTTGGAGCGAGTCAATTGCAATGGTCTTTAGTACCGACAACTCTCTCGTCACGTTTGCGCGTTTGAGTTCATCGGTTATCCTCAGCGCTTTGATTTCGAGAATTGTAATCTTGTCGAATAACTCTCCAATTGAGATCGGAACGAGTATCGTGTTTGACTTGGTAGATTTTGTCATCTTGATTTACTGAGCTTTAGCTAGGGACCACACTGCCTCAAATTCACCCGCAATGACGGACTCGAGACGCTGCGCTACACGTTCAAACAATTCACCCCAGTCGCCTCGGTTTTTTTGCCGGAACAGGCGCGTATTTGGATACCATGGACTATCTTCCCGATCCATCATCCAGCGCCAGTCGGGGACAAACGGAAGAACAACCCAAACAGGTCTGCCCAATGCACCCGCAAGGTGTCCAATCGAGGTGTCACAGGTAATGACTAGATCAAGATTCATGATCAAAGCTGCCGTCTCTTCAAACGGAGGAGTGCCCGCGTCGATCTCATGACCAAGGTCAAGCACTGCTGACCCAGCAGCCAAGAGAAATTGATCGCGGCTATCCGGCTGCAGGGTGGCAAATCGCACGCCGTTGGCGGTGAAGAGTTTCCTGAATGGTTCCAAGCCCGGTGAGCGCTCGGCATCTTTAGGGTATGCTTTGCCGCCTTGCCAGCACACCCCCACCTTGAATTCTGGAATGTTAGCGAGTTGTATTGCCATATCTTGCTGGTAGTTATCATCTGCATACAGGTAAGGTATAGCGGTTGGGATGTTTCCCAGCGTGGTGTTGCAATAGAGCGGAAGGCTTAAAGGGAATGTCCAATAGTCATGGGTAGGGGCGTTCTCTGCTTCGGCAATGGTCAGAACTTCATCAGCATCGTCCAATCTTTTGAGCAGCGATTTCAGGGGTGCAGCACAAACGAGGGTGATGCGTCTCGTTCCTTTATCCCTTAGAGTAGGAAGATAGCGACAGAACTGTATCTGATCGCCGATCCCCTGTTCGTACCAAACGAGCAGCGATTTTCCGAGAAGGGACTCTCCTTGCCATTGTGGAAATGTAATCTTTGGTCGGCTCACCAAATTACTGTCCACTGTTGAATCAAACCGCGATTCATATCGCCTAAAACCAGCCGCGAATTTGCCCAATAGCAAAGTCACATGGCCTAGGTTGTAGTGCGCCTTGGCGAAATCGGGTTTGATCTTCAACGCCTGATGATAGCTTGCCACAGCAGCATCGAGTTGCCCGAGGTCTTGCAGGACTGCGCCAAGATTATTGTGTCCATTGTGGTAATTGGGGTTGATCTCCAGCGCCTTGCTGAAGCTCGCTGCGGCTTCATCGAGTTGCCCGAGAGCACGCTGGACATTGCCTAGGTTGTTCCACGACTTGGCGTAATGTGGGCTGATCTCCAGCGCCCTGCGATAGCTAGACAGAGCTTCATCGAATTGCCCAAAGTGGAATTGGGCATTGCCTAGGTTGTCCTTTGCCTCTAAATCTTCCGGCATCAGTGTCGACGCTTTCCGCATTGGCATGAGCGCTTCGTTAGTTCGCCCCATGTGTATCAATGCTGTTCCTAAGGCCTTCCAGCCAAACCCATGCAATGGGAAGCGCTCCGTCATCTGTTGGCCGACACTCTCTACTTCAGTGTAGCGCCCCTCGGTGAACAACTGTTCAAGTCTAGTGATCTCCTGAGGGCTTGGACCACTAGCAGATTTCATTCTTAGCCTTTCCGCTAATACTCCTTCCTCCGCAGCCTGCAATTCATTTGCCTGCCCTTTTTCGCGGAGTTGATGTGATTCATCTGTAATAGCCAAGACCGGAAGTTCCCTTGCAATAACTGATTCCAGGCGCTGCGCTACACGTTCAAACACTTCACCCCAGTCGCCTCGAACAAATTGCCGAAACAACCGAGTATTCGGATACCAAGGACTATCTTCCCGGTCCATCATCCATCGCCAGTCCGGGACAAAGGGCAAAACAACCCAAACAGGTTTGCCCAATGCACCTGCAAGGTGTCCAATCGAAGTGTCACAGGTAATGACCAGATCGAGGTTCATTATCAGGGCTGCTGTTTCTTCGAACGGTGGTGTCAGCGCGTCAATCTCATGGCCAATGTCAAGTGCTGATGCGCCCGCTGCCAACAGAAACTCATCACGGCCACCGGGTTGCAGCGTAAAAAATCGTACGCCATTAAGCGTGAAAAGTTGTTTGAATGATTCCAAGCCCGGTGAGCGCTCGGCATCGTGAAAGTATGTTTTTCCCCCTTGCCAGCACACTCCTACCTTGAATTCTGGAATGTTAGCGAGTTGTATTGCCATATCATGCTGGTAGTTATCATCTGCATACAGGTAATGAATCATTGCTGGAATGTTTTCCAACGTGGTATGGCAATAGTGAGGAATACTCAGAAGGAATGTCCAATAATCATGAGGCGGAATGTCTTTAGCTTCGGCAAAGGTAAAGACTTCATCAACAACGCCGGCTCTTGAGAACAGAGATTCAAGTGGTGTGGCACAAACCAAGGTAATACGTCTCGTACCGTGTGTTTTCAAAATAGGCAGATAGCGCCAGAACTGTATCTGATCGCCCAAGCCCTGTTCGCACCATGCCAGAATCGCTTTACCGGCAATGGATTCTCCTCGCCATTGTGGGATCGTGGTTAATGGAGGAAGCGAAGATCGCTTCGTTGTACTTGGATCGTGCCGTGATTCATATCTCAGCCAGCCTTCTTCAAAACTGCCCATCAGCAGCAGGACATTGCCAAGATTGTATTTTGCATCGGCAAAATCAGGCTTTATCTGTACTGCCAATCGGCAGCTAGTCACAGCGGTATCGAGCTGCCCGAGGTCTCTTTGGGTGCTGCCCAGATTGCTATACGCCTCGGCGAAATCGGGCTTAATCTGTAGCGCCCGTCCGTAGCTAGTCACAGCTTCATCGAGCCTCCCGATCTCTTGCAGGGCGACGCCGCGGTTGCAATATGCCTCGGCGAGATTAGGTTTGATCTCCAGCGCTCGGTTGTAGCTAGTCACAGCTTCATCGAGCTTGCTGAGATCTCTTAGGGTGCTGCCCAGATTGTTATGTGCTTCAGCATACGTGGGGTTGAGCTCTAATGCTCTCCTGTAGCTTGCGACCGCTGTATCGAGCTGCCCGAGGTCTCTTTGGGTGCTGCCTAGATTGCTATACGCCTCGGCGAAATCGGGCTTAATCTGTAGCGCCCGTCCGTAGCTAGTCACAGCTTCATCTGGTTTCCCGACCTCATGCAGGACAAGGCCTAGATTGCTGTGTGCTCCGGCAAAATCGGGTTTGACCTCCAGAGCCAATCGACAACTAGTCATAGCTTCATCGGGTTTCCCGAGTTCCCTTAGGGTGTTGCCCAAATTGCTGTGTGCCTCGGCATCGCTAGGCATCAACGCTGCCGCTTTCCGCAAGGGTATCAGCGCGTCATTGGTCCGTCCCAATTGTTTCAGCACCGTTCCCAAGCCTTTCCAGCCAAGCCCGTGTAGTGGAAAGCGCTCCGTCATCTCCTGGGCAAGATCAATTGCTGCAGTGTAGTCGCCACCGGCGAACAGCTGCGTAAGCCTACTAATCTCCTGAGAGTTGGGTTCACTGTCAGATTTGCTTTGAAGCCTATCCGCTAATGCTTCAACAGAGTCACCCTGCAATCCGACATTCCGCCCCCGCGCCAACACTTCTTTAGCAGCATCGGTTTGGTCAGCTTGCATCAGCGCGTCGATATAGCTCAGCCAGTATTGCTCAACATCTTGGCAGGCTTCCAAAGCTGCCTTGAAATGAGGCAAGCTAGCTACAGGTTGCCTGACCTGAACTGCCAGAATTCCAAGATTGTGGTTTGCGTCTGGATGATCTGGCTGAGTTTGCAAGATGGCACGATAAAGACGTTCGGCATCCTGCAACTGCCCTGCCTGATGATGGGCGACTGCTTGTTGTAATGCTTGATCTACTGTCAACGTTGCAGGTCGCTGTTGTGGTAAAACGTCGGACATTATTGGTATTGTTCTGAGGCTATTTGTATAGGATCGGTGAGGAGATGCCCATAGTCTACTCTGCCTCCCTGTTCTTGAGAGTGTGTTGTGCATGGACGCGCCATTTCTGCACGAAAAAAAGGATGGCTGCTGTATTGTTGGTTTGAGACACTCGGTGATGCGAGTATTTGGTGGCTCCAATGACCGGACCTGGCCGACCAGCGACGGACGACCTCACGATTTCGCCGCCACATAGCTGCCGCAGGGACCTCATGCTCCATCGACCCTTGGGCACCGAGTACTGACGGCCCATAAGCAACGCATGGCGTGGGCATACCCGCAGTCCGGGTCCGGTTCCGAGCAGCCATTGAT
>Ga0163199_1001596_pt1 | contig 14145 bp, 10 predicted proteins | sample PL_2010_150m_FD_113537 | JGI IMG/M metagenome (GOLD analysis project Ga0163199, IMG submission 113537) | Freshwater microbial communities from Powell Lake, British Columbia, Canada to study Microbial Dark Matter (Phase II) - PL_2010_150m | ecosystem: Environmental > Aquatic > Freshwater > Lake ... | reverse complement strand
CAAATAATTCCTAAAAAAATAACTATGAAAATAGCGATATTCGGCACCGGATACGTGGGTCTTGTGTCAGGAGCGTGCTTGGCCCAATCGGGCAATACGATCACTTGCGTCGACATAGACAAGAAAAAAATCGAATTCATCAAAAAAGGAAATTGTCCGATCTATGAGCCGGGGCTCGAGGAACTAATCCAGAAAAACATCGAAGAAAAAAGATTATTTTTCACGAGCAATTCAAAGAAGGCCGTTGAAGACAATGATATTCTTTTCGTCGCGGTCGGAACGCCGGCCAAGGACAACGGGGACGCCGATTTGAGCGCGGTTTTCGGAGTGGCGGAAACGATAGGGAAAAATATGAACAAACCAAAAATAGTTGTTCAAAAATCAACAGTTCCGGTTGGCACAGGAAAGAAAGTGGAACAGATCATTTCCGAAGAATTGAAAAAAAGAAAAAGGAAATTGCGCTTCAGCGTGGCTTCCAATCCCGAATTTTTGAAAGAAGGAAGCGCGGTGGATGATTTTATGAAGCCGGACCGGGTGATCATCGGCGCCGAAGATAAAAACACCATAAACGAATTACAAAAAGTATACGCGCCATTTATGAGAAAGGGCTTCAGGGTGATTTTTATGAATCGGGCCAGCGCGGAACTGACAAAATACGCCGCCAATTCGATGCTCGCGACCAGAATTTCTTTTATGAACAATCTCGCGAGGCTGGCGGAGAAAGTGGGAGCGAATATCCAGATGATCAAGGAAGGAATCGGCAGCGATAGCCGCATCGGAAAATCTTTCCTTTACTCGAGCATCGGTTATGGAGGATCTTGTTTTCCGAAAGACGTGAAAGCGCTGATTTCGACCATCAAGCAAAACGGGATCGACGCGGGGATATTCGAAAGCGTTGAAAAAGTGAACAAAGACCAAAAACAGTGGTTTTTAGACAAGATCTTGAAATTTTTCCATAACGATCTTAAAAACAAAAAAATCGCGATTTGGGGACTATCCTTCAAGGCGGAAACGGATGACGTCCGGGACGCGGCTTCTTTGTTTTTCTGCGACGAATTCGCCAAAAGGGGAGCGAAAATGAATGTTTTTGATCCGGAAGCGATGAAAAGTTTTGAAAAGATGTTTGGAAAAAACGCATCCGTGAGCTATGCGGAAAACGAATACGAGGCTGCCAGGAACGCCGATTTTTTGGTAGTTTTGACGGAATGGATGCAGTTCAGGGAGCCTGATCTTGAAAGACTCAAAAAGGAAATGAAAAAACCGGTCATATTCGACGGAAGGAATTTGTACGACCCGGAAATTATGAAAGAAATCGGCTTTAAATATTTTTCAATTGGAAGATAAAAAAAATGCTTTGTTAACTCACTTTTCAGCCTTCAAAAAATTGTTCATTCTGAATTGGAAATATTTATGCGTTGCGCGGGAAAAACCGGCTTCATGGCACCAGTCGAGGAGGATCTTTTTGCTGAAATAGTTTCGGTGGTCCTTTATTTCCGCTTGGCTGATCAGGTTGAGCCGGAACGCCAGGAATTCGAGGACCGGCTTGGCGCGGAATGTTGGCGTCGTCAGCAGCATTGTTCCTTTCGGCTTCAAAACTCGGAATATTTCGCGCAAATTGTTGAGTGGATTTTCCAGGTGTTCCAGATTCGCGAGAGTTATGACGGCATCAAATTCTTCATCCGGGAAGGGTAATTTTAGGTTCAAGTCGTGTCTCAAGAGCTTGATTTTTTCGCTTTGGGCGTCTTCGTTCACCGAAAGATCAATTCCGACGGCGCTTTTGATATGAGGCTCGATATTTTCGAGAAGTTTTCCATCAAAACCGCAACCGATGTCCAAAACCCGGGAACCCTTCGGAATATGGGGACGAATTTTCCGGAATCTCCAGTCGCGTAAAAACTTTTCCAAATATGGCTCCTCCCGCTCAAAATGCGCCCATAGTCTTTGGGTCATCGGAAAAGATTATACCGAATTATGCGCCAAACGGCTTCAACGCCGTCTTTCCAGCCGATTTTCTTGCCTTCGGCATAAGTCCGGCCGGAATAGGAAATGCCCACTTCATAAACCCGGCATTTGTTTCGGCGAACGAGTTTGGCGACTTTTGCGACGAGTTCCGGTTCGATGCCAAAGCGCTTCGATTTCAGCTTGGGCGCGATCTGATCCAAAATTGCTTTTGTGAAAGCCTTATATCCCGATTCCATATCCGTGAGATTGAGATTCGTCAGCATGTTCGAAAGGCCGGTCAAAAACTTGTTTCCCAGAGAATGCCAGAAATATAGCACCCGATGGGGACGGTGGCTCAAGAAGCGGGAACTGAAAATAACATCCGCTTTTCCGTCGAGAATGGGCTTCAATATTTCACAATATTCTTGCGGATCGTATTCGAGATCCGCGTCCTGAATGAGAATAATGTCTCCAGTCGCGTTTTCGAAGCCGGTTCGAAGCGCCGTGCCTTTGCCCCGATTTTTTTCGTGATGCAGAACTTTGTGCATATCTGCGTATTTTTCGAGGATTTCTTTCGATTTATCCCGACTGCCGTCGTCCACGAGGATCATTTCTTTTTCAAGACCAAAAACATCCGCGTTTTCCACCGCGGCGATGATTTTTTCCAAAGTTTTTTCTTCGTTATATATCGGGACAACGATGCTGATTTTTCGAAATTCACTCATTTCTTGATCAAATTATTTGCTGTTTTCCTGAAACCACTTGAAAGTCTTTTTGATTCCGTCTGGAAAATTTGTCTGCGGCGTCCAGCCGAAGTTTTTTTTGATTTTCGCGAAACTCAAACAGCTGGTTTTTTGTTCGCCGATTTTGGCCGGGCCGTGGATTTTTTTGAATTTATCGCCGAAATGACGATTAATCTCCTGAAATAATTGATTGACATCCGTTTCTTTCCCGGCGCCAACGTTGTAGATGCCGGTTTTTTGGAAATGCTTGAGAGCGAGCAGATTCGCGTTCACCACGTCCTCAACAAAAACATAATCCCGAGTTTGCTGGCCGTCGCCGTTGATGACCGGTTGTGCGCCTTCCAGCATTTTATTCAGAAATATCGCTACCACTCCCGCCTCGCCGTGGGGATTTTGGCGCGGGCCATAGACATTGCCGTAGCGGAGTGAAACGAAATTCAGTCCGTGGATTTCGCGGTAATAATTCAAAAATTTATCAATGGTCAGTTTCGCAATTCCGTAAGGGGAGAGCGGCCATTCGGATTCGGATTCCGACGTTGGCCGATTTTTTGTGTCGCCGTAAATGGCGCCTCCCGTTGAGGAAAAAATAATTTTTTTGACTTTATGCTGATGAGCCGACTTGATCAGGTTTATGCCGGCCAAGATATTGCTATTAGCGTCGAAAACGGGGTCGGCGACCGATTTTCGGACATCGATCTGGGCGGCCAGATGGAAAATGACTTCCGGTTTCTCATATTTGAGGATAGCTTCAATTTTTTTGTGATCGGTCAGGTCGGTTTTATGGAATTTCGCTTTCGGATTCACGTTTTTTTTGAATCCCGTGCTCAAATTATCGATCACAAAAACTTTGTGATTTTTTTTGATCAGGGCATCGACGAGATGCGATCCTATGAAGCCGGCGCCTCCGGTGACAATTATTTTCATAATATTTTTTATTTAATTTTCCAAATTCCAGTGAACATCGATTCTTTTGTGTCAACCGCCACGTTGAAAATCCCCGGCCGGGACTCCAGAAAATTATTATCCACAGCCACTACTTTATATATATTCTGATTCATATCCTTGATCATGTCGGAATACCACGTTTTATCGTTTGTAAAGGGAGCGATGAGATAAATATGGCCATAGCGCGACCGGTCAATCGCCTTGAGATCATCGGCGTTCATAAAATAAACCGCCTGCCTGTTATATAGGGACGCCAACGGTTCGCTGGCCAGCGACCATCCGCTTCCCGTGGCCAGGCGATCGACCAAAAGCAGATCATGGGATCCGAAATCCCGGGAAATTTTTTCGATCTGGGGCAAAAGATCCTTATTTTCCGAAGTTTTCAAAAAAATGCCGCTGACGAAACCGTTCGCGACAAGGAGAATGGCGAGGGTGAAATAAAGAAAAGATTTGTGGTAAAAGAATTTTTCGAGCGCGTAAAGGCTGTAAAAAATGAGGAGAGGAAAGACCGCGAAGACGTAGCGGCGCAGCATCCAGGGATCGTCGAGAGTAATGAGGGGAAGAAAAAGATAGATCAGGGCCGGAAACAGAATAATGAGCGGAATGTATTCTTTTTTGAGAAAGTTATCCTTGAATTTTATCAATAAGTAAATTATGGCCAAAATTCCGCCGACAATATAGGCCAAAATATTATAGTTCAGGAAAATGATGAGGAGATGCGAATATAGATTGGCCGATGGCCCGGAATCTTTCGAAGAGCCGGGCAAAAATGTTTTGACAATGTTCTTCAGGCTGTCGAGAAGAGATGGATAATTGAGAAAAAGATAAAGAAACAGGAAAATGGCAAGAAAAATATAGAGATACTTATGATATTTTGGCCTTAAGATTCTATATTTCCGCGCCAGAAGGTGGACATAGCCGAGGGCGAGCAAAAGAAAAATTATTCCCTCGATTCGGGTAAGCGCCGAAAGGGAAAAAGCGGCCAGGGACAAATATAAAAATAAATATTTCTTTTCTTTGAGATAATAAATCAAAAACAAGATTCCCGCCCAGACGAGATATAGCATATACGTTTCCGTAAGCGTATATTTGGCAAACCAGAGAAACGGGAAAAAAGACGCGGCTACAAGAAAACCGAGAAAAGAGATCCACTTGGAAAAAAATTCCCGCAAGATCAGCCAAAAGACCACGAGAAAAAGAAAGAGGAAAGGCCAGTTCGCGTATTGGATCCCTGCGAGGCCGAAAATGCCATAGGTCGCCGCGAGATATGAGGTATAGGCCGCCGGAAAGCGGGAAACAAGTTTTCCGTCTTTGGTATAGTCAAAACCCGGATAGTTGAGCGCCTTTCCCGGGCCGTATTTTTTGAAAAGATCCTTTGAAACGGGAGTGGAAAATTTCAATTGATGATTTTGGGAGAGGTAGATGGCGGCGGTCGAGATCGCGCCCTGGTCCCGTCCACCGAAAACAGTCGGGGTGGCGAAATAGCAGGTGGCGAAGGAAACGAGAAGAGAAATAAGAACAACGAAATAAAAAAATTTAGAGTTGCCATTCCCGCTAAAGCTTAGCCTTAGCAGCGTGCTAAGGCTAAGCTTTAGCTCAATAAAAAAGGCCAATATCGCGCTGACGACAATTGACAAAACAGCCGTTTCGAAGTAGAATGCTCCCATTACGGTCAAAAAAAGAGTCAGCCATCCGAAAACCAAAAAAAACAACACTAAAGCCAAGAATGACTTTTGAATTCGCATATTAAAGCTCATAATTTTTTTGCCTTTAATCCGCTTATAGGGTACCATATAAAAATGAATGAAGCCAGCCAAAAAATAGGCTTATCCGTTGTCGTTCCGCTATATAATGAAGAGGGGAATGTCCGCGAATTACACCAAAAGATCGTCGAAGCCTGCCAGGCGCTCGGAAAGTCTTTTGAGATCATTTTTATTGATGACGGCAGCGCGGACAAAACCAATGAAATTTGCCGGAATCTGTCGCCGTTGAAGCTGGTCACTTTCCGCAAAAATTTTGGGCAAACAGCCGCTTTTGACGCGGGCTTCAAAAATTCGAAAGGGAAGATCATTGTCACGATGGACGGCGATCTCCAAAACGATCCGGCGGACATGAAAGCGTTGCTCGATAAGATGGCTGAAGGATATGACGTAGTTTCCGGCTGGCGAGTGAAGCGACGGGATAGTTTCATGAAGAAGTTTTTTTCTCGAACGGCCAATGTTTTGCGGAAAATCCTGATTGACGACGGCATTCATGATTCGGGCTGCAGTCTTAAGGCTTATAGACACGAGTGCTTTGACGATTTGGATCTGTTCGGCGAAATGCATCGTTTCATACCAGCCACTCTCAAGGTGCAGGGTTTCAAAGTGACGGAAACTCCGGTCAGCCATCATCCGCGGAGACACGGAGTAACGAAATACAACTGGAAACGGGGAGTGAAGGGTTTTGTTGATATGATCTCGGTCTGGTTTTGGAAAAAATACGCCAACCGGCCGCTGCATCTTTTTGGCGCGGGCGGGCTAGTTGTCTTTACTACTGGGTCGCTCCTCGGTTTTTTCCTGATAATTGCCCGAATTTCCTATGCGGTTCCGATGGCAAACAAGATCTGGCCGCTCGTCGCGATTTTTATGATCCTGATGGGTATTCAGCTCTTTATTTTCGGCCTTCTGGCTGACATTGTCGTGAAAAACTATTACAAGACGCAAGGGAGGATGAACTATAATATAAAAAATATTGTGGAGAATTAGATATGAAAGAAAGAATAATCACAATTCTGTTTTTTTTTGTCATTGTCGCAACGAGCTTTTATTTTGGATTTCATCGCCTCGAGAATTTTTCGGGTGTTGACGAACCATATTGGTCGTACGACAGAGTTCCCTCCTTTTGGAACGCTATCGGCAATATGAAGTGGAAGAACACGAACATATCCGACAAACCTGGCATACCTCTCGCTATTATTTCGGGAGCCGGATTGTCCCTGATCGGCGAAAATCCAAAAAACTATCAAAAAATTCGCTACGAGCCCAAAACCCCCGAACAGATCAAGAGAATCCGGGACATTTATTTCGACCTCCGTCTGCCGGTTTTTCTTTTCACTTTGGCGATGCTTCCTGTTTTTTATTTCCTCATCAAGAAACTGCTGGGGAAAAATATTGCGAGATTCTCGCTTCTTTTTATCGGATTCTCTCCGGTTCTTTTGGGTATTTCGCTCATTATCAATTCAGACGCGCTGCTTTGGATCCTCTCTGCGCTTTCCACCTTGAGTCTTTTTGTTTTTCTCAAGAACAACGAAAGAAAATATCTGCTCATGGCCGGATTTTTTCTGGGACTTTCGGTTATCACGAAATATGTCGCCAATATTCTTTTCGTTTATTTCTTCCTGATTTTTCTTTTGGAATATATATTTTATGCGCATCAGAAGATCCCCATCGCGAAATATCTAAAGGACGCGCTCCGGAACTATGTCATTCTTTTCGCTGTGTCTTTGGTAACTGCTTTTGTCTTTTTTCCCGCGACTTGGGTCAAGTTTTCGACACTGATCAAGGCGACCATTGGGAATGCTGTTTTTTCGTCCACCTGGCCTCTTTTTCTGGGTGTGATCGGCCTGGTGGCTCTTGATATTCTCATTCTAAAGACTAAATATTCAAAAGTTATCTTCGGCTTTTTCGCAAAATATAAAAGCGTAATAGCAAAAATGGCCGGGGCTTCGTTTTTGCTCCTTTCAGCGTTTGTCTTTTTGCATGTATATGCGCGTGTTCAGATTTTTGATCTCCAACAAATTATTGCTTCGCCAAAGGGCATCGGGCAAGGAAATATTTTGCAAAAATACGGTGGCGCGATCTCGGCTGATCTCTACAGTCTGCTGTTCAGCGTTTCGCCACTCGTTCTGATTTTCATTTTGTTTGCCGTCGCCAATTTTTTCAGGAAAAAAGAACTGAAACGGGATACGATTACCGCTGTGTATATCATTATTTTTATTTTCATCTATTATCTCGGCAGCGCCGTAAACGCGGTGGTGACCACGGTGAGATATCAAATCATGGTTTATCCGCTGATCTTTGTGGTGGCGGCCATCGGCGTTTCCCAATTTTTCGAAATTGAAAAAGTCAAAAAAAATATTCCGCTTCCGGCAATGTACCTCGCGTCCGTGATCATACTCGTCTTCAGTCTGCAAGGCGTAAAGCCGAACTTTCTGGCGTATGCTTCGGAAATTCTGCCCAAAAATTTCATTGTTAATCTCAAGGGTATGGGGGAAGGAAGCATCGAGGCCGCTAGTTATCTAAATAGTTTGCCCAACGCGCACGATATGACGATCTGGTCGGATAAAGGCGCGGTTTGCGAAGCATATGCGGGCAAATGTTTCATTGATTTCAAGAAGAAAACTTTTGAGGAAAATAAGATCGAATATTTCGTTGTCTCCACCGATCGCCGGTCTCGCAGCCTCAAAATGTCCGGTTCGATAAAAAATCTGGCAGATTTTAGCAAGATCTACGCGAGCAACAATTATGTCTTTAACGATATGATTGACAACAACCCTGGTGATTTCGTGAAAGTGCTCAAAGCATCCGATTTTCTAAATCAATAATATATTTTTATGCAATTGAAGGAATGGATCGATGAATTTATCGAAAAAATACTCGGTCGAAAGATCCGCAAAAGTTTTTTGCAATATTTCCGCTATCTCATATGTGGCGGGGTGGCAACGATCACGGACATAAGTATTTTGTTTGTTTTGACGCACGTTTTTCACATCAATTATCTCATTGCCGCCGCTTGTGCATTCCTCACTGGCATAATTGTCAATTATTCTCTCAACACAATCCTTGTTTTCAAGAGCAGCGGTCAGATAAAGAAAGAATTTCCGCTTTTTGCGCTGATAGGCATCGGGGGGCTCATTTGGACGGAAACGATTCTCTGGGTATTGGTGGATAAGCTCAATATTTACGTAATGTTCGCCAAAATGGTGTCAATTGTCCTAGTTCTCCAATGGAACTTTTTTATGAGAAAGAGATTTGTTTTTGCCGAAGAATCAATTTCGGAGAAAAAAATTGAAAAAATATGAATCCCGTTAGAAAATAAGTAATTATTCAGTTCTAGCGAGGATATAACAAGTAATTTTCTAATGGGATGAGAATATTGACAATTGCGGCGACTCCCTTCTTTTCCGATCGCGGCTGTCACATGAGAATATATAACGGCGCCAAATATCTTGAGAAATTTGGAGCCGAAGTGAAAATATACACTTATTTTTCGGGTGAAAGCGTGGGTGGTCTTGATGTCGAAAAAATCAAAAAAGTCAGATGGTACAAAAGAACCGCTCCGGGATTTTCCTGGGGAAAATTTTGGCTTGATATAAAACTGATCTTTTTGTGCCGAATAGCGATAAGAACGTTCCGGCCGGATATCATCCACGCCCATATGTATGAAGGACTGGGTGTCGGCTATGTGGCGAAAAGGCTGGCTTTTAGGAATATACCCATAGTTACTGATGTGCAAGCAGATTTGGACGAGGAGTTTAGGAATTATAACAGGAATAATTATATAGCCCGTCGGATCTTCGTTTGGCTTTCCAGAAGGCTGATCAACCGATGCGATTGGCTGGTGTTGAGCAGCGAAAACGTGAGGCCGAAAATGGAGAAATTGTATAGGCACAAAGACAGAATTTCCATTATTCGGGACGGTGTTGATCTGGATCTGTTTAAAAATATTCCGAAATTGACGGAAGTTGAACAAAAAAATATCGAAGAAATAAAGGAATGGAAAGAAGACAATAAATTACTGGTATATATCGGCGGGTTGAGCGACAATAAGGGGGTCGGGGAGCTTTTGGAAGGCTTCAAAAATTTTACATCGCAAAGGGGTGGATGGAAACTCTTGATCGGCGGATTTGGAAGCGATGAGGAAAAATACAAAGAATTTATCAAGCGGAACGATCTGAATAAATGGGTGTATTTTGCCGGAAAAGTGAAATATTTTTCTTTGCCGGCCTATTTGGCTCTGGCGGATGCCGCCATTGATCCCAAAAACGGCAGCACGGAAGCCAGCGGAAAACTAGTCAATCTGATGGCTGCCGGATGTCCGATCATCTGTTTCGAAAAAGAATTCAACCGCGCGAGATTGGGCGAAAAAGGATACTATATGAAATCCTTCGGCGATCTCGATGGTGTTCTGGCGAATATTAATGGCAAAGAAAAAATCGACTATAATCTGAAAAATGTCAGCCAAGGGAAAGAAGTCCAAAAACTCATGAGCATTTTCCGCCTGCTGACAAAATAATATGAAGACTTTGTTAATAAAAGCGGGAAAAGCGTTCAGCGCCTTAAGGCGGGAAGGGCCGGTCAAGGGAGGAAAACGGGTGGCCAGCGCTTTTTTCGCAATGTTCGGAAAAGTCGGATCGGGAGATATTTTGTTCATAACGGGCGGTGTTGGGGATAGCGCGCGATACAGGTCCTGGCGCCAAGCGGAAGAGCTGGCAATCCACGCTTTTCGATGTTCAGTAACTGTGCAGGACAATCCTTTTCTTCCACGTTATGCGAACAAGTTCAAGATATTCATTTTTCATAGAGTCCTCTATACTCCAGCGGTGAAAAAGCTGATTGAGCGGGTAAAAGCGCAAAAAAAAGAAATCATTTTCGAAACCGATGACCTAGTGCATGATCCCTCATACTTGAAGTATATGAATCATTACAAGGAAATGAACAAGTTCGAAAAAATGCTCTATGAAAACGGAGTGGGCGGCGAAATTCTCAAGGATGATTATGTGAAAATATGCGTGACGACAACTTCTTTTTTGGCGGATAAATTGAGAAAATTCGGAAAACAAGTTTTCATTTCAAAAAACAAGTTGTCAATTTATGACCTTGGAATTGCAGAAAAGATTATGGAGATTCGATCTCCACGTGGAGATCGAATCTCCAAGGCCGTTAAAATCGGCTATTTTTCCGGGACAGCAAGCCACGACAAGGATTTCGAGACTGTGAAAGACGCGCTGATTGATATTCTCGAAAAGTATCCACAAGTAGAATTGCACATTTTTGGACCGCTTGAAATTGACCATATATATGAGAAATTTCGGCATCGCGTAAAAAAGCATCCGTTTGTTTCGTGGGAAAAACATCTGGAAAATATTTCGGGCGTTGATATAAACATTGCGCCGCTTGAAATCGGCAATCCATTTTGCGAGTCGAAATCGGAGCTGAAATTCATTGAAGCAGGGGTTGTCAGCGTACCAACCGTGGCAGCGGCGACACAAACCTTTCAGGAGGCCATCGAGGACGGAGCAGACGGATTTGTCGCGTCAAACACAAAAGAATGGTTTGCAAAGCTGGAAAAATTGATTCTGGATGAAAGCTTGCGCCGAAACATGGGGAAAGAAGCCCGGGAAAAAACTTTGCGCGAGTACACGACGAAAAACAGCCACAACAGCGAATATTATAATTATTTGCGATCGAAACTGAAATAAATCCACAAACCCTTTTAGCAAATAAAAGGATCTAGATGCAAAAAAGTTTTTTGGAAAAAGTGAAAGCTATTCCCAGAATTTGGTGGATCCTTTTGGCCGTACTGATCGTTGGCGTATTTTTACGTAGCTACAAGCATCATGACTGGCTGCGTTTCAATGCTGATCAGGGAAGAGACTCCGCAATTGTTTCAAATGTGGCTGGCGGAACAGCCCAATGGCCCCTGCTCGGGCCAAAGGCAGGAGGCACGGAATTCAGGCTAGGTCCGGCGTTTTATTATTTTGAAATAGCCTCGGCCAAGATTTTCGGAAATTATCCGGACAAAATGGCCTATCCGGATTTACTTACTTCAATTTTGTGCATACCGCTGCTTTTCTTTTTCCTGCGCAAATATTTTGACAAATACATGGCTTTTTCGATGAGCGCAATTTTTGCCGTGTCGGCGTACGCCATTCGCTATGCGCGATTTGCCTGGAATCCGAATTCAACGCCCTTCTGGACAATTTTGTTTTTGTACGCGCTTCACGAAGTTGTTTCCGAGAAAAATAATCGCAAATTTCTCTGGGCGACCCTGGCCGGAATCGCAATCGGCGTCGGTGTTCAGCTTCATACGACGCTATTTGTAATTCTTCCAATAACGGCTGTAGCTGTGGCGGCATATTTTTCTCTCAAAAACAGGAAGGTTCTCAAATACTTCTTCGTTATTTTGGCTATGTCGCTGCTCATAAACGCGCCTCAACTGGTCAGTGAATATCAAACCAAAGGAGACAACGTAAAAGCCTTTTTTGGCGGCTTAAAAACCAAAAATCAGGCGGAAAGTTCAACTCTCAACAGCGCCATCCACGGCACGAGCTGTTGGATCCAAGGAAATCTGGATATTCTCTCGGGATATGAAATATCCGACACATGTTCTTTTGATCCGCGCAGCAGCGCGGGGGATACATTGGCGTTTCTTTTCGGCGCCGTGTTTGTTGTCGGCGGAACAATTCTCGGTTTCCGATACTTCCTCAAAGAAACAGATGCCGACCGCAAGTCTTTTCTGGGGATTACGTTCGCGTTCACGGGCATAACATATCTCATATTTTTAAAGATGGCCTTTGAACTTTCGGTGAGATTTTATCTGATTCTCATTTTTATGCCATTCGTGCTGTTGGGATTTTGGATCCAGTTTTTCAGAAAAAAATTCAATATTCGCTATACTTATATTTTATTGATTGCCGCCGCGCCTTTTATCTTTTCGAATCTTTTTTTCATCCAAAAATCATTTGCAAAACTTGCAAACTATGGAAAAATTGGAGGAGGCGATGTAAATGTTGTGATCTTGAAAGAAGCCGAAGTTTTTTCGCAGTTTATCGTAAACAATTCTAATAATGGAGAAATTGCATATATCGACGGAGACGGGAGGTTTCTTTTCAAGGGCTATAAGCCGATCAGATATCTCGTAGGGAGATCAAATATCGATTTGAAAATGGCGGATAAAGACACCCAATTGTCGGACCAATACTTTTATGTTGCCAGTCTCCAAAAAAAGGAAAAAATGATCAATGACAAAAACATAAGAGTTCTTCGATACAAAGATTTTGGAAATTTTTCGATGCTACTCGTGCAAAATATATGAAAATGAATGACTTGAAAGCCTATATTAACAAAATTCCAACACACATCTGGATCCTTCTTTTGATCATGGTAGTGGGGATCTTTTTGCGGACATACCATTTCCGCGATTGGCTGTATTTTTATCCGGATCAGGCGCGCGATGTGATGCTTGTAGGCGACGTGTTAAATGGAAAAGAGCCTTTGCCGCTCATGGGATTCAGGGCGGCCAGTACAAACTTTGATCTGGGAGCGATGTATTATTATTTCCAAATAGCAAGCGGAAAATTGTTCGGGGTCGCGCCCGACACGATGGCTTATCCGGATTTGTTTTTCAATATCTTGGCGATTCCGTTGCTTTACTATTTTTTGAAAAGGTACTTCAAAACCGATATATCCCTTGTGCTCACGGCGCTCTATGCCGTTTCGTACTATGCCATTGAATTTTCCCGGTTTGCCTGGAATCCAAACCCAATGCCTTTTTTCGTCCTGCTATATCTCCTGTCGCTTTGGAAATTCCTGACAGAAAAAGAAAAAACGCGCTGGGGCTGGATCGCGGGGATCGGAGTGGCTGTGGGTGTCGGCATTCAGCTTCACACGATCTTAATATTCCTTCTGGCTTCGGTCAGTCTTGTCGCATTCATCATCTCGCTCAAAAGCGATTGGCGCCTTTGGAATCGTTGGCTGCTTATTATTGCCGTCGTCTTGCTTCTCAACACGAATCAGATCATCAGCGAAACCCAGCATGGATTTTCAAATACGAAAAGACTCTTGCATTTGTCTGCCGGATCTTCCGAGAGCAGTGAAAAGGCAGGCAAAGCGTATGATATTGCTCTGGATGCCGTTTGCCATGCCCAAGCCAATGCTCATATAATCTCCTCATTGGGGAATAAGGTGGAATGCGATTATCTAACAACTGCATTGACGATATACCAACAAAAACTGCTTGGCGTTCCCGTGGACATGAAAAAAATCAGTGGGATTGCAGCCGGTTTGCTTTTTTCCCTATTTGGCTATGGACTGCTGATATATTTTTATCGGAAGGAAAAAGATCAAAAGAAGAAAGTCTTTTTAGGCTTGATATGCCTATATACCGGACTGACATTTCTGATTATTTACCCAGTCATATTTGACGCTCCTCTCCGGTATTATTTCCAACTTTTCTTCGTGCCGTATTTGTTTCTGGGTTTTATGCTGGAGATTATAAGGCGAAGATATGCCAAGATGTTTGTTCCCGCGATGTTTGCAGTTGGCGCGCTGATAGCTGGCTTCAATTTCAATACTATTTTCGCCGAAGCGAGATTGTATGCAGCGAACAACCACAGCCGGCCGCAATATGTGGTTTTGGGGGAGTTGAATCAGATGCGGGATTACATCATTTCCCAAACAAATTCTCAAAAAAAAGTTTATATGATAGCCGAGGGCAAATATATGCAAAATTATTACCTCCCATTATTTTATGT
>Ga0163199_1001590_pt1 | contig 14164 bp, 11 predicted proteins | sample PL_2010_150m_FD_113537 | JGI IMG/M metagenome (GOLD analysis project Ga0163199, IMG submission 113537) | Freshwater microbial communities from Powell Lake, British Columbia, Canada to study Microbial Dark Matter (Phase II) - PL_2010_150m | ecosystem: Environmental > Aquatic > Freshwater > Lake ... | reverse complement strand
AGATAGTTCAAGTCATCCATCTGGGTGCGGGGCAAACCGACCATCGCATCTTCCGTCTTGAGTCCAGGTTCTGATTCGGAAAAGAAGGGCAACCTCCCTTCCGACGCTGAGGGTCCAGTCACGTTATGGAGCACTCCCAGCTTACGCAAGAGTTTCTCGGTATTCGAGTCCCAAGACTCGGTCGGCGCCCGAAACCCGGTCACTGCCGGCAGCGCCTTGGTGCCCACGGTGTCCCGCATCTCGGTCACCATGACATTCAATCGCTTCTCCTGTACCTCCGGTGTCTTCCCCTTGAAGCCGACGTGAACTTCACCATGGTATGCAATTTCATGCTTTTCAGCCAGTTTTTCAACGACGGACCGATTCTGTCTGGCCACACCGGTCAACGAATAAAAAGTTCCGCGCAGATTGCTTGAAATGAGGTCACGTGAAAAATCCAGCGCATTCGAATACTTGTCTTCTGCGTCCATCTCCACCAATTGCGCCGCCGCATTGCCGTTCGGCCAGGCCCCCTTGTAAATACTGGTTTCATGCTTGAGCCAAGCCATGACCGAATCAACCAGATTGGGCATCTCGACTCGTTCGTCGTATTCCCAACTCGACTCAGAAAATCCAAAGTAGACTCGTCGTGAGCCATTTTTCTCAAGATAAGCAATCGCTCCATTGCTGTTTTTGGGTGCCGGGTAACGCTCCCAACTGAAATAGCGCGCCGCCAGGTTGGAAGATTGCACCCGTATCGGCGTCTCAGCCACTTCACCCAGGAAAATGCGCTGTCCTGCGGGCACTGCCCATGTGAGAGGACCATCGCCGAACGGGTTCAGGAATCGCGTCGTCTTTTCGCTGGTGTCATCCGACAGCACCTTGCCGCTCACCTTCATTTGCAGCAGGCCTTCAATAAAGCCGTAGCCAGCCCATTGCCCTCGACCATCGCGCACGCCCGTACCCCATGTCACCAGGATACTGCCGCCCGAGTCGGCAAAAAGCGTTATCGCCTTTCGTTCCTGCTCATCAAGTAGCGCAGCAGACCCCAGTACCAGGACGCCCGGCTTGAGTCCGGCTATCAAATTAGCCCTGGAAATTTCACGGAATGACTTTCCATAGGGTCGAAAGTATTCGCGCCAACGCTGCTTCAAGCTGTCATAACTGGCGCCATTGGCACCAAAGAATGCAGAGGTGATGGGACTGGAATACAAATAGACGGATTCCAGCGTGACGGGTGTGGCAACGTCTGCTGCATGAACCCAGTTCGTCAGGCAGATCAGACCACTCAAAATGATCCGCCGGGAATTCCGGCTCAAACCAAGTCGTCGTAAAAAATTGAACACCATGCTAGAAGATCCTTTTACCTGGACTGATCCGAGAAGACAGGCGCCCAATTGGCGTCAAGCAAACGAACCGGCGCCTTTGGTTCTGCCGTCAATTCCTCAAACCGGGGTCTGAAGTCAAGGTAGCCCTGAACCCAGTTAAACGTGGCTTTCGGATTCAATATTCCTGCTGGCGCCACAAAGACCGCTACCGGCTTTCTGTCCGTCTTGAAAGTCAGTCGAATGGTGTCATTGGCAAATCGGGCGACAGCGTCATAGACCGAGTACAAACCATCTGTCGGATTCCGACCGTTGTGTGATATCAACACCCAGGTTGAAGCAGCGGCCATCACCAGGGACAACACAGAAATCCCCAACCAGACCCTCGGTGATGCAAGCTCAATCAATCGGTCGAAAACAGAACCCTCTCGCATGAACACGCCCATCCCTTGCCCCCGCTTGCCGGCGTCCTTCGTCACAGAAATTGAACGCAATGAACCATGCGCGCAATTATGACGCCTGCCACGAATACGCGTCACGCTTGATCCGGCGCTCTCGCGGACTCGCAAGCACGCTTTCCCGGACCGTGCGACAATGCACGCCATTGCGGAGCTTCAGTTGCCCGCAATACCAGCAACTTGCTGGGAACGGTGCCTCGCGCAACTGTTCCACCTCTGTATCCCATCTGCCTATGACTGACTCGGCGCTGCTAGCGGCGAGACAGGCCGATGCCATAGCGCCCAGGATAGGCGCCACACTATGAACTTTGAAGAACTAAATCTGGCTCCGGCCATTGTCAAGGCCGTGCTCGAACAGGGCTATGAAACCCCCACTGCCATTCAGGCGCAGGCCATTCCTGCCGTGCTGGCTGGCCACGACCTGCTAGGAGGCGCGCAAACCGGAACCGGCAAGACCGCTGCTTTCGTATTGCCCATGCTGCATAAACTCAGCGCGGCCGCGGCGCCAAAAAACAAGTTTGGTGGCACAGGGATGCGTGCCTTGGTCCTGGCCCCCACACGCGAACTTGCAGCCCAGGTGGAAGAATCTGTGCAAACCTACGGCAAATATCTGGATCTGACTTCAACCGTGGTGTTCGGCGGTGTCGGCATGAACCCCCAGATCAGTCGGGTGAAGAAGGGTGTGGATATCCTGGTGGCGACGCCTGGTCGTCTGCTGGACCTCTTGCAGCAGGGCGTACTGGACCTGACTCAAGTCCAGATTCTGGTGCTTGACGAAGCTGACCGCATGCTGGATATGGGGTTCATCCATGACGTCAAGAAGGTTTTGGCCGTGGTACCCCGTGACAAGCAGAGCCTGCTTTTTTCAGCCACTTTCAGTGAAGAAATTCGGGATTTGGCCGCAACGCTCCTGAAGAGCCCACTGAGCATTCAGGTCACGCCTGGCAACACGACCGTACAGCGCATCACGCAAATCATTCACCCCGTCGGACGTGGCAAGAAGAAAGCACTGCTGGCGCACATCATCCAGCAGCACAACTGGAGCCAGGTGCTGGTGTTCACACGAACCAAGTTTGGCGCCAACAACGTTGCTGAGTTTCTGGTCAAGAACGGCATCAATGCGATGGCCTTGCACGGTAACAAAAGCCAGGCGGCGCGCACCCAGGCACTGGCTGGTTTCAAAAGTGGCGAGATTCGCGCACTGGTGGCAACTGACATAGCCGCTCGTGGCATCGACATCGATGATCTGCCACACGTCGTGAACTATGAAATACCCAACGTCAGCGAAGACTATGTGCACCGTATTGGCCGCACCGGTCGCGCCGGCGCAGACGGCCAGGCCGTTAATCTTGTTTGCCTGGACGAAGAAGGTTTCATGCAGGCCATCGAGCGCTTCACCAAACAAACCATTCCGGTTGAAATCGTGGATGGTTTCATGCCGGAGCCAGGGGAGAGGGCCGAGCCCATCGCCATGGGTCGCCAAACCATATGGGGCGGCGCCGGTAAACCTCCCAGCCGCGACGTCATGCAGGCTGCTGGCAGAGCCGCACGAACCGAGATGATGCAAAGAGTGCGCGACGGCAAGTCAGCGCAGGGTGAACGTGGCGGTAGCGGTGGCGGTGGTGGCGGCAACAGGCGAAGTACTGGCGGTAACACGGGCGGACAACGCAGTGCTCCCCAGCGCAGCCCGAACCCGCTTGGCAACCAGGCACCACCGCGTTCCACCCCGAGTCAACCAGACCCGATGCGAACCAGCGTCGACATGATGGCCGAACGAGGCGCCCGCCGAGGTGGCGGCTTCGGCGGCAATCGCAACGGAGGAGGCTATTCCGGACCCAGTGGCCGTTCCGGCGGTGGCACAGGTGGTTTTGGCGGCGGTGGCAGCGGTTCGCGCGGACCAGGGGGCTCCCGCGGCTCTTTTAATCGTTAAGCCAAACGGGAACGGTTTACCTCGATCGCAGACCAGCCGACTGGCTGCCTTCGAGCGCCTTCACGGGTCTCAACAACCAGGCCGGCCAGGCACCGCTGCCGACGGCCAGACCCACTGACCAGAACACGAGCTGCACCCCAACCACGGCGCCGGCCGTGCCAAACAAGAGTGGCATCACGACACTTGAAGCGTTGATCGCCATCAGGCGCAGTCCCAGGGCTTCTCCATGACGCGCCTCTGGCGTAATCTGATGCAGCGTGCTCATGATCATCGGTTGCACCGAACCCAGCGCCAGTCCGAGCAGAACCGAGCAGCTACCCATGGCCAGCGCCGAGACCATCAGGGGGTAGACCGCAAAAAGCGCCGCCGTAAGCAGCATGGCGCCACTCACCACAACCCATTCGTGGACCCGGGACGCAACGAAAGGCAGGACGATTCGGATCAGTGTCGCGGCGAGCGCAAATGCACCCAGAATCGCGCCGATCTGGGAAGCACTAAAGCCCCGCTCATGCCCCAGCACTGGCACGACGAAGGTATGGACATCCCAGCAGGACGACAGCAGCCAGTTCACCAACATCAGCCGGCGCATGAGGGGTTCGCGCAACAAGTCCCATGTCCTGCCGCGCTTTGCTCCTTCCAACTGCGTCACCGGTGGCAGCTCTACCGTGCGACGCACCCAAAACCAGGTCGCCAGAGGCAACACGGCCATGAACAGGAAGGCGGCACGGAAGCCACTGTGGTCAATCAGCAGACCCGCCGTCAGCGGTCCGAGAAAATTCGAGACAGCTGGCCCAATAGCCAGCCAGCTGAATACCTTCTTCAACTCGGTCGCACTTTGCGCTGCACGCCCGACATGACGCTGTAGTGAGATGGAAGCCACGCCCGTGGCGCCACCGGTCATCAGCGCGCTCAGGCACAAGACAGGAAATAGGGGAAGAGCAAACGCCAGGCCGGCACCTGCAGAAGCAACCGTGACGCACAGGCCCACCGGACGCTTGAGTCCATGCCGGTCCGCATAGCGTCCGGCCGGCAAAGCCAAAAACACCTGGGTCAGAGCGAACAAGGCCAGCAAGAAGCCGACCGCCAGGGCACTGTATCCCTCGCGCAGTGCCATCAAGGGCGCAGCCATGCGCATGCCGGCCATGCACGCATGCAGGCAGACATGACCAGCAATCAGACGCGCCAACGCGAAGCGTGGCCCCGGCGAAGCAACTGTCGCGAGGCTCACGCCTGCTCCGCGTCCCGGTCAGCGTCGAAATCCTTGTCCACAGGAATCAGCACCTGCACCTGTGACTCTGGAAGGGACTCGACTTTTTTGAGCGCACGCCCCATGGCTCGGCTGCGCGTCTCGGCGCTGTCAAGCGTCTTGAGTACGGTCTCCGTCTGCGACTTCACTTTCGCCAGCACATCGCCAAACTTGCCGAATTCGGTCTTCACCGCGCCCAGCACCTGCCAGACCTCGCTGGACCGCTTTTCCAGCGCCAAAGTACGAAAGCCCATCTGCAACGAGCTCAGCATGGCCAACAGCGTCGTCGGTCCAGCCAAAGTAATGCGGTGTTCCCGCTGCAGAGCCTGCATCAATCCGGGGCGTCGCAACACCTCCGCATAGAGACCTTCGGTCGGCAGAAACAAGATGGCAAAGTCGGTTGTGTACGGCGGCTCCACGTACTTGTCGGCGATGGAACGGGCTTCCAGCCGGATCCGCAACTCCAGCGCCTTGCCCGCCGCCTCGGCGCCCGCCACATCAGCGTTGCCCTGGGCCGCCAGCAGCCGCTCGTAATCTTCGTTCGGAAACTTGGCATCGATGGGCAGCCACAGGGGTGAACCCTGTTCGGACTTGCCCGGCAGCTTGATCGCAAAGTCCACCACGTTCTTGCTGCCGGGGCGGGTTGCAACCTGGGCCGCGTACTGGTCTGCCACCAATACCTGCTCAAGCAGGGAAGCCAGCTGCGCTTCGCCAAAAATCCCCCTGGTCTTTACGTTCGTCAACAAATGCTTCAAGTCGCCAACACCCTGGGCCAGGGTCTGCATCTCGCCAAGCCCCTTGTGCACCTGCTCCAAGCGGTCTGCCACCTGCTTGAAACTCTCACCCAGCCGTGCCTGCAGCGTGGTCTGCAATTTCTCATCGACGGTAGCGCGCATCTCGTCAAGTTTGCCCGCGTTGCTTGCCAACAGTTGCGCCAGTTGCGCCTCCAGCGTTTGCCGCACTTCGCTCATGCGCCTGGCATTGGATTCGCTCAAGGATTGCAGTTGCAAGGTCAAGGTATCAGACAGGGATTTTTGCAACAGGCCGAGCTGTTGTCCGAAAGCGTCGAGCTGGACATTTTGCGTGCGAGCACCCTCTGCCCCCTGCTGTACCAGTGACTGCTGAAAGGTGGCCAGGTTCTGTGCCAGTTCCTGGCGGCCAGCACGAGCCGATTCGCCAACTTCACGGCGCAGCTCGCGCTCCAGCCGATCGATCTGCTCACTGGCGCGCTGCTCGGCTGCAGACGCCAGTTCAGGGCCCGGCCGCCGCAGCACCAGCCACCAGAGCAGTGCACCATTGAGCAAGACAAGCAACAACACCAGCCACGGCAATAGGTCATTCAAAACAGCATCCTCCAGAGCCCTATTGTTGTTCAAAAAAAAGGCCTCGCAAAGCGAGGCCTTCCTGAGCGAAAAAAGTTGGCTGATTACAGCTTCTGCATCGCCATAAAGGAGTCGAAGCGGCTTTCGGCAAAACGGAACCAGGCCACCTGATCGCGCTGGAATGCGCGCAAATCGGCATAGATTTTCTTCCATTCCGGACTCTTGGCGTCGTTCTCGGCGAACACCTCCATGGATGCCTTGAACGATGCCTCCAGCACCGCCTGCGAAAATGGCAACACCTTGGTCTTGGCAGCAATCAGTTGCTTCAGGGCCATCGGGTTGAACGCATCGTATTTGGCCAGCATATCGGTGCTAGCCAATGCCGACGCAGCCTCAATAATCGCCTTGTACTCAGGTGACAAGGTATCGAAGGCCTTCTGGTTGATAAAGAAATCGACCTCCGGACCACCTTCCCACCAGCCAGGATAGTAGTAATACGGTGCAACCTTGTTGAAACCAAGCTTCTGGTCATCGTAAGGACCGACCCACTCCGCTGCATCGATCGTGCCCTTCTCCAGCGCCTGGTAAATTTCGCCACCGGGAATGCTTTGCGGCACGGCACCAAGTTTTTGCACGACCTGGCCGACCAGACCGCCACCCATGCGCATCTTCATGCCTTTGAAATCGGCAATCGACTTGATCTCCTTGCGGAACCAGCCACCCATCTGGGTACCCGTGTTACCACCGGCGAAGCTGAGCATGCCATAGGCTGCATAGAACTCATTCATCAGCTTGCGCCCGTTGCCATGCATCATCCAGGCTGTCATCTGGCGCGCATTCAGGCCGAAGGGGACGGCTGAACCCAGGGCAAAAGCCGGGTTCTTGCCGTAGAAATAGTAGGGCACCGTGTGAGTCATCTCGACGGTACCGTTCTGCACACCGTCAACTACACCAAACGGTGGCAACAACTCGCCGCCGGCATGCACCGAGATTTCGAACTTGCCGCCCGACATGGCTTTAACGGCCTTGGCGAACACCTCAGCACCGCCATAAATGGTGTCAAGCGATTTTGGAAAACTTGACGCCAGACGCCACCGGATATTTGCGCCCTGCGCGTGCACAGCGGGTGCCGCACCGGCTGCAAGAATACTGGCAATCCCAGCGTTTTTAATTACGGAACGACGATCCATGAGATTCACTCCTAGAGTTGTTGATTAATACCCCGCCATGCTAACAGGCATAGCGACGACCGATTCAAGTCACCGAGCATTGTAGAAACCATCTGTAGCACCAATGGCGGGGGTTTTCCCTTGCGGGGCTGACCGCCACGCGGTTCAGAGCCCTTGCGGGGCAGACCACCAACAAAAATACTCAGGCAACTGCTTTGAGGCCTGCTCGCCCTGAGCCAATCAAGGGTCCAAAGCGCTGACGGATCGAAGTTTCAATGCCCTTGGCGTCAAGCCCCTGCAGGGACAACAGTTTGGCGACGTCCCCATGTTCAATGAACTCGTCGCGCAGTCCGAGTTGCAGCAGTGGCTTGGTCAAGCCGGCAGCCTGCAGCGCCTCACTGACTGCACTGCCAGCGCCACCCATGACGGCGCCCTCCTCCACACTAACCAGCACGGCATGTTCGGCGGCAACCTTGAGCAACAGCTCCGTATCCAGCGGCTTGACCCAGCGCATGTTAACCACCGTCGCGCCCAGTGCCTCAGCTGCCACCAGCGCCGGGTAAAGCAATGTGCCAAAAGCCAGGATGGCAATGTCCTTGCCCGACCGCTTCAACTGCGCCTTGCCGAACGGCAAGGACTCCAGGCCACTGTGCACCGCCACACCAGCACCAGCACCCCTTGGATAGCGCACAGCCACCGGGTGATTCTGCTCAAACGCACAGGTCAGCAACTGGCGACACTCGTTCTCATCGGCCGGGCAGGCCAGACTGATGTTCGGAATGCAGCGCAGGAAGGCGATGTCATAGGCACCGGCGTGCGTCGCCCCGTCAGCACCGACCAAACCTGCTCGGTCCAGGGCAAACACCACTGGCAGATTTTGCAGTGCCACGTCGTGAATCAGCTGGTCATAGGCCCGCTGCAGGAAAGTCGAATAAATCGCGACGACCGGCTTGAGCCCCTCACAGGCCAGCCCCGCCGCAAAAGTCAAGGCATGCTGCTCGGCGATTCCAACATCAAAATAGCGCTGGGGAAAGCGCTTTTCAAATTCAACCATGCCCGATCCCTCCCGCATGGCAGGTGTAATGCCCACCAGTCGCGCATCGCGCGCTGCCATGTCGCACAGCCAGTCACCGAAGACCTGGGTAAAAGTCAGCTTCGGCGGTGTACTGGGCTGTTGCAGACCGATCGTCGGGTCAAACTTGCCCGGGCCGTGATAGGCCACCGGATCGGCTTCAGCCAACTTGTAGCCCTGCCCCTTTTTCGTCACCACATGCAGGAATTGCGGTCCCTTGAGGTGTTTGATGTTTTCGAGCGTCGGAATCAGGGAGTCAAGGTCATGGCCATCGATGGGACCAATGTAATTGAAACCGAATTTTTCGAACAGGGTGGCCGGCACCACCATGCCTTTGGCGTGTTCCTCTATGCGTTTGGCCAGTTCGAACAGCGGCGGGGCCCCTTTCAAAACAGTCTTGCCGGCGTTCTTGGCTGCAGCGTAAAACTGCCCGCTCAGGAGTTTGGCCAGATAGCGATTGAGTGCGCCCACAGGTGGACTGATGCTCATGTCGTTGTCGTTCAGGATCACCAGCAGATTGGCATCAGCCACGCCAGCGTTGTTCAGCGCTTCAAAAGCCATGCCCGCAGTCAGCGCACCATCGCCGATCACGGCGATCACATGACGCTCCTCGCCTTTGATCTTTGCTGCCAGTGCCATCCCCAATGCTGCCGAAATGGAGGTGCTGGAATGCGCCGTCCCGAAATCATCGTATTCACTTTCCGCTCGTTGAGGGAACCCGCTCAAGCCGCCGAACTGGCGCAACGAACCCATGCGATCGCGGCGGCCGGTCAGAATCTTGTGCGGGTAGGTTTGGTGACCGACGTCCCAAACCATACGATCATTCGGGGCATTGAAAACGTAGTGCAGCGCCACGGTAAGTTCAACGGTACCTAGATTGGAGCTCAAATGCCCACCCGTCTGCGCCACGCTGTCAAGCAGATAGGCGCGCAGCTCGGTCGCCAGTACCTCCAGTTGCGCACGCGCCAGACGCCGCAGGTCAGAGGGATCATTGATCGTTTGCAGCAGTGGATACACGGTATTCGACATAGGCTAGGTATTACTCTTTTCAGTGCTGCGTAGGGGTGAATTCCGGTTCATGTCCGTGATGCCCGATATTTGCACACCAACAGGATTTCAACTTGTTCGGCGAACCACCATGTTAGCCAAACCCTCAAGAGCCTGAGTATTACGCAGTCCGCCCTGAGCCAGCGCGGTCAGGGCCTGCTCAAGCAATTCCTGAGCATACCTGCCTGAGCGCTCGAGTCCCAGCACTGACACGTAGGTCGGTTTATCCTGATTCGCGTCCTTGCCAGCCGTCTTGCCCAAGGTAGCAGAGTCCGAAGTGACGTCCAAAATATCGTCCACGACCTGAAACGCCAAGCCGATCGCGTCCCCATAAGCCTCGAGTGCGGCCAGCGCCGCGGGTGGCAAATCAGCGAAAACCGCCCCCATCATCACGCTGGCTCGCAGCAAGGCTCCTGTCTTGAGTCGATGCATCTCGCGCAATTCACTTTCAGACAGCTTGGCACCGACACTGGCCAGGTCGATCGCCTGCCCGCCTGCCATACCGGTGCTACCGGCGGCCTGCGCCAGCAAGCGGCACAAACGGGCCTGCCGCGCTTCGGGCATGCCGTTTTCCGGTGTCAATAGCTCAAAAGCCAGCGCCTGCAATGCGTCCCCGGCCAGCAGGGCTTGCGCCTCGCCAAATTGCACGTGGACCGTCGGCTTGCCGCGGCGCAACACATCGTTATCCATGCAGGGCATGTCATCGTGCACCAAAGAATAGGCATGAATCAGTTCGACCGCACAGGCTGCACGAAGTACCGACTCATCAGCACCGAGCGCGGCCTCCCGCTTCAAGTCCGGCGAACGCTTGCTGTCGCTGGTGGCCGCTTCAGTCGCCGCGAGCACCAGCAGCGGGCGCAGTCGCTTGCCACCATCAAGCACCGCGTATCGCATGGCAGCAATCAATTCGGCCGGGGCATGATGGCCCAGGCTTGCGGATGCCTTGACATTCACCCAGCACTCCAGACCCCGCTCCACATTGGCCAGACGGTCAACCATCCAGCGGTCAAGGTCAAAAATGGGGGCAACTTTCAATCGGGGGTCCATGTCTTGAGCGCCCCCTGATCCAACACCTTGATCTGGGCCTCGACGGTTTCAAGCCTTTCACGACAAAACTTCAGCAGTTCAGCCCCGCGCTGGTACTGCGTCAGAAGTTGCTCCAAAGGCATGGCCCCTGCTTCCATCTTGTCAAGCAGGGTCTCCATCTCGTCCAGAGCGACCTCAAAACTCGCCGGCTTGGCGGCAGTAGCGCGAATAGCAGGTGCCATAGTGCAGGAAATTCCGTGGGATTAGTGGCGCGATTTTAGGCGCTGGAACCCTTCCCTTTCCAAATACGATTATTCAAGTCAGTTTGACAGGCAGCCGAGTACAATTCAATCTCTTGCCGCCGGCTGTGCGCTGGCGCCCTTTGTCCCGCGCCTTGGCGCATCTCCCTGGGGGGAGTCTTTAGGTCAGGACTCCGATGTCTGATTTAAGTCTTCAACTGCAGCAGGCCACTGGCCAACTACCAGTTACAAGCTATTTTGACGATGCGCTTTATCTGCGCGAGCTCGATGCGTTTTTTCGTCGCGGCCCACGCTATGTTGGCCACGCCTTGAGCGTACCCAACGTGGGCGACTACGCCACACTGGCACAGGAGGACGGCGGCCGCGCCTTGGTGCACACCAGCAGCGGTATTGAGCTTGTTTCCAATGTGTGCCGGCATCGGCAAGCCGTGATGCTCAAAGGACGCGGTTCCCTCAACCAGGTACATCCGGGTGCCGCCGGGGGCAATATCGTATGCCCCTTGCACCGGTGGACCTACAGCGGCACAACAAGCCCGAGCGTCGGCACGCTGCTGGGTGCACCTCATTTCCCGAGCGACCCTTGCCTGAACCTCAACAACTACAAATTGCGCGAGTGGAACGGCCTGCTGTTTGAAGACAATGGTCGCGACATCGAGGCCGATCTCGCCGACATGGGCCCGAGAGCCGATCTGGACTTCAGCGGTTATGTGCTGGACAAGGTGGAAATGCACGAGTGCAATTACAACTGGAAGACCTTTATTGAGGTCTATCTGGAGGACTACCACGTCGGACCCTTCCACCCTGGACTTGGCAGCATGGTTACCTGCGATGACTTGCGTTGGGAGTTCAAGCAGCACTACTCGGTCCAGACGGTAGGCAACGCGAGTCCCGCTGCCAGAGCTGGCAGCGCGGTCTACCAGCGCTGGCAAAATGCGCTTCGCAGCTACCGCAAGGGCGAGCCTAGCAAGTACGGGGCCATATGGCTGACTTACTATCCCCACATCATGGTCGAGTGGTACCCGCACGTGTTGACAGTCTCCACGCTGCACCCCCGAGGCATCAACAAGACCCTGAACATGGTCGAGTTCTACTACCCGGAAGAAATCCAGGCATTTGAGCGCGAATTTGTGGAAGCGCAACAGGCCGCCTACATGGAGACCTGTATTGAAGATGACGAAATTGGTGAACGCATGGATGCGGGTCGCCGTGCGCTGATGGAGCGCGGAGACAATGAAGTTGGCCCCTACCAAAGTCCGATGGAAGACGGCATGCAGCACTTTCACGACTGGTATCGCGGCCAGATCCAGCTGTAGCGCTCATGCAGGCGCTATGGATGGTTCTGGGTTCCTTCTTTTTTGCCACCATGGCGGTTGGCGTCAAGGTCGCATCGGTTAGTTTTAATACATTCGAACTGGTCTTTTATCGCGGTCTTGTCAGCGTGTTCTTCATCGCTTTGGTATTGCGTGCCAGCGGCACGCCTCTGAAAACGCCTGTTCCCATGATGCACGCCTGGCGCAGCGTCGTCGGCGTACTGTCGCTCGGATCGTGGTTTTATGCCATTGCCCACCTGCCCCTGGCCACTGCCATGACGCTGAACTACATGAGCGGCGTCTGGGTGGCTGCCTTTATTGTGGGGGGAGCCATGCTTTATGGCCGCGCCGAACGTCAGGGTCCGTTGATGGCGACCGTGCTGGCTGGCTTTGCCGGGGTCGTCATGATGCTACGCCCCACCATTGAGCAAAATCAGCTGTTCGCCGGCCTGATCGGCCTGCTCTCGGGACTCGGGGCAGCGCTGGCCTACATGCAGGTCACTGCCTTGGGCAAGGTCGGAGAGCCAGAGGGGCGTACCGTGTTCTATTTTTCTCTGGGGTCAACCATCTGCGGACTCGCAGGCGTCGCGTGGACGGGCATGAGTTCCTGGACTTCTGTAGGCTGGCAGGCCATCGCCTGGCTGGTGCCCATTGGCATCCTGGCATCACTAGGCCAGTGGTGCATGACACGCGCCTACAGCCGAGGCTCGACCCTGCTGGTGGCAAATTTGCAGTATTCAGGTATTGTGTTTGGCGCCTTCTACAGCCTGCTCCTGCTAGGCGACAGCATTCCTCTGATCGGATGGGCCGGCATGGCGCTGATTGTGGCCAGCGGCCTGGCTGCGACCGTGCTGCGCACCCGGTTGCTGCCGGATACGCCAGCAGAAGTTCACTGAAAACACAAGTTCATCACAACGCTTTTTACGAGAGTCGTCCGCCCCATGTATACAACACTGATATCCACCTCACAGCTCAAAGACTTGCAAAGCAGCGCACAGCCCTGCATGGTGTTTGACTGCTGCTTTGAACTAGGCAAGCCCCTGATCGGCGAGCAACAGTATCTGCAATCCCACATTGCCGGTGCGGTGCGAGCGGACCTGGATCGAGACTTGAGTGCCGTCAAAGGCGCGATCAATGTCGCATCGGGTGGACGTCATCCCCTGCCCTCGCGCGAGACATTCGCCGCCTGGCTTGGCAGCATCGGTTTTGGCAATCAGATGCAGGCCGTGGTTTACGACCGCCAGGGCGCCAACTATTGCGGGCGGCTCTGGTGGATGCTGAAATGGGTGGGGCATGAAAACACCGCCGTGCTGGACGGTGGCATGCAGGCCTGGGTTGCGAGCGATGGCGCGGTCGAAAGTGGCGCAGTTTTACCTGGCGCAGCCGTCAAATTCTCTTTGACCGAGGCGAAAGCAGTATTGTGCACGGTCACTGAGGTCGCAGCCAGATTAGGCAGACAGGAGCAAAGCCTGATTGACGCGCGGGGTGCGCCACGTTTCAGGGGAGAAGTCGAACCGCTGGATCCGGTTGCAGGCCATATTCCTGGCGCCCTGAACCGCCCCTTTGGTCAGAATCTTGATACGGATGGAAAGTTCAAACCGGCACATCAACTCAGAGCCGAATTCGACGCGCTCTTGGGGCAACGCGATCCGGCAAGCGTGGTGCATCACTGCGGCAGCGGTGTCAGCGCCGTACCCAACATCATCGCCATGGAGGTCGCTGGATTGGGCCGCAGTGCCCTGTATGCCGGCAGTTGGAGTGAATGGTGCGCCGACCCAAGGCGCCCGGTGGCACAGGGTTAGGCGCTGCCGAATTTGGTATCGAAACGAATGCCGATTTTTTGCAGGAGCGGCGTCGGCAGCAGGCCCCCAGCACACACGATGACAACATCATTGGCGTGTTGCTGTGAGTTTCCATCGCATTCAATGTCAACATCGTGCTCCTGTATGCGCTGCACCTTGGAGTTCAATAGCACCCGTAAGCGGCCTGCCTTTTGCTGACGTTCCAGCAACATCCTGTT
>Ga0163199_1001589_pt1 | contig 14169 bp, 12 predicted proteins | sample PL_2010_150m_FD_113537 | JGI IMG/M metagenome (GOLD analysis project Ga0163199, IMG submission 113537) | Freshwater microbial communities from Powell Lake, British Columbia, Canada to study Microbial Dark Matter (Phase II) - PL_2010_150m | ecosystem: Environmental > Aquatic > Freshwater > Lake ... | reverse complement strand
CGGGGGAGCACGGGGTGGGGATCTCCAAGGCGCCCTTCCTGGAGATGGAGGTCGGCCCGCTCGGGGTCGCGGTGATGAAACGGCTCAAGGAGTGCTTCGACCCCAACGGGATCCTCAACCCGGGGAAGATCTTCCTCGACGAGGCCGCGGTGAGCGGTTGAGGGACGCGGATCTCAAGGCGCTGGCCGGCCTGTGCGCGAAGTGCGGCACCTGCAGGACGGTGTGCACCCTCTACCCGGAGCGGAAGGCGGAGATCGCGGTCGCCCGGGGGAAGATCGCCCTGATCGAGGCGGCGATGGGCGGGGAGGACGGTGACGCGGAGGCGGTGCAGGAGGCCCTGACCGACTGCCTCCTGTGCGGACGGTGCGAGCGGGCGTGCCCCAACCAGGTGCTGGTCGAGGAGATCGTGATGAAAGGGCGGGCCGACCTCGCGGAGGAGGTCGGGATCCCCGCCTGGAAGCGCGTTCTCTTCGGGAAGGTGATGACATCTCCTGCGGCGACGGGGATCGCCCGGAAGGCGGCCGCGGCGGCACAGCGGTTGCTGCCCGGGAAGATCCCCACGGCGAGCGGCCTGAACTACCGGTTCCCCGACGGGCTCGGGGGGGAAGGGCGCACCGTCCCGAAGCTGCCCGCGGCCGGATTTCTCGAGTCCCTCGGAAACGCGGAGGCGGCCACCGGCGAGGTGATGCTCTTCGTCGGCTGCGTCTTCGACCACGTTTTCCCCGAGGTGGGACGCGCCGCCTACGAGACCGTCAAGGCGTCGGGGAAATCCGTGGCGGTCTTCCGGGACGCGGCGTGCTGCGGCCTCCCCGCCATGGTGTCCGGGGACCGTCGCTCCGCCGCGGAGTGCGCTGAAGCGAACGTGCGCCGCCTGCGGGACGCGGATCCCGGGGCGATCGTCTTCCCCTGCGGATCCTGCCTCCTCATGTTCAAGCGGAACGTGTTTTCCCTGATGCCGAAGGGATCTCCCGGGTACGACGACGCGGTTTTCGTCGCGGAACGCGCGGTGGACTACGCGAGCTTCCTCCTCTCCTCGGGGGTCCTCGACCGGATCCCGGACCCGCCGCCGGGGCAGGAAGTGGGCGAGATCGGGTACCACGACCCGTGCCACCTGTCGGGGACGCTGGGAAAGGGTCCCGAGGCGAGGAAGGTGCTGTCGCGGACCGTCGGTCCGGCGTTCGCCGAGATGGCGGGCGCCGACCTGTGCTGCGGCTACGGCGGGACGTTCAACGTGCGCGACTACCCGACCTCCTCGCGGATCGGGGAGAACAAGGTGACGGTCGCGGCGCGCGGCGGGACGAAGGTGATCTCCACCGCCTGCTCGGGGTGCGTCCTCCAGATGCGGGACATGGCCGCCCGGACCGACCCCGGTCTTCGCGTGGTCCACGTCGCCGAACTGGTCCACCAGGCCCTGTTCCGGAAATGACGGAAACCTTGGATTTCGTTGACACCCGGCGTTTCAGAATGATATAAAACACCATTACGAAACGGACTTGCCGCCCAGGAGGAGAGCGATGTCGCTCGAAGAGAAGTTCGAGGTGTTGCGAAAGAGAAATGCCACCGCGATGGAGGGGGGCGGCAGGAAGCGGATCGAGACCCAGCATGCCCAGGGGAAGCTGACGGCGCGGGAGCGCGTCGAGCTCCTCCTTGACCCGAACACCTTCGTCGAGATGGACCGCTTCGTCCAGCACCGCTGCGCCGACTTCGAGATGGAAAAGTTCCTCGGGGACGGTGTGATCACCGGGTACGGGAAGGTGAACGGGCGGCTCGTCTACGTCTTCGCCCAGGACTTCACCGTGTACGGCGGCTCCCTCTCCGAGGCGTACGCGGAGAAGATCTGCAAGATCATGGACCACGCGATACGCAACGGGGCCCCGGTCGTCGGCCTGAACGACTCCGGCGGCGCGCGGATCCAGGAGGGGGTCCAGAGCCTCGCCGGATACGCCGACATCTTCCTGCGGAACACCCTCAGTTCGGGGGTCGTCCCCCAGATTTCCGCGATCATGGGACCCTGCGCCGGCGGCGCCGTCTACTCCCCCGCGATCACCGACTTCATCCTGATGGTCAAGAACACCTCCTACATGTTCGTGACGGGCCCGGACGTCATCAAGACGGTCACCCACGAGGAGGTCACCAAGGAGAACCTCGGCGGGGCGATGGCTCACAACGAACGCAGCGGTGTCGCCCATTTCGCGGCCGAGGACGAGAAGGAGTGCCTCTACCTCATCCGGGAGCTGCTCTCCTTCGTACCGCAGAACAACATGGAAGACCCCCCCGCCGTGACGCCGAAGGACTCCCCGGACCGTACCGACGAGAGCCTGAACCAGGTGGTTCCCGACATCCCGACGAAGCCGTACGACATCCGCGACGTGATCCGGAAGGTCGCGGACGACGGGGACTTCTTCGAGATCCAGGAGCACTACGCGAGGAACATCGTCATCGGGTTCGGCCGGATGAACGGGCGTTCCATCGGCATCGTGGCGAACCAGCCCGCGATCCTCGCCGGCTGCCTCGACATCAACTCCTCGATCAAGGGGGCGCGCTTCGTCCGCTTCTGCGACGCCTTCAACATTCCGCTGCTCACCTTCGTCGACGTGCCGGGCTTCCTCCCCGGCACGACCCAGGAGTACGGCGGGATCATCAAGCACGGGGCGAAGCTCCTGTACGCCTTCGCGGAAGCCACCGTCCCGAAGGTGACCGTCATCACCCGCAAGGCGTACGGCGGGGCGTACGACGTCATGGCCTCCAAGCACATCCGGGCGGACATCAACTTCGCCTTCCCGACCGCCGAGATCGCCGTGATGGGCCCCGACGGGGCGGTGAACATCATCTTCCGGAAGGAACTCGTAAAATCCGACAACCCGGAGGCGACCAAAGCCGAGCTGGTGGCCGACTACCGGGAGCGCTTCGCCTCGCCGTACAAGGCGGCCGAGCTCGGCTACATCGACGAGGTCATCATGCCCTCGGAGACCCGGCCGAAGGTCATCAAGGCGTTCGAGATGCTGAAGAACAAGCGCGACACGAACCCGCCGCGCAAGCACGGCAACATCCCGCTGTAGGAGGCACACGTGTTCCGGAAGATCCTGATCGCGAACCGCGGGGAGATCGCCGTACGGGTGCTCCGCGCCTGCAAGGAGATGGGGATCCGGTCGGTGGCGGTCTTCTCCGAGGTCGACCGGAAGGCCCTCCACACCCGCCACGCCGACGAGGCGTACTGCATCGGCCCCGCGCCGGCGCGGGAGTCGTACCTTGTGATCGACAAGATCATCGAGACGGCGAAAATGACCGGCGCGGAGGCGATTCACCCCGGGTACGGCTTCCTCGCGGAAAACCCGTTGTTCGCCGACCGGTGCGAGGCGGAGAAGATCAAGCTGATCGGCCCCTCCGCCTACGCCATGCGGACGATGGGCTCCAAGACGCTCGCCCGGAAGACGGTCCAGTCGGCCGGCGTCCCCGTGGTCCCGGGGACCGTGGAGCCGATCACCACGGAGGCCGAGGTCCTCCGCGTCGCGAAGGAGATCGGTTTCCCGGTGATGCTCAAGGCGACCGCCGGGGGCGGGGGCAAGGGGATGCGGCTGGTGAGGGAGGAGTCCGAGCTTTCGTCCTCCCTGAGGATGGCGAAGTCGGAGGCGAAATCCGCCTTCAGCGACGACTCCGTCTACATCGAGAAGTATATCGAGAACCCCCGGCACGTGGAGATACAGCTTCTCGGGGATCAGCACGGAAACTACGTCCACCTGTGCGAGCGCGAATGCTCCATCCAGCGGCGCCACCAGAAGGTGGTCGAGGAGGCTCCTTCCGTCATCGTCACCCCGGAGATGCGGGCCGCGATGGGGAAGGTGGCGATCGAGGCGGCGCGGGCGGTGAAGTACGAGGGCGCGGGGACGTGCGAGTTCCTCGTGGACCCGAAACGGAACTTCTACTTCCTCGAGATGAACACCCGGCTTCAGGTGGAGCATCCGGTCACGGAGATGGTGACCGGGGTCGACATCGTCAAGGAGCAGATCCGCGTCGCGGCGGGGGAGAAGCTCTCGATCCGGCAGGAGGACGTGAAGCTGTCCGGCCACGCGATCGAGTGCCGCGTCTACGCCGAGGACCCGGAGCGGAACTTCATGCCGTGCCCCGGCGTGGTCACCTCGCTGCGCGTTCCGGGAGGGCCGGGAGTGCGGGACGACTCGGGCATGTACGAGGGGTTCGAGATCCCCATCTACTACGACCCGATCATCTCCAAGCTGGTGGCGTGGGGGAAGGACCGGGCGGAAGCGATCGCCCGGATGAAACGCGCCCTCGCCGAATACGTGGTCACCGGGGTGAAAACCACCATCCCCTTCCACATCCGAGTGATGAACAACCGGCACTTCATCGAAGGGAACTTCGACACGAACTTCATCGACGGTGTGTTCTTCAAGGAGGAAGAGGCGCGCGTGCTCGCGAACGAGGAGGTCGCCCTGGTCACGGCGGCGATCCAGGTGTTCACCGGTGAGCGGAAGCGCGCGGTGGCCCAGCAACCCGGGGAGGCGGTCGGTCCCGTCTCGATGTGGAAATACTCCACACGCCCGGGCATCCGGAAGATCGGGTAGGTGCGGCGATGAGCTATGTGGCGACGATCGGCGAGCGGGAAGTGACGATCTCCGTCGAGGAACTCGGCGGGGCGAACTACAAGGTGGCGATCGACGGGGTGGAACACGTCGTGGACGCCCACCAGGTGGCCAGCCAGCTCTGGTCGATCCTGTACCGGGGCGCGTCGTTCGTGGTGGACGTTACCCAGCTTCCGACGGAAGAGTACGAGGTGCTCATCCAGGGCGACTGCCACAAGTTCACCCTGATGAACGAGCAGCGCCGGGCGATGATGCGGGCGGGCGGCAAGGGCTCCGCCGGAAAGGCGATGCTCACCTCCCCCATGCCCGGGAAGGTGGTCAAGCTCCTGGTGACGGAAGGGCAGGAGGTCGAGGCCGGCCAGGGGGTGATCGTCGTCGAGGCGATGAAGATGGAGAACGAGTTGAAGTCCGCCGTCGCGGGGAAGGTCAAGGAGATCTTCGTCGAGGAAGGCCAGGTCGTCGAGTCGGGGGCGAAGCTGCTCCTCGTGGAATAGGAGAGCCCGATGGCGGGGAAGAGCGGGAAGGGCGGACTGCGGGAGGCGCGCGAGCGCTGGGAGCGCGACATTCTCGCGCCGGTGATTTCGAAGTCGCGGGAGCGTCGCCCCCGGTTCGAGAGCACCTCCGGGGAAGAGGTCCCGCGCCTCTACACGCCCGAACACCTCGGGTCGTTCGATTATCTTCGGGACGCGGGTTTTCCGGGCGAGTTTCCCTTTACGCGCGGAGTACAGCCGACGATGTTTCGCGGCCGCTTCTGGACGATGCGGCAGTACGCGGGTTTCGGCGACGCGAAGGAGTCGAACCGCCGGTACCGGTACCTGCTCGACAACGGCCAGACGGGTCTGTCCGTCGCCTTCGACCTTCCGACCCAGATGGGGTACGACTCCGACGCCCCCATGTCGTTCGGGGAGGTCGGGAAGGTCGGCGTTGCGATCGACTCCCTCGAGGACATGGAGGTCCTTTTCGACCGGATCCCGCTCGGGAAGGTCTCCACCTCGATGACGATCAACTCGACCGCCGCCATACTGCTGGCGATGTACATCGCCGTCGGCGAGAAGCAGGGAGTGGCCGCCGGCGCGCTGAACGGCACCATCCAGAACGACATCCTGAAGGAGTACATCGCCCGCGGTACCTACATCTTTCCGCCCGCCCCCTCGATGCGGATCATCACCGACATCTTCGCCTTCTGCAAGGACGCGGTCCCCCGCTGGAACACGATCAGCATCTCCGGCTACCACATCCGCGAGGCGGGGTCGACGGCGGCGCAGGAGGTCGCCTTCACCCTCGCGAACGGGATCGCCTACGTGCAGGCCGCGATCGACGCCGGGATGTCGATCGACTCCTTCGCGTCGCGCCTGGCCTTCTTCTTCAACGCCCACAACAACTTCCTCGAGGAGGTCGCGAAGTTCCGGGCCGCGCGGCGGCTGTGGGCGGGGATCATGCGGGACCGGTTCGGGGCGAAGGATCCCCGCTCCTGGATGCTCCGCTTCCACACGCAGACCGCCGGGTCGTCCCTCACGGCGCAGCAACCCGACAACAACGTCGTCCGGGTGACGATCCAGGCGCTTTCGGCCGTCCTGGGGGGCACCCAGTCGCTGCACACGAATTCCCGCGACGAGGCGCTGTCCCTTCCCACGGAGGCCTCGGTGCGCATCGCCCTCCGGACGCAGCAGCTGATCGCTCACGAAAGCGGGGTCGCGGAAACGATCGATCCGCTCGGCGGCTCCTGGTGCGTGGAGGCCCTGACGAACGGGATCGAGCGGCAGGCGCGGGAATACATCGACCGGATCGACCGGATGGGCGGCGTCATTCCGGCCGTGGACTCGGGCTACATCCAGAGAGAGATCCAGGACGCCGCGTACCGGTACCAGCTGCAGATCGAGCGGAAGGAGCAGGTCGTGGTCGGGGTGAACGATTTCGTCGTGCAGGAAGGGAAGCCCGACAACCTCCTCAAGGTCGATCCCCGGGTCGAAAAGGAACAGCGCAAGCGCCTCGCGGCCCTCCGGAAGCGGCGAAACGGAGCCGCGGTCCGCGCCGCCCTGGGCGCCATCGAGTCCGCCTGCCGGGGAAAGGCGAACGTCATGGGTCCGATCCTTTCGGCCGTTCGCGCCTACGCGACGCTCGGCGAGATCTCCGACGTGATGCGCTCCGTCTTCGGCACCCACCAGGGGAAAGTGACCGTCTGAAAGGGGTGGAAACCGGCGACCGGATCGGCGTGGAGGAGGTTCGCGAAGCGCTGCGCCCCGGCCTCCCGTGGACCGACATGGTGTGCCTCGCGGTGACCGACAGCACGAACCGCGTCGCGATGGAGATGGCGGAAAACTACGCCCCGCACGGGACCGTCGTCTTCGCCGACGCGCAGACCGCGGGCCGGGGACGGATGGGGCGCCGGTGGGAGTCTCCCGCGGGGAAGAACCTGTACGTTTCCATGCTCCTTCGGCCACCCGTCCCGACCGTCGATGCGACGTTGCTCGCCCTCGTGGCCGGCGTCGCCCTCGCCGACGCGGTCGAGGCGATGGGCGTTCCCGCGGCCCTCAAGTGGCCGAACGACCTGTATTGCGGAGGACGGAAGGCGGCGGGGATCCTCGCGGAGATGGCCTCCGACCCGGACGGCGTGCGCCACGTCGTGATCGGCGTGGGACTCAACGTGAACGTGGTAGAGGACGATTTCCCGCCGGATCTCCGCGGCACGGCGACGTCCCTCCGGGTCTGCGCGGGGATGGCCTTCCGCCGGGTCGACGTTCTCGCCCGGTTGCTCGACGCGTTCGGGGCGCGGTACGCGGAATTCATCGGGGGCGGGTTCGCCTCGCTCCGCGACGGATGGGACCGCCGCGACTTCCTCCGGGGGCGGCGCGTCCTGCTTCGGCGACGGGGCGGCGAGGGGTGGGGAACCGCGGACGGACTCGACACGGTCGGGGCGCTTCGTTTTCTCCCCGACGGCGGCCCGGCGATCGAGTTGGTGCACAGTGGAGAGATCCTGGATTTCCAGCGGTGAGGGGGTAGGGAAACCCGATGCTCCTTGTGATCGACGTTGGGAACACGAACACCGTCCTCGGAGTCTTCGAGGGGGAAACCCTTCTCCACCACTGGCGGGTGTGGACCGACCGGGAGAAGACGAGCGACGAGTACGGGATCCTTCTGCGGAACCTCTACGATGCGAGCGATTTCTCGTCCCGGGAGATCAAGGCGATCATCATCGCATCCGTGGTCCCGCCGCTCACCCCCACCATCATGGAACTGTGCGAGCGGTACTTCGGCCTGACGCCGATGATCGTGGGCCCCGGGATCAAGACGGGGATCTCGATCAAGATGGACAACCCCAAGGAGGTCGGGGCGGACCGGATCGTCAACGCCGTGGCGGCCTTCGCGAAGCATCATCGGGCCGCCATCGTCGTCGACTTCGGAACGGCCACCACCTTCGACTACGTGTCGGAAAAGGGGGACTACATGGGCGGCGTGATCGCCCCGGGGGTGAACATCTCCGCCGAGGCCCTCTTCCGCCAGGCCTCGAAGCTTCCCCGGATCGAGATCGTCAAGCCCGCCACGGTCATCGGAAAGAATACGGTGGCGGCGATGCAGTCGGGGCTCTTCTACGGATATGTCGCGATGGTCGAGGGGATCATCGACCGGATCCGGAAGGAGGTCCGCGTCGACACCCTGGTGATCGCGACCGGGGGGCTCGCCCGGACGATCGCCGCAGAGACGCAAAAAATCCATGTAATTGATGAGAATTTGACTCTCGAGGGGTTGCGTATTATATACGAGAGGAACCTTTCCTGACCCGTGGAAGCCCTGGTCTGCGGGACATACGCCCCTTAGGAGGACGGTCAGAGTGGATATCCAGCAGATCCGGAACGTCGGCATCATCGCGCACGGAGGAGCGGGAAAGACGACGCTGGCGGAGGCCCTTCTGTTCAACGCGAAGGCCACGGACAGGATGGGCAAGGTGGACGACGGAAGCTCCAACTTCGACTACGACCCTGAGGAGATCCGTCGGAAGATCACGATCAGCACCTCCTTCCACCACTACACATGGGACAAGGTCGAGGTCACGATTGCCGACACCCCCGGCTATATCAACTTCGAGGCGGACACCCGGGCCTGCCTCACGGTGCTGGATGGCGCGATCCTCGTCGTCAACGCCGTCTCCGGCGTGGAGGTCCAGACCGAGAAGATGTGGAACCTCGCGCGGGAGGCGGACGTTCCGGTGATCGCCTTCGTTTCGAGGATGGACCGCGAGCGCGCGGATCCCGCGAAGGCGGTCGAGGAGATCGCCGCCATCCTGAAGGTGCCCGCGGTGCCCGTGCAGCTCCCGATCGGACGGGAGGCGGAGTTCCGCGGGGTGGTCGACCTGTTCCGCATGAAGGCGCTGGTGTACAAGGGCGACACCGGCGAGTTCACCCTCCAGGAGATCCCGGCCGAGCTTGCCGCCGAAGCCTCGAGCGCCCGGGAGAAGCTCGTCGAATCGTGCGCCGAGTCCGACGATGCGCTGATCGAGAAGTTCCTCGAGGGGACCGCCCTCACCGAGGAAGAGATCCGGACCGGTTTCCGCGAGGGGGTGCGGGCGATGAGGTTCCTGCCGGTCCTTTACGGCTCCGCGTTGCGCAACATCGCGATCCAGCCGGTGCTCGACCTTGTCAACTTCGCCCTTCCCGATCCTTCGTACCGGGGAGAGGTCGAGGGGACCAACCCGAAGAAGAAGGCCGCCGAGGTGCGCCCCATCTCCGTGAACGCGCCGTTCTCCGCCCAGGTCTTCAAGACGCTGGCGGACGCGTACGCCGGGAAGCTCTCCATCTTCAAGATCTTCTCCGGCACGCTCACGCCGGACTTGTCCCCGCTGAATTCGAGCAAGGAGGCGGGGGAGCGGATCGGGCAGATTCTGCGGCTCGAGGGGAAAAAGCAGAAAGGGCTCGGGTCGGCCTCCGCAGGGGAGATCGTCGCGGTGGCGAAATTCAAGGAGACTTCCACGGGCGACACCCTGTGCGATCCGAAGGCCCCGATCGTCTTCGAACGGCCGAGCCCCCTGGAGGCGGTAATCTCCTTCGCGGTCCGGCCGAAGACCCGCAACGACGAGGACAAGCTGGGCAGCTCCCTCTCCCGGATGATCGAGGAGGACCCGACCCTCCGTTTCCGCAAGGACCCCCAGACGAACGAATTCATCCTCGCGGGGATGGGGGAGATCCACGTCGAAGTGGCCGTCGAGAAGCTGAAGCGCGTATACGGCGTCGAGGTGGAGCTGCGCACGCAGAAGATCGCCTACTTCGAGACGTTAAAAGGAAAAGCCGAAGCCCAGGGGAAGCACAAGAAGCAGACCGGCGGCCGCGGGCAGTACGGCGACTGCTGGATCCGCCTCGAGCCGCAGCCGCGCGGGAAGGGGTTCGAGTACGTGGACGGGATCGTGGGCGGGTCGATCCCCCGCCAATACATCCCGGCGGTGGAAAAGGGAATCGTGGAGCGGATGGGCAAGGGAGTCATTGCGGGTTATCCGGTGGTGGACGTGAAGGCCACCGTCTTCGACGGCTCCTTCCACAATGTCGATTCCTCGGAGATGGCGTTCAAGATCGCCGGGTCCCTCGCGTTCAAGAAGGCTGCGCTGTCGGCCAAGCCGGTCCTTCTCGAACCGATCGCCGAGATGGAGGTAGTCATCCCCGAGGAGAACGTCGGGGACATCATCGGGGATCTCAACGGGCGTCGCGGACGGGTCCTTGGCGTGGACGCCCTCGGGAAGAGCCAGGTCGTCCGGTGCCAGGTGCCGTTGGCGGAGGTCCTGCGCTATTCGTCCGACCTTCGTTCGATCACCTCCGGGCGAGGACAATTTACAATGAAAGTGTCACACTACGAGGAGACCCCCGCGGTCATCGCGGAGAAGGTGATCTCCGAGTCGAAGAAGGAGATGGGGGAAGTGGAGGAGGAGTGAAAAGTCCCGGCGGCGCGCCGTCCGCGAAGGACCTCACCGAGGAGCGGTCGATCGGCGAGGACGAGTTCAGCTCGATCGCCGCGCAGGTCGCCCGGCTCTCCGTGCCCGAGAAGGTGGAGTTCGCGGGCAAGGGGAACCGGGAAGTCCGCCGGATATTGTCGCGGGACGCGAGCAGCATGGTGGCCCGCGCGGTGATCGCGAGCCCGAAACTGACCGAGGACGATATCATTTCGTACGCGGCTTCCTCCCTGACCCACGGGGATGTGCTCCGGTTCATCGCCGACAGCCGGGAGTGGATCGCGAACCGGCAGGTGGTCACCGCGCTGGTTCTCAACCCGAGAACACCGCCGCAGGCCACGATCAGGTTTCTGAAGTCGTACCAGACCAGCGAGTTGAGGGTCCTGTCGCAAAACCGCAGCCTTTCGGCCGTGGTGCGGCAGGAGGCGAAACGGTTGCTGGCACAGCGCCACTAACCAGGGAGAACCGATGGCCCTCTTTAACTATGCGACCCGCGAACTGAGCGCCAAGATCGTCTATTACGGCCCGGGCCTCTCCGGCAAGACGACCAATATCGAGATGGTCCACAAGATGTTGCGGCCGGAGCAGAAGGGGAGGCTGATCTCCCTTCCCACCGAGACCGACCGGACCCTCTTTTTCGACTTCCTTCCGATCGAACTGGGGCAGATCAAGGGGTTCAAGGTCCGCTTCCATCTCTACACGGTGCCCGGACAGGTTTTCTACAACGCCACCCGGAGGCTGGTGCTCCAGGGCGTGGACGGCGTCGTGTTCGTCGCGGACTCCCAGCGGGAGATGATCAACAGCAACATGGAGAGCCTGAAGAACCTGACGGACAACCTCTCCTCCTACGGGAAGAAGCTCGAGGAACTCCCTTTCGTCCTCCAGTACAACAAGCGGGACCTCCGGAACGCCGCCCCCGTCGCGGAACTGGAAACCGCGTTGAATCCCCTGCACGTTCCCACTTTCGAGGCGGTCGCGCCCACCGGCAAGGGGGTGACCGAGACGCTGGTGGGGGTCTCCAGGATGGTCTTCGGCCACCTCAGGAAAACCCTTCTCATGCCGGGGGAGATGGCGGCCCACGACGATATCGGGGATCTTGCCGATGCGCGGATCCGGAAGACCTTCGCTACGCAGGAGGCCGAGCCTCTCGAGGAGATTTCCGATATCGAGGAAATCCGTGACGGGGCGGAGAAGGGGCCTGCATCACCCGCTCCCGCAGCCGACTCCGTCGCCGAAGTCGACCTGGAGCCGACCTCACTTCGGTCGACGGAAGCGCCGAAACCGTCCGTGGTGTTCGAGGAGCTGTCGGAGATCGAGGTGGAAGCCCCCGTGAAGGCGGCCAAGCCGGCTCCCCCGTCCTTGACGGTCTCCGCCGCCGACGAGGGATCGGGACTCACGTTTCTCAAGTTCGAGGCTCCCTTCATCGCTCCCGGCGGACAGGCCGTCCTGCCGGCGCTGTTCCTCGATCGGGCGGGAAACCCGGTCCGGCTGCGAATCCGGGTAACGATGGACGGGGAGTAGCGTGCCCGACGATTTCACCAGAAAAGCCGGGGAGATCCTCCGGTCGGCGAAGCCGATCGAGGAACGTCTGCGGGAATTTTCCGGGGAGCTGTCCGCCTGGCTCGGTGGGGGTTCCGTTTCCGTCCTCCTGTTCGATCGCGACAGCGAGGACTTCTATGTTCGCACCAGCACCCACCGCGTGACGCCGGGCGCTCCGGAATTCCACTTTCCGGCGGAGGGGACCCTCGAGGAACTCAGCCTCGCCGAGCATCGTCCCATCATCCTCTCGGAGAGGAAAAGGCCGGAGAACAGCCGCAAGCGGGGGACGGTTCTGATGTTCCCGCTCCTCTCCTCCGGGGAGCCGAACGGTGTGCTCGTCGTGCAGACGATCACCGAGGGGGAGATCTCCGAGGAGAAGCTTTCGACGGTCACCGACGCCGCCGTCCTGCTCTCGGACGCGGTGGGGGTGTCGCTGCGGGAGGAGTCCGCCGCCCTCCGGATGACGAAGATCGCGGCGATCAACGAGGCGGGGATCAACATCATCTCGACGCTCGACCTGTCGAGGCTTCTCAAGCTGGTGGCCACCTCCGCCTGCCTCATCCTCGAGGCCGAGACGTGCGTCATCCGTCTGCTCGACCCGGAAACCGGGAAGTACGGGATCCGCGAATATTACGGGATGAACACGGAAGGGGAGCAGAAGGACCTCTTCCTGATGGACAAGAAGGCGGTGACCGCCGTCCTGAAAGGGGAGCCGTCCGTGCTCGTGCGCGACGCAGCGCAGGAACCCGGCTGGCGCGACTTCGCCGGGGTCGCACGGACGCTCGCGTGCGTCCCCCTCCACGGCGACGGGGAGATTCTCGGGACCGTCACGATCTTCGACAAGTTTCCCCACAAGACGTTCTTCCCCTCCTCGTTCACCACCGACGACCTCGCCACGTTCGGGAAATTCCTGAAGTACGTCGAGAAGGCGGTCGTGAACGCGATCGCCTACGAGCGGAACGACCGGCTGAAGAACCTCGACGAGACGACCTCGCTCCCCACCCTCAAGTATTTCCAGGAGCGCCTTCTGCACGAGATCAGCCGCGCGAAGCGGTTCCAGCGGCGCCTCGTCCTGATGATCTGCGAGGTCCAATCGCATGTGCCTGCAGGGTCGCGTTCCCGCGCCAGTCGCGCGGACTGGGTGATGAAGCAGGTTGCGAAAGCGATCCGCGCCTCCCTTCGCGAATACGATATCGTGGCCCGAATCAGCGAGTCGAAGTTCGGGATGATCCTGCCCGAGGCGGAGGACGGCAAGATCAGCGCGATCCCGCGCATCAAGAAGGCGATCGCCGCCGAGGCCGACGAGATCCGCCGCCGTGCCAGGGATGCGCGCGTCGAGGTGCGGTTCGGCCACGCCTCGTTCCCGGAAGACGGCGACGATCACGAAAAGCTGATCTTCAAGTCGAACATCCTGAAAAACTGAGGGACGATGCGGCCACCCGCCGGAACGATCATCCGCGCCGCCGTGGTCACCTTGTCCGACAGATCGTTCCGGAAGGAGCGTCCCGACGCTTCCGGCCCCGCCGTGGCGGAGATGCTCCGGTCGCTTCCGGCGGAGATCGCGCAGCAGGTGGTGATCCCCGACGAGATCCCCTTCATCCGACGCGCCCTTCTCCACTTCTGCGACGCGCTCGCGCTTGACCTGGTCGTGACTACCGGGGGAACGGGGGTCGACCCGCGCGACGTCACGCCGGACGCCACCCGGGAGATCCTCGACCGGGAAGTGCCGGGAATGGCGGAGGCGATGCGGGCGGAAAGTCTCAAGCGGGTGCCCGCGGCGATGCTGTCGCGCGCGGTGGCCGGGATCCGCGGGAAGACGCTGATCGTCAACCTGCCGGGAAGCCCCGGCGGCGCCAGGGAGAACCTGGCGGTTCTCCTTCCCGCCCTCCCCCACGCGATCGAAAAGATCCGCGGCGAAGGCGGCGACTGTGCCCCCCGTTCTTCCTAGAGCGGGGGTACCCCAGGGAGCGCATTTCGTACGGGAGTGGGGCGCCCCGCGAACCTAGTCGACGACGTCCTGGGGGATGGACGCCAGTCCATCGTTCATGGAGCCCGTCCGGTACCCCTTGATGTCCACGGAGACGTAGAGAAAGCCGTTCT
>Ga0163199_1001588_pt1 | contig 14183 bp, 12 predicted proteins | sample PL_2010_150m_FD_113537 | JGI IMG/M metagenome (GOLD analysis project Ga0163199, IMG submission 113537) | Freshwater microbial communities from Powell Lake, British Columbia, Canada to study Microbial Dark Matter (Phase II) - PL_2010_150m | ecosystem: Environmental > Aquatic > Freshwater > Lake ... | reverse complement strand
GCAGAAGGGTCCCGCCGTGGGCCAGTTCAAACAGCCCTTTTTTCCCCTCTTTTCTCGCACCGGTGAAGGCGCCGGGCGCATAGCCGAACAGTTCGCTCTCCAGGAGGGGTTCAGGCAGGGTGGCGCAATTGATGGCCACGAAAGGCCTTTCCGGGCCGAAGTTTTCCCGATGGATGCTCTGGGCGAACATCTCCTTGCCCGTGCCAGTCTCTCCTTGGACGAGGATGGTCGAGGTGGAGGCGGAAAAACGTTTCGCCTTCTGGATGACCTTCCGGAAATGGTCGTCCCCGGTGACGATGTCCGAAAAGGTGTAGCGGGCCACGTGTCCCTTCAGGTAGAGGGCATGCCTTACGTTCCTCTCGGCCTGCTGCAGCTTGTCGACGCTTTTCCCGAGGATCAGGGTCCCGCTGCGTTCCCCGCGCGTCTCGATGGGGATATAGTCGAGCAGGAGTTGTTTTCCGGTGAGACAGACCAGATGGTTCTTGCCGGCCGCCGCTTTTCCGTCAAGGTCCTTGAGAAACTCGACCGGATAGACCGTCAACGGGGAACCCTTCAGCGCCTCTTCCTTTTTCCGGAAGATGCGCTGCGCGGCGGGGTTGCACAGTTGAATGCGATCCTGGGCATCGAGGATGACGATCTGATCCTCCACCGAATCCAGAACAGCCCGGAGCCGCTGAAGGGTCTCCAGATACTCCCGGCTTTTCCGGGCTTCGGAACGGACGACCTCCAGGATCTGATATGCTTCATGAAATGACTGTAGAATGGCCTCTTTCCCCGATTCGATCAGAATCGAGGGGTATCCCCTCTCGTTGGCCTGGGAGATGACCACCTTGTCGCCGATGATGATGTCCACCCGCGCCTTTTTCGCCTCATCCAGTCTCAGGGCGACCTCTTCCCTATTCTGAATGGCGAAAACCGTCAGATCCAGGTTAAGGAGAGTTCCCAAGGCGCCGGCGCCGTAAATGACATTTCCGAAGCCGATGATTCCGATCCTCTGGCCCCGGGAGCCCACCTTCTGCAGGGCCTGCAAAATGTCATAGGCCGTCACCTTGATCTCGGCGATGGGGATCTGCAGGTGTTTTTTCAGCAACTGAGCCGTTCCGCCCCGGCTGATCAACACCTCCACACCCCTTGCCGCGAGGTCGTTCCCTTTGCGGACTCCCTCCATGAGGTCGCCGACCTCGATCAGGATCGGCTTCTCGAATTCGCCCCGGATCTCTCCGGCAAGCTCGGCCATCCCCGCATAGGGGGCGATCAGGGCCACCGGAACGACGTTCTTCGGTTCAACACCCACGGTATGCCTCCTTTCCGAATCCGCAGAACAAACGATCGCCGCAGACCCGGCTCCCCCGGCGCACTCCCTTTCGGGAGCATCCCCTCATGAAATCAATGGATCGCATTACCGGACAACGGATTCCCGAAGCACGAACCCAGATTATTTTGGATTACCCTCTTTGAGAGGAACTCGCTTCTGTAAGACGGAAGCATACGATGGGCGGCTTTGTGCGTTCTGCCGACCGTCGCGAACTCCAAGGTAAAGGGGGACAAATTGCCCCCCCTTTGGAGGGCTTTGCCCAAATCCGGATCTCGTTTGCGCATTTTCTTCCAATAATCGGAAGGATATGTGGAATCAGCCAGGGCGGCGATGATGTCCGTGATGACAAACCACCACTCATTGTTGTGCATCATGCGGCGGATTTGGCGCTTCTGAAACAGCGCCACGCGGGCTTTAGGATTGCCGTCGGGTTCATTCATAACAAATCCTCCGTGATCATGGCCGGCGACTGGTCCGGTTGTGCTCGCCGGCCGTTTTCAATGGTACGTTTTTTGGTACGGTTCACGGTTTAGTTGTCCGATCATTGCGGACAACTGGCTGCGCACCACATCCGCCTCCGTCAGCGCCAGGGGCTTCTCCCCGACCAGCGTCCGGCCCTGCTCCAGGTAAGACGGGGCCAGGAAACAGAAGGGGCGATTCGTTTCCCGCAGGATGGCGTCGATCTCGGAACCGATGTTGCCCCGGAGGGTGGAATCGATCTTCTTGTAAAGGATCGGGAATCGTTTGGGGTCGAAGCTCTTCAAGAGACCGGAGAGGATATCGAAGGCCTCCGCCGGGGGAAGGCCGCGGGTGATCGTATTGATGACAAGGACATCCTGAGCCGGATGGGCACAAAGGGGGACGGAGCCCTCCCCGCGGTAGGGCACCAGGAGGGTTTTCATGCCTCGTTTGGCAAACTGGGCGCCCGCATCGGCCCCACCGGTCAGATCATCGGCGATGATCAGGCAGCGTTGTTTTTCCAGTTTCCGGGCGAGCGTTTGAATCGCCGCAAACGTATCACTCATGATCGAAGCCTATCCCAACAAGCCCGGAAAATCAAATATCGTTTCCACCTCGTTCCGACAAAGACTCGGCGTCAGCGGGAGCCTCCGGCGATCGGCTGGAAGCCGTGGATGCCCGGATCGAGAATCGCGTGCGGGGACTGCGGAAAATATTAAAGATCGTCAGGCATTTTGCCGATAAGATCTTCAAAGGCGATCATCATGAATATCCTGTCGATAGTTCCTTTGAGAACAGCCTCTTTGAGGGCGATTATACAGCCCGGAGCGGTGCTATGTAAAATCCTAACCGAACGAACCCTGATCAGCCGCCTTCAGTATTTCATCGAAACAACCGATTGGGATAAAAAATATCTCTGGCGCAAAGTGATCGATAAAATTTGCCTCGGTGTGATGATCTTTTCCATTATCTACTTTTGTTTCCGTCCTGGTGCCTATCTTGCCTGGAGATTTTTTCTGACTTATGGTTAATGGATCGCCTATCTCCACAGAACACTGCCCTTCCCGATCCTGTAAACCCGAATTCAACAAAATTACCACTCAGTCAATAGCCAATTTTCCAGCTTTCCCGCGATTTTCCTTCTTTCCTTCGTGAATGAAAATGGTAACTGTTTGAGGTTCAACTATGAAATTTTTACATACGGCTTCGGTGATATCCTTAACGAGTCCTCTTTTTTGCTCGATCGTTCTTCCCTCGTCCACTTCGACAATAATTGTAGGCATATTCCTCTCTCCTCCATTTCCGCACCGCAGTGCGTTTTATTCCCCGGTCTGTTTGGTGGCCCTTCTGTTTTTTCTTTTAGCCTTTTTTGTCTGAGCAAGTGTTTCTGCCAATGCCATCCTCTTTAAACTATTAAGATATTCGTTCTTATTTTTCTCAACCTTATTCCTTCGAGCTTTTAACCATTGCCCAATTCCAAACCCTATAAGGCAGGAGACTATCACAAATGCCCATGCTTTTGAATTGGTAGGAAACATATTATTATCCGTTAAAAACCCAGCGCGTTTTTATTCCGCGGTCTGTTTTGCCTTTTCTGATTATTAGGGCATTTTCCCGATAGAGGCAAGTTCATCCGGTTAATGCATCGAGCTTTTTCAAAACAGGGTCCTCGGCCAAGAATATATTGGTGGTTTCAGTCTCGTCATCAAAAATGAGAACTGCCGAACCGCTTTCAAGTTTATGCTTTACCTGCCTGAAATTTGTTTCACGGGAAGCCTCAACTTCGCCATAATCGGTTCCAGCTCTGGAAATAAATTCTTCTATAACGCCTTGTAGGGCCTCATGGCTGAGTTTATTGACTGGAATTCTATGGACAGACATTTAAACTTGCCCCGCATGCTTTCGGTTAAGCCGAGTCGTCAAGATCTTTCCCAGTAACATCCCACAATTTAATAATGCATTATGAAATGTTCGACATTGAGAAAAACACTCCACCGTATTGTTACATGGAGCTGTTTGCGACCGCGAGCGGGATGTAGGTTATTGCTTATAACTAATTGATATTCCGCCGCCACTTTCATCTACCATCGTTTTCATATCGGACAAATTCTTTATGTGATCGTAAAATTCCCTTGTCCCTCCCATGCCCCACCCGCGAGATGAGATATTATGAGCCGTATAGCACCCACCTTTCTCAAGTTTAGGGTGCAGGGCGATGAAGTAATTCTTGTACCATTCCTTGTCGGCGTCGCAAAAAACAAAGTCGAACGGTCCTTTGAGCTCTTTCACCAAATCGTGTGCATCGGCAAGCCTTGCATCGACATACTCCGAAAGACCGGCTTCCTTAAAGTTTGCCAGTGCCTCTCGATACCGGTCCTCATCTATTTCGATGGTGATCACCTTCCCGCCTGTTTTACTGAGTGCCCATGCAATAAAAATCGTTGAGTACCCAGTCGATGTCCCAATTTCGAGAGCTTTTTTATATTTGTTTTTGATAATCAGATCATACAAAATCTTTCCATCAGACGTCGGAATATTAAGATCTCTCCATGAACCTTGCCGTTTTTCGAGAAATGTCCTTACTTTTTCATCAAGATCTTTCTTCTTTCCCGATCCTTGGGACATCAGATCGGCCGGCAACAAAAGCGCAATCCCGAGTACGGCCAACAAAATATGGGTATAAACGGTTCTTTTCATTTTTCTCTGAATCGGGAAATTACAGTAAAGGGTCTGTCCATACATCATTACCTCCCCCTAATTTCCCAAATGGATAGGTCCCTCTCTGGAGAAGGGGAAATGGAGGCTTCCGAATGCCGTCCTGACATCGGCCGTTCCCTCTATCTTATAAGGTAGGTCACCCCCTGTCAAAATAGACTTCAGGCTTCCACCCAAGTCTTTGAACTTCGCATCGATAGGCACCTGTATCTGTGTTGTTGATGATGAGGGGATCAGGAGTTCATTTTTCAGGCGGCCTTTTCCGATTTCCTCATTTTTCAGGTAAATGGTGCATTCGAAAGATTTGAGTGTAATGTCAAAACGGTTCGGATTTTGTACATCCAGACCGATGAGAAGATTCATCTCTGTGAAGGAGCGGGGACTTATGTTGACCCCGCGAAGGATGAAGGATGGCTTCTCCAGTATCCAGTTCAGGCAAGACATCAGGAAAATGGAAAAGGCACACAGGAGTAATATTCTGCTAAGAGTCCTTAGTTTCGTTTGTTCCAAATTCGCCATCACACTTTTTTACAAATCCAGTTTCTCGATCCTGATCCTGCTTGCACCTTTCACCTGCTTCAGTGCCGTCGCATCATCAAGGATTCTTCCGATAACATTGACCGAACTTGCCGGAACAGGGTCGGCACCAGTGCTCATTGGTGTCTTTCCAAAAAATATCGCCATTGCATTACCTGGGGGCCAATATCCGATATCGCCGACTTTTACCTTTGTGGTGGCTGTTTCATCGAGGGGCGCTTTAACTGGAATCGAGAAATAAAATTCATCGCCCCATTCATTCGGCATGGTGTCAACGGGAAGCTTATCAATAATTTGTTTTGCACATGCCGTGTCAGTCAACTCTCCTTGTAACGTTAAGTTACCGATGAATATTTTAATGGTGGTCGACATTTTTCAATCTCCTCTTAATCCACCAGCATCAGACAAAAAATATTGCGGGGCTCTGTTTCTTCCCGCAGAGTTTCAATATGGCAGTTGTTATTCCGAGCTGTCTGAAACACATCAATGCCGCATCCCTCCATGGAAGGTCTTGCGTTATCCCTATGATTACATTGGGTTCCATTAACTTTACTGCATTCTTTACACTGGCGGCAGGGACCGGCCAAATAAACGAAGGCTTTATAATATCCATCCTTGAACATGTCCCCTTCCAAATCAATCAACATCTGATAGAATTTCTTTAGACTCCTTCCTCTTTCCTTTGACGGTAAGGTTTCGATATGAAACAGCAGGGCTCGGTTATAGCAATCAAGGACCCGTCTTGTTTCCTCGGCGGTCGGTGTGTGAGGCGGACAGCAGTAACTGTAATTGTAGCCTCCACAGCCGAATTGACATTTTAACCTCACCCATGCAGCGGTCACCACACTGGATGGATGGATTTGTTTCACGCTGGTCGCCCCCCCGTTCAGTGCATGGTCAACATATTTTTTCAGATCATTTTCATTCATATGCAGCCCCCTCTGGTATCTAAGACACAAGCTCCCCCTACAGCTTTCCGGCTTCCAGGAAACTGAAGTATCCGGTCCTGTTGAAGATGATGTGGTCCAGCAGCTCGATGCCGACGATTTCACCCGCCGCTTTGAGCTGGGCGGTGATGTTGATGTCGCTTTGCGACGGTTCAACACCACCGCTCGGATGATTGTGGGCGACAATGACAGCCGCAGCCCGGTCGGACAGCGCATCCGCGAAGACTTCGCGCGGATGAACAGGACTCCGGTCAATCAGGCCAATCGAGACGACGCGGATGTTCAGGATCTCGTTTGCTCCATTGATGCCGGCGCATAGAAAGTGCTCCTGCTTCCGGTCGGCATAGTGCCGGATGTGAGGCAGCAGATCCGCCGGGGTCACGATCTTCGCGCCCTCCGGCTTGATGCGGCGGCGGGCGAACTCGATCGCCGCGAGAATCAGGGTGGCCTTCGCGTCGCCCACGCCTTCGAACTGCGTCAGGTCTTCGGCCTTCACTGCCAGGCCCTTCTCGTCAATGAGCCGCGCCAGCTTCCCGGCGAGGGTCATGACATCCATCCCCGGCGTGCCTTTCCCAAGTAGAACCGCCAGTAGCTCCCGATCGCTCAAAGCTGTTGCCCCTTTCCGGAGCAGCTTCTCGCGCGGCCGGTCGGCTTCGGGCATCTGTTGAATGGTCTTGCTCATCTCCTCATCTCCTCATGACGCGAATGACAGATGGTGCTGGATCACAGTGACCGCCATTATGTCGAAGATACCCCCAATATCCATGTACTTGAGATCCGACAGTTCCTCGTAGCGTCCTCGCTCGACGTAGGCGGTCTGAATCTCGCCGTTCACCTGCCCGCGATAAGCGCCTTCGAGGTAGATGCGGTCGTCCCGGTGGGCGGTGACGGTGCTGCGAATGGCCAGGTCGGCGGCTTTCTCCTCCGTGACCTGCTTGATGTAGAGAGCTTCCTCGTCGCTGATGTCGAACCTGGCTTGGATCTCCGCGATCATGTCCTGAACGGACACCTTCTTCGGGGGCGGGCCAGAGCCCTTCTTCCCCGTGCCCGGTTTGAGTTTAACCGTTCCACCGCCACTCTCTACGCCCTGATATTCAACGGCGGCCTTGATGACTTCCGTCCGGCGAATCTGCTTCATCAGCTCGGACACACTGCCTGCCTTGATGAGCTGCGGGCCGACGTAATCGGCAAACGTGGCAAATTGCTTGATCTCCGGCGCAAAGGTGAAGAAGCAAGTGAGGAAGTGAAAGCTCTTTACGAAGCGGGCGAGCAGGTAAACGAACTCCTTGCGCTCTTCCGGGTCGGTGAGCTTCGCCTGAAAGCGGGTCCGTAGCGCGTTGACCGAGAACTGCACCTGGGCATCCGTGCCGGTCGCGAGCAGCCTTACGAGATCAGCGGCATCCTTGTGCGTGAACACGCCCGTAGCCAGAATCTCGGCGTGCAATCTCGGGCAAAGCTCCGGGTCCGGCTCTTCCGGCTCGAAGGGCGTGCCTTTCCGGTATTTGACGAACGCCTTGAGGATGGCCTTGGCGTTGTTGGTGAAGTCCACGACCACGACACGATCCTTGCCTTCGTGGCAGCGGTTCAGCCGTGACAGCGTCTGCACGGCGTTGCGGTCCACGACCGGCTTATCGAGGAACATACCGGCCAGCAGAGGCTGGTCGAAACCTGTCTGGAACTTGTTGGCCACGATCATCAGGCGGTAGTCGTCGCCCTCGAATCGCTGCTCGATCAACTCACCGTCCTTCAATTCGTTCACCGCGTGCTCGCTGATCGCCACGTTGGTCTCCGGATGGACGAAATCGGAAAAGGCATAGAGCGCCTTGTAGTCCGCGCCGCGCTCCTTGAGCTTTTCCTTGATGATCTGAAAATAGCGCAGCCCGGCAACGCGGGAGGTGGTCACGATCATCGCCTTGGCGCGTCCGCCGATGAGCGGCATCACGTCCTTCTCAAAGATCCGCAGCATCACCTCGGCCTTGTACTGAATGAGGCCATCATCCTGGAAGGCCACGTTCTGGAGCGCCTTCGACACGACCCCCTTGGGATAGAGCTTCTCCTCGTCCAGTTTGGGCACGACCGGGCAATGCAGGTTGTAGAGCGTCTTATAGGAAATGATGCTGGCTGCCACATCCACGATGTACCCTTCGGCGATGGCCTCGGCCTCGGAGTAGGTATCGAACGGCTCGCCGAATAGGGTCACGGTGGCCGGTGCAGGCGTGGCGGTGAACGCGACGATCATCTGATTGAGGTCATGCTCGCGGATGATTTTGGCGAGTTGCTCCTCCGGGTCAAGCTCGGGGGCCTCAGCATCAGGTTCGTCCGTTTTGCGGAACGGCAACCGGATGGCCGCGCCCATCTGGCCTTCCTGCGAGCGGTGGGCTTCATCAATCAGGAAGGCGACCCGGAGCTTCTTCAGTTCGGGGTTCTTCTCGATCTCGTCCAGCACCCAGGCGAACTTCTGCTGCGTGGTGACGATGATCGGCTTACGCTCTTTGAGGAAGTCTGTCAGGTCGTCGGACTTTTTGGCGATGCCCACCACGTCTTTCAGGTGGGTAAAATTCGCCATGTCCTCCCGGATATTTGTGTCGAGCGATTTGCGGTCTGTGAGAATGAACGTGATGTCCACCAACTTTTCATTCGTGCCGGGCTTGAAGAGGCTGTGAAGACGGTCGGCAAGCCAGCAGATGGAAAGCGTCTTGCCGCTGCCGGCGGAGTGATCGGCGAGATATTTTTTTCCGATATCGCCCGTGGCGGCAAAGTGCGCCGAGATGTCGGCGGAGATTTTCCGCACCAACCGGCTTTGATGATAGCGCGGGAATAAGGTGAACGCGGAACGTTCCGGCTTGTCGTCCTCCGCGTCGCGCTGGGGCACGCGGACGAGGAAGAACGAGAGCGCTTCGAGTAACTGGTCCTTCGCCAACACCTCGCGGTAGAAGAACTCTACTGCGTATTCGCTGCCATCTTTGGTGACGCTTTCGTTCGTCAGGCCCGTGTTGTGCCAGCGGAAGTTCTGTTCCCGGCACGGGTCGGTGGCGGCCATCACGTCGCTGGTGTCGGCGGCGAGGTAGAGGAACGGATGCCGGAAGATCTTGCGTGCGTCGTCGCGGGAGGCGAACTGTGCGACGGCGTCATGCACGGTCTGGTTCTTCTCGTGCTTCAACTCCAGCGCTACGATGGGCAGGCCGTTGAGGAAGAAGACGAAATCAATCTCCTGGCTGGTCTCGCCGAAGTAGAAATGCGGGCGGAAGGTGATGCGGTTCTCGCCGTGTTTCTTGGCGGCGGCACTCTCGGCGGAGCGGGGCCTGGGGTAGAACAGCCGGAACTCCAGCCCGCGCACCTTCAGCCCGTGGCGGAGGAGCATCCACAACGGCGTGTGCTCCAGTTCCTTGCGCAGCGCCTTGAACACCTCGTCCCGCGCATCCGTTCCGTAGTCGTCCGTGAGCTTTGTGAGCGTGTCGGCCTGCGTGGCTTTGAGGAAGGCCCAGAGCTGGTCCTCGGCAATGAAATGCTCGGTGTCGGTGATATCGGACTGTTCGAGCACAGCATAACCATGCTCGCGGACGAGGAAATCCGCGATGTGCTGCTGAAAGGTCAACTCGTGGGCTTTTTTCTGCCTGGGCATGGTCAGTCACCTCCCTCCATCGCAAACTTAATAGCAAGGAGGGGGACAAACTGTCCCCCTCCTTTGAGGGCTTTGCCAAAATTGGCGGAACATGTCCGGTCATCCCCGCCTGCCGTTTTCAACCGTCCGATTTCCTCGGACGGTTCACTGTTCAGTTGTCCGGTATTTTCGGACAACTGGCTGCGCGCCACATCCGCCTCGGTGATCCGCCGCTGGCCGGTGACGCACTCGTGAATCAGCGACTTGCGGTAGGCGGTGAGGGTGGAGATTTGGGATTCGATGCCGGTGACGATTTGCTTCAGTTCACCGAGTTTGTTGCCGAGATGAACACAGATAGCTTCCTGTTCGGCAAGCGGCGGGAGCGCGACGTAGGTATTTTTGATTTTCGTCCCGGTAATGACAGGCTGGGCCGTGTTGTTCGCCTGCGCATTGAAATTGAGTGCGTTGAATAGATGGCAGAGGAAGCGAGCATGGTGGCACGACTTGACGATGAGCGCATTGTCACTGACCCACGCTCTGCCTTGGACGTAGTGCGCGTTCCCACAGTATGCGCCGACACGGCCGATGACAACGGTTTCGCCGTCTACATTCGACAGATCGGTACGACCCATCACGCCATTGCCGCCGAGAATTTGATGAGCGCCGTCATCTTGAAGTTTGTCTGAGGCGAAATCGCCGTTCTGGATGGAAATCTCGTAGCGCAACTTCGAGCGCTTCCAATGCTTCGGCGTGCGCCCATAGCTTGGAATATCGTGAACGACTGTCGCAACGTTCCCGTTGATTCCCTGTGTCACCGCCTCATAAACCAGCGTCGTGCGCAGAGCGTCGAGAGTTTCGAGTTGGCGGCGTTTGGCGGCCACCGCCGCATCAATCGCCGCGCAACTCGCATCCAGATATGCTGCAATGCGTTGTTGCTCGGGCAAGGGTGGTAGCGGGATGCGGGCCGCTCGAAATGCGTATTGGGAAAGTCCGAATCGCGTCACTCCAACGGCTTTGGCTTCGTATTGCGCGCGGAAAGACTTTGAGGCATGAAGCCAAGCCAGAAACGGTCCGCTGACTGATGGGAGCCGAGGGCGGATCATTGCCAAATGGTATCCGCACAAAACTCCCGGCAAATCTTCGGCGACAAGAGAAGAAATCGCAATGTCGTCTGCTTCTTCTGAGTCCTTCGTTGCAAGGACATCACCGCGTCGAATCTGAAACTTCCTGATCTCACGCTCTTCGGCAGAGGCTTCCATAAAATCAATGCCACTGGTGATACGATCATTTTTGTAAACGTCCACGTAGTTGCAGAGCCGAACGGGTTCTTCGCCGTCCAGCGTGTGCTTGTCCACATTGCTGAACAACACATCAGCGACCGCATCAAGCCGGGTGACTCGCCAACCGGTAGGCATAGCTTCCGTCCAAGGAGCAAGAGTTTTGGTCTCTTCAGCGGTGTTCATTGGCTCGCAACCCCTCCAACATTTTCTCAGCCTCCCTCTCCAGTTTCCAGAACTCCGCTAACAAGTCCTTCGCAGGCGTGGGTGGCTGGCAGTGGTGGAAGTATTGGGTCATGGGGCGCTCTTTTCGGGAAGAACCGACCGCACGACGTCGGCGAGCTGTTTCGCCGTCGGCAGTTTGCCCTTCAGATTTGCCGGCAATTTCGACTGGAGTTGATACACGGCCACGCCGATGGGGTTCGCTTTCGTGCGCAGGGCGTATTCGACTTCCACGTCGTCCTTTTCCGCGCAGAGGATGATGCCAATAGACGGCTGGTCGCCGTCACCGCGTTCTTTGTCGTTGAGCAGGTTCAAATAGAAATCCATCTTGCCCGCGTGTTCCGGTTCGAAAGGACCGACTTTCAATTCGAAAGCCACCAATGCCTTGAGGAAACGGTGGTAGAAGAGCAGATCGATGAAATACTCCTTCTGTCCCAAGGCCAGCCGGTGCTGACGACCGACGAAGCAGAAGCCGTAGCCGAGCTCGAGGATGAACGCTTGCAGATGGGAAATCAGCCGGCCCTCCAGTTCCCGCTCCTTCACTTCCCTGCGGATACCGAGGAATTCCAAGTTGTAGGAACTCTTCATCATTTCTTCGGCCTGCTCGGCGAGATACTCCGGCAGGGCAAGGGGGAAATTGTGGGTCTTCTTCTCCGTCACCGCCCGTTGATACGCGCCGGCCTTGATCTGATTCAGGAGGACGTTGCGGGACCAGCCGAACCGGGAGGTGGCCTGGAGGTAGTAAAGGCGGGCGGCGGGGTCGGTGAGTTTGGCCAAAACGTTTGCATGATGGCCCCATGGAACTGCGGTGATCAATTCTCTCACAAGCTGTGAGAGTTCTTCGGGGCTCGGCGTTTTCTGCCCTTTCTTTTCCAATTCTCTCACAGCCTGTGAGAGAAACAGGTTGTCCGTATGCGTCCGAAAAAACTGAAGCATCCGCCACACATTTTGCGGTGAAAAACCGAAGGTGCCTGGAAATGCCTGTCGTAAGTCTGCCGAAACCATCTCGACAATCGAATCGCCCCATCCCAGCGTCTGCTGTTTCTCCACGATACCGCGCCCGATGTCCCAGTAAAGCAGGATGACATCGCGGTTCACGGCCCGTGACGCGGAGAGGCGGGCGGATAACACGCGGGCCTTCAACTGCTCAATGAACTGCCGGTATTCCGGCGATGCGATGGAGACCTCTTGTGACTTTTTCATCTCGTCAATCCCTCCAGCATCTTCTCCGCCTCCTTCTCCAGCTTCCAGAACTCCGCGAGCAGATCTTTCGCCGGCGTAGGCGGCTGGTAGCGGTAGAAATATTTGTTCGGCAGGATTTCGTAGCCGAGTTGCGGACTGTCCGCCCAGCGGATGATGGGCTTGGCGATTTCCCGTTTCAGGAACGCCTCGACCTCCTCGCCGTGCGGGATGTATTCGTCGTCCTGCACGTAGTGCCGGTGCGTCCATTCTACAGAGAGGATTTCCGGTTTATCCCCCAGGGCCGCTTTGAATTTCTTCGCAGCGCTGTCGGCCGGCTTGAGGACGAACTCCACGATCTTCTCTCTGTTATCCGCCTTCACGCGCACGCGGAAGGTGAGATCGCTGTCATGGAACGCCTGCTCCTTGGCGAGGTTGGCGGCGGCGAATGCCTTCTCGTAAGGCTCGGTTATGATGGCGGGCTGGTCGTGCTCGTCGGTCTGCCAGAAGACAACTTTGACCTTATGGTAGGCAAAATCGGTGGTTTGGAACAGTTTCACATGCTCGTCTGCATAACCCTTTGCCCAGCCTTCGCGGTAGCGCTGCTCGATCCATTGCCGGTGGGCTTCGGTCATCCGGTTGCGCTTATTACCGAAAGATTTTGGCTCTTTCTCGAACTGCCGGCGGGCGTCGATCAGCATCACGCGCCCGCGATGGTCGGCAGGCTTCTCGTTTCGCAGCAGCCAAATGTAGGTGAAGATGCCGGTGTTGTAGAAAAGCTGGTCGGGCAGCATGACGATAGCGTCGAGCCAGTCGTTCTCCAGGATCCAGCGGCGGATTTCGCTCTCGCCTGAGCCGCAATCGCCGTTAGAGAGGGGCGAGCCGTTGAAAATGATGGCGATGCGGCTGCCGCCGTCTTCTGGTGGGATCATCTTCGCCAGCATGGTTTGCAGGAACAGCAGCGCGCCGTCGTTCACGCGCGGCATGCCTGCCCGGTAGCGTGTCGTCTCCAGTTTCCGGGCTTCCTTCTCGTAGCCGTCCTTGCCGCCCCACGTGACGCCAAAGGGCGGATTGCTGAGCATGCGGTTGAAGCGGTATTTGCTTTCGGGCAACTGGTCGCCCGGCTCTTTGCTGTGAGGGTCATGCGGGATGAGTGAGTTGCCGAGGAAAGCGTAGGCTTGCCGGTCGTTCTTGATGAGAAAGTCGGCCTGGCAGATAGCGTAATTGGTGGGCGAAAGTTCCTGGCAGTAAACCGTGAGAAATTTCTCCACGCGCTCCCGTTCCTCCGGCGTGGCAGCGCGATCGAGCAGGTGTTCCTTGGCCACAGATACCATGCCGCCTGTGCCGCCAGCGGTATCATAGATGGAGAAATGCCTGTCCGGGATCGGTATCTCAAGCAGCTCGACCATGAGGCGGATGACCTCGCGCGGCGTGAAATGTTCTCCCGCCTCCTCGCCGCTTTGTTCTGAAAAGCGCCGAAGCAGTTCCTCGTAGATGTAGCTCATCTCAAGACCGGAGAGCTTGTCCGGGCCAAGTTCCAGTTCCTTGTATTGATTCAGGATCGGGGCAAGCCGGTTGTTCTTCACCATCAGGGCAATGGTGGCGCGGTAATTGAAGTGTTCGATGATATCGTCAATGTTCTTGGAAAATCCGTTAATGTAGGCGCGGAAGTTCTCCTCCAGCAGCGTGTGGTCTTCCTCATAGACCTTGCGCAGCGTCCATTTGGTCTTGTTCGAGAACGGCGACTGCTGGGGATTCAGTTCGAGTTCCTTGACCAGCTTGGCGAGTTCCTTATCGGTGAGCTTGGGCCGCTTGGCCAACACCTCGGCGCTCTTAGCCTCGCGCCAGGCCAGCAGCACGCACTCCAGCCGCCGGATGACGATGATCGGCAGGATGACGCTCTGGTATTCGTACGCCTTGAACTTGCCGCG
>Ga0163199_1001586_pt1 | contig 14188 bp, 16 predicted proteins | sample PL_2010_150m_FD_113537 | JGI IMG/M metagenome (GOLD analysis project Ga0163199, IMG submission 113537) | Freshwater microbial communities from Powell Lake, British Columbia, Canada to study Microbial Dark Matter (Phase II) - PL_2010_150m | ecosystem: Environmental > Aquatic > Freshwater > Lake ... | reverse complement strand
CGCGCCGTCGGCCAGAAGCTCAGCGAAAGCTGGGGGCAACAGGTGGTGATCGACAATCGGCCCGGCGCCGGCGGCAACATCGGTACCGACATCGTCGCCAAATCTCCCGCCGACGGCTATACCCTGCTCATGGGAACCGTGGGCACGCATTCGATCAACGCCAGCCTGTACGCCAAGCTGCCGTTCGATCCGATCAAGGACTTCACGCCCGTCACCCTGGTAGCCTCGGTTCCCAACGTGTTGGTGGTGAACGCCACGGTCGATGCGAAGTCGGTCAAGGAGTTGATAGCCCTGGCGAAGTCCAAGCCGGGCCAACTTGCCTTTGCCTCTTCCGGCAACGGGACCTCCATACATTTGGCTGGGGAGTTGTTCAAGTCGATGACGGGCGTCGCAATGCTGCATATCCCGTATAAGGGAAGCGCCCCCGCGATCGCCGAACTGCTCGGAGGCCAGACCAACATGATGTTCGACAATCTTCCCTCGGCGATGCCGCACATCAAGTCCGGCAGGTTGCGCGCGCTGGCGGTGACTTCGGTCCGTCGCTCACCTGCCTTGCCGGATGTCCCGACCATCGCCGAAACTGGAATTTCGGGCTACGAAGCCAGCTCGTGGTTCGGGGTACTCGCCCCCGCCGGCACCCCAAAGGATATCGTCGCCCGGATTCAGGTCGATATCGCCAAGGCGCTCAACGCCCCCGAAATCAAAGAGCGCCTGTCCGGTCAAGGTGCCGAACCGGTGGGCAATACTCCGGAACAGTTCGCCGAACACATCAAGGCCGAAAGCGCCAAGTGGGCGAAGGTGGTGAAAGACTCCGGCGCAAAAGTCGACTAGTGCCCGAATTTGAATCTGGGGTGCTAGTACCCCCCAGTCAAAGGCGGGCACCGGTGCCCGCCCCTGGGTCTGGGCATTAGGGCTGGAGTTGATCCGACGCCGCGGCCGGCAACAAGCCAATCTCTCCCAGATAGCCATGCACCGCCTTGGCGTCCAGAACGTAGTGGCAAAGTTCGCGAACATCGCCGGTCACTTGCGCCACCAGTACGGGCACGAGTTCATCATATCGGGCCTGTAGCGCCGCATCAGCGTCGACGTCCACCACATCGATCATAAAACCACCCCCATACTCGCCGCGCATAGTCTCAAGCGCGGCGAGCATGTCCTGGCAAAGGTGGCAATATTCCCTGCTATAAAGGGTCAAGCGAAGCTTACTTGCCTTCACCGAGGCCCTTGATGATGATGAACGTCTGATTGTCGCCGCGTCTCACCAGCAGCGTGATCGCCGCCGACTTGTCAATCTGTCCGAGCAATTTGTTGAACTGCTCGACCGACTTCACGTCCGTCTGCGCTCCTTTGCTGATCAGGCCAACAATGATGTCGCCGGGCCTGAGGTCGGCCCTGCTGGTGCCGTTGCGGACATCTTCCACAACGAGACCATGTTCCAGTTTTAGTTCCTTCTTCTGTTCAGTCGTCAGTTCCGAGAGGACCAGGCCCAGCCGGTTGGCCATTGCCGGCTCGGCAGGTTTGCCTTTCTTACTGCTGCGTTGCGGTCCCTTTTCATCCGGGATTTCACCGATGACGACGCTCAAATCCTTGGTCGCCCCCTTGCGCCATACCTGAATCACCGACTTGGTTCCCGGTTTGGTGGAACCGACCAGGCGCGGCAGATCGGAGGATTGGCTGACGGTCTTGCCATCGAACTTGAGGATAATGTCACCGGCATCGATTCCCGACTTGTCCGCCGGCCCGCCTTTTTCAACCGCATTCACCAGCGCTCCCGAAGGCTTGCCCAGTCCGAAAGATTCGGCGAGTTCCTTGGTCACTTCCTGGATAACCACGCCGATGCGCCCGCGGCTGACCCTGCCACCGCTCCTGAGTTGACTTTGCACTTCCATCGCCACGTCGATGGGGATTGCGAAGGCAACGCCCATATAGCCCCCGGTTCTGCTATAGATTTGCGAGTTGACGCCGACCACTTCGCCGCGCATGTTAAACAGCGGTCCGCCCGAATTGCCGGGGTTGATGGCGGCATCGGTCTGGATGAAGGGAACATAATTTTCCTGCGGCAGTGAGCGTCCTTTGGCACTGACGATGCCCGCCGTGACGCTGTTTTCGAAACCGAATGGCGAGCCGATGGCGATGACCCATTCGCCGACCTTTAGCCGGTTCGGATCACCCAGCTTGACCGCCGGTAATCCGGTCGCCTCAATCTTGATCAAGGCGATATCGGTACGCTTGTCGGTGCCCAGCACCTTGGCCTTGAACTCGCGTTTGTCGGTCAATTTGACCACCACCTCGTCGGCGCCGTCGACCACATGAGCATTAGTCAGGATATGACCGTCGGTGGTAATGACGAACCCTGAGCCGAGCGACTTGCTCTCCTGCTCGCGCGGAATCCCCGGTTGCGGGTGCGGGAAGAAGCGCCTGAAGAGCTCAAATGACGGATCGTTCTCGTCAAACGGAAACGGATAACCGCGATTGCCGCGAACGATTTGGGTCGTGCTAATATTGACCACTGCCGCCCCTTGCTTCTCGACCAAGTCGGTAAAGTCCGGCAACTCTTTAGTCTGTGCGAACACCGGCAGTGAAAACAAAATCACGCAGAGCGGGAGCAGAATTTTTCTCATCATGAGTAACAGTCCTTTACGAATCGAATTAAAACCCATTTGAGTCGCGGCGGCTGTGACGGTTCCCTGTCGACCGCAAAATGACGCAGAGATCACTTACCTTTTGGCTCGATGCCGTCGCCTAGCTTCTTGAGGGTGCTCTGAGGCACTTCACCCATCACAACCAGCAAGTGCTTGCCCGCAACTCGTCGATAAACGTTGATCGCCCCCATCGAAAGCATGCCGAGTTCGATGTTGTTTTGCGGCAGCGCTTCAATAAATATCGAAATTGCGGCAAGACCATCCGAGAACACTACATGAAAGATTTCGGGGCTTCCGGAATGGGCTTGGCGTTTCATCCCGGCAAGCCGGTAAAAACCCGGCAATGGCGTCTTGAACTGCCAGGCAGCATCCTCCGTGCGGCTCTCCGTGGCGAGTACATGCTGTACCCGCCATTTATTGCTCTGCGCAACGAATTTCGACTTAAGCGCTTCCCGGTCAATATTTCCGCCAATCTGCAATTGCGTAAAAGCGAAGGTTTCGATGGTTTCGTTACGCTCATTGATCAGGCCGATCTTGAGCAGCAAACCCGAATTGATGTCGATCCAGAGTTGCTGGCCGTAACGCAGGTCGTCCTTGGGTTCGAGATAGACGACCTGGCTCTCGTGTTCGGCGACACGACTGATCGGTCCCTTGCGAATCGAGTAGTATTCGGTGAGCCCGCTCAGCGTGGCGGGCAGCAAAGCCGGAAAATTTCGCCGCTGTGAGCGCTTTTCGATAATCAGCGTAAGGCTGTCGGGTAGGTAACACTTTACTTCATCGTTGTTGCGGATGACTTCGCGCGGACTCCCGTCGAGGACTTCCAGACGCTCGATTTCCCGCCCCGCTTCGACGAGATGGGTAATCCGCGAGGTTTCCTCGATGCCGCCGTTGCGGTAAACGAAAGTGCCGCTGTAGTTGAGCTTATGCGCCGCATTCACAACCCGGTTGAGCCAGAACAGGCCGTCTTGCTGCTGCGCCGGAACCGTTTGGCTCAGCGAAAACACCAGGCAGCCGATGCCGCCAACGATCCAACCCTTCATCTTGAACTTGAGACGGTGCGTATGTAGCTGGCACCCCCCTGGATGCGGCTGCTCGGAGAATAGGTCTGATGAGCCATCAGATACTCCTGCATGCGTTCGGATGCAGGGGCGATCGCGGGTTTCGGCGCCTTGGCCAAAGGCGCTATGGTCGTCTGGGAAGCCGGTGGCGACAGCGCCAACCATCCCACCACAGCCACCCCGGCCAGCGAGGCCGCCAAAGCGGCAACGCTACGCAACACAGCGGGAGTGCGTCGCACCGGAACTGCCAGGATGGTGGGTTCATTTCGCAGCGCGTTGATCACGCTTGCGGTAAGGTCTGTCGCCAATTCCGGCGAATCACGCAGGGTATCGCCAATCAGAATGTAGGTATCCCACGAGGCACGCAAGTTCCTCTCGTGGTGCAGGGCGGCCAAAATGGCCTGCTGGCCGTGTGCTTCAAGTTCGTTGTCCATCATGGACGAGAGTTCAGTTTTCATGTTGATAGCACCTGTCATCATTTGTCACCAGCGTTTGTCCGGCGCAATATCCAGCAGCGGTTTCAGTTTTTCGGCAATGGCTTCACGAGCACGAAAGATGCGCGAGCGCACCGTTCCGATCGGACAATCCATGATCTGGGCGATTTCCTCATAGCTCATCCCATCAATCTCGCGCAGGGAGATGGCGTTGCGCAAGTCATCAGGGAGCCTGTCCATGGCGGTATTTACGGTATCGGCGATCTGCTTCGACATCAATATTCGCTCAGGCGAATTGTTGTCACGTAACTGTTCACCTTCGTCGAAGCCTTCGGCCTCCTCGCTGTCAAACTCGGCAGTCGTCGGTGTTCGGCGCCCTTTGGCGGCGAGATAGTTTTTTGCGGCATTGATCCCGATCCGATACAGCCACGTGTAAAAAGCACTTTCGCCGCGAAATCCCGGCAAAGCCCGGTAAGCCTTGATGAAGGTTTCCTGAGCCACATCTTCGACTTCTGCCGGGTCGCGGACCAAACGCGAAAGCAAACGTACCAGTTTGCGCTGATATTTCGAGACCAGCAGCCCGAAGGCTTGCTTGTCTCCCTGTTGCACGCGCTCGACCAGAATCTGGTCAGCTTCGCGATCACCCATCGGTTGGCTTTGCTGGCTGTTGGATCAATCCCGCAAGTATAGCCGATGCGATTGTTTCCAACCTTCAAGCCATTACCCCCATCGATTTCCTCAACTCGAAAAACCCGGCCGCCTCAGGACTCTCGCGACTCAGCGAAGGCATCATCCATAGTGACACTACTGCCTGAAATTAGTTCATGCAGGAATAGGGCTAATCGATCCGGGAAGTCAACTCCATGGCACGTGATATAGTTGGACGTCCAATTCCGGATGGATGCAAAGTGCTTGATTTTGATGTCCTGATACTTGGTAGCGGTCTTGCCGGGCAATCCCTGGCTTTGCGACTCGCCTCCCAGCGACGCGTCGCCCTGGTTACAAAGATGACCCTCGAGGACTCGGCGTCGGGTTGGGCGCAAGGCGGAATTGCCGCAGTGCTCGACGCCGCCGACTCCAACGAGTCCCACATCCAGGATACCCACACGGCGGGCGCCGGCCTCTGCAATCCAGCATCCACGCGCTTTGTTGTCGAACATGGCAGAAAGTCCATCGAATGGTTGATCGATCAGGGGGTGCATTTCACTCGCGATGAATCCACCTCTCTGGGCTACCATCTGACCCGCGAAGGCGGACACAGCCACCGCCGGGTCATCCACGTGGCCGACGCTACGGGAGCGGCAGTCCAGGAAACCTTGGCCGACAAGGTGCGGCGGCACCCCAACATCACCATATTTGAACGCCACATAGCCATCGATCTGATCACTGGCGGGAAGATCGGACACCCGGAGTTGGGTTGCCTGGGCGCCTATGTGCTGGATATTGACGCTGACCGCGTTCTGACCTTCAAGTCCAGTCACACCGTGCTGGCTACCGGAGGCGCGGGGAAAGTCTATGTTTACACCACCAACCCCGATACGGCTACCGGCGATGGCATTGCCATGGCTTGGCGCGCCGGTTGCCGGGTCGCTAATATGGAATTCGTTCAATTCCACCCAACCTGCCTTTACCACCCGCAAGCCAAGTCCTTTCTGATTTCCGAGGCGGTCCGGGGCGAAGGCGGGCTATTGCGCCTGCCCGATGGAACGCGCTTCATGCTGGAGCACGACCCGCGGGCAGAATTGGCGCCACGCGACATTGTTGCCCGCGCCATCGACTTCGAAATGAAGAAACGCGGCCTCGACTGCGTTTTCCTCGACATTACGCATAAGCCGGCGGATTTTCTGATCGAACATTTTCCGAATATCCATGCACGCTGCCTGGAGCTGGGCATCGACATCACCCGCGATCCCATCCCGGTGGTGCCGGCAGCCCATTACACCTGTGGCGGTGTCGTCGCCGACCTCAGCGCCCGTACCGACCTGCCGGCCTTGTATGTGATCGGCGAGACCGCCTGCACTGGGCTGCACGGCGCGAACCGGCTTGCCAGCAACTCGTTGCTGGAATGCCTGGTGTTTGCCGAATCCGCGGCAAGCGACATCCTGTCCTCGGCGCCTCGAGAGCCACCGGCATTGCCACCTTGGGACGAAAGTCGCGTCACCGATGCCGATGAGGAAATCGTCATTTCCCACAACTGGGATGAATTGCGCCGTTTCATGTGGGACTATGTCGGCATTGTCCGTACCAACAAGCGGCTGGAACGTGCAATGCACCGCATTCGCTTGCTCGAGCGCGAAATCGACGACTATTATGTCAATTTCCGCGTTAGCAACGACTTGATCGAACTCCGCAACCTGGTGATGACCGCCCACTTGATCGTGCGTTGTGCGGAACGACGCCATGAAAGCAGGGGCTTGCATTTCAGTCGCGATTATCCGGACATGCTGCCTGAAGCACACGATACCGTTCTGAGACCAGCTCGACCGCGTTAGTTGTCAGCCGACCGCCACCGCAGCCAAAGCCGCAGGCGGCGGTAGTCATCCTGATCCAGCGCATCAGGCAGCAACACCAGCGCTTCCAATCGTCTCTCTCGTCTCAGCAAGATAACTGTCAATGGCGGCGTGACGGTCGATTGCGGATGAATGCTGGCCTGGCCGGTTTCGCCGTTCACACGGCTGTAATCCAGTACGCCTTCGTCACGCAGTGTCAGGAAGTTGATCCGCCGAGCGCCATACCAGAGTTTTTGGCAATTCCAGAAGGACATGACAATCAGCAAAAGCAGCGCCAGCTTGATCCAAACGAGAAGTTCGATGACGCTGACCGCCAGCAGAGCGCCCATGTGCGATGCAACCAGCAACAAAACCAGGTTGCGCGAGGCCTGCAATTTAACGGTGATGGGCAGCTGCATGGCTGCCTTTCGTCAGGTCAGACGCGGCGCAGCGCCAGGGTCCCGTTGGTGCCGCCGAAGCCGAATGAGTTGGAAAGCGCGGCACGGATCTCCATCTTGCGGGCGGTATTGGCGCAATAGTCGAGGTCGCACTGCTCATCCTGGTTGAAGATATTGGTGGTCGGCGGTGAAATCTGGTGATGCAAGGCCAGGGTGGAGAATATCGCTTCCACGCCGCCGGCAGCCCCCAGCAGATGACCCGTCATCGATTTGGTGGAATTGACCACCAATTTCCTGGCATGATCGCCGAAACAACGTTTGACCGCGACCGTCTCCGCGAGATCGCCGAGTGGCGTCGAGGTGCCGTGGGCATTGATATAGTCGACTTCATCAAGGTTCATTTGAGCATTCTTCAGTGCGTTGTTCATGCAACGTCGCGCGCCGTCGCCGTCTTCGACCGGCGCTGTCATGTGGTAAGCATCGCCGCTCATGCCATAACCTGCAACTTCGGCATAAATCCTTGCGCCACGCCGCTTGGCGTGCTCGAATTCCTCCAGCATCAGAATTCCGGCGCCCTCGCCCAGGACAAAGCCGTCACGGTCCTTGTCCCAAGGCCGACTCGCCGTTTGCGGATCGTCGTTGCGAGTCGACAACGCCCTGGCCGAGGCGAAACCGCCAATCGCCAACGGGGTCACCGTCGATTCGGCCCCCCCGCACAGCATCACGTCGGCATCGCCATACTCAATGATGCGCGCCGACTCGCCGATGCAGTGAGTCGCCGTGGTGCAGGCCGTCACCATCGCCAGGTTCGGGCCCTTGATGCCGAACATGATCGAGAGATTGCCCGAGATCATGTTGATGATGGTGCTGGGGATGAAGAAGGGTGAAATCTTGCGCGGGCCGCCGCTCAGAAATTCGTTGTGCGTCGCCTCGATTTGCTGTAATCCGCCGATTCCAGAACCAATGTTGACGCCGATACGTTCGGCATTTTCGGCCCTGACCTCGAGCCCGGAATCCTTGAATGCTTGTATCCCGGCGGCCATGCCGAAATGGATGAAGGTATCCATGCGGCGGGCCTCTTTGGCCGAGAGATAGGAATTGATGTCGAAGTTCTTGACCTCACCGGCGATGCGCGCCGAAAAGGCCGCTGCGTCAAAACGTGTAATCGGACCGATTCCGGATCGGCCGGCCAACAGGTTATCCCAGGCTTCCGGTATGGTATTCCCGACGGGAGAAATTATGCCAAGACCTGTGACGACAACTCTTCGACGCGCCAAGGGGGACTCCCGCTGTTATCGACGCTTGGATGACGACTGCAGAACTACTTCTTGACATGGCCGTTGACGTAGTCAATGGCCTGTTGAACGTTGGTGATCTTCTCCGCCTCTTCGTCGGGAATCTCGCACTCGAATTCCTCTTCCAGGGCCATCACCAGTTCGACGGTATCGAGCGAGTCGGCCCCGAGGTCGTCGACGAAGGATGACTCATTCTTGATCTCGGACTCATTGACGCCCAACTGCTCGGCGACGATCTTCTTGACGCGTTGTTCGATATTCTCCATGAACTGCTCCTTCCCTGATTATCAGGTGTGATGAATAAGCGCTGCATTTTACCAGAAGGCACGTCTCAATCGTAGCCTTCCTGCTTTCATGCCATGTACATTCCGCCATTGACATGCAATGTCGTACCGGTAATGTAGCCGGCCCGAGATCCGGCCAGAAATGCCACCGCGGCGGCAATTTCACTGGCCTGGCCGAGCCGGCCGAGCGGTATCTTCTGCAGCAAAGCCTCGCGCTGGGCCTCGGGCAATGACTTGGTCATGTCGGTATCGATGAAGCCGGGGGCCACGCAATTTACCGTGATATTGCGGCTGCCCAGTTCCTGGGCCAATGCGCGGGTCATTCCGGCAACGCCGGCCTTGGCGGCGGCATAGTTCGCCTGGCCCGGATTTCCTGAACTGCCGACCACCGACGTAATGCTGATGATCCGGCCATGGCGGGCCTTCATCATACCGCGCATCACCAACTTGGAAAGACGGAATACCGCCTTGAGGTTGGTATCGATCACCGCATCCCATTCATCGTCCTTCATCCGCATGGACAGATTGTCGCGGGTAATCCCGGCATTGTTGACCAGGATGCCTACCGCGCCGAATTTACCTTCGATTTCGCCTATCAACGCCTCGCAGGCGGCGGGATCCCTGACATCCAGCTTGGCCCCCAAACCGGTAATCCCGGCAGCATCCAGTTCCTTCTGAATATCCGCGGCGCCTTCAGTCGAAGTCGCGGTACCAATGACTCTGGCACCCTGCGCACCCAATTCCATTGCAATCGCACGGCCTATGCCGCGCGAAGCGCCTGTGACCAGAGCCACCTGTCCCGCTAGCATGAAATTTCCTCCTTGACGGCGGCAAGCGCTGCCTCGGTGCCGGCGGCATCCGCCATCGCGCCGCCAATGACGCCCTCGGTGCAGCGCTTGACCAGCCCGGCGAGGACTTTGCCAGGACCGCACTCATAGACATGGGTGATACCCTGATGAGCCATCATTTGCATGATCTCGACCCAGCGCACCGGCGCGGCCGCCTGTCGCACCAGGGCGTCTTTGATCCGCGCCGGATCGGTCTGGCAGGCTACATCCACATTGTTTACCAACGGAATGTTCGGCTCCGACATGCTGATTGTCGCCAGCCGCTGTCTGAGGATTTCCGCAGCCGGCTGCATCAGCGAGCAATGGAACGGCGCCGATACCGGCAACAGCACCGCACGTTTGGCCCCCCTGATTTTGCAGGCATCGGCCGCACGCTGAACGGCAGCGGCATGACCGGCAATGACGATCTGCTCGGGTGCATTGAAATTCACCGCTTCCACGACCTGTCCCTCGGCACTCTCGACGCAGGCGGCTTGAACCGCCGCGGCATCGATACCGAGGATCGCCGCCATCGCGCCTTCACCTGGCCGCACTGCTTCCTGCATGGCTGTTGCGCGCAACTCCACCAATGGTATGGCGTCGGCGAAAGCCAACGCTCCGGCAGCCACCAATGCCGAATACTCACCGAGGCTATGCCCGGCCACCAATGAGGGCCGTGGGCCCCCTTGGGCCAGCCAGAACCTATAGACGGCAATACCCGCAGCCAGCATCAGCGGTTGTGTGTTGACGGTCTGACTGAGCGCTTCGGCGGGCCCGTCCGCGACCAGCCGCCAGAGATCCCGGCCAAGTGCCGTGGAAGCCTCGTCAAATGTCTGCCGGATGATCGGTGCATCGCCGTAAGCCGACATCATTCCGAGCGACTGAGAGCCCTGTCCCGGAAAAACCAGTGCGAATTTCATGTCCAAGCCCCTGCGTTCAGAATCTGAGCAATACTGCGCCCCAGGTAAAACCTCCGCCGACGCCTTCCAGCAGCAGCGTATCGCCCCGCTTGATACGCCCTGCCCGCACCGCATCGTCCAGCGCCAGAGGAATCGAGGCCGCCGAGGTATTGCCATGACGATCGACGGTGACAACGACTTTATCCTCAGGCAAACCCAATTTCCTCGCCGTCGATTGCAAAATGCGGATGTTGGCCTGATGTGGAATCAGCCAGTCGATTTGCGCCGTACTCATGCCCGTCGCCGCCAGAACCTCGTTGGCGACGTCAGCCAGTACCTTGACGGCGAATTTGAAGACGGCCTGTCCGTCCATCTGCAGAAACGGACTTCCAGTAACCTGCCCGCCAGATAGTTGCCCCGGCACCGAGAGGATATCGCTGAAACTGCCATCCGCGTGCAAGGCCGTGGCGTGGATGCCGGGTTCGTCGCTGGCTTCAAGTACCACGGCGCCCGCTCCGTCCCCGAACAGGACGCAGGTGCCGCGGTCCGTCCAGTCAAGAATGCGCGAGAACACCTCCGAGCCGACCACCAGCGCGCATCGATGCGAACCGGAGCGTATGAATTTTTCGGCGATTGCCAGGCCGTAGACAAAACCGCTGCATACGGCTTGCACATCGAAAGCGGCTGCGCCATTCTTGATGCCCAGTTTGTCTTGGAGCAAGGCCGCACTGCTGGGAAAGACAAAATCCGGGGTAGAGGTGGCCAGGATGATCAGGTCGATGTCTTCAGGAATGCGCCCGGCGGACTCAATTGCCCGCAGGCTGGCTTCCAGGGCCAGGTCGCTGGTGGTGACGTGCGCCGCAGCGAGGTGGCGGAAGCGAATGCCGGTACGTTCCATGACCCACTGGTCGCTGGTATCAACGCCGCGTGTTACCAGGTCGTCATTGCTGACGGGCACGCCGGGAAGGTAGCTGCCGGTGCCGGCAATGCGTGAAAAAATGGGCCGACGATCCATCAGCTTGCCGCCTTCAGCGCCATTCGCGCGGCGATCTGTTCGGGAAGGCGGTTTCGAGCCGCTTCGGCTGCCCGCTCGAGGGCACAAACGAAGGCCATCACATCGGCAGACCCATGACTCTTGACGACGATTCCCCTGAGTCCGAGCAGGCTCGCCCCGTTGTAGTGACGGGGGTCGAAACGGCGCTTGAAGGCATTCAGAACGGGCAGCGCAATCAACGCAGCCATGCGGGTCAGCAAGTTCCGGTTCAATTCCTCGCGTAGCGCCGCGCTCATCATCCGGGCGAGTCCTTCAGAGGCCTTGAGCGTGACATTACCGACAAAACCGTCGCAAACCACCAGATCGACAGTTCCCTTGTAGATGTCGTCACCCTCGACATTGCCGTAAAAATTCAGCCCGCTTTCGCGAAGAAGTTCTCCGGCACGCTTGACGATTTCGTTGCCTTTGATTTCCTCTTCTCCGATATTCAATAGGCCGACGCTCGGATTTTCCTTGTGTTCCAGCGCAGAAAACAGCATTGACCCCATGATACCGAACTGCAGCAGGTGTTCCGGCTGACAATCGACATTCGCCCCCAGGTCAAGCATGTAAGTGTAACCATGTAGCGTCGGCACGATGCTGGCGATCGCGGGCCGGTCTATGCCCGGCAGGGTCTTGAGAACGAACCTTGAAATCGCCATCAGTGCACCGGTGTTGCCAGCCGAGACAGCAGCCTGTGCTTCACCGCTTTTCACCAAGTCGGCGGCAACGCGCATCGACGAATCTTTCTTGCTCCGCAGCGCTGTGGCCACCGACTCGTCCATGGCCACTTCCTCGCTGGCATGACGGACGGCCAGTCGCGCTCCAAACTCCTGCACAGAGTTGCCAACAAGCGGCAACAAGTCCTGTTGCCTGCCTACCAGGATCACCGAACAATCCGGGTCGCGACGCAGAAAATCGATGGCGGCGGGCACCGTAACCGAGGGGCCATGGTCTCCTCCCATGCAATCGATGGCCAACGTGACCGTCATCGCGCGAGCAGTGTCGGAGATTCTCGACGACGATGGTGACGATGCATCGCCCGGGTGGCCAGCAGCAAGATCAGTGCCCGCAATTGGGTCAAGGGTACTAGTGCCCGCAATTGGGTCTAGGGTGCTATCGTCTTCCGGGCGTGCTTATTCGCCCTTGCTCTTGACAACCTTCTTGCCACGGTAATATCCGCTCGGGCTGATATGGTGGCGCAGGTGAACTTCGCCTGTCGTCGCCTCGATCGCCAGCGGCGGCGCCGTCAGGAAATCATGTGCGCGATGCATGCCGCGCTTGGAAGGGGATTTTTTGTTCTGTTGGACAGCCATAACGTTGCTCCTAAAGATTCGTTCAATTAATTCGGTTCAGTGTTTCTTCAATATCGCCAAAGTTGCAAATGGCGACGCAGCTGCACTTCCATCATCATATCTCGGCATCATGCAGGACTGATGACGCGGCGCGATAGGCAAGGCAAGCAAGATCTCGTCTTCAACCAAGGCCAGTACCGGCTGGCTATCCGACGCCTCGATGGGATCGACCCGGTCATCCTCCAAGTCCTCATCGGGCCATGCCGCACCTCTTGGCACCAGCTGCAAATGGCTCCGGATCTTCAAGCCATGCGTCAAGGCACCGAGGCAACGCTGACATTTCAACTGCAATTCACCTGCCACTTCAATGATCAGAAAAGGCTTGTGTTCAGCATCACAGTCACCCGACACCACCCAAGACACGGAACCGCCACCGTCAGCCAGCATGTCCGCCAGGCGAGACATCGAGCTCACCGCCAACTTCCCGGCCATTCGCCGCCGTTCGCGCGCAAATTCAATGCTGTCGATAAGAATTTCGCCTATTTGTCCCATGTCCTATCGCGACAAAACAGTAGATGATATTATTTTTCTCTTCTCCAGTCAAAATAAGCATATCCCGCGCCCACTCATGAGCTCCCTGACCAGCCCTCCTCAACCCGTCAAGCTGCCTTTGATCCTGGCCTCGACATCACTGTTTCGGCGCGAGTTATTGGCCCGGTTGCAGATCCCCTTCGAGGTGACTGCGCCCCATGCCGACGAAACCCCATTGCCCGGCGAGGCCCCCGCACTTACCGCCGAACGTTTGGCGGTTTCCAAGGCGCGCGCGGTTGCGGTAAAAGCTCCCGCCGCTCAGATTATCGGCAGCGATCAGGTCGCCTATTGCGGCAATCAACAGTTCGGCAAACCGGTAACCCGTGAGAATGCCATGGCCCAGCTTCAGGCAATGCGGGGAAAAGCGGTGACTTTCCATAGCGGATTGTGCTTGTTGAACTCAGCCTCCGGCCACATACAGGTCTCGGGCGTGCCTACCGAGGTGCGCTTTCGTAGCTTATCGGATGAGGAAATCAATCATTACCTCGACCGGGAAGACGCCCTGAATTGCGCCGGCAGCGCCAAGTCGGAAGGCCTCGGCATCACCCTGCTCGACTACATGCGCAGCGACGATCCGACGGCGCTGGTTGGCCTGCCCTTGATTGCCCTGTGCCGGATGCTGCGCGCCGAAGGGGTGCTATTGCAGGACGAAGCGGCCTAGGGCGTATTCTCAATTGAGCGACGTGTGCGAACGAGGCAGATGGCTCCCAGTGCAAGGCGCGAGCGACGCGGTTGGGTCATTTCCGATGAGGAGCGAGCAACGCCGCAATGGGGGCCATATGCCTCGTGCACCAAAGGAAATGCCCTTGGGGCATTCCCTCCGGGTTGCTGCCAAATGCGGCGTCCGCTTTGTTACTCGTCTCGTCAAGGGGGATGGCCATTGACTTCGACTCGCTTCGCGCGGCCATCCGTATTTGGCGGCAACGCATCACGCCGATCAATT
>Ga0163199_1001585_pt1 | contig 14195 bp, 5 predicted proteins | sample PL_2010_150m_FD_113537 | JGI IMG/M metagenome (GOLD analysis project Ga0163199, IMG submission 113537) | Freshwater microbial communities from Powell Lake, British Columbia, Canada to study Microbial Dark Matter (Phase II) - PL_2010_150m | ecosystem: Environmental > Aquatic > Freshwater > Lake ... | reverse complement strand
GGTCAATACCAGGTTGACGCGCGCCGAGCGCGCCAAGGCAAGCGCGGTTTCCGCGCCTATCCCGGCGATACCGCCGGTAATCAGGCAGGTATCGCCTTCATGCAGCAACGGCTCGGGACTCGATGAGCCGTGGTAAACCGTGCCGAAACTGCGTTCCAGGCGCTGCCCCCGGCGGATACTGAGGATAGCTCCGCCAAATTCGGCGATTGCCAGCTCGCCAAGCGCCGTCTCGACCTCAAGCTCCGGGGCTGCCGGCGTTTGGTCCAGGTCCACCGCCTGTACCAGCAGGTTTTCATCTTCCTCGGCACAGCCTAGCGCGAAGCTGATACCCACCAGTTGGTAAGGATCCGGAGCCGCCTCCAGGCTGTCCAGGACATGGGCGCGGCGGGTCAACCACAACACGCGGCAGGGCCTGGCCAAGCCGGATTCACGCATCGCCTGCGCCAAATAGGCGAAGCTGAACGCACCGGCATGAAGGGCGCCATCCTCTTCTCTTGGCACTTCGCTTATTTCGGCATTCCAGGCATGGATGATTGCCGCCGGCTCGCCGTGGCTTTCGCGCAGGGCTTGCCACACGATGCGGTAATCCCCCGCTTGATGCGGATTGACGACAAACCCGTCACTCCCTGCAAAGAATGCCGCCCCGGGCCGCACGGCTATAACCGGACGGTCTGCACCCAGGCGCCGGCACAAGGCCGCGAGCCAGGCGTCTTGTCCGTCGCCGACAAAGGCCAGGATTGCCCCCGGCGGCAAGGCAAGGCTTTCGCCGTACGCGCTGAGCCGCCATTCCCAACTGTGCAGCAGCGCTTGTCCGCGCGGCTCGGTGGAAGGCGGCGGACCGAGACGGTAGGTCTTGTGGGCGAAGGGGTAAGTCGGCAGCGAGACGCGGCGACCGGGGAAATCCTCGTGCAGGGCTTTTGCGTCAAAGTCCACGCCGACCGCCCATAACGCTCCCAGCGCCTCCGGCAAGGTCCGCGACGCCTCGCGACGGCGGTTGACCAGGGCCGTCATCGTGACTGCTTCGCCAACCAGCACCGAAGCCGCCAGATTACCCAGCACCCGGTCCGGGCCGCACTCGACGAAGGCGCGGACGCCGCCGGTAAAGGCTGTGCGCAGCCCCTGCTCGAAGCGTACCGGCTCCAGGACATGGCGCAGCCAATAATCGGCGTCCGGTATCTGGCTGCCGAACCAGTCACCGCTCACATTCGAAATTAACGGTAGCTTCGGCGCTTGCCAGCATACTTCACGCAAGACCTCAGCGAACGCCGGCAACATGGGTTCGAGCAACGGCGTATGGAAGGCATGGGAGACGCGCAACTGCTTGCAGCGGCGGCCTTCCGCCTCCAGCGTCCGCACCAGTTCAGCGAGAGCGTCGCTGTAGCCGGCGACAACCTGGTGCGAGCCGTTGTTGGCGGCAAACCACAGTCGTCCCCGGTAATCCTCCAGATGCACGGACAATTCGTCGATACCGGCGAACACCGCCAGCATCCCGCCCTGCTCCGGCAGCGCCGCCATCAGACGCCCACGCGCCGCAACGACTTTGGCGGCGTCGTTCAATTCGACGCAACCGGCCAGGCAGGCCGCAGCATACTCGCCGATGCTGTGGCCGAGCAAGGCCGCTGGACGCAGGCCCAGCTCCAGCAGCGAGCGGCCCAGCGCGTAATCCACGGCAAACATGGCCGGCTGGGTCAGGTCGGTGCGCGCCAGCCGGTCCGGGTCAGCTTGCGGATGGTAAATACTGGCCAGCAAAGGCTCTTCCAGCCAAGGTGTAAACGCGGCCTGCACTTCTTCCATCGCTCGCTGGAAGCGTGGCCAGTGTTCCAGTAGATAAGCCGCCATGCCCGGATATTGCGCGCCCTGGCCGGTGAACATCAGGCCGACCGGCGCGGGCTCGCGGACTTCGCTCAACTGGCGCAGGTCCAGGTTGCGCAACGCATTGGCAAGATCGTCCCGCGACGCACAGATCAACGGCAAACGGCAAGCGTAGTGAGTGCGTCCGCTGTTGACGGTGGCGCAGACATCCGCCAAACGTAGCGCGGGCACCTGTTCCAGATGCGTCGCGAGACGCTCGCCCCAGCGGTTCAGCGCGGTGCGGTTGCGCGCAGACAGCAGCAACAAATGGGTCGACCAGGACTCGACCTGCGCCTCCACCGGCGCGGCCTCATCCACCACCAAATGGCAGTTAGTGCCGCCGAAACCGAAAGAGTTGATCGCGGCGCGGCGCGGCGCACCTTCCGGGGCCGTCCACACGCGGGTCTCGGCCAGCGGCAGGAACGGCGAGTGGTCGAAGTCAATCTGCCGGCTCGGCTGATCCAGGTTGACATTGCCCGGCAATCGGCGGTGCTGCAAGGCCAGCACGACCTTGATGAGGCTGGCGATGCCGGCGGCGCTGAGCAAATGCCCGATGTTGGCCTTCACCGAGCCGATGGCGCAGCTTTGCCGGGGCAGGCCCGCATAGACTTGGCTCAACGCGCGGATTTCGCTGGGGTCGCCCAGCGGGGTGCCGGTGCCGTGGGCCTCGACGAACTGCACCGACGCGGGCGACAGGCCGAATTGCCGGTACACCGTGTCGATTACGCGGCGCTGGCCGTCGGGATTAGGCGCCATCACACCCAGCGACTGGCCGTCGTTGTTGACCGCCGAGCCGCGGATTATCGCCTGTACCGGATCGCCGTCCGCCAACGCGCGGGACAGCGGCTTGAGCAGTACCGCACCGGCGCCCTCGCCCAGCACGAAGCCGTCGGCGGCGGAATCGAACACACTGCAGCGCCCGCTGGGCGAGAGCACGCCGGCGCGACGGAACAGCTGGTAGGGCGTGTGGCTCAAAGTCAGGCTGACGCCGCCGGCTATCGCCATCGAGCATTCGCCCAGGCGCAGGCTCTGGCAGGCCAGATGCACCGCCACCAGCGACGAGGAGCAGGCGCTGTCGACGGTCAGGCTCGGGCCTTTCCAGTTGAAGGTGTGCGAGACGCGGGCCGCGATCATGTTCAGCAGGTTGTCCACCGCCGTGTTGGCATGCGGTGAAAAGCGCCCGAAGCGGGCTTGCCATTCCTTAAGCAAGTCCTCGCGCTCCTGCTCCCCTAAGCTGCGCAGGCTGGCGAAATCCTCCAGCGACTCGCCGCACAGCGCATTTACCAAAAACTCCATGTGGTTGTTGTGGCTGGCCCCGATGATCAAGCCCACGTCCGCGCCATTCAATGCCGAGCGCGAATAGCCGGCGCGTTCCAAAGTCTCCGCGGCGACTTCCAGGAATACCCGCTGCTGCGGATCCATGTCGGTCGCCTCTTCCGGGCTGATGCCGAAGAATTCCGCGTCGAAGGCATAGGCATCACGTATAAAACCGCCACGCCACCAATCTTCGCGTCCGCCGTTCGGCGGCAAGAAACGGTCTTGCGGCACCGGACCGATCAATTCCCTGCGCTCGCTCAGGTGGTCCCAGAACTCCTCCAGGGTGTCGCTGCCGGGGAAACGGCAGGCCATACCGATGATCGCAATGGGCTCATCGGAGCTGTTCGTAACTTCAACACGCCCGGCGGCCTGCGGATTCCCCCCGACCAGCCAGTCAGCCATCTGTTGGACGGTCTGGCAGCGCAGCAGCAATTCGTGATCCAGTACGCGACCCAGGCGGTCTTCCAGGGAACCCAAGATTTGCACGGCCTTCAGCGAGGTGCCGCCCAGCGCGCGAAAAGACTGCTCGACTCCGATACGCGCCGCCGGCAAGCCCAAAACCTCGGCCCACACCGCGCGCACCAGCGTCGGCATATCCTGCTGCTGCGCCGCCTCGACTTTAGACGCCATGACGGCAGCCAGTTCGTCCCCGGCCTTCGCTTGTCCTTGGTAGACCCCGGCCAGCAGCTCCTCCAGCAATTTGTAACGCTGGGTCTTTCCGCTGGTAGTCTTTGGTATGGTCTTAACCGGCACGATATAGTCCAGCGTGACGCCCAGATTTTCATTGACCACCTGCCAAACCGCCGTCAGCACCGTTTGATTGGCCGCGTCCTCCGGTCTGCGCATGGCAACGAACAAGGCCGAGCGCTCCTCGCCCGACTCGGTGTCCTGCCAACCGCAGGCGGCGGTCTTGCCGGACTCCACGCCCGCCACCTTGTCCGCTTGGGCTTCGATGTCGTGGGCGTAGAAATTCTGGCCGTTGATAAAGATGATGTCCTTGTCGCGCCCGCTGATGCACAGGCGGCCGTCCAGGATGAAGCCAAGGTCGCCGGTGTCCAGCCAACCGTCGCGGATGTTGGCTGCAGTGGCCTCCGGGTTGCGGTAATAGCCGGTGGTGACGTTGGCGCCGCCGATATGCACATGGCCGACCTCGCCTTCCTGCAAGACACGATCCTCGCCGTCAACGATGCGGATGCCGCAGCCGGGTACCGGATAACCTTCATCCATCATCGGCAAAGCTCCGGCTGCGCCCGGCGTCGCGCTGATCGCCTGCTTGCCGGCCAGCGCCTTGCGCTCCAGCCAGTGTATCCTGGGCAATGAGCCTACCGGCGGGAAGCTTACCGCGAGGCAGGCTTCGGCCATGCCGAATACCGGATACATGGCCTCCGGCTTCAGCCCGCAGGGTGCCAAAGCCGCCATGAATTCTTCGACGACCGCCGTCGAAATCGGCTCAGCCCCGTTGAAGATCAGTCGCAAACAAGACAGATCCCAGCGCCCTACTTGCTCCGGCTTGAGTTTGGACAGCAGGTGGCGATAACCGAAATTGGGCGAGCCGGTGATCGTTGCGCGATGCTCGTGGATCTTCTCCAGCCACAGACCGGGCTCACGTACGAAGGTGAACGGCGTCAGGTTGATCTGTTCGATACCGAGTGCGATCGGCGTCAGGTGGAAACCGATCAAGCCCATGTCGTGGTGGTATGGCATCCAGCTCAGGAAAGCGTCCTTGTCGTCCATCTCGGCACCGGACACAATGCCCTCCAGATTCGTCAGCAAATTGGCATGGGTCAGCATGATGCCCTTCGGGTTACCGGTGCTGCCGGAGCTGTATTGGACGAAAGCCAAATCCTCGGCGCGGGCAAGATCCGGGTCCGCCAGATCTCCTGATTCCGACAGCGAAGACACCGCGACGACGCGGAAACGCTTATCGCCCAGCGCGGCTTGAAATTCGGCCTGGCGCTCCGCCAGCAAGGCGTCCGACAGGATCAACGGCCGATCCATCTGCTCCCACACCGCCTTCAGCTTAAGCAGTACGGCATTGTCCTCGTTCAGCGCCGCCGGGTAGGCCAAGGGCGCGGGGATCATCCCGCCCAGCACCGCCGCCCAGAAGCTAACCACGAAGTCATGGCTTTCGCGGAACATCAACATGACCGGATCGCCTCGCCTGAGGCCCAAACCGCGCAAAGCGCCTAACCTTCGGCGTGCATGAGCTGCCAAGGCTTGATAGGAATAGCGGGTTTCCTGGCGCTTGTCACGGACAAACACGATGCCGCAATCAGCCGCCGCCGCTCGCAGCAGCAGGTGGCCTAAATTTCCTTCCGGGCATAAACTGCCGGAAACGGGGCGAGGCTCGATCAAGGCCGCCCGGCTGGCGGGCTGACCGTGGAATATTTCAGTGAAATGCATAGTCATGGCAACCTGTCTTCGACAACATTAGAAAATGGGGGGCGGCCAAACACCTTACGGTGCCGGCCGCAAAATCCTCAGCGAGCCTCTTCCACGGCTTCCGCCGAGATTGGGGCCTTGCCGAGCCGGCGCGCACGCGCCTTATCGATCAGACTCAGCACTGCCGGCGTGATCGAGAGGTTGCTGGCCAAAGCCACTATCAGGAACACGCTCAGCAACACGCCCTTGTAAAAATTCGGCATGAAGTCGCCGAGCAGGAAAATACAGAAGGAGAGCGTCAACACCACCGTCGTGAAGGTAATCGAAATGCCCACCTCCGAAAAGGTCTCGGTGACAGCCTCGGCGACGTCATGCCCGGCCTTGCGTGCGTTCCAGTAATGGCTGAAGAAATGGATAGAGTCATCCACCGCGATGCCGTAGCCTATGCTGGCCACCATGATGGTGCCTACGTCCAGGTAGATGCCGGTCATGCCCATGATGCCCAAGGCCACACACAAAGGCAGGATATTCGGCAAGGTGCTGACCAGACCCAGGGTCCAGGAACGGTAAATCAGGCCGATCATCACCATCACCATCAGCACCGACCAGGTGAAGGACTGGATCAGGTTATCCGCAACATAATTGCCCATGTTGGTGTACAGTACGTCACGCCCGGTAAATTCCACCTGCACATGCTTGAGATGGCTCTTGGCCCAGCCGCTGATGATGTCCATGTTTTCGCGGCTGGCGCGGGTCGGCACCAGCGCGCGGATCACCGTCACCCGCGTCGCCGAGTTGTCCACGTTGATGCGGTCGTTCAGATCCTGTCCGACCGGCACGGAAAGCCCATACAGGAACAGGTATTGCGCGATTTGGTCATTTTCCGTCGGCAAGACGTGCCAGGCCTCTTCGCCCTGGTGCAAGGCGCGGTTGATATTCTTCAGTATCGTCGAGATCGACGTGACGTTGCTGAAACCGCCGGGCGCCTGCGTGGACAAATACGTTGTAAAGGATTCCAAATCCTTGATGTACTCGACCGTTTTCACCGAATCCGGGCCGTTGCCGCGCACCACCAGTTCGTACACGGCCCCGCCGGAGCCTTTTTCTTCGAGAAAATGCACCGACTGGCTGAACCAGAAGCTCGACTTGAAATAAGATACCGGGTTGGAATCTACCGTCACCTGCGGCAAAAACGCGATAAATATCGCGATGAAGGCGCACCAGCCCAGCACCACCCTGCGCGGATGATTTAAGCACGCGCCTCGCAGGCATTCCATAAAGCGCCTGAACCAATGGCTGTCAAACACCGGCCGCGGCGTCTTCTCGGGAAGCAGGCTCAGCACCGCCGGCAACAGGATCAACACCATCAGCAAGATCAGCAAGGTGCCGAAACCCGCCGAGAATCCCAGACGCTGAAGCGGGATGATATTGGCCGTGAAATAAAACGAAAAGAAACCAATCGAGGTCGTAATCGAAGTCAGCATCACCGGCCCCATGTTACAGCGCAACGTTTCCCGCACAGCATCCGCCGAGCTTAAGCCCCGGCGCTTGGCATTAACAAAGATCGTCATCACATGCAGCGAAGAAGCCACCGCGATACCTATCAATAACTGCGGAGCAGAAGTCGTGACAATATTCAGCTTATGCCCGGCGAGCGCGGTAATCCCCAAAGCGCCGATCACGCTCAGCAGCGACATTCCCAACGCGATCGCCACCCCCACCAGCGAACGAAACACGGCAAACCAGACTACACCCAGTATCACCAGCAGCAGCGGCACCAGGCGCGCCGTATCGCTTTGCGCGACCTGGTCGAACGCCTGGTCGGTAATCGGCCCGCCGGCCATATAAAAATGGTAACCGCTACGCGCTTCCTCTTCTCCGAGAATCTGCGTCAATTGCCCGTAGACCTTGGCCGGCAGTTCCGGCGTCACCGCCACCGGCGCGATCCTGGCGCGCAGGATGCCTACCGTCTGATCCGGCGAAAGCAACGCACCGGACACCAAAGGGTCGGTCTTGACATAATCGCGCGCCGCTTGCAGCCGTTCCTCGGTGATCGGCTGATTCGCCGGGAACAACGCATCGGCGTTAAAGCCGTCGTCGGTGCCGCGCAACGCCTGGAAGTTCGCCAGCGAATCCACCCGGATAACGCCGGACACCTGCCAAAACCGCTCAGTCAACCTTTGCAGGGTTTCCGCCGGCTTGGCGTTCAATATGCCTTTAGGCTCTTGGAACGCCACGACAAACATGTCGTCATGACCGAATTCCTTGACGAATTGGTCGTAGCTTTGCAAATACGGATCCTGCTCGTCAAACCAGATACGGTAATTGGAATCAAATGACAGCCGTGTCAAGAAACTTCCCAGGAAAACCAGCACCGCCAGGCTCGCCAAAATGACCAACCAGCGCTTTTTGATGACCCAGTCCGCGTATTTAGAAATCAACTTCTGTTGTGTGCCCATCGATCATGTCCTGTAACAAAATTAAAAGCTGTAGCGCAGGCGCATCTTAAACGCGCCGTCGCCATCCTCATCTAGGTTTGGAAAGACAAAAAAACCAAACGTGTCGGTATAAGCCATGCTCATTTGTATGCTGTCCGTGAGGTTTCTTGTATAGGAGGCCCTCATCAGATAGGTGCCGATATGGTTAAAATTATTGATCGCCCCCACTTCAAGTTCCTGCCTGGCCTGGTCGTTCGCCGTCCAGCGGATGCCGGTAAAAAGACTGTCCACGAGCAATTGGAAGCGTACCTGCCCCCCGTCGCCTATGCTGCCGAAATACTCGGTAAATACGGTCAAGTCGGACAGACCGACAATGCCGGGAAAGGTATATTCCGCACCGACCGTGTAAGGAAAGGTCGGCTTCAGCAATGGCGTTTGCGGGATTCGGTAAAAACCCTGGGCTTTCAATAATAAGCTGCCGACGACCTTGGTCGTCTCGATCCCGAAGCGTTCCGCCCGGTACGGCGTAGCCACCAGCTCGCCTTTGCTGTAATCAAGATCAAACTCCGGTGTATGCTCGATCAGGTTCATATAGCTGACAGCGAAGTCATAGCCGTCGCCGGCGTAGAAATATCGCACCGCACCCTGCCCCTCGAACTTCTCCGTCGTATTGTCGATAGGCATCCCGCCGCTGATGCTGTAAAAGTTATAGCGCCCTGGAAACATCGACTGCATGTAGTAAGGCAGCGCATAAAACGTTAAATCGCTGTCGTCAAACTTCCACCTGAAGCGCATGGTCGGCACACCGATTTTGGTCGGTTCGATAATATCGTCACGGTAATCCCTAGCATTCAGCCCGTCTATCAGGTTGACGCTTTCCATTTGCCCCCAGGCGAACACTTGGTTGCCGACCCGCAGATCCCAATTTTGGCTGGCATACTCTACCCAGCCTTCGTCCAAACGGAGGGTGTTCTGTCTATCGTCGACAAAATCGTAGCGAACGAACGGCTGAAAGCCCATGCGCCAATTTTCGCCAAGGTCGGTTTCCGAGCGAAATTGAAGCCGAAGCGCATGGTTTTGTTCGACTTGCCCAGGGAACAAGGGGGTTTTCGGATACTGATAGGTTTCATAGTCAAGCGACCCGGAAATATCCTGCTTATCCAGCCAAGACTGCTCCATTTCCGGTTCAGCACACAGCGCTGCGGCATGCGGAAGTGCAAAATTGGTTATCAGGCACAAGGTCCACAGCTTGACGACTCGATACGATACCCTGGATTTTATGTTCAGTTTTTTAGGATACATCCTGATACTCTATTGGCATGGTTTGAAACCACCATCAACACATGGCCAAAGGGATGCCGCCATTCCCTCGCGGGAACGGGGCAAGCCTTGCCCGCTGATGCCGAAAAACTTACTGGACTGATTCTAATGCTCTGACCGAAAAAAGACTTTCGTCTTGTTTCAGTTTGAGCTTGATGTCATCGAAAGCCAATGTGGAGGCTTTTCTGGTTTGCATATTTTTCACAGTGATTTTGGTTGAGCGCCAGAAACCATCTACCAGATGATGGCCTTCGAGGGACCTCACCTTGAGCAGTTCGCCCTTGCGGTCGTAATATTCGCTCTTCGCCTCCTGGTAATTATCCTTATAGCGCCATCTTAAGATTTTTGAATATCCCGAGGTTTGGTTTTTAGGTGTTCTCTCGATGACAAAACAGTCCTTGCCATCCACGGTGTCATCCCCCATATACTTGAAATTGTATTTCTCAAATTGGCGAACGACGAGATCTTCATAGGCAAACTCCGAGCCGACAAACGATCCGCTCTTATTTGACGAGGCAATGCGCTTGGCGCGTTTCAAACTCGGTAGATAAAGCCATTGGTCGTCATCCTCCGCACCGTTTTCATAGGTCAGCAAAGCCGTGCCCTTGATATCGGGCGGGAAAGTGAATTTGACGATCGTTTTGTCATGCCGATCCGGTTCCTCAAACCCCCAAAAGTCTAGCTTCCGCTGTGATTCCTGACCATCGGCATTGATCAGGGTCAAGGTCATTTTTCTGGATTCCCCGATATAGCCGGCTTGCATCTCATCGGCCTTGCGCTCAATGTCAATCGCTTCTATGCCCGGCGACGGAGGACGCATTTCAGCGTGGGCGGATAGTGGAAACAATATGCTCGCCAAGACCAACAAAACCACCGCAGAGCCTATACTTAGCTGCCAACGGCGAACGCTTTCTGTCTTACTAAAAAACGGAGTTGCGGCTTGCTTGGAAAGCAAAGCACAGCGACTTTCATCATGCATATAAACACCTTTTTTGATAAATTATTAGGCGGACCAACCGACTAAGGAAATTGCCTTGTCAAAAATATGAGGCGGCAATTTTGTGGTATTTTCAAATGCCTTTAGGAAAACAGTTGCCTGCCGTCCATAGGGGCCATTGAAACTCAGGCTCCTGTTTTCTCTAACATTCAAGAGCTTAGGAATTTATTTTTGCCAGCTGGCAGCCATCTCTTTGTTACAAAATTTTAGACTCGGCATCCCAGGCTCAGTTTGCAAGGCTTGCACAAACCGGCAACGTATATCAGTGGCCGCAGCATCTCTTAAATGCGGCGTTTAGCTCATCCAATGTATCAATAACAGCCGCACGAAAAACCTGCCGCCGCTTAGCGGCAAAACTAATGCCCGCGTTGCTGCTGCACACGACCTCTGTCGCATCAGCGCGATACTGGATGTTAGTAATCATCAGACAAGATCGAATAGCGGCTAAAAAGCCGCATAGTGCTTACTTAGCTCTTTCATTGACCATAGCTGTTATTTTGGTTTCTTTGAGCAACATGTCTATGGGCTAACGCATGGCGTAGGTTTTTCCTGGTAATTTTTGAACGCGGTTAATAGATCATGGGTTTAATGACAATGTGCACCGCTAACCGGTTTACAAACAAATGCGCGACTACTGCAGAACCTCAGTTCGTATAAATTTATACCAAGATGATTGAAAAATTATTACAGTTCTGGGTTAAAATTATTACGGCTTTGGGTTATTTTTATGAAATGTAATACAGGCTTTCGGTTTACAAGCACCGCGTTTCCAGTTAAAAGAAAACATCACCGAAGACGTGGATAGTTTTTGGTCGCCGAAACGAAGAGGCTTACCCTCAAAAACACATGCCGGCTACCGATCCAGTTCAATCTGCGTCACGCGTCACCAAGGCCGCATTCCGCATCAGTCAAATAGCAGCCCGGATCTTCAGCCCAGTAATTCCCGGTAGTTTGCACCGCCCTGACCCGCGTGTTGCCGTTGCATATCGTTTGATAATGACACCCGGCACATCGCCCTTGCAAAGGCCTGGGCTGCTGTTTAAGGCCCGCCATCAACGGGTCGGACGTATCCATCCATATCTCGGAAAAAGGACGTATTCGAACGTTGCCCAGATCGTAATGCCACCAGAACGTATCGGGATGGACATGCCCCAGATTATCTATATTGGCGACATTAACGCCCGAGGCATTGCCGCCCCATTGTTCCAGTTTGGCTTTGATATGCCCGGCCTGCCCGGGAAATTTTTTGCCGACCCAGTGCAAGAAATAAACCGCGTCCGCATCATTATTGCCGGAGACAAATTCCCTGTCCTTACCCGCTTTCAGCCATTCATAACAGGTCTCAAACAGCAAATCCATCGCATCGCGCGTCATTGCAAAATGCGCATCATCCTTGCGGTTTTTATTGCCGCGCCCGCCGTAATTCAAATGCGATAAATAGAATTTGTCGATGCCGTTATCATCCATCAACTGCAACAAGGCCGGGAAATCGGCGTAATTATCCTGCGTTAACGTAAAACGGATGCCGACCTTGATGCCTTTATCAAGACACAAATGGATACCGCGCAAAGCCTGGTCAAAAGAACCCTGCATACGGCGGAAGCGGTCATGCGTATCCTTTATGCCGTCGAGGCTCACGCCGATATATTGATAATCAATCGCGGCGATGTCATCGATATTATCCGCCGAAATCCGCGTGCCGTTGCTGGACAACGCGACATAAAAGCCCATGTCCTTGGCTCTCTGTGAAATCTTGAAAATATCGGGATGCAATAACGGCTCTCCGCCGGACAAAATCAGCACGGGGACTTTAAATGCCCGCAAATCATCCATCACCGTAAAAATCTCCCGGGTCGTCAATTCACCCGGAAAATCAATATCCGCAGACGTCGTGTAGCAATGCTTGCAGGCCAGGTTGCAACGGCGGATCAAGTTCCAGATAACCACGGGCGCGGCCGGTTTACGCGCCGGCTTTAACGGCGACGGGTCTATTAATTCCCGTATGGTTTGGCTTACTCTAAACATATTGTGTACCTCATGTCCCCTCAACCGGGACAGTGTGTCGAAAACGTCAAATGATATCGATCATAACAGTCTTTTATCGATGAAAATAAAATAACTTGAGTCTTTACATTTTGCCCGGAGTACACGACGCACTGGATTCCTTATCTCAGCTAATATGATGCAAGCTGTTGATAATGATGCCATTAACAATACTGTCATCTGCTGTATATACTCTAGTCACTTTCAAATGAGGAGATGCAAGATGAGGATATGAAAACATTCAGAGAACGCTTATCGTATCAAATGCTTCGGTCATGAGGATGCCGGCCATATTTTTAAGATACGCATAAGTCATTCCGTAACATCGACAAACTCCGCATCAGGTATGCGGGATGTACGCTAACCAACCGCTATGCCGGAGTAGGATATGTCAGATATGCCTACGCCGCACAAAGGTCTCACATAATTATAACAACGATGAGCAAACTAATTGATAACACGCAAAACAGGTTCAGGGAGAATATTGAGAGATTATTGGAAGGTACGGGTATCGCTTTTAACGGCGATAATCCCTGGGACATCCGCGTTTACAACGCTGATCTTTACCAGCGGATACTGACGCAAGGTTCGCTTGGGCTCGGTGAAGCCTATATGGACGAATGGTGGGATTGCCACCAACTGGATGAATTATTTAATAAAATCTGTTTGGCGCATCTTGAAAATAAAGTCATGGTCGACCCCCAGACCTTCATCAACCGGCTCTGGGGACTGGTCACGAACCGGCAAAGCCGGCAGCTCGCACCTGACTTAATCAAGTGGCATTATGACATCGGCAATGATTTATACAGTTCAATGCTGGATAAACGCCTGACTTACAGCTGCGGCTACTGGAAAGACGCCAAAACGCTGGATGAGGCTCAAGAGCATAAATTTGACCTGATCTGCCGAAAACTTGATTTTCAGCCCGGACAAAAAGTTCTCGATATAGGCTGCGGCTGGGGCAGTTTTATGAAATACGCCGCAGAGAAATACCAGGTGTCCTGCATAGGCGTGACGCTGTCTGCCGAACAGCATGCGCTGGGCAAGGAATTGTGCCGCGATTTACCGATAGAGATCCGTTTGGTCGATTACCGCGAACTCAACGAAACCTTTGACCATATTGTTTCTATCGGTATGTTTGAGCATGTCGGCTATAAAAACTATAGCGAATATATGCGCGTCGTGCGCCGCTGCCTGAAAGATGACGGCCTGTTTCTGTTGCATACGATAGGCGGCAGCAAATCGGTCATCACCGTTGATGCATGGATGGGCAAATACATATTCCCGGAAAGCATGCTGCCTTCTATCAAACAAATTGCCAAAGCGGCGGAAAAAAAGCTGGTCATCGAAGACCTGCATAATTTCGGCGCCGATTACGACAAAACATTGATGTGCTGGTTTGAGAATTTTTCCAAGAACTGGCAAACCATTATCGATAATTATGACCACCGCTTCTTTTTGATGTGGAAATATTATTTGCTGTCCTGTGCCGGTGCATTCCGCGCCCGCGACAACCAACTCTGGCAGATTGTCTTTTCGAAAAACGGCGTACTTGGTGGTTATACTTCAGTGCGCTAGGAATATGGTCAATAACAGCTTCCCGGAGTTACGGAGGTCAGGCTTTGCCTGACAAGAATGCGTTCAGGCAAAGCCTGACCTCCAACTCTTGCGACGCGGGAACGGCAAACAATCCGGGGAAATTATTTTTAGCCAAATCCTAGTTCATTAGCCTGTTGACCTTCCAGGTCTTGAAGACCTGGAAGGTCTGCCGTTTATTCCATAGCTTCATAAACAGCGCGAGTAAAGCGCGGCGAGCAGATGGCCAAAAATATCAAATCGTCCGCGCC
>Ga0163199_1001584_pt1 | contig 14205 bp, 13 predicted proteins | sample PL_2010_150m_FD_113537 | JGI IMG/M metagenome (GOLD analysis project Ga0163199, IMG submission 113537) | Freshwater microbial communities from Powell Lake, British Columbia, Canada to study Microbial Dark Matter (Phase II) - PL_2010_150m | ecosystem: Environmental > Aquatic > Freshwater > Lake ... | reverse complement strand
ACTACAACAAGCCGACCCAGTAGGGCCTCTACCGGCATCACAAGGCGATCGCCGAGGCGGTGGAGATCCCGCAGATCCTCTACAACATTCCCGGGCGGACGGCGGTGAACATGGCGCCCGCGACCGTGGCGAGGCTGGCGCAATTCAAGAACATCGTCGGGATCAAGGAGGGCGCGGGGTCGCTCCAGCAGGTGAGCGAGATCGTGCAGGCGTGCGGCGGCCGGTTCACGGTGCTCTCGGGCGACGACGCGCTGACGCTGCCGATGATGGCCGTGGGGGCGAAGGGCGTCATCACGGTGACGGCGAACATTGCGCCGGCCGACATGGCGGCGATGGTAGACGCGTGGGAGGCCGGCAACGTGGCCAAGGCCCGTGCGCTGCACTTCAAGCTGTATCCGCTGTTCCAGGCGCTGTTTTTTGAAACGAACCCCATTCCCGTCAAGCACGCCTTGGCGCTGATGGGCAGGGCCACGGCCGACGTGCGTCTGCCGCTCTGTGCGATGTCGCAGGAGAATCTCGACAAGCTCACACGGGCAATGAAGGACTACGGGCTGATCTAGAGTTTCAGCGTCACCCGCCCAACAAGGAACGACATGGTCAAAATTGTGGTGACAGGAGCAGGCGGGCGTATGGGGGCTCGGCTCGTCAGCCTTGTCAAGGAATCCTCCGATCTTCAATTGGTCGGGGCCCTCGAGCGCAAGGGGCATCCGGCGGTCGGTTCGGACGCCGGCGACGTCGCGGGCTGCGGTCGGACAGGGGTGGTGGTGACCGATAACCTGGCTGCGCTCGTTGAACGCGCCGATGTGCTCATCGATTTCACGTCGCCGGAGGCGACGCTCGCCAATCTTCGCGTTATGGCGGCCAACCGCAAGGCGATGGTCATCGGCACGACGGGCCTGTCCGCCGGCCAACTCGCGGAATTGAAGGAAACAGCAAAGTCCATTCCCTGCGTTTTTTCTCCCAATATGAGCGTGGGGGTCAACGTCGTCCTGAAGGTGCTGGCCGAAATGGCCCGCACGTTCGGTGAGGACTACGACATCGAAGTGACGGAGGCGCATCACCGGCTCAAGAAAGACGCGCCGAGCGGGACCGCGCTGAAGATCGCCCAGGTGCTGGCAGACGCCACCGGCAGGGATCTCGATCAGGTGGCGGCGTACGGCCGCAAGGGTATGATCGGCGAACGCAAGCGAGGCGAGATCGGTATCCAGGTGATCCGCGCGGGCGACATCGTCGGTGATCACACCGTGCTCTTCGGCGGGCCAGGGGAGCGGATCGAGGTCACGCACCGGGCACAGAGCCGCGACACGTTCGCCCGCGGCGCGCTCCGGGCCGCGCGATGGGTGGTCACGAGGCCGCCGGGTTTGTACGACATGCACGACGTGCTGGGGTTGAAGTAGGGAAGTCAGGGGAGGAGTTCATCCTCTCCCTCACCTATTGCCGTTAGAAGAACGCAGTTCCTGCTGAAGACACCAGCCGATTTCGGCGCTGAGGATCAAGACCACGCAGGCATAGTAAATCCAGAAAAAGAAGAACAACAGTCCGCCGAACGTCCCATACAGTGCAACATTGTGCTGGGCCAGCTTCACATACCAGGCGAAGGCCAGCTTGGAGAGTTCGAACAGGCTGGCTCCTGTGAGAGACGTGACAACGAGGGCGGGGCGCTGAAGCGTCTTGGCGGGAGAAAAGCGATAGAGCAGGTAGAAAAGGGTGTACGTGAACAGGAAGCCGAGCAGCGTACTCGTCAACACCCACCCAGGCCGGAGCAGCGTCTGTAAGATCATGAACTGGTTTCCGAAGCTTTTCGCAAGCGCGAGGAGGGAGGCGAACGCAATCATTAGGATGAGGAGCCCGGTGGCGACGAGCATGACGATAAAATCTTTGGCTTTCCCTCTCAGGAAGCCCGGAGGGTTCCGGACTTGGAAGACGGTGTTGAGCGCGATGCGGATGGACCCAAAGGTGACGCTGCTGGCCAGGAAAAGCAGCGCAAATCCCAGGAGTCCCAGGAGGCCTCGGTTTGCGAGGACCACCGAAAGATTCTCGGCAAAGATCCTGTCGGTCGTGGGCAAGAGCTGTTGGAGGACGGCCTGCAGCGCCTCAAGGGGCTGCGTGGAACCGCCGAGCGCATAGCCCAACGCCGAGCCGATCAGCAGCGAGAACGGGATGCAATAGAGCAGGAGGTCGAACGCGATCCCGGACGCCAGAAACGGGCCGTTGTCGGCGAAGAACTTGATGATCGCCCGTCCCAGAATGAGGGGAGACCGAAGGATTGCCACGCGCCGGTTTCTCATTGCCCCACAACCAGCTAGAGCAGCTTTTCCAGAGATTCCCAATCGGTGACGGGGGAGGAGCAAGTAAAATTATGACAAATGTAGGCGGTGGGTTTGCCGTTGATCGAGCGCTTGCCTTTGGCGGCGGCCGGCACATAGTCTGAGCCGGCGCCATCCACCAGCACCAGCGTCTTGTTCGGCACATATCGCCCGTAGATCTTCGACAACAAGTCTTTCATCTCAGCCGTGCCCGGCTTGCCCGCCAGCACGATCTCCTTCGGCTTGGACAGATAGAAGTCCAGCGCGGACAGCAGGGAAGACGTGCCGAACGGGTTCTGGCCCATGTGCGTCCGGAACAGCCGGAACGTCTGCTCGGCCTTGTCGAGGTACGCCTGCTCGCCGGTGTAATGATGGAGACGGAGAAAGTTCATTGCCGCCACGGCGTTGCCGGACGGAATGGCGGAGTCCTCGCCGGTCTTCATCCGCTGGATGAGCGGTTCGTGATCCTTCCCCGTGAAGAAGCAGCCTCCGGCCTGGGTATCCCAGAACTGCTCCAGCATGACGGCGGTCAGCTCGCGCGCCTTGTCGAGATAGGCGGGCTTGGCGGTGGCCTCGAACGCGTCGATGAGGGCCGCCGACAGGAACGCATAGTCGTCCAGGTAGCCGTTCAGCTTTCCCTGGCCGCCCGTGACGGTTCTGAACAGCCGGCCGTTGTGATAGGCGCACTCCAGCAGGAACGCCAGCGCCTTTTCGGCCATGGCCAGGTAGGCCGGATTCCCCAGCGTCTGGTAGGCCTCGAGCACGCCTGAGATCATCAGCCCGTTCCAGCCGGTGAGGATCTTGTCGTCGCGCAGAGGTTTCACGCGCCGCTCGCGGACCTCCAGCAGTTTTCGGCGGGCGTCGGCGATCATTGTTTCACCGTCCGGCAGGTCCTTGACGTCAATCCGGCCGTTGACGGGGATCAAATTGGGGATGTTTTTGCCCTCGAAGTTGCCGCCGTCCGTGATGTCGTAAAGCCGGCAGAAAATGTCTCCCAGCTCATGTCCCAGGACCCCCTTGATCTCGGACGGCTCCCAGACGAAATATTTCCCTTCGTGCCCTTCACTGTCTGCGTCCTGGGCCGTGTAAAATCCGCCCTCCGGATGGACCATCTCGCGGCGGAGGTACTCCAGTGTCTCCTCGACCACCTGCCTGAACCGGGGCTCGCGGCTGAGCCGCCAGCCGTCCAAATACAACCGCACGAGCTGTGCGTTGTCGTACAGCATCTTCTCGAAGTGCGGCACCAGCCACCGGCCGTCTGTCGAGTAGCGATGGAAGCCGCCGCCCAGATGGTCGTAGATCCCGCCGGCCGCCATTTTCCAGAGCGAGTGGAGCACCATGTCGAGCGCTTTTTGTTCCTTCGTGCGGGCGAACCGGCGCAGGAGCACGTGGAAAGGCGGGGGCGTGGGGAACTTCGGCGCCTGGCCGAAGCCGCCGTTGGCCGGCTCGTAGAAGGCGCTCAGGTCCTTGACCGCGCCGTCCAGAATCGTTGCATCGAGGGGATCGGTTGAGGGCTTGGGGGCGCTGAGTTGGCGCAGGCCGGATTTGACTTTCTGCGTGTTCTGTTTGACCTGGTCGGGTTCCTTCCGGTAGGCCTCGGCGACGCCCAGGAGCACTTCGGGAAAGCCCGGCATGCCGTGGCGCGGCACCGGCGGGAAATAGGTGCCGCCCCAGAACGGTTCCTGGTCCGGCGTCAGAAAGACGGTCAGCGGCCAGCCCCCTCCGCGTTGCATGAAGGCCTGCGCGGACTTCTGATAGATATCGTCGAGATCCGGGCGCTCCTCGCGATCCACCTTGATGTTGACGAAGTGCTCGTTCATCAGCCCGGCGATGTCCGGGTTCTCGAACGACTCCCGTTCCATCACATGGCACCAGTGGCAGGCCGAGTAGCCGATCGACAGCAGGATCGGCTTGTTCTCGGCCTTGGCTTTCGCCAGGGCCTCCTCGCCCCAGGGGTGCCAGTCCACCGGATTGTGGGCGTGCTGTTTGAGATAGGGGCTCGTCTCGTGGATGAGGCGGTTGGTGTGCGCGGGCGCGTCGCTCATGGCTGCCATCGTACAGGCTCAACTGCTGATTGCGCAATGCGAGAAATGCTATAGTCGGCGCCACCATGAAAGATTACTACAAGGTGCTCGGCGTCGAGAAGGACGCAACGGCGGCCGAGATCAAGGCCGCCTTCCGGAAAATCGCCAAGGAGAACCACCCCGACCACCATCCCGGCAACAAGACGGCCGAGGCCCGCTTCAAGGAAGCCAGCGAGGCCTATGGCGTCGTCGGGGATGCGGCCGCGAAGGAGGACTACGACCGGATCCGCTTCGCGAGCCACCCGCTCTATGGGATCAAGGAAAAACCGGTCAACCCGGAGATCTATGTCAGCCAGTATTTGGAGAAGCTCTACGACGCCGGCCACGACGACATTCAAGGATATTTGCTCAAGAACATTACCAAGATCAGGGCAGAGCTCGAAATCATCCGCAGGATCACGAAGGAGAAGCTCGGCTACGACGCCTTCAAGCCCACCATCGTGGAGGAGCATGCGCCGAAGGCGTTTAGCGGGTGGATCAGCGAAGAGATGGAGATTCGCCGGAGCAAGATCGTGCACGTGGCGCTCTTCAATCTGCTCAACCAGGGCGCCGTGGACCGCAAGCGGGAGCGGGACGTGGACCGCCTCAAGCAGCGGCTGGAAAACGCCTATGAAGAGGGGCGGGTGGCGGGTTATCGGGACGCGCTCGAAATCTTTTACCAGCGCAACAAGTAGCGGGGATAGGGCAGCGCAGCGCTGCCCTATCCCATGGCGGTTTTATTTGTCGTGCGCCGCCCGACGATCCTGGCGCCGTTCCTTCCGATCAGCGCGGAGGTCTTTCCGGTCTTTACGAAGTTCCTCCCGGTCAGCATGGACTTTTTGCTGGTCCTGCCGAATCTTCTGGCGATCCTTGGCGATTTCCTCCTTGCTCGCGCCGGACTTGATGTCGTCGCGCAGCTCCTTGCGATCCTTTTGCAGTTCCTTCGTATCGGCCCCCAGCTTGCGGCGGTCCTCCACGAACTCCTTGCGATCTTTGCGGATCTCCCGCCGGTCATCCTTGAGTTCCTTGCGATCGCTCTTGATGTCGCCCCGCTCCTGGGCCGGCGTCTGGCTCGCGGCCGGAGGAGTCATCTGATTGAACGTGCTTTGCGCCTGACCGACACCGCTAGTGCCCAGCAAGGCCAATCCCAGGAGAGTGGCCCCGCCCATTGTCCACATCCGACTGTTCATAGTTGCCTCCTTTGTTTCTCGGTTCACTGCATTACGGCTCGGGGAATCAATGCGCGCGTTGACTCCACGCTCCCTTGGTTTGTCTGACCCTTCACGAGGGAAAAAGGTAAAACCTTTTTTCCTCATGCGTTGTCTGTTAGCTAAGCAAAATAAGTACCAGGCGAAACTGCGATGATAGGAATGAACAGGAAGCGCTTGCAGAAACAACGGCTTGGAACGATGCGCGGTGTTGAAGCCGTCTTGAAAGGTCTGCCCAATTTAGACAGCCGCAGAGATTAAATACACCTTTAAAGAGGTAACCATCGGAGAACAGGCGATTCAGCAGGCAGGGGGAGGACTACGAATGTCCGGTGGGTGACGGGCCGTCCGCGGATTCCATCAGCGATTTCATTGCGGCAATGCTCGAACCCGCGCACATGGTAGCGGTGGTCGCGATCGTGTTGTTGCCTCTGACGCCTAGGGCCGCGCCCACGGCTTCGCCGAATTTCTGGAAGTAACAGTCCCGTTCCTTGCCTTCCTCCAGGACCATGAACTGGTAGGGCTGGTACAGTTTCTGGCCGAGATCGAAGGCGGACGAGATGGAAATCTTGACCGGCGTCTCGTCGTAGCCGGCCCCCGCCTGCTGGCGGAAGGCGTTGTTCATCTGGTCGATGACCGCGTCCTCCACGGCGTCCAGGAACTGGAGATACTCGCTGACCGGGACATGGAATGCGCCCACCCGGTCGGCCAGATTGAACAGGACTTTCAGAAACTCAATGAAACCTTCCCACTCCTGCTTGCGGGACACTTTGGATGCGATCGAGGGATCGTTCCGCTTGATCAGCGTCATGGATTCCTTGGCGATCACCAGCATCAGCTCGCCCATGACCCACGCCTTGCGCTGATATTCAGGAGAGAGGCCCTTCCCTTGCCCGGCGGTCTTGGGCGGCCGGTACGTGAAATTGGTCCCGCAGGTCGGGCAGGTGACATCGAGTATCTCGCCGGCGGGAATGCGGAGTTGCTGCCCGCACGTGGCGTTCAGGCAGGCGATGATCTCCGAGGAGTCGGCCGTCTCCATTACGCCGTCCCGTGTCCTGGAGCGTTCCCCTCGTCCTGCGACAACTGTTGGGCAAACTTGGCTCCCACGATGGCGGTGACCCGGTTCATGTGCTCGCTGAGCTCCTGCCATTCCGTCTGAGCCAGATCCTGCTTCAATTGGGGATGGATGCCCCACTGCGAGCTGACCTGTTCCCCTTCGCGAACGACCAGCACGTTGATCAACTGAATGCTGGCCGGGGTTCCCTGTGGCGTGCCTGGTCCAGGCGGCTGTTCCGGTGTTCGTTCGGCCATGTCCTGACTCCTTGTCCGAAGTATGCGTGTAAGTGACTCCGTATCATACATGATTTGTCTGCCCGACCGTAAGGGCATCGTGGCCCGCCTGTCGGTCCGGCTTGACCGGCCGTTCCGTTCTCGGTTATCGTAAGCGGAATGGATTTCCTGCGCGGCAGCAGCGTGCTCGTTTTCCTGGGTGCTCTCGCCTGGGCCTTCCTGCCGGCGTCCGCCGGCGCCGTCGAGATCGTCTCCCCCAAAGACGGCGACATTGTGCCCATCGGCGCGGAGATCATGATCCAGGTCCAGCCCAGCCCGGGCGACGACATCGAGCGGGCGTACCTGGCCCAGTCCGACGAGCACATGAAGCATAACAGCCAGACCGGCTTTTTCGAGCAGAGGATCAGGCTCAGGGGCGATTCACTGGGGCCGATTGCGATCGAGGTCTGGAGTAAGAACAGCAAGGGCATCAAGAGCATCGCCCGGGTCACGGTCCATGTCAATTTGCCGCCCGTGCTGCCCCTGATTTCACTGCGCATCCATGCCGAGCAGCGCCGGATGGTGCTGGAAGAAATCGGTGAAAAACGGGACCTGCAGGTAATCGGGGAGTTTCCGGACGGCACCGTGCGGTTCGTCTCGCGGTCGGCCCTTGGAACGACCTACCAGAGCCGGAACGAGGAGGTTGCCAAAGTCGACGCCAATGGCCTGGTCACCGCCGTGGGGGTTGGTGAGACGACCATCGTCGTCCGTAACGGCGACAAAGAGGTTCAGTCCAAGGTCGTGGTCAGGCTGAAACTTCCGGCAGGGGAGAAGAAAGACACTTAGCGCCTTGCGGACCGAAGGCTCTGCTGCAGGGCCGGCGCGTAGAGCCGTTCCGTATAGTCGCGCAGCATCCGACGGGTGCAGAAGTGGGGCACGATACTGCGGATGCTCTCTCGCACCACGCTCAGCCACCCGCGCGGCACGCCGTCGCCGTCCCGGTTGTAGTACAGCGGCACGACTTCCTGCTCCAGCGTTCTGAACAGAGACTCCGCGTCGGCGGAGTCCTGCACCACCGGGTCCGGATTGAATGCCTGCCCGCCGATCGCCCATCCGTTGGCCCCGTTGTAGCCCTCTGCCCACCATCCGTCGAGGATGCTCAGGTTCGGGACGCCGTTCAGCGCCGCCTTTTGCCCGCTAGTCCCGCAGGCTTCCTGCGGGGGACGGGGCGTGTTCAGCCACACGTCCACGCCGTGGATCAGGAACTTCGCGGTGTGCATGTCGTACTCTTCCACGAACGCGATGTGCCCGCCGAGGCCGTGGTCCTTGGCGAGCGCGTACACCTGGTGGATGAAATACTTGCCCGGCTCATCGGCGGGATGGGCCTTGCCGGCGAAGATGATCTGCACGGGACGCCAGCGGTCCTGGAGCAGCCGCTTGAGCCGTTCGAGATCCTTGAACAGCAGCGTGGCCCGCTTGTAGGTGGCGAAGCGCCGGGCGAACCCGATCGTCAGCGCGTCGGGGTCCAGCAGTGTTCCGGAAGCCAGGACCTGCGAAGGCTCGATCTGTCCGTGGATCCATTGCAGGCGCGCGCGCTCGGCCATATGCCCCAGCAGCTTGCGTTTGAGCGCCACGCGGGTGTTCCACAGCTCCAGGTCCGGGATATCCGCGATGCGTTCCCAGAGGGCGGGGTCGTTCTGGCGCGCGACCCAGTCTGGGCCGAGGTACTTGGCATAGAGCTGCCGCATCTCCGGCGCGATCCACGTCGGGACGTGGATGCCGTTCGTGATGGCCGTGATCGGGACTTTCTCCACCGGCAGCTCAGGCCAGACGTATGACCACATGCGGCGGGAGATCTCCCCGTGGCGGCGGCTCACGCCGTTCCGGTGGCCGCTCAGCTGGAGTCCCAGCACAGTCATGTTGAATGCCGTGTCGGCGGTGCCCGGCGCGCAGCCCAGGCGGAGGAATTCCTCGCGGGTGATGCCGAGCAGGTCGCAGAAGGGGGTGAAGTATTTCTCCATCAGGTGGAAGGGGAAAACATCATGGCCGGCCGGGACCGGCGTATGGGTCGTGAAGACGGTGGTGGACCGGACCGCCTCCATCGCGTCCTCGAACGACAATCCCGCCAGCCGGTGCTCGCGCAGCCGTTCCAGGGTGAGGAAGGTCGCGTGCCCTTCGTTGGCGTGCCAGATGGTCGGCTGCAGGCCCAGCGCGCGCAGCACGCGCACGCCGCCGATGCCCAGGATGATCTCCTGCAGGATGCGCATTTCCTGGTCGCCGCCGTACAGCCTGGCCGACAGCTCCCGGTCCCAGGGGGCGTTGGTTTCCACGTCGGTGTCCATCAAATAGAGCGACACGCGCCCGACACACACCTGCCAGATCGCGACCTGGATCGTGCGCCCGTCCAGTTGCACCTGAATGAGGAGCCGCTCGCCGTTCGGGAGCAGGGCGGGGCGGATCGGGGCGTCGGCGCCGGCGAACGGCTCATACCAGGCTTGCTGCCAGCCGTCGGCGGAGATCCGCTGGTGAAAGTAACCTTGCGGGTACAGGAAGCCGATGCCGACCAGCGGGACACCGAGGTCGCTGGCCTCCTTGCAGTGGTCGCCGGCGAGCACGCCGAGGCCGCCGCTGTAAATGGGGATCGACTGGTGCAGGCCGAACTCGGCGGAAAAGTAGGCGATCAGGGCGTCTCCCATTTCGGGGTGGCGTTGTGCGAACCAGGTGTCGGAGGCGTTCATGTACGCGTCGAAGGCCATCAGCACGGCCTCATAGCGGCGCAGGAAGGATGGATCGGTCGAGGCCGACTGCATGCGCTCAGGGCTCAGGTCGCGGAGAAGTTTAACTGGATTGTGGGAGGTCAGTTTCCAGAGCGTGCGGTCGAGCGCTTCAAAGAGGGCGCGGGGCTCCGGGTTCCAACTCCACCAGAGGTTGTGGGCCAGCTCCCAGAGCCGCCCAAGGGAGGGGGAAATGTGGGCCGGCTTCTGGGGGAGCGGTATTGGGTCGTTCAACAAACCTCCAACCTGAAAGTGGCAGACGGTACTGTACCGAAAACAGGGAGGAAATGCAAAAATATCCGGTCACGGAACCATCTGCACACGGCTGCGGAGACGGGAAGAGACGAGAATCTCTCCCTGGGCGTCCACGATCACGGCGCCGAACCCGAGCCGCTCGATGAGGGCCATGCCCTTTACCGGCCCCATCACGAACAGGCCGGTGGCGAGCGCGTCGGCCCATCCGGCGTCCGGGGCGACGACGGTGGCGCTCTGGCAGAGGCGGGCGGGGCGGAGCGTCTCGGGGTCCAGGATATGGTGGTAGCGCACGCCGTCCTGGAGGAAGAACCGCTCGTAATCGCCCGACGTGGAGACCGCCTCGTCGGTGGAGTCCAGTGTTGCGAGGATTTTGCCGTTCTTGCGTGGGTGCTGGATGCCGACCGGCCAGGCCGTGCCGTCCGCCCGCTTGCCGAAGACCCGGAAATCTCCGGCCACCGCCACGAGGCCGCCGGTCGCGCCGACCTCCCGCATCACGGCGGCGGCTTTTTCAGCCGCAAAGCCCTTACCGATGCCGCCGACGTCGATCCGCATGCCGGGCTTTTCCAGAAAGACGGTGCGGCGGGTGGGGTCCAGGTGGATGTTGCGATAGTCCACGTACTGCGCGGCGATCTTCAGCTCCATGTCCGACGGGATGCGCGGGGCCTCCGGAATGTTCCAGAGCCGGACGGCCGGACCGATCGCGATGTTGAACCCGCCCTCCGTGTAATCCGCGACCTCTATCGCCCGCTTGAGCAGCGTGAAGGTCTCTTCGCTGACTCCCACGGGCTCCTGCCCTGCGGCCTGGTTGACCTTCGAGAGTTCGCTGGTCTCGATCCAGGTGGACAGCAGATTTTCAAGCCGCCTGATCTCCTGGAAGCCGGCGGTCAGCGCGGCCTGGGCGAGAATCTCGTTGGGGGCGACGGCGGTGAGTTCCACCATGGTCCCCATCAGGACCTGGGCGCGTTTCGCCGTGACCGAGGCGGAAGTGGGTTTGGCTACTGTCTCCGTGGGCTTTGGGGTCGGCTTGAAAACGGGAATGATCGCGCAGCTTGTGAGGAAGGGAAGGCTGATCAGGAGGACGAAAACGGCGCCGCGTCGCATCGGGGGCGAGTTTAACAAAGACCCGAGCATAAAGTCATCGTAGGGGCGCATCGCGATGCGCCCTCTTCGGAGGGCGGTTCACGAACCGCCCCTACGGACTGAATGGTCAAGGGGGTCTGGCACATTTTCGCGGACGAAAATGAGCCAGACCCCGTTTCATGTTCTGTTATAATGTCGCCGCGATGAAGCCGTATGTTCTCAAGTCCGGTCCGGACGGTCCCGCCGAGCCGACGTTTTCCATCAAGTACGAAGAGGAGCTGAACGCCGGGCAGCTGGCCGCCGTGCAGGCCATTGACGGGCCGATTCTTGTGATCGCCGGCGCCGGGAGCGGCAAGACGCGGACGCTGGTGTATCGCGTTGCGCGCCTGATCGAGTCCGGCATCCCGCCCGAATCGATCCTCTTGCTGACCTTCACCCGCAAGGCCTCCGAGGAGATGCTCCACCGGGTCGGCGCGCTGATCGGCTTGCGCACCGGACGGGTGACGGGCGGCACGTTCCACTCAACCGCCAACATGCTGCTTCGCCGGTACGGCAGGGCGATCGGCCTGGAGCCCGGCTTCACCATCCTGGACCGGGGCGACTCCGAGGACGTCATCAACTTATTGAGGGCCCAGCACGGGCTGAACGACAAGGCCCGGCGCTTTCCCCGGAAGAACACCATCAACGAGATCTTCAGCAAGGCGGTGAACAAGCTGCTGCCGGTGGAGGACGTGATCCTGGGCGAGTTCCCGCAGTTCACGGACGAGATCGAGGACTTGCAGAAGCTCTGCCGTGCGTTCGAGAGCTACAAGCGGAGCCGCCTGCTGGTGGATTATGACGATCTCCTCGTCCGGCTGCGCGAATTGCTGGACCAGGACGAGGGCGTGCGCCGGCGCGTCTCCGAGGCCTATCGCTACGTGCTGGTGGACGAGTACCAGGACACGAACCGCCTGCAGGCCGAGATCGTGCGCCGGATCGCCGCCACCCACGACAACGTGATGGTCGTTGGGGACGACTCGCAATCCATCTATGCCTTCCGGGGCGCGACGTTCCGCAACATCATGGACTTTCCCACGCTTTTTCCCGGCACCAGGATCTTCAAGCTGGAGGAGAACTACCGCAGCACGCAGCCGATCCTCACACTGGCCAACGAGGTCATCAATCTCGCGGCGGAGAAATACTCCAAGACGCTGTTCACCCGGAAGGGCGAGGGCCCGCAACCGGTGCTGGTCAAGGCGGGGGATGAGAACACGCAGTCGCGCTTTGTGGCGCAGCGCATCCTGGAATTGCGGGAGGAGGGGGTGCCGCTCGATGAGATCGCCGTCCTCTTCCGCTCCAGCTTCCATGCCTTCGATCTGGAGATCGAGCTCTCCCGGCGCAACATTCCGTTCGTCAAGCGGGGCGGGTTCAAGTTCATTGAGACGTCCCATGTGAAGGACATCCTGGCCCATCTGCGCGTGGTCGAGAATCCGAAGGACGCAGTGAGCTGGAACCGCCTGCTGACGCTGCTCGAAGGGGTGGGCCCCAAGAAGAGCCGGACCCTGATCGACACGATGCTGAGTCTGGACGGGAACTGGCTCGATGCGCTGAAGGCGGCGGCTGAGAGAGGCGCCAGCGCGCTGGGCTTGCGGGACTTGGTCCGTCTGCTGGAGGACATCGGCGGGGCGTCGATGACGCCGGCCGAGCAGATGAACGCGGTCTGCGGCTATTACCTGCCGATCCTCAAGCAGCAGTACGACGATTACCCAAAGCGGACGAAGGACCTGGAGCACCTCTATACGATCGCGGCGCGCTACGGCAGCCTGGGCTCCTTCCTGGCCGACCTCACGCTGGAGCCACCTGACTCGACCCTGCTCAACGTGGAGACGGTCGACCGGGATGCGGAGCGGCTCGTGCTCTCCACGATCCACTCCGCCAAGGGGCTCGAATGGCACACGGTCTTCATCATCTGGGCGCTCGACGGGAAGTTCCCCTCGTTCTACTCGCTGACGTCCGACGAGGATATTGAAGAGGAACGCCGGCTGTTCTACGTCGCCGTGACCAGGGCAAAGCAGAACCTCTACATGTCCTATCCCGTGAACGTGTACGACAAAATCTCGGGGATGGTGTTCTCCAAGCCCTCCCGCTTCATCGACGAGATCCGGCAGGACTGCCTCGACACGTGGTCCCTCATCGACGAAGATGACTTCCGGGACTAGGCTGCCGGGGACTGGCTCCATTTCGGGGTGCCCGTTGCTCTTTCCCATGCAATGGGCCATGTGCCTGTCCCCCTTTCTTCATCCTCGCGCCCTCTTTCCTGCATTCCGATCATCCCGTAGGGGGGCCCTGCGTGGCCGCCCTTCAGATGACCCGCCCACGCTACCCGCTTGCATTCTCCTGCATGACTTTACGGAGGGGGAGTGATACCATTGGCTCCACCCAAGATTGTGCAGGGGAAGCTATGCGTGCCAAAGTTCAGATTGAGATTCCCAAAGACAAGGTTGCGGACTTCTGCAAACGCCACCATATTCGCGCGCTTTCGCTGTTCGGGTCTGTCCTCCGCGGCGACTTCCGCCCGGACAGCGACGTGGATGTGTTGGTGGAGTTTAGCCCTGAGGCGGACCATTCGCTCTTCGACTTCGTGGATATGCAGGAAGAACTCGCCGGCTTGCTGGGGCGCAAGGTTGACCTTGTGGAGAAGAAGGGCATTCGTAACCCGTTCCGTCGCTACGAAATCCTGCGCGCGCACCAGGTGATTTTTGCAGGTGATCGTTGAGCCCCGAAACGCGCGACCCTGCCTATCTCTGGGACATGCTTGAAGCCGCGCGCAGCGTCAGGCGGTACACGGAAGGTCTTTCACTCGAACAGTACCTCAGGGACGAGAAAACCCGGTCAGCGGTGGAGCGCCAACTTGAAATCCTGGGTGAGGCAGCGCGACATGTCTCTCCCGCCTTCAAACAGGCACACCTGGAAATTCCCTGGCAACGGATTATGGCCCAGCGGAATGTATTGGCCAAGGTTATCAGGCCCGCGGGATAGCCAGGCCTGCGGTTCTTAATAGGGAAGAACTAAAAGAGCTTTTCGTCCTATACCGCAGTGTCGTTGGCCAGGATGTCCTTCCGAGCTAATGTCTACTATTGCGTTTATGGAATTCTCAATGCTCTCGTCCAGTGCCCTGATTTATCCGGTTCGGGGAGCCGCTTACTGAAAATGGTGACAGACTCTGGTAGCCATGCCAGCCTTCCTAGTTAGCCTCATCCTCTTGTTCTGT
>Ga0163199_1001580_pt1 | contig 14214 bp, 10 predicted proteins | sample PL_2010_150m_FD_113537 | JGI IMG/M metagenome (GOLD analysis project Ga0163199, IMG submission 113537) | Freshwater microbial communities from Powell Lake, British Columbia, Canada to study Microbial Dark Matter (Phase II) - PL_2010_150m | ecosystem: Environmental > Aquatic > Freshwater > Lake ... | reverse complement strand
TTTTAATAAGTGTATTAGTTGTCAGTTGTCAGTTGTCAGTTGTCGGTAAGTACCCACCCCCTTGCCCCATCCTGAAACAGGGAAGGGTTGGGGTAGGTACTTTCGTGATAACTGTTATTTCACAATATTCGGCAGCTGTAAGCCATACCCTTTTTTCTTGTCTTCTGCCTTGAGCAAAAGTGCGAACACTATTGCGAGTACCCCCAATGACATGAAGATGAGCATAGGAAGGGTATAATTGTATGTATTGACCATTGCGCCATTTTTCAAAATCTGGCCTGTGATACAATATTTATCAAGCACCCAGCCGATCAGTGCGGGAACTCCCATCAGTCCCCAATTCTGGACCCAGAAAATCATTGAATAAGCTGTACCCAGCTGTTTCTCCGGAATGATTTTCGGAACGGAAGGCCACATGGCTGAAGGAACGAGTGAAAAACCGATCCCGAGCACGATGACCAGGAAGATGGCAACCGGAACTTGGTTCAGGAAAGGTATTGAAAACATCGCATGAACAAAAACCAAAATTAAAGCCCCGATAAGCATGATGGAAGCCCCTTTCCCCTTGCGGTCATAAAGGTTGCCGAAAAAGGGCGTCAGGATGATGGTTCCGAAAGGCAGCATCATCGGTATGGCCCCCGCCAGTTTTTCGGGAACATCAAACTTGTTCACCATCAGGTCCTGGGCATATTTCAGGAACGGGAAAACAGCGGAATAGAAGAGCACGCAGAGGATGGCAATGTACCACCATCCCTTGCTGGTGAAAATTTTCCAGATGTCGGACAACTTAAAGGATTCTTCCGTGTCAACAACTTGATTGTGCTTGTCAAAGGCAGCCTGTTCCGCATCCAGCTTCTTATCCATGAAAGTATAGATAAAGAAGGAGATCAGGCCGATACACAGCAGGACCAACGCCAGCAGGATAGGTGCCGAGACCTTGTCAAAGGCCCTGGCGAATGGAAGCGATGTCCCGATGGCAAGGCCTGTGCCCAATCGTGCCATTGCCATTTCCAGTCCCATGGCGAGCGCCATTTCCTTGCCTTTAAACCATTTGACAATGATTTTTGAAACAGTAATCCCGGCAACCTCCACCCCGACACCGAAGATCGCAAATCCCAAAGCAGCCATGAAAACCTGTGCTTTCATGTCGAACCAGAGAATATGCCATACCTGTCCGTCAAGCAGGTGGGTGTTAACCGCCCAATATTTGAGCGCCGTACCGGCTACCATGACGGAAGCTGCCATCAGACCGGAAAACCGCACTCCCATTTTATCGGCTATGATACCACCGATAATCAGAAAGAAGAGAAATACGTTAAACCATCCATAGGCACTGGTAAAGAATCCGTATTCCGAACTGCTCCAGGAGAGCTTTTCCTCTAGCATCCCTTTCAATGGCGCCATAGCGTCGGTAAGGAAATAGCCGCAAAGCATCGTGAAGGCCACGATGGCCAGGGCAGTCCAGCGGGCTGTTTTGGAATCTCTTAATGTCTGTCTTAGTTTTTCCATGAAAAAGTTAAATTGATTTAAATCGTTAAAAGTATAAAAAATGATTACCTGCGGAATATGTTTTTAATCGATCCGTAAGCCGGATAAAATTCGATTGAGGTAGATTCATCGGTCAGCAGGGAAGCCGGAATAAAATCGATCCTGCCATACTGGGCTACAAGAAATTCGCGTGCAAAAGCCAGTTCTCCGGCTCTTTTGATCTCCACCCGGATCTTTTCAGGCATTCTGAATGCCAACCCCGGAATTTTGGAAGATTTTGAATCTTCTGCCCACAGGATCTGGTCCATCGGATTAGTATCTTCGCGTGACAGCAGTAGAATAACCGGATCAGCCCCGGAAGTTTCAGGTGCCTCGATCCCGTTCCCGTGGGAAAAAGAGAACAGCGTGTTTGTTTCGGTAATGCCCTGTCCATTAGGGGTATAAGTAAATTTCATCGTCTCCCGTTCGGTTTGAGTTCTGCCGGCAAATAAGGACACATAACCATCTTCCATAACAGCAAGCTCTCTAACTATAACTCCAAGGGAGGCTGATTCGGGCAGGCGGCTGCCATCATTTTCTTTATAAGCGTAATCCCCGTTGAGCAGTTTAAATCTTCCCTCCCTGAGGTTCATCAGATTCGTTGCAGCTTCCTGCGCCTGGAGAAGCAGGGATTTCTGGTCCTCTACCTTTCGTATGAGCGGGATTTTCACAAACGAAGTATCAGTTCTTACCAGGCGATAAATAGTATCCGGAATGGGTTCGGTATTTTTTCTCAAAGTAAGATCAGGGTACTGGGGAAAGTCGAATTCACGTTCTGTCAGTCTCTGCATAGCTTCCTGACTAACGGCCACTTCGGGATTAACCGGAAGATTAATACCCCGGATCAGTCCGTCTGCTGTAAGGCTTACCCTTGCACCAAACGGTTTCCCTTCCGTTTCGATACGGTACATTTGCCCCGGATCCTTCTCCGGATGGGTGTTGACCCTGATTTCCACAATGGAATATTCAACCGATTCCCGGGTTGGAACGGAGGTAAGGCCTAAGAACCGCTCCGCATAGGCCGCAAAAGGACCAGGTTTGGTAATCTTCTTATCTACAACTACTTCAATATCAAAAACAGTTCGTGGTAAGGAATAATACATGGCGTAATCACTGGCCTTCAATCCGGGTTCCACTTTTCTGACCCGGGTTTTGGATGACATCTCAGTTTGCAAGGCACATCCTGTCGCTGCAAGTATAGCTATCAGAATTAAAGAGAATCTCAAATTTTTCATTTTGGATTGTTATGGATTCGTAAAAATGCTTTTCCGATTGAACCTATTATATCTCCAGCCGTTAAGGCTTCCGGTCCCGTGCTTTCCGAAGCCAGATCACCTGCCAATCCATGGAGGTATACTCCCAGCCGGGCAGCGACAAGCGGATCATATCCCTGAGCAATCAGACCTGTTATGAGTCCGGTCAGGACATCCCCCGATCCTCCCGTTGCCATTCCGGGATTTCCGGTGGTATTGAACCAGACTGAACCATCCGGACCGGCAACGGCGGTGTGCGCACCTTTGAGAACAAGCACGAGTCCGTAAAATTCAGCAAGATCTTTCAGTCTCATTATTCTGGAATAATCGTCACTATCCTCCCCGAATAAGCGTTTAAATTCTCCGGGATGGGGTGTAAGTATACTATTTTTTGGCACCTGCAGCAAAGAACCGGGATTCCGTGATAACAAATTTAAGGCATCGGCATCCAGGACCAGCGGGATAGTGCGCTCCAGCAGCAACCTTTCCAATGCTTTCCAGGTGGATGGATGGGTACCGATACCCGGACCGGCTCCAATAGCGGTATAGGGCGAGAGGTCAGGTACAAATGTCCAGTGATCGGGGTCGTCATCCTGGATGGTCATTGCCTCCGGAACGGCGATTTGAACAATTGCATTTCCCAACGAGGGAATCAATGCGGTAGTCAGTCCGGATCCCGAGCGTATACAGGCTGATGCAGAGAGAACCGCAGCACCCGTTTTGCCGGTTGAGCCGGATATGATTAAAGAATGGCCATAGCTGCCTTTGTGGCTGAACTTGCTTCGCTGTTTCAACCATGCAGAAACATCCTCAGAACCAATGAAATTCCAGGCAGTATCAACATCACGGATAAAATCAGGATGGAGTCCGATCGGTATCACCTTCCAATCACCCACATATGGATAATTTTCAGGAAAAAAAAAGCAAAGTTTCGGAAACTGGAACGTCAGAGTTTGAAAAGCCCTGATGACATGCCGTCGCGAATTCAGGCGGTTATCCTCGCCAAACAAACCGGAAGGCATATCCACAGCGATAACCCGTGCTTTACTGCAATTGATATGATCGATAATTTCAGCCATGAATCCTTCCGGTTCACGGGTCAAACCCGATCCGAACAAAGCATCTATAACCAGGTCATCGCTGGCGATGCCGGGTAACAGAGAACCCGCCTGCAGATAAGTCACAACCAGGTTATCCTGTTCAGGCAGGCGGTCGAGGTTGGCTTTTGCATCCGGTGACCCCCTTTTTTCAGGAGTGATAACATGAAGATTAACGCGCCGGCCTTTATTGGACAGCAACCTTGCGAGGGCTATTCCATCCCCTCCGTTATTGCCATATCCGGCAAATATCCTGACCGTCCGGAAATTCCAGGGTTGTACCTCGATATATACATCCAACCCGAGTGCCGCCCGTTCCATTAAATCCAGTGACAGCACAGGCTCATGGCTCATTGTATATTCATCGGCCCTTCTGATTTGCTCAGTTGTCAATATCTTCATAACCCTAAAACTACGCAATTTCAGGTGATATTGAACCCGTGTCAAAAGATTTCTATATTTGTGCAAAACCATTTGCAAACTAGTACAAATCAATAAACTTCAGAATTATGTTTAAAAAGCATCCAAAGGGTCTGATCGTCGCCTTTTTTGCGAACATGGGCGAACGATTCGGATTTTACACGATGATGGCCATTCTTGTGCTATTTCTCCAGGCCAAGTATGGTTTGTCGGAGGATAAGGCAGGAGGTATCTACAGCTGGTTTTATTTTTCCATTTATGCACTCGCCCTGGTTGGCGGATTGCTGGCCGATTACACCAGGAAATACAAAACGGTGATCCTGTTCGGGCAGATCATAATGTTTGCCGGCTATGCCCTCCTGGCGGTGCCACAGCTGCCACTGTCCGTCACTATTATTGGCTTGGCGACCATCGCATTTGGTAACGGTTTATTCAAAGGGAACCTCCAGGCCGTTGTGGGTCAGATGTATGACGATGAAAAGTATTCCAAAATACGTGATTCGGCATATATGATATTTTATATGGGTATTAACGTGGGTGCCTTTTTTGCTCCGTTTGCCGCTACGGGAGTCCGCAACTGGTGGCTGAAGACCAACGGTTTTCTCCATGACGGAAGTCTTCCGGCACTATGCCATCAATTTATCAATGGATCGCTGAAAGAGCCGGATCAACTTCAGGCACTTGCCAATCATGTGAGCCTGAATGGCCCGGTTACAGATTTGTCGGCATTTGCTCATTCTTACCTGGATGTCTTTTCGAGGGGTTACAACTATGCTTTCATGGTCGCCGCGGGTGCGATGGTGGTTTCTCTGCTGGTTTACGTTTTTTACAGCAAACTTCTTCCGAACAAAGAAAAAATGGTGACAGAAAAAACAATATCCTTTGGTGATAAATCCTGGGCAATTTTTCCTTCTCTTATGGTCGGTTTATTGGCTGCAATTGGAGTTGCTGCGCTAAAAGCTACGGCAACCGGCGGAACAATGCTTGATGGGGATAATATCGCAACCGGAGCTGCATTCGGATTATTTGCCACCTTTGTAACCTGGATCATCACAATTTCCAAAAAGGATGAAAAACAACGCGTTATCGCCCTTATCCTGGTCTTTTTTGTGGTGGTTTTCTTTTGGATGTCGTTCCATCAGAATGGACTGACGCTCACTTTCTTTGCCCGTGACTATGTGGTGAAGACGGTGGATCCCTACACTTACATGTTTTTCACAGTCGAGAATATCCTTTCCGTAGTTGCCTTTATCGCTGGTCTTGCTCTGGTTCTTGGAAAGAAAAGGACCCTGAACACCAGGCTTATCGGAGCTGCTCTGCTGGTTGCCGGCAGTACTGCCGTCTTTTTCCTGTTCCGGAAAGGTGATGCCCAGAATTCAATTTCACCCGAAGTGTTCCAGTCTTTTAACCCCCTGTTTATAGTTACGTTAACGTTTATCGTGATGGGATTCTTCTCCTGGTTAAACAAAAGGGGAAAGGAACCTTCCACCCCGCGTAAGATCGGTATCGGGATGATCGTCGCAGCTCTCGGATTTTTAGTTATTCTGGTTGCTTCTCTCAACCTGGTTTCCCCGCATGAACTTAAAGACGCAATAACAGGAAAATACAGTCCGGTTCCCGACTCATCCCGGGTGATGCCTTACTGGTTAATATCATCCTACCTGATTTTGACCATCGCAGAACTGTTCCTGAGTCCGATTGGCCTCTCCTTCGTATCTAAGGTTGCACCCGGCCGTTTCCAGGGTCTTATGCAGGGCGGATGGCTGTTGGCGACTGCTGTTGGAAATAAATTGTTGTTTGTGGGCAGTACCTTCTGGGGCAAGCTCGACTTATGGCAACTGTGGCTCATCTTTATTGTGTGCTGCCTGATTTCAGCAACGTTTATTTTCTCGATCATGAAACGATTGGAAAGGATAACTAATTGATACACTGCGCAGTAGAGACGGATGATCATCCGTCTCTACGCTACGTTTGAGTTATGAACAATTGTTCATAACTGCAGTTGATACGATGTGAATACAAACAGGTTAAAAACTCTTGACAAATCGTTTTTGGCGTTTACCTTTGGTGATACCAAGTGAGCGATAAAGACCGCTATCAAGGTGAGGTTCTTTGAACGGGATGAAACAGCAACGGCGAAAGCCACGCTGGCTGCACGGGAAAAACCGGGATAACAGATCGACCGGCGAGCACTTAAAAAGAGCAATCTGATTAAACTTACCGATCGGAAGTAATTAAGGGAAATACCTGCAGAGTTTTGCACGATACCACCTGCATCTGGGGGCAGACGCAAGTTGGGCCAAAGGTGGAATCAATATCATGCAAAACAGGAAGGATAACACCCATCCCACCAGGTAAAAAGAACAATACACCATGCGATCCGTAACGGTAGCCTGGCCATCACCGGAAGCTACGGCAGACGGGAAGTGGGAAGGGGAAATCATCTAACGATGGTTTCCCCTTCGTGTTTTATATAATCCCTGAATTATGAAATCAAATCTTGTTTTCTGCTGCCTCCTGTTATTTGCCGCCTCACTGACAGCCCAGACATCCATTCAATCTAACCTTTTTAAAGATCTCGAATACCGCAACCTGGGGGCCTTCCGCACCGGTGCCTGGATCGCTGACATCGCGGTGCCGGAGAAACCTGATGCAGCCAATAAATACACTTTCTACGTTGGCACCAGGGCCGGCGGTGTCTGGAAAACCATTAACAACGGAACAACCTTTCAATGCATTACCGATGATTTTGATGTGTCCTCCATCGGCGTTGTTGAAGTAGCCGCCAGTGATCCAAATAGGGTATGGGTAGGTACAGGCGAAGCCTACAATGCCCGATCGTCCTATGCCGGAAACGGAATCTATGTATCAATAGATGCCGGAAAAACATGGACCGCAAAAGGCCTCAAAGATTCTCATCATATCAACCGGATCCTGATCCACCCCACTAACCCCGATATCGTTTATGCAGCCGTAATGGGCCACCTGTTTACCCCTAATGAAGAACGCGGTGTATTCAAATCCATCGATGGCGGAAATACCTGGCAGAAAATACTTTACATCAATGATAAAATTGGTGTCATCGATCTGGCGATGAACCATACCAACCCCGATATTCTATATGCAGCCTCCTACGAGAAAATGCGTACGGCCTGGACTTTCGAACCGGGCGGACCCGGCAGCAGGATTTATAAAACAACCGACGGCGGGAACAGCTGGAAAAAGCTTGAGAATGGTTTGCCAGGTGGAGACCTCGGCAGAATAGGTATCGATATTCATCAGGGAAATCCCAACATATTATATGCAGCCATCCAGAATCTGAATCCCGATCCGGAATTTGACCTGAAAAATGCGCGGACAACCAGTTCAAATGTAGATGCCACCTATGATGCATTGATCGGCGGGGAGGTATACCGGTCAGATGATGGCGGTGAATCCTGGAAAAAAATGTCGGATAAGAAAACCGATGTGAGCGGCAAGGCCGCCTATTCATTCAACCAGATTTACGCCGATCCGGTAAATCCCAATAACGTTTACATTCCGGGCGTTTCTATGTTTTACTCTTTCGACGGGGGCAAAACCTGGCCGATGGGCTGGCGCGACAGAAACCGGTTTCAAAGCAATTTCGGTGATGTACGGTGCTTCTGGATCGACCCTGCCGACCCGCGTCACATGATGCTTGGCAGCGATGGCGGGATTTATTCCACCTGGGACGGAGGGCTAACCATGAACCATTATTACCAGCTGCCAACCGGCGAAATATACGATGTGGAAGTTGACAACTCCAACCCTTATAATATTTACATCGGACTGCAAGATCATGAGTCCTGGAAAGGGCCCAGCAATACCTGGTCGGGATCCGTCGGAATTGAAGAATGGGTGATAACCGGCGAGGCCGATGGAATGTATACCAGAGTAGATCCTGAAAACAACAGGTGGCTCTATTATACCGGCCAGTTTGGATTACACCACCGTGTTGACCAGCTGATGGGCACCCGCGTGGATATTTCTCCAAAGGCTCTCAAGGGTGAAGCTCCCTACCGGAATACCTGGACCACACCGCTCGAGTTATCCCCGAAAAATCCGGCCATCATTTATACCGGCGGACAATATCTGCTCCGATCCCTCGATCGTGGGAATACCTGGGAAGAGATCAGTCCCGATTTAACAACCAATGATCCAGCCAAAATCAACGGCAAAGGACACATGCAGTTCTGCACGATTTCAGCCATCTCCGAGTCACCGGTAAAATCGGGAGTCATCTGGGTGGGCACCGATGATGGCCGCGTGCATCTCACAAAGAATTACGGAGTTACCTGGGAAGAACAAACTGATGCCCTTTTTAATATCGGAGCTCCTAAGAACATGTATGTCAGCCGGATAGTTGCATCGGCCTTTAATGCCGGAACTGCCTATGTTTCCAAAACCGGATTCAGGGATGATGTTTTCAAACCTTTCGTGTATAAAACCACCGACTTTGGAAAAACCTGGGAGGTAATGATCACCGGGCTTCCTGATGCTCCGGTTTCAGCTATCTGTGAAGATCCATCCAATCCGCAGGTTTTGTACCTCGGTTGCGACCAGGGAGTTTATGTCAGTTTTACCGGAGGAAAATCCTGGATATCCTTACGATTGAATATGCCGCCTGTGCCGGTTACCGATCTCACGGTGCATCCGCGCGAAAAGGATTTGGTGGTTGGCACTTACGGACGGGGTCTTTGGATAACCGATGTTGCCCCATTCCGGGAAATGGCCGATAGCATTTTTAGTCAACAATTCTATCTGTTTAGTATAGAACCCAAACCGCAGTTCAATTATTCTCAGAGATCCGATTGGGGCAATTATACCATGATGGGTGATAATCATTTGCGAACTCCCAATGAACCCAATGGACTGGAGGTATATTACTATCTGAAAAGTGTAGAGGAAAGAGACCAGGTTATTCTTAGGATTACCGACCAGAACGATAAAACAACCGACGTGAAGGTACCGAAAGAGCCTGGCCTGCATCACCAATACCTGCGAACCGGGAAAATGCTGCCGGGTCATTACCGGATAAGCCTCCTGGTTGGGAAAAACCGCGTTACGAAGCCGGCTGATGTTACCGACAGCCCCCTATGGCCGGTTGGGTACATGACGCCGGGGAGCGCGAGATAGAACGCGGTACAGCGTCAGGAGGTCCCCGCCTTCGCGGGGATGACAAGTGCTTGCGCGGGCCAACATAAGGGAGACAACGATTAAAGCTAGATAAATGAGGTCTTTATTGAGATTTTTATTCTTATTTGGGGTTTGGGGTTTATTTGTTTTTTGCGTTTTGGGTTTTGGGATTTACCCGAAGGATCCGGTACAACAACAAAATAATTGGCCGGAACGCTATTCTGGATCGTACGGTTTTGAGCTTATGATTGATCACAATGGATTGATCATTGTATCATCGATTGATAGCACCAGTCAGGCCTATAAACTGGGTGTCAGGCCGGGAATGGAATTACTGGGATGGAATACACTGCCTATTAGCAGGAAACTGGAATCAATGAAGGTCAGCAAATACCGGAAATTATTTCCGGTTATGACTGATCAAAATATCAAACTGATGTTGCTTTCACGGGGCCGGCCGGGCGAAACGGCCGAAGTGTTTTTCATGACACCGACGGGGAATAACCGGGGAATACGGCTGACGGCCAGACTGTAAGACTGTTAGACTTTCTTCAAAGTCTAACAGTCTTCTCTTTAGCTTCTTCCATCTGCCAGCTGGGCGTAGAAGTAGCGCCGCAGATCCCTACAGTATTGTCGTATAGAAACCAGGAGGGGTCGATTTCGTCGACGGCGGAGATTTTATGGCTCCGGGGATTTACTTCGCGGCATGCGTCATAAAGCACTTTACCGTTACTGGATTCTACACCGGATATGAAAATAATGACATCGTGTTTGCGGCAGAATTCCTGCATTTGCTCTTTTCTGCCCGACACCTGACGGCAAACTGTATCCTTGAGTATTACATGGATTCCGGCCTCCTCCAGTTTTTCCCTCACGGTATAGAGTTTCTCCACGCTCATGGTTGTTTGACTGTATAGGGTCACCTTCTCAGGCAACTCATCAAGATTCAACTCTTCGATATCCTTAAAAACGACCCCTTTCCCTTCGAGGTGTCCCATCAAGCCCACCACCTCCGGATGATTTGCTTTACCATAAATGAGGATAAACTCACCATCGCCTTCCGACTTCTTCATCCGATCCTGGAGTTTTAAAACTATCGGACAGGTTGCATCAAGGATTTCATTACCATTCTTACGCAGACTTTCATAGGTTTCCGGTGGTTCACCGTGGGCCCGGATCAGCACCTTTTGTCCGTGGATATTGGCAATTTCATCATGGGTAAGGGTAATCATGCCAAGCTGCTGCAATCGTTTCACCTCCTCGTCATTATGCACAATCTGGCCCAGGCAATATAATTTCCCTTCGTTCTTCAGGATCTCTTCAGCACGATTAATTGCTTTCACCACTCCAAAGCAGAATCCCGAACGGGGATCAATTTCGACTTTCAGCTTTAATGACATCCCACAAAGATAACTGACAACCGACAATAGACAACAAAACAGACGTTATCAGTTATCGGTTGTCGAAGGGACTATGAGCAGCGTGACGGGGTCCCGGCCTTCGCCGGGATGACAACGCTTCGAATTTGGAGTTTTCTAGTTTTTCTTCTTGGGGATTTTGAAAAAAATCTATCTTTGCAGCCGAATTGTCCTGTGGTGTAACTGGCAACACGTCTGATTCTGGATCAGAAGAGTCCAGGTTCGAGCCCTGGCAGGACAACAATAAGAATCAGCCACTTACAAGGTTTTAACCGGGTAAGTGGTTTTTTGTTGTACATACCATTTGCATACAAAGGGCCGATTTTTAGCCTCCACCTCCCATTAAAAAACCGATCCGGCCGGGTGCCGGTTATTAATAGCATTAAATTTTAGCATCATGAAAGAAGAAGATTTGTTAAGAATGGTTGACGCTGAGACACCTCGGTGGCAAAGTTAAAAATGTATTGATCTCCGTATTCCTTTGCAGTAAGCTTAATCAGGGATTCGATAACTGTAATATCAAAATCACGGGAGAGGTAATAGTTCAGCGCCAGGCATTCTGCGACATCTTCCACCCAATCGGTAAGATTTGCTACCTGTGAGTTGTTGGGAATCTGCAATCCACTACCGTCAGGGTCGGATTTACAGATAAACCTTAAGACCAGATCGTTCCAGCTAAATTCGTATCAAATATCAGCCGCACCAGCATCCGGGAATTGGATATCAAATTTACACTTCGCACAAGTGCCTTACATTGATTGTTTGTTGGCAGTTTGAACAGCACAGGGTAATCGGTGAGTGCGACTAAAGGTTGAGAGGCTTGAACCGTGATCCTTCATGCTCCTTTTGGGAGCATGAAAAGGAATTCAAAAAAGCTGAATAAAGGACAACGAGTTATTTTCTTGTTCTGGGATAAAGCTTATGCAACCTATCAAACCATATCACATGAAATTCGCACCCTTGACCAAAAAAGCCAATAATCCTGGATGCGTAATCTTTTTTATTATCTGTATAAACTTCAATCTGAAACAGTTGCGGTGCTTGAAAAAAATCAACAGTATTAATTTTAAAAACTCTTGCTAAATCGTCAAGAAGGATTGAATGACATTGGACTTTAGCTGTAACATCATGAAAACGTAAGTTTTCACTGTTTTCTGACAAGACTCTTAACGTAATTCTGGATAATTCATGGAATCTTGTCAAAGTGGTATGAAAGTCAAAGACAGTCACGTTGGGGTGGAATAAACTAAATTCATGATCCGAACAGCAAAGAAAATCGAATGCAAAAACAGGTCTACTATCAAACATTTGAGACAATTTGGGTGACCGATCTCCAAATTTAAACCTATTGGTAGCCGACAAATGTTTGTCAGGAAAGGAAAACTTCTCAGGAAGCATTCAAGGGTTCGAGTTGTGCCTTGAAGTACCGATGAATTTCTGTTAAATCCATCACTTTAGTGGACCTGTCGCCAGGTCCACATCCTTTTCGGGCATTAACCCAAGGATCTTGATTGTGAGTAATGAGTTCAAGTTCAAAAGCGGATTTAGAACCATAATGGTCAAGTAGTTCCGTTAAAAACTCTAAAATATTGTCATTTTTACCTTCGGGCAATTCCAGCAACAATTGTTCAAGTACAACCTCTTCCGGTAATTCTATTGTTATTGGATTAAACCCAAATTTTCTATATTCCTGGTAAGCTGAAACATAGACTGGTCCATGTATCCATGCTTCTGGAGCTTCATTAAAAGGATCACTATTAAAGTAAGCTAGGTGCCAACCTTGGATAAAATATAAGATTTTTTGGAGCTTTAAATGAGTTATTAATTCTCCTTTAATCGTGAATGCACCTACCACAGTTTTGGCATAGTGCACAGTTGCAGGTTTTCCAGTTTCCATAGTTCGTTGCAAATGTAAAGTTACAAATCAATTATTAGATAAACGCATAATTGTTGTTAAAATGTTGTGTAGGTACAACAAAACCGCCATTCCTTTCGAAGGGGTTATTCCTAAGTTATCGGATTAGCTGGTGCTCCTACTTTGGATGCGGCAAACTGCCAGTATTTCTGCACGAAGGCAGCTTTCTGATCGTCTGACGGTTTAAGTTTCGGATCTTGGATCAGAAGGTTGGGGGTTCGAGTCTCTTCAGGTTCACGACAGAATATCAAGCGGTTACACAATCATTTAAGTGCAGCCGCCTTTTTTATTTGCAAACATTTTGCACAACATAGGGTGTTCACGTGGGTAATTCGCCTTTCTAATCGTTCAGAACGAACTTGAAGATTTCCTCTTACGAACCACCAAGTATTCTACGAATAATTGTAGTCGCATTTTACGAACAACGTTTTAGGATGACAGCATCGACAATTGTGGGTATTAACCGGACAACGGAATGTAACCAGGTCAAGCATCGGTGCTGATGTTTCCGGGAAAGATTGCAAGCATTTTTTTCGTTTAATACAAATATGTTTGGTCGTATTGTACGACTAACATTCAAGTATGGCAGTTCCATCTTTTGCGTGTACTAAGGATTTACGACCTGATGGAAAAGGTTGGGTCAGAATCAGAACAGTCATCTGGCTCTGAACTTTGACGGCAAGCAGGTTATGGGGTTATTATGTTTAGCCAGTGATCCCAATTCTATCTGTGGACGAATAGAAACCTGATCCACTGTTCTGATTTTTCCGTAACTTGGTGATCAAAGTGTTAGTGATGCAAAAACCAATCCGAATTATACCACTTATGGAGTGTTATATAATTGGAGAGCTGCCAATATGGTCTGTCCTGACGGATGGCATTTACCAACTGATGAGGAGTGGAAGATTCTCGAAAAGAATCAGGGGATGAGTAATTCTGATGCTGATGCCGACGGTGATAGAAATTCAGTTACAGTTGGCGGTAAACTCAAAGAAACCGGAACAGCCCATTGGTATACAAATTCAGGAGCCACTAATGAAAGTAATTTCACGGCTCTTCCGTGTGGATGCCGCGGGTTCTATGGCGATTTCCTCAACCTTGGCCAATACACCTCCTTCTGGTCGTCCTCGGAGGCAGAGGCTTCAGAGGCCTGGAGCCGGAACGTTTCACTTGACGAAGCTGGAGTGATGCGGTGGAGCGACTACCGAAGTAATGGTTTTTCGGTACGATGCCTGAAGGATTAAGTGTGCACAGAGGCTCATATAGGATGCAATGGCACATTGCATTAAACAACGGTTCCCGTAGACGCATGACAGAGGTTATCCGGAGAGTGGTCATTGCAATAGATTTTAGCTGGTTTTACCAGGATACTCTAGCATCAAATTTGAAATTTTTGGTTAAAGGGTGAGTGGTGATCTTTTCTAACG
>Ga0163199_1001577_pt1 | contig 14224 bp, 7 predicted proteins | sample PL_2010_150m_FD_113537 | JGI IMG/M metagenome (GOLD analysis project Ga0163199, IMG submission 113537) | Freshwater microbial communities from Powell Lake, British Columbia, Canada to study Microbial Dark Matter (Phase II) - PL_2010_150m | ecosystem: Environmental > Aquatic > Freshwater > Lake ... | reverse complement strand
TCAGGCCGGGCGGCCTCGTCGCCGCAACGCATCTGCGTCTGGCGCAATCTCACTTCGTTCGATGGCACCAGCCAAGGCTGCTTATGCGGCGACTGTATTATTTTTTCTTATTTGGTTTTGTGGGTTTGATTGCTAAGAAAATAAACCGCCTCATGAAAATTGCGTTAAGAAAATCAAGGAATGAGCGTTAAGAACTGCGGAGTGTTTGAGGAGCGAAGCGACGAGTTTCCGGTGGTTTCGACAAGCTCAACCACCGATCCGCTCCCTGAGCCTGTCGAAGGGAGCAGCGGTGACTTTTCTTTTGTTTCTTTTCTTTTGGTGGCAGCAAAAGAAAAGAAAATAAGGGCCCGCCCGACCTGAGAGCAAAACTTTTTTCTTCATTGCAGATACACTGCAATATCAATGCTGAATTTTGCTCAGAACAATTCTTAAGCTATTATGAAAACAAATCTCCTTCGTCACATTGAGTTTATCGCCCATCAGGCTGTTGATTCAAAACTATCACGCCAGTTTATGAAAAACGTGAAAGAGAGTGCCGATGCACTCTCAGGCTTCCTTGGGTGCAACAGGATGCAGTCTGTTTTGTTCTCCATTATTTGTAACCTCAATTTCAGTAAGAAGGCTGTTGGGATTGATCGTATATCTGACATACTGGGGTGTACCACAATAACCATTGCCAAGCATATGAACGAGCTTGAGCAGTTACGGAAGAAAAAAATCCTCCGTAATGAAGCAGACGATAAAAATCTTGAGAATTTAGATTCTATTTCGACAATCTCCTATTCGGTTAATCCTGTTCTATTCGATGCATTGCGAAAGGGAGAACCGTTCCTGAATCCAAAAAGCGAGATAAAGGACAGCTATGAACTCATCACGGCAATTGGCGAATTGATAGAACAACTTAATGACGGAGAGATCACTTATAATGAGATGTGGCAGGAAATTACCAGGATCGAATTAAAAAATTCAAGTATGGAATTCCTTAAGGAACTGAAACGGGTGGTCAGGGATAAAAAGGAGCGGATTCTCTTCATCAATCTCTGCAATGAATATTTCAACGGGAACCTGAATTGTGAGCTTATCCCCATGATCAGTCTGATCACTCCGGATAAAAGGGACCAACTGGAGATCCGGCTCAAGATCAGTAACGGAAATTGCCAAATTATTTCAAAAGGATTAATAGAAATCAGGGAAAGTTTTTTCCGGAGTGAAAAAGAGATTCGACTGACAAATAAAGCCATTGAAATGATCACCAAAGATGACAAAAAGATGATCGCCGACAAAAAGGAGATCAAAACTCCTGATTTGATCCTGGCCAAAGAGATAAAGGGAAAAGCCATGTTCTTCACTCCTAAGGAACAAGATAAAATTGACTTCCTGGCACAGCTTCTGATGCCGAACAGCTACAAGGGTCTTACTAAAAGACTTGACAAATCGGGCATGAAGACAGGGGTTACAGTCCTTTTTTATGGCCCGCCGGGAACTGGCAAAACAGAATCGGTCTTTCAGATAGCACGGCAGACCGGCAGAGATCTCTTGCAAGTGACCATCAGTGAAACAAAAAGCAAATGGTTTGGTGAAAGCGAAAGAAGGATTAAAGAGGTTTTTGACCGTTACCGGAAACTTGTCGAGGAATCAGAAATTATTCCCATTCTATTCTTCAATGAAGCCGATGGGATTTTTAGCTCACGTAAACAAATTGGTGATTCATCTGTAGATCAAACGGAAAATGCCATTCAAAACATCATCCTACAGGAAATGGAAGATCTGAAGGGCATCCTGATCGCAACAACGAACATGACACAGAATTTCGACAAAGCTTTTGACCGCAGGTTCCTCTATAAGATAAAATTCGAAAAACCAACTGCTGAGGCAAGGTCGCATATCTGGAAAGACAAGATCCCTTCACTGACAGATGTTGCAGCCTTTCGGTTCGCCGAAACCCATGCACTTTCTGGTGGACAGATTGATAATGTTGCTCGAAAATACCTCATGAGTCGCATTCTTAACGGGAAAATCCCAACGCAACAACAGATAGAATCCTGGTGCTTGGAAGAGAAGTTGGAAGGCAACACACCGGCCCGGATCGGTTTCCGGAGATAAGGCGCAAATTATTCTTTGCATCTTCGTACCTACTATATAACAAATCGTAACACATTGATAATCTTCGTACAAGAAATGATAAAAAAAGCAGACATTTTCTTCCTGTACTTTTCTTTTGCGCGTCCAAAAGAAAAGTACCAAAAGAAAAAGACAGCCTCGGATTTTCAGCGACCCACTTACGGCTCGATTCCTAAGCCAGACAAGCCGTTCGTCCCGGTATTTTATTTCTTAATAGGATTTTATTTCTTTAACCGGGACTCACTTCTCCGTCCGGCTTTTAACGGAATCCTCGCCGAGTGGGTGCCCCGCTGAAAACCCAAAGGCATAAAAAAAATAAAAATCTCGCCTCATGAAATTTGCGTTAAGAAAATCGAGGAGTGAGCGTAAAAAACTGCGGGGTGTTTGAGGATCCCGATCGGAGCGGTAGCGAAGATCGGGAGACGAGTTTCCGTGGTTTCGACAAGCTCAACCACCGGCCCGCTCCCTGCGCTCCCTGAGTCTGTCGAAGGGAGCAGCGGTGACTTTTCTTTGGTTCTTTCTTTTGGTGGCAGCAAAAGAAAGAACATAGAAGGTGAATCTTTGTTATTTTGTTTGATGTTCCTGAAGAAACCATCAGGAATACACTTTGCGGTGAAAAAAATATATTTAACAAAATTAATTTCGTACTTTTAATCTTCTTAAATCATGAAAACAATCTCCAAATCAAGCTTCATTCGTGGCACCAAATGCCCGAAATCCCTTTATCTTCATTTTTTCCAACCCGAAGAACAGGATGAGATCAGTGAAGGACAGCAAAGTATCTTTGATACCGGCCACAACGTGGGATTCCTGGCGCAACAACTCTTTCCAGATGGCATCGACGCCAGCAGGGGAGCACATGAGAAAGTCAACGAGGCAATCTCCTATACACTGGAATTGATCAAAAATGGACAGAAGGTTATCTACGAAGCAGCCTTTAGTGACGGGGAAACCCTTTGTTATATGGATATTCTCGTAATGGAAAATAACGAATGGCGGGCATACGAGGTGAAAGCTTCTACGGGGGTGAAAGATTATCATGTGATGGATGCAGCTTTCCAGTATTATGTGATCACCCGGTCAGGACTGCCCCTTGCAGATATATTCCTGGTCCATATAAATAACCAGTATATCCGCCACGGAGAGATCGATGTGCAGCAACTCTTCACAAAGGTATTAATGACTGAGACGATTCTTCCTATGCAGGAGGATATCCCGGGTCAGTTAAAATCATTACAGGAAATGCTGGACGCAGGTATTGTCCCTGATATTGAAATGGGCTTTCAATGCACACATCCTTACGATTGTGATTTCCTGGAATTCTGTCGTAAATCCTTTCCTGTAGATCCAGCATCCAGCATCCAGGATCCAGCATCCAGAGACCAGGAAGCACTTGATGAATTCAAAGCCGGGCTTGAATATCCCCTCTATTTTATGGATTTCGAAACGATCTTTCCAGCAGTACCAATCCATGATGAAAGCCGGCCTTACCAGCAGATTCCTTTCCAGTTTTCCCTGCATATACAGAGATCTGAGAATGCTTCTACGGAACATTACGAATTTCTGGGAACCCCTCCGGTTGATCCTAGACCTGCTTTCATTGAAGAATTGCTTGTCCGACTTGACAATAGTGGCAGCATTATCGTCTGGAACCAGGGATTTGAAATGAATCGGCTTAGAGAAATCGCCCGCGATTTCCCGGACTATGCACTCCGCATCGAACCGTTGTTTGAACGTTTCGCAGACCTCATGGTTCCATTCCGCAGGAAGCACTTGTACAAGCCCGAAATGAATGGTTCTTATTCCCTCAAAGCTGTTCTTCCTGCGCTTGTGCCAGATCTCTCCTACTCTGCCTTGGAAATACAGGAAGGCGGTTCAGCAAGCCTAACCTACGAAAGTCTCTATTATGATACAGGTATGGAATCAATCAGGCAAAAGCGGGAGAATCTGTTGGAGTATTGCAAGTTGGATACGTTAAGTATGGTGAGGATATTAGAGTTATTATGAAACCTTGAGCAGAATCAACAAATATTTCGTATCTTTACGATAACCAACACATTATTCAACATGGCTCAATCCAACGAAATAGAAAAAAGAACAAATGGTGTTATTTCAAAATTTTTACACCTAGTTCTAAATGAACCTGTATTTTACTTCTCTGAAGCCGATTTACAAAGCATACTATTCAAATTCCTTTTTGAAGAATTTAATAAACCAATAAAAACAAACTTTCGACGAGGTAATGAGTCGACAACAATGTACAAAACAATTCAGGTTCACCGTGAATATGGGTCAAATGATAACTCAAATGCACGAATGGATTTATGCTTTCTCAAGAAAGAAGATATCAAAGAAATTGATGATCCAAATCTTAAGAAAGGGAACAAATACTTAAGCCCTTTGTTTGGAATTGAACTAGGAACGGAAAAAACGCCTGATTACGAAAAGCATATTAAGAACGATATTGAAAAATTAAAAAAGCTAGAAAAGGGTTATCTGATTTATATTTTTAAGGATACCGCAGTCTCGGTAAAAGAGTCCGGCAGAGGCATCAAGACCAAAGAAAAGCACCAGAAAATAGAATCTTTTGTTGGAGATCTTTATAAGAACTTCATCATTGGCACAAATATCCATCCAATATTTTTCATCCTTCACCTTCAAAAAAAACAAAAGCTCTGGGGTAAGTGTAATTATTTTGATTTTAGGAATCAAAATTGGAAAGTTTTAAATCTTCAAAAAATCGAATCAACGGTCAAGGAATTATTGAATTAATCTAGTTTATACAGAAAAACATATTTCTTGATTTATATAATTATTTTGCCGACATAGGCAGTAAAATAAATGTTCACTATACTATGATAGGATAAAGCAAAACTGGCCATGCCGATTGCTGAGCTACGTATAAAGAATTTCCGAGCATTCGCCGATAGCGGACTTATCACTCTTGGCGGTGTAACACCTATTGTCGGACAAAACGATGTCGGCAAGTCAGGCATCCTTCATGCTCTACGTGTATTCTTTGAACCACCAAAGAAAGGTGGTCTTGACATTTCGAATATTCACGCGAAGGATCCCAATGCAGTTGCTGAGATTGAAGTAGCATTCAATCCTTCAGCACTCGCAACTCAAGAGATCCAGATCGATGCGAAAAACAAAATTCACCTGACTGACGATTTTCTGGTTGATAGTCGGGGTCTTCTCCGTTTGCGAATGTTGATATCTGAGAAGGCGATTATGGCCTTTGAGATACTCATTCAAGACATCGATGATGATGCCCTTTTCCCTTTGGCCATCAAGAATCATGATGAACTGCTCGAACTCTTGAGTACAAAAGGACTTCCGGCAGTCAGGGCTGGAAAGGAGACCAACCAACAGAAACGCACATCCCTTCGCCAAAAAGTTCAGACAGACGGTAAAGGGCTTCGTGAAGCTTGGGTTGATGCAACCCCTATCGAGAAGAAACTTCGCGATGTTCTACCAAAGTTGATCATATTCACCGACACGGCTAATTACGGCATAGACGAGACTCCAGTCCAAAACCAATTCAAGGGGATCGTCGACAAGGCCCTCTCGACCCATCCAAATGCAAAGCAGATTGAAGATGATATCCGGGGAACAATACAGGGTGAATTCGACAAGGTCTTTGAACGCCTCAGTAAGCTCACGAGTACCGTCACGTCTTTGGAGGCAAACACCAGGGTCAGTTGGAAGAAAGCTGTAGATAGCATAAGCTTGTCTTGGGGCGATCCAACCGGGATCAGCATTCCGTTCGAGATGCGTGGCTCGGGCGTGCGTCGACTATTCATGGTCGCCTACTTCCAATATGAAGCAGCTGCCTCTCTACATGAAGTGGAAGGGCCAAAGTACATATTTGCAGTCGAAGAACCAGAGGTCCATCTGCATCCTGGAGCCCAGCGAGATCTCGACTCTGCGTTTCGAGACTTGGCAGATCTGGGACATGCAGTCATATTCACTACACATTCACCGGTCTTTGCGTCATCCGCTTCACTTCGTGATGTTGTCCTCGTAGTCCGTCCAGATGTTAGAGCCGAAGCGCGCCAAGTACCACACATTGATGCAGCCCAAATTGCCACGGAACTTGGCGTTGAGGCTTCCGATCGGTTAGTCGGCAAAAATCACATAATTCTTGTTGAGGGTCCCAGGGACGTCGAGTTCTACTCGAATGTACTTTCGATCCTCCATGGTGCAGGCCATACTGGGTTGGATCCTAGTTCAGTCCTTTTCCTGCAATGCGGAGGTATCAGCAACCTAAGGTTCAGTGTGACAACTCGCTGTATCGACTCAGCAGGGCTAAAATGGGCAGTACTTGCAGACAGCGATCGCACCGCCACAGGTTCGCCAATGGGAAGGGATGCGCAAGACTTGCAGTCAACATGCCCACCATCATGCGCAACACTCAAATTCCTTAATAGAAGCAATATCGAAAATTATTTAGATGCCTCTGTCGTCAAAGCAGTTACTGGAATAGATTGTGTCATTCCACTGTTTGGTAAACCAACATACCTCGCAGGGTCACCTATTGGCAAAGGAACGCTCAGGAAGATCAAAGATAATGTATCCATCATGGCACAACAGATGGGAGTTGCAGGAATTCTCGCTCACTCGCTGGACAATAGTGGAAACAGTGAGTTTATCAAAATATTTGAGGACATTAAACAGGCTTTCAGGCTATGATTGCTGATGCCGGTCATTATCTGACATGTTATCCTATAAATTTTTATAAATTGACCTCAAACTTCTCATATTCCTCTTCACTTAGCCAAAAATCGGGGTCAATGATTTTAACCTCATTGTGGGTGAGACCATAGAGTTTGTATACGAGTATATCTATTCCCTGCTCTAACACAGTGGTGTCTTGGTTTTGTTTTTTAAGTGATAAAATGTTTTCTACTCGTTTAATGAAAGGATATTGCTGCTGTTGATGAATTTTTTTTATCGGAAATTCACGGACTGTCTCTTGCTTAAGTGTAAATGCACCTCCTGCTGTCATGATTCCGATAAATCCAAAATAATACTCCATCAATTTACTATTCAGTAAAGCTAATAAATATTTAATCGACATTTCTGATGAAGTAAGTATATAGCCATTGCTTGGCAAAAAATGATGCTCATCATCGTAAGCAAATGTCCATTTATCTGAAGTTAATCCCCAAATGATCTTTTCCTTTTCAAATTCGGGATAGTATGAAGCAGCACATCTTTGTAATGCATACCATTCATAACTCACACCTGTTTCTTCTTTGTTTCTATTTGATAACTCATTTTTGCATTTACGAATATGATTAAACAAGCTATTGTGTTTTCTTTCAAATTCTCTTTCAGCCTTCAAAGATGCACCTGAAATAGAATTATCTAAATGTAATGGAAAATGCCAAGGAATAAATATTAGATACTCATTTGAATTATTATAAACCCACTTTCTAATGTTTCTTCCTTGTAAGAGTGGTTTAATAATTTTATCATTTTTATTATCTTCTCTGATTAACTCATCTCTTTTATCTTCATTAATAATAAATGCAGGATTAAAGCCTGTTGTTATACCACGATAAATATTGATTGTACCGGTCCAATCTAAAGTAATTGAACCTTTTTCAATTTTTTGTTTTAATTTGAGGTTCGTTTCATCTTCAAGTTGCCATATTTTTTCATTCAAAATTTTTTGAGGGTAAAGAAAACCTTGCTGCCGTATAAATCCTCCCAGATTTGAAAAACTTATCATTGCATCATTTGCAAATGCAACTTTGAAGGTTCCATATGGGTTGCTCCTTTTTGAAATTGAAAAGATACAGGAGGCTACCAATGCATCGAAAACATGAACCTCGGTAAAGTCAATAATTTCATTAATACTGTAGTTGATAAAGTATTTCCTTAAATTTTCACCATAACTGGTTTTTATAAATTTGTTGGATGTAATGAATACAAGTGTACCATTATCTTTCAACCCCTTTATTCCATTCTCATAAAAATAAACATAAAGGTCCGCAGTTCCTGAATATGTTTCGTAGCTATCCCTAAGTAAAGATGAAATGTGTTTAAGTTTTTTATGCTCTACATAAGGAGGATTTCCAATCACCAAATCAAACCCATCATTAATTCCAAACATCCATGCAGATGAAAAAAAAGATGAAGCATGGCTGTCATCGAAAGGGTCCCAATCGTCAACCTTTTCTAGAAATATTTTTAGGTTCCAGGTTTCTTTAAGTGAAGAAAAATCAGATTTAATGAACTCTTTCGTTTTCACAAATTCTGCCTGCAACTCGTTTTTCTTATGTTTATCACCATGGGTGTCAAAGTATTGTTCCCTCAGTCTTTCTAATTTTTTAATCTCTTTGTCTAATCGCAGTAAAGATGGAGTTGTACCAATTTTCTTACTGAATTCATCATAACCATTTCCGATAAGAGAATTCGCACAAATAAATTTAAAATCAAGATTTGGGAGGGCTTTAATGTTGAAATTGTGCTTTCTGTCAGATGATTTATAGTCCACTTCGAGTACCAGCGTGAGCCAGGCTCTTAACCTTGCAATTTCAATAGCCATCGGCATAATATCTACACCATAAATATTCCGGCTTAAAATCTCATTTTTTAACTCATAGGAACTATTAAGTGAATTTCCAATAATCTCCCTAAGGCGCATAAGACGTAAGAGAATCCCAATTGGAAATGCACCTGAACCGCAGGCCGGATCAAATACTTTAATATCACGGAGTGCGGTTTGGCTTATAACCGTCTCCTTTTTATCAAAAGGATTTGTATCACAATTTGGTGAAAACAACTTCTCGATTTTTTCAATTATTTTTTTTCTTTTTTCGGATTCGGAATATTTTTCCGGGGGTTCGAGAGACATTTCTGTCTGCCTAGGCTCCAGTTCATGAAAAAGTGTACCTGAATAGGTCACAACTGGTTCTTTTGCTTCAGAAGACGTTATATTCTGCGAAGGCAGTAAAGACTCTTCAAGATATGCTTTTAAGGAAGCATCCACCATGTATTCCACGATTTCCCTTGGTGTATAAAACGCGCCAAAAGCTTTTCGCTGGTTAGCCAGTTTTTCAGTTTCAGGGTTCTGGCTTGCAAGCAGGTTCTCAAATATTCTTCCAAGCATTTCCGGGTCAATAGCAACCTGTTGATATTGAACTGAGCTTTCATCAACCGTAAAATCATACGATTCAAGAACTTTCACAAAAGCTATTAACCATTCGTCAGTAACTAACTTATGAAATGGTTTGTCTTCAGGAAAATCTTCAAAAAGTCCCCCGTTCAGGTAAGGGATATTAGCAAATAATGGCTCAAGGGGATGATTTGATAAAGTTAAATTCCGCTGCTGAACTTCCGTATTTAAAGTCTGAAAAAACAAGCGCAACAGAAAATTTTGATAATAGACTGGCTTGTTCTGTAATATGGTGGATGAGTTAATAATTTCAGAAGGTATAATTTCTTTTTCTTTGAGAAACCAAATGAAAACGTATCTGCCAATCAATCGTACTGCAAACTGTTTGATATGGTTCTCATCTGCAGAATTAGTTGAAGATTGAATCAAACCGACAAGGTCATCGAACTGTTCTTTTATCTTTTGGTAGAATTCCTTGTTAACCTCTTTGACATCAAGGCTTCTCCAGAATATATCTGTCAGTTCAGGTTTTGATTTTAAACCTATTCCTTGCCATTGCTTTACAACCCGGTAATATTGTGTCTGGGTCAGTTTCTTCCGGAATGTGATGATTCGTTTCTGATCACCCTGGTTGAAAACCAGGATGATCTTATTGTATTCCGGTGTAGTAATAAAATGAATGAAATAGGGTTCTGACGGTATATATGCCGGTCTGTCGGGTAAATTCACAATTCCTTTGATGGATGCCTGGTAACTTGTAAGCCCCGGGTCGTTGTCCACAAGCTGGCTGATGTATTCCTTTTTGAGTTTTTTCAAAGTGGCAAATCGAATCCTGATATTTTGTCCATCGGCAGTCAGGCGATATAATTGAGGTTGAACTGTCATTGGAACAGTGACAAGATATTCTTTCAGTTTTTGCGTTTGAGGTGATAATAATCGCGGCTTTTTATCCTCCACTGGCTTCAATCCCATCCAATCTATCAGGGCAAACGCAAATTCAAAAACTACTTCCCGGCTACCGGTTTCCGATAACTTTTCAATCAGCGTATTTAATTCTTCAATATTCATTTACGTGAAAATTTGAATGATTTCACTTAACGGCGCTTTCTCTGTTTTTTCTTCAGGTCTGTATTGTACAGCAAGGTCTATAAATTCCTGTATCACTTCATCTCCTATGTGTTTGTTGTTTCTTGCGAGGCGCGCAACCTGCCGCACCAGTTTCATGTTTTGCTTATTGTAATAGGCATTTTGTGAATACGTAATACAGTTGTAAACTTTTTCAATGGTTTCGACCGGATAGCCATATTCAATCATTTTATTCCGGAGCATGATAATTGCTTCTTCCTGATTTCTGTTGAACCTGTTCTTATGTTCGTCTTCCGTAAACTGGTAGGTCTTTATAAAATTGGTAATATAGCTTTCGGTAAAAGGTTTTCTAATAAAATTGTCTTTAAACCGCTGGTTTTGGTCGCTTGTAGCTTTTATATGCAATAATCCTTCTGTGGCTGTTATCAATTCGCCTGTCTGGTTTTTATCAAAAGCAACAAAATAACCTGCTTCATTATTCTCATCCAACATATGTGCCAGGTGTACAAATTCATCGTCCTCAGCGCGCATCTGAACCCTTCCCCATTTCCCTTTCGGAAGGTTTTTTACAGAATTCCTGTAAACTTCATCATAATTTTCTGAACGGTCAAATTCTCGCAGGTCATCCATAAACAGATCATCTGCAGCAAGAAATTCGGAAGAATCAAATATTTTCCGGAATGCTTCCATACGTTTCTTTTCGTCCCTGCTGTAAAGATCTTCGGTGAAATCCTGCGGAATAGGTTCTTCATCGAGTATCGATTGATCTGAACCGATCGTGTACCTGATAAGATTGATTTTTTCTTCAAGTTTACGTACCAGCTTAAGGTAATTTTCCAGTTGCTCGGTAGGTCTGAAATTATAGATGAAAATTTCATTGAACAGACTGCCAATCCGGTTGATCCTTCCGTTTCGTTGAATCATTCTGACAGGATTCCAATGCAGGTCATAATTGATGATAATTCCACAATCCTGCAGATTCTGCCCTTCCGAAAGCTTATCGGTCGCTACGAGATGATCAATCTCATGTTCATCTTGTTTTATCAGATATTTTTTTGAAACCGGGGCAAATCTGCGTGCAAAGTTTTCAATTTCACCTTTCGTTCCCAATGCAAATTCAAGATTTTTCTTATTTCTGACCAATCCCGGCAGGTTCAGTTGAAGATACTTTAAAGTATCAGTAAAATAGGTAAATATCAGCACTTTGGATTCTTCATTCTCATCAAGTTTATCTGCAAGCACCTTGATCTTGTTATCTTTTTTAATCAACAAAGCCAATTGTTCTTTCAAGACAGAGATGATCCTGAGATCTTTTTCAATGTCCGATTTGAGCTGGTTTATATTGAATTTTCCTTCATCTGCATCCATTGACAATGGTTCACCATCCTCTTCCTCGAATGTTGAAATATCAAAATCCAGTTCATCCTCTTCAGCGCGTTGTTCATTATAGGCATCAATAGCCTTATTTAGTTTTTCAAGATTCTTTACCGAAATGATTTTGTTATATTTCTCAAGTTTATCTTTAAAATTTGTCAGCTTTTTCTCGTAATTCCAGATTGAAACCTGAATGGAATATAATGAGGATTCCAATCGTTTAAGGAATATGGTCCTGAAAATGCCATAAATACCTATCTGACGCGATAGTTCCCTGTTCTCGTCAATATTGAGTTTAAGTTCGCCTCTTTTCCTTTTATAATAAGCCCAACGGTAAATATTATACCTGTAACAAGGAAATCCAAGGGTCAATAGTCCGGAATACAGTACCTCCAAAGAAGTTTGAACCGGCTTTTCCCGTTGTTCAAAATATTCAAAAAGATCAAGCGGATGTGCAAGGTATTCAAGATTTGACAGACTCTCAGGGGTATAATTATATGCCTGAACCAATAAATCGAACTTCGATGCAAATGTCAGCAATTGAGTTTTAAACTGATTAGGAAGCTCATATTCAAGATTATCTGGAAATGATTGTGGAAACTTCTGTAATTTCCCGTTGATCTCAATACCCTCCGGATACTCGGTTTCAATTCCCTGTCGGGATCTCCTTATAATAAATCGATTTAACAGAGGAGTCAACTGTTCCCTGACTTGTTGATAATTCACCATCCGGCTTTCCCGCAGTTGTCGTGTTATCTCATCCTGTAAAGCTTGCAACCGTTCCTGTATGGTATAAAATTTCTGTCGTCCCTTGTCATAAAATCTTCCAAGTTTATGAATGGCACCTCCCGAGCCAAGCATGATCTGGTTTGTAAGATCCGAAAGCTGGTTATTGATAGGAGTAGCGGTTACAAGTAAAGTTTTAGCATTTTCATTTGCCTGTTTCCATTTGATAAACACATCAAAGCGTTGTCCCCCTGAACTTCGCAGGTTATGACTTTCATCGAAAACAAACAAACCTACAGGAATTGATTTTAAATTCTCCCTGACATCCAGAATCCTTGCAATGTCCTGAAGACTGTAAATTTCAGGAATCTGAACGATTTTAAATTCATCGAAAGCCTTTTCCCATTGGGCTTTCAGACTTGCCGGTGCAATTACTACAACCCGTTGATTATGCTCCTTTCTATAATATTCGATAACTTTTATAGCCGTATAGGTTTTGCCGAGTCCCACGGAATCCGAAAGCATAGCAACACCTTGCCGCTCAAGTTTTTTAATTATTGAATTTGCATTCTGAATCTGGAATTTCACCAATTGCGGTTTGCCGGATGCAGGATCATCCGGTTCGACCTTGTTCTCTTTTTCATCAAGAAGTTCCTGTCCATAAATCCTGTACAATGCATGAATATACATCTCATACGGACTGAAGCACAAGCTTCCGTGTTTGCTGATATCAAGTATCTCCTCTTTAAATTTTCCGGACCATTCTTCGCTGTCATTCCATAAATCTTCAAACCAGGAGCGATGTGTCGGTTGTTGTGTAAGCTTTTGTCGTATATAATTTACAGTTGCATTATTATCTTCCAATTGATTGAGTTCAAGGTTACCGAACATACCCTGATAAGTAAAATTGGAACTTCCTAATATTCCGATCGCATTATCCTCAACACTCCCCAAAATGTAACATTTAGCATGAAGGAAATTTTTCCGATAAACCTTGATTTGAAAGTTGCCGTCCTGCTTTATGTGCTTTAAAAGCAGATCAACCACCTTCTGATATTCATCCTTCAGTTCAAGTTCTTCCAGATCCTTCTTCAGATATTTATCTGGGAAGTCAGGATCCTGTTTTTGGGGATTTTTAACCTGGTAAACCCTGACATGAGGTTCTTCTCCTAAAAGCAACCGGAAAGATGTATTTTCCCGTTCAAGGAATGTCTTTAATTCATCATAAATCCCGACCATACCTGGTAAATCCCAGTATCCCGTTGCTATCGAAACCTGGGAAAAAGCATGACCCATGATCATTTCCCTAAATATAACTCCCAAAGAGTAGTTTTCAGATGAATTGTCAATCAGTTTTATTCCTGGTATCATCTTTCATATTTCGTTTTACGATTTCCAATGCTTCTTCAGCGAATGAAATTTCCTCACCGATAACGTACTGAACTTTATCTGCAAGCCATAAGGTCAACAATTCATTTTTATCTGCCTTCAGGAAACGGGCGATTCGTATAACCTGTTCTCGATTAGGTTTACGTTCACCCCGTTCAAATTTGCTCATCAGGCCAGTATCAATATTCAGCGAAGCTGCCATCTGCCGAAGCAGAAGCCCCTTGCTTTCCCTTAGTTTCCTGATTCGTTGACCAAAATTGCCCACTTGACTAAATCTTGACTTGACAGAATTTGTCAAATATATAAAAAAAGATAAAAAATTAATGTATTGTTTATAACTTTAATTTGAGTGTTTTATTAAGAATGTTTTTATTCCCCATTTTACTGTCGGCGTAGCAG
>Ga0163199_1001576_pt1 | contig 14238 bp, 16 predicted proteins | sample PL_2010_150m_FD_113537 | JGI IMG/M metagenome (GOLD analysis project Ga0163199, IMG submission 113537) | Freshwater microbial communities from Powell Lake, British Columbia, Canada to study Microbial Dark Matter (Phase II) - PL_2010_150m | ecosystem: Environmental > Aquatic > Freshwater > Lake ... | reverse complement strand
GCTGGATACGGTGCGCGCGAAATTTGGCGAGCAGTCCATCCGGCACGGGAAGAGGATCCACAGATAAACCATCCTCGTTTATCAAAATATCTGTTAACAGTTGTGTTTATCTATGGCTAATCAAGGAGTTCAAGATGCCTGTCAAAACCGGAAGTATTTCCCTGAACACACGCGGCAACACCGATATCTGCGACATCACAAAAGAACTGGAGCGCCTGGTCGTCGAATCCGGCCTGAAGTCCGGCACGCTGACGGTCTTCTGTCCCTCCTCCACCAGCGGGTTGACGACCGTAGAGTTCGAGCTGGGCGCGGTCGCCGACCTGAAGCGCATGTTCGAGGAACTCGCCCCATCGGGCCGCGATTACGCCCATAATGCCACCTGGGACGACGGCAACGGCCACTCGCACATGCGGGCCTCCCTGCTCGGCTCCTCGCTGACCATCCCATTCGTCGAAGAAACCCTGACGCTTGGTACCTGGCAACAAGTGGTTCATGTGGATTTTGACGTCCGTCCGCGGCGCAGGGAATTGGTGGTGCAAATGGTGGGAGAATAACAGTAGGGATGACCAGCCTGTCATCTCTAATGCTTTCGGTTCACCACGGCAATCCGCACAAATCGATCACGCCTTCCGGCCAGTCTTGTTTGAGCACCGGCAAAGTCATGACCGGAATACTGAAGGCTTGTTTGCCATCAAGCTGCTCGATCAGCATGGACTGGGCAACCACCTTCCAGCCTCGTTTTTCATAACTGGGGATCATCTTCTCGGTGGCAATCATAAGACCAAAATCCACCTTCTGTGGGTCATGCAGGAAGTCCACAGCCACTTTGAGCGCTTCGGTGGCATAGCCGCGTTTGCGCCATTCCACCTTAGTAGCCACGTTCCCGATCCCCCCTAACTTGACTGGCTGTTTGCCCACCATGGCCGTGCGCTCGATAATGTGGACGTTGGTGACCAGTTCTTCGTCCTCCCAGACCATTACGGTCCAATCAGCAGTAGCCCATTTTGTACCGGTCAGGTAAGCATACAGGGAACTGGTCACCACGCATTCCTGGCGGGCTTTTTCAAACGTGCTCAACTCACTGGCAGATTTAACTTCAATTCTCATCGTGATTGCTCCTCATCACGAGGATGATTCTATCTCAGCCGAAGAAAGGACGCAAGCGCAAATAAATCATCCCCAGGATTCCAACAATGGCTGCCAGCAAGACTAATCCACGCCTTATCCCTTTGCGAGGGATAAGAATACATCCTCCAGCGTCGGCTCGCCGCGCTCGAGCGTGACCACCGTCAGCCCGGCGGACTTCAGCCCGAGGCGCAGGTCTTTCTCTTTCATTCCCCGCTCGGTAATCATCCGTAAATGGTCGCCCGCCAGACCCACTCGCAAGATGCCTGCACAAGTATCGCAGGCATTCAATGCAATTTGCAATGGCTCGGCATGTACATCCCACACGTCACCGGGGACAACCTGCATTTTAAGCGCCGCCGGGGTATCCAGCGCCAGCAGCTTGCCATCCCGCATCATACCCACTCGCCCGCAGTATTCGGCTTCGTCCATGTAATGGGTCGTAACAAAAACCGTCACACCCTCCGCCGCCATTGCATAGATCAAGTCCCAGAAGCTGCGCCGCGCTGACGGGTCCACACCGGAAGTGGGTTCATCGAGAAAAAGTAGTTTCGGTTGGTGGACAAGCGCGATCGCCAACGCCAGCCTCTGGCGCCAGCCTGCCGAGAGCGCCCCTGCCAGTTCGGACCCATGACCTGCCAGCCCGACCAGGGCCAGCGTCTCCTCGATACGCTTCTTGTCGCGGATGCCATAGATGCCGCCGTAGAAAGTCAGGTTTTCCCAGACGGTCAGGTCATCGTACAGGGCAAATTTCTGTGACATATACCCGGCGCGGGCACGTACTTCCTCCGATTGACGGAAAGCATCGAAGCCGAGCACGGTGGCCTTGCCATCCGATGGCTCGTACAGCCCAAGCAACATGCGGATGGTGGTGGTTTTTCCGGAGCCGTTCGGGCCGAGATAGCCTACAATCTCCCCGGCCTCCACGGTGAACGACACGTGATCAACCGCGACGAAATCGCCGAAGCGGCGGGTCAGGTTTTCTGCGATCACAACAGGGTCAGACATGGTTTCACCACAGAGCATACAGAGAGCACAGAGTTATGAGTTGGAAAGAGAGGCGAGCGTCTTGCGGATCAGGGCGGCTTTTTCGGAGCGGCCCATGGCCTCGTAGGCTTCGAGTTCATCCTCGAGCAGGAAAGTCGGGACGCGCAGGCCGTGCAGGTCCAGCCAGACCAGCCGGAAAAAATTGGTGTAGGTGCGCCAGGTGCCGTCGGGCATCTTATGGGCGATGTTCGCCAACAGTTCGATCTCGATGCCCTCTACCTCAGCCTTGCCGTCCAGCGAACGCATGCCGGGCGACTCCCACAATTGGACAGCCGTCTTCATGGACCCGGCCAGACGCTGCTCGATGAGGTAGACCGTTTTCTCGTCGGTTTGGATGTCCAGGTCATGGACCGGCACGTCCACCCCCTGCAGGCGCAGGCCGGCGGACCCGGTCAGGGCCCAGAGGAATTCAGCGGGCGGGATGTATTCGAGCAGAGCCGCGAGGGCGCGAGTATGGGCTTCGGGCAGGTCGAGGCGAGCGACAAGGTTCGTCAACGGGATCAATCCTTACTGCCGGAGAGCGAGATGAACACGTCCTCCAGCGTCGGGGAGACGAGGCGCGCCTCGACCCGCGCACCGGCGCGGGCGGGGAAAGCCTCCGCCAGGGCCGCGATAACGGACTCCGCTCGCCCCCCGCCGGGGACGACGCGCAGGTGCAGTTTGTCGCCAAAAGCGCGGACATCTTCCACGCCCTTGATTTTCTCCACCGCCTGCCGCATGGAAGGAAGCGACCTGCCGCGTATCTCGACGATGCACCTTTCCAGCGTGGAGCGCAGTTGGGACGGTGTCCCTTCGGCGATCATCCGCCCGAGACGCATGAACCCGACGCGGTGGCAGCGGGCGGCTTCGTCCATGTAAGGCGTGGAGAGGATGACAGCAACGCCGCCCTCCTCTTGCTCTCCCCCTGTCCCAGAAGGGGGGAGAATGAGGGGGGCAGACACGAGCCGGATGAGCAATTGCCAGAAATCCTGCCGCGTGACCGGGTCCACGCCGGTGGTGGGCTCGTCAAGCAGGAGCACCTTCGGACGGGTGACGAGAGCCGAGGCCAGGCCGAGTTTCTGTTTCATCCCGCCGGAGAGCTGACCGGCGCGGCGGTCTTTGAAGGAGTCAAGACCGACAAAGCTGAGGATTTCCATGCAACGCGGCAGCCATTCCTGCCGGGAGAGGCCGCGCACTTCGGCAAAGAAACGGATGTTTTCCAGCACGGTCAGGTCTTCATAAAATGAGAAACGTTGGGACAGGTAGCCAAGTTGGGCGCGCACCTGCTCGGTCTGCTTGCCGACTGAATAGCCGCAAATGAAAGCGTCACCAGAATCAGGTTTGAGGGCGCCGACCAGCAGGCGCATGGTGGTGGTTTTGCCTGCCCCGTCTGAGCCAACCAGCCCGTAGATCTCACCGGAGGCTATGTTCAAATTCATATCGTCCACTGCGAGGGTGGCGCCGAAGGTCTTGCGCAAATGTTGAGCAACAATCGAGACGGTCATGTCATTTTCCTGGCGTTGAAATAGTTCTTTATCACAATTCCTCCACCGGTTGAATGATAACCATTGCCTCCGATGCGGCCAGTTCTTCTAACTGCTGGCGGCTGGGGCGCTTCGGTAGGCCGTGCGCTTTTTGCATCAACAAACCTATCATGAACGGATGATGCTGGAGGCGGGTTTCCAGGAAATCAGCAATCCGGGCCGGGTCGGTGACGGTTTCGGCCACCCCGCGGAAGCGGCGGTTCTTTACCCGGACCTCGACCCTGCCATCCGCTTCGATGTTGCGGTACCAATCCGACTTCGTCCCACGCGCCGAACCGAGAAAGAAATTGCCATCTATTTCCTCGTACTGCAAGGGTGTGATACGCTTCTGCCCACTCTTGCGGCCGGTGGTGGTCAGCAGAAGGATTATTTTCCCAACAATCGGCCCCAGCCCAACGGCATACAGCAACCGATGGATGCCTTGGATGTTTTTCATCCTGCTCCAGAATTCATCGGTAATCATTTCGTTTCCTCGTCGTCTCCCTTTGTCAAGTTGGCAAGTTTGAACGTTAACATGTTGACACGTTGGGGAGTTTGCATGTTAGACCTCATAGTCTGACGAATCTTCACGCACATGCTGAGCCTGGGGGTGCAACTCGAGATAGGTGATAAAGCGCACCAGTTGACGTGCATTTTTATCCGCCGGATCAAACAAGATTTTGAATTCTTCCGGTGTTATATACTGGAGGTCCAAAGCCACATACGCCTGGCTGCGAACTTCCCCGGCCGAGCCTTTCGCCAGTCCAAGGTATCGCATGAATTGCGCCTGCGTCTGGTTCTCAAACCCTTCAGCAATATCACTCATCACAGATACTGCGGCGCGGCGAATCTGGTCACGCAGACCGAAATCTTTTGAAAAAGCGCCCTGTCCGCTCAGGCCATAAACGAGACGGGTCAACTCCCGCGCCGTCTGCCAGGCTTGAATCTCCTCGAAACGCACAATCGTGGACATGGTTCCTCCTCAGCCATTATTTATAGATGCTAGATTCTGCCGACGTTCAAACGTGGTAAAGTTTTAACGTGTGAACGTTACATCCGCGGGCATGCCGGGTTTCAGTTTCCCGTCCGGGTCCTGGACCTGGAGCTTGATGGCGAACACGGTACTGGTGCGCCCTTCGATGGTCTGGACGTTGCGGGGAGTGAACTCAGCCTGTTCGGCGATATGACTGACCGTCGCGGTGAAGGTCTCGCCGGGGAAGGAGTCCACCGTCACGGTGGCAGACTGGCCGAGGGAAATTTCGCCGTAGCGATCTTCAGGGACGTAGACGGTAATGGTCAGGTTGTCGAGGCGGCCCAGGCTCATCGCCGAAGCGCTGGGAACAACGATTTCGCCAGGCTGGATGGAACGCGTCAGGATGGTGCCGTCTGCTGGGGCGATGATGGTCAACTTGGTGATCTGGGTGTCCATCAACGCCTGGCTTGCCTCGGCCTGCGTCGCGGCCAGGGCTGCCTGGTCCGCGGCGGCCTGCGCCTGATGGAGAACCGCCTGCGCGGCTGCGACCTTGGGCGAGTTCTCGCCTGTCTGCAGGGCCAGCAGACGATCCTGGGCAGATTCAGTGCGCTCCTGCGCGGCAGACAGGACAGCGCGGGCAGTGATAATGCTCCTTGCTGCATCGGTGTCTTTCAAGCCATCATAAGCAGCCTGGGCATCCTCCAGTCCGGTTTTTGCAGTGTCGTAAGCAGACAGGGCAGCCTCGCGTAAGTCGGTATTATTGCCAGCGTTGGCACGCGTCAGCACATCCTGGGCAACGATGGAAGCGGCGTGTGCGTTGGCCAGGCGCGTCTCCGAGGCGACGAAATCCGCATTGGCCGGGTCTGACAGCAGGATATTGAGGCTGTCCTGTGCCCCCTCGCCGGCAGACCTGGCTGCGTTCACTTCGGTCTGGGAAGCGGCAATCTCGTCAGCGCGGCTGAAATACCCGCCAGGGAGGGTGTACCCGGCCGGGTAAATGGCGTACCAGTCCGAGCTGCGGGTGGAAGCGGATTCGAGGCGGGCAGCGTTCAAGGCCAGGTCGTAGTTGGCCTGGGCAGTTGCCAGGGCGGCATCCGCCGTCGAGGCGGCGGCCCGCGTCAGGTTCAGGGAGGCCGCCGCGACAACCCGCTGCGCCTCGAGCAGGGTGTCATCCAGTCTGAAAAGCACCTCACCAGCTTTGACCGGAGCACCTTCATCTACCGATACTTCGGCAACTTTGCCGCCGATTTCAGGGGAGATGGTCACTTCAATGGCCTCAATGGTGCCGGAGGCGGTCAAAGCAGTACTGCCCTTATTCAACAGGGCGCGCATGCCGAAATATCCGCCGACGAGTATTACCAAAATGAGAAGCACAATCACAGGAAGGGGAGGACGTTTGTGGTTCATAAAGACTCCTTGTTATTCGTGATGGGTATTCGTAATTCAGCATTGCCAGGACGAATAACGAATTACGAATCTCGAATTACGGATTTCGCTAATCAAGACGTTTGCGAAAACGGACCGAAGCCGCGCCCATGATGGCAATACCAAACACAGCCAGGGCCAGGATTTCACTCCAGATAGGCCCTGCCCCAACCCCCTTGATAAGCAAGGCGCGGATGATGATAAGGTAGTAACGCAATGGAATGACGTATGAAATCCACTGCAAGAATTTCGGCATGGCTTCCAGCGGGAAGAAAAAACCGGACAGGAAGATGCTCGGCAGGAGCGTCATCCAGACCGTCAGCATGGCCTCCTGCTGGGTGTTGGCGATGGTGGAGGCGAACAGCCCAATCCCGAGACCAGATAAAAGCAGCAGGCCCGAACAAGCCAGGATGAGACTAAGGTCACCGCGCACCGGCACGCCAAACCACCAGTGACCGATGGCCAGCACTTCGAGTGTGTCAATGAAAGCCAGGATGGCGTAGGGCAGAATTTTTCCGACCACCAGTTCCCACGGGCGGATGGGCGTGACGATCAACTGCTCGATGGTGCCGCGCTCGCGCTCGCGCACCACCGCCGTGGCGGTCAGGATGGAGGTGATGGCATACAGGATCATGCCAATCACACCCGGGATCATGAAATAGGAACTGACCAGGTCCGGGTTATACCAGACTCTCGTACGAACCTGGAGCGGCGGCTGAAAGTTGCTGGCGTCCATGCCGCTGCGCTCCAGACGCTGGATCATCAAATGGGTGGCCTGGGATTGACCGATAAGGGTAACCGCCGAAAGCGCCGTGGACCCGGCAGTTGCGTCCGACCCATCCAGGATGAATGCCACCTCGGCATTCCCCTCTGCCAGAGCAGTGTTGTAATCCGGCGGGATGATGAGACCGGCACGCGCCTCACCCTGCTCGATCAGGAGGCGGATTTCGTCCTCCGAACCAACCATGTACGCCAGCCGGAAGTAATCGGCGGCGCGATAAGCATCCAGCAGGGAACGCGATTCGGCACAGCGGCACTGGTCAAAGACTGCCAGCGGTACGTTGCGCACATCGCTGGTTGCAGAATATCCCAGCAGGAATAACTGCATGATCGGAATGATGAGAATAATAGCCAGCGTACGTTTATCACGCGTAATCTGGATAAATTCCTTGCGGAGGATGGAGACGAGACGAGAGTTCATGCTGGCTCCTTATTTTCCATCCCGTGCCCCGTCCGGGAACCGGGACTGCCCCGCTGGAACCGGGACTGCCATGACACCGTGAAGGAATATCTCGACAAAGTGGTCCAGGGCATTAGTCGACATCAAGGCAGCCGGTGCGTTGGCAAGTAATAACTCGGTCATGTAGTATGAGAAGAATAGGCCAAGGAAAGCGCGAAAGAAAACAAAAGGCGGTATTGAGCGTAAAAGTTTGTTATTGAACTTCCCAATCAGAGGCAGGATCTGGGGAAGGACATGCTTTAGCATATTCGGCATATTGCGCCCATTGAATTCAACCATCTCGATAAGCATCAGCTTGATGAAATCGGGCCGCTTGCCGAGCTCACCGATCATCGCCTGTGCTGCGGTGCGGACGAAAGTCTCTATGTCGTCGGTGGGCGTCTTGAGTAGAATTGGCAGGATTTGCTGATAGGGGTGCCGGTCGATGATGAGTTCGCTGAAAATAGCTTCCTTACTGGCAAAGTGGTTGTAGATGCCACCCAGCGCCAATCCGGTGCATTCGGCAATCTGGCGCATGGATGTGGCAGCATAGCCCTGCTCGAGGAACAGGGTATAGGCGGATTCGATGATAGCCTGATGGGTGCGTTCGCCTTTAGTTAGTGGTTTTTCTGGCATAAGCATCTATCCTAAAACGAACGAACGTTCATTTTTATTTTACAACTTCTCCCCCATTTGTCAAGAGGCTGGTTAGGCTGGTTAGGCTGTGTTAGGCTGTGGCTGGTTAGGTTCTGTTAGGTTCTGGTTAGGTTCTCTGGGAATCGCCGTGGCAATGGGGTAAACAAGTTGCGAGATGTTTGCAAAATTGTGCGAGTGGTAGAATTGACGGATATGCCCACCCTGCCCCGTGCTGGAACCGGGACTACCTTGGAAGAGTCCGTCCGCAAAACCCTGAAATATAACCTCACCGTCAACCTGCTGGACGGCGCTTTTTATGGTTTGGGCTGGGGGTTCGGTTCCGTCGGAACCATCATCACTCTCTTCGTCAGCCGGATGACCCACTCGGCTGTGTTGATTGGGCTTATCCCCGCCATCCACGCGGTCGGATGGCAGTTGCCACAGTTGTTCATGGCAAACTCGGTGTCGCGCCTGCGGCGCTACAAGCCGATGGTGATGTGGATGACCATTCACGAGCGCCTTCCTTACCTGGGACTGGCGCTCGTGGCCCTGTTCATGACCGCGCTGGGAAATAAAGCCGCCCTGGGTTTGACCTTCATCATGCTCATCTGGCAAGGACTGGGGGCCGGGTTCACCGCCAACGGCTGGCAGACCATGATCGCCAAGATTATTCCGTCTGACTGGCGCGGCACTTTCTTCGGTGCACAGGCCGCGCTGGCAAACGTGCTGATGAGTATCGCGGCTATTTCCGCCGGTTACATCCTGGACCGGGTTCATGACCCGCTCAATTTTACGGCTTGTTTCCTGCTGACCGTCGTCGGGATGGGACTCTCGATGGTGTTCCTGGGCCTAACCCGCGAGCCGGTGGATAACGAGAAGACCATCCCCGAATACCAGCCCTCGCCCTGGAAAGGCGGACTGGAGATCCTGCGCCGCGACAAAAATTTCAGTGCCTTCGTGGTAGTGCGCCTGCTGGCGCAGTTCGCCACCATGGGCTTCGCCTTCTACATCGTCTACGGCCTGCGTCGCTTCGGGATGAGCGACCTGACCGCCGGGTTCCTGACCGCCGCAGTGACCATCACCTCCACGATTGCCAACGCCCTCATGGGCTGGCTGGGAGACCGTCTCGGCCACCGCGCCATGCTCATTGCCGGATCGGTTGCCGTCACACTCAGTTCGCTGCTGGCCTGGGGCGCACCATCCTTGAACTGGATGTACCCGGTCTTTATCCTTTCCGGGCTGGCGAACGTGGCCTACTGGACCATCGGCATGGCCATCACGACCGAATTCGGGACCGAAGAAACCCGCCCGACCTACATCGGTCTGTCGAATACGCTGGTGGCCCCTTTCACGATCATCGCCCCTTTACTCGGCGGCTGGATTGCCGATACGGCAGGTTTCCAGGCCACGTTTATGGTCTCGGCTGTCGGCGGACTGGTCACCGCCGGTCTGCTGTTCTGGCTGGTGCGCGACCCGCGGCCGCGTCAGAGTTGAAGGTCGAGACCTCGGAGGTCTAAAAAATAATTGATAGCCCCTGACAGCATCATCGGGTAAAATCCAACCATCATATCCATCCAATGCCCGTGCTGGAACCGGGACTACCGTAGACCACAAACTCCTTTGTGGTTAGGAAACGAGGTTCTCTATGCGACCAGTCGCCATCATTGGGATCGGCCAGACCAAAATTGACGAACAGTGGGAAAAATCCATCCGCGAGATCGCCGTGGAAGCCATCCATGCCGCCCTGAAAGACGCCGGGCGCGATAGCGCCGAGAGTCTCTTCGTCGGCAACATGATGTCGGGCATCCTCAACAGCCAGAACAACCTCGGTACACTCGTGGCGGACTGGGCAGGGTTGAAAATCCCCGCCGTCAAAGTGGAAGCGGCTTGCGGGTCCGGCGGGGCCGCGCTGCGCTCCGCGCTGATGGCGGTAGTCTCCGGGGAACTCGATTCTGCCCTTGTGGTGGGTGTTGAAAAGATGACCGACCGCCACCCGCACGAAGTAACCGCCGCTCTCGCGACTGCCGCGGACGCCGATTACGAAGTCGAGATGGGCGTCTCGTTCGTCGGGCTGAACGCCCTCATCATGCGCCGTTACATGCACGAGTACGGCTGGAAGCACGCCGATTTCGCGCCGTTTGCAATCAACGCCCACGCCAACGCGCTGCACAACCCGTACGCCCGCCTGCACCACAAGATCACACTCGAGGACTTCGAGAAGTCGGCCATGATCGCCACACCGGTCAACCTGCTGGACGCTTCACCAATTGGGGACGGCGCGGCCGCGCTGTACATCGTCCCGGCCGATTCAGTGCGGGGCCGCACCCGCATCCTGATCGCCGGTTCTGCATCCGCCACCGACACGATTGCCATCCACGACCGCTCCGATCCGCTGTTCCTGACGGCGGCGTCCAAGTCGGCGCAGGAGGCCTACCGGCAGGCTGGTGTCGGCCCCGATGATATTGACGTGTTCGAGCTGCACGACGCTTTCACCATCATGTCGGCGCTCTCGCTGGAAGCCTGCGGCTTCGCCGAACGCGGACAAGGCCCGCGTCTCGGCCTGGACGGGAACATTACCCCGACGGGACGCATCCCGGTGATGACGCGTGGCGGACTCAAGGCGCGCGGGCATCCCGTCGGCGCGACGGGTGTCTATCAGGTGGTCGAGGTGGTGCAACAACTGCGGGGCGAGTGCGGCGAGACCCAGGTCCCTGAGGCGCACATCGGCATGGCGCAGAACATCGGCGGTTCCGGCGCAACCGTTGTCACGCATATCCTGAAACGCGAATAAAGATGTGCCCGGCTCCTTGGAGGAGCCGGGCACTTATTGTTGTAAAATAGTCCCATGCGACTAAAATTCACCCGTTTCCTCATCCGCTTTCTGCTCCGCCTGCTGACGCGTGTCGAAGTGCGCGGCAGAGAGAATATACCCGTCGCCAGTAATTTCATCATTGCCGCCAACCACAACGGCCTGGTGGATGCCTTCCTGCCGTTCTACATCATCAACAATACTAATCTCGTCCTGCTGGTGGGCGAAAAATGGGAGAAGCTGTCGATCATGCGCTGGCTCGGCCGCGGTTTGAATTTCCTTTTTATTGACCGCTTCAACCCGGACCTGAAAGCCATACGCGAGGTTATTGCGCGCATGAAACATGGCGAAGTTCTGGTCATTACCCCGGAGGGGACGCGCTCCAAGGTCGGCTGCCTGATTGAAGGCAAGCCGGGAGTCAGTTACCTGGCCGCCAAGATGGGCTACCCGCTCGCACCCGTCGGGATTAGCGGCACATTTGATAAAGTCTTCTTTGGCCAGTTGAAACGGCTGCATCGCCCGCACATCATCGTCAGCATTGGACCGGCGTTCAGCCTGCCTTCCCTCCCGAAAGAGGCTCAGGACCGCGACAAAGCCCTGAAAACCGACACAGATGAAATTATGTGCCGCATTGCCGCCTTACTTCCGCAGGAGCAGCGCGGCGTATACTCTGACCATCCGCGCTTGAAAGAATTATTGGAAAATCCTCTTTAAATCCCGGCTAACCTTCAGGCTCAAAGGGGGTTTTATCCACGAGGGTACCTATGAAAAAATCCACCCATAAGATCTTCCGGTTCTTCGTCCGCGCCATTCTCAGCCTCATCGCCCGCGTGGAAATCGTCGGCTTTGAAAACATGCCTGCCGGCGGTTTCGTCATCGCCGCCAACCACATCGGTCGGCTGGACGCGGCTCTCGCCTATTACGTCCTCGACCGGCCCGACATCATCATGGTTGTGGCTGAAAAATATAAAAAATACGCCATTTTCCGCTGGCTGGTCAAACTGACCAACGGCATGTTCGTTGACCGCTACAACGCCGACATCCACGCCATCCGCGAGACCCTGCGCCGGCTCCAGCAGGGACAGGTGTTCACCATCACCCCGGAGGGAACACGCTCCAAGTCCGGCAATCTGATCGAGGCCAAACCGGGCGGCATTTACCTGGCCTGGAAAGCGGGCGTACCCGTCCTGCCCGTGGCGCTGACCGGCACCGAGGATGCGGTGGTGGTGAAGCGGCTGAAGCATTTCAAACGCTTGAAAATCACTGTTACTGCTGGTCCCGCCTTCAGCCTGCCGCGAGAAGTCAAAGGCAAGGACCGGGACGCAGCTATGCAGCAATACACCGACGAAGTCATGTGCCGCATCGCGGCGCTGCTGCCCCCGGAGCGGCGGGGGGTGTACGCGGAGCATCCTCAATTGAAGGAATTATTAAAGCCGTAGAATACAAAAGGCCGCCAGCGAATCAAACTGGCGGCTTTTTTGTTTCATCAGGGTTCTATCGTGAATCCACCACCCGTCCCATGAATAGGATCGTCCCGCTGGGGATATCCCGGATAACGTAGAAAAATGGCCGGTCAATGGTCAGGACGATGCCCTCCGGCATCAGCGCCCCCATCCCCATGAACACTACCGTCGCGGCGGCCGCTTCGGTACCTTTTTCATCCACGGCGATAAACGCCTTGTGGATGGCATCGCTGATGACCAGGTCGCGCTGGCCGTCAATCCCGGAAAAATCCGCAGCGTGCGGATCGAAGGCATCCAGCATGCCCATGCCAGCCAGGACATCTTTCAATCCATACTGGGTCTCGAACGTAAATTTCGGCATGGAGAGGATCACCTCCTGCGATTCCATCTTCGCGAGGATCTCTTCGTAGCGTTCCGCGGTCAGGGCTGACTCGAAAGCCTCGAAATTCCCGGCATCCGGCACGATGACCACCATCTCGGTCAGGCCGCCCTTATACGGTAGGGCCACCGCCTGCCAGCCATCCCCGGTGGCATAGGCAAAATCCTCCCCAGTCTCCATCCCCATCATCGGCACGCTGACCGTGTCGCCGTCCAGCAGGTAGAATGGTTCGTCTGAGGTCTCTTTGGGGTCGAACTCGTGTTCCCAAGTGGCCTTGAAGTAGATGGCATTCGCCAATACCAGCCGGGTGGAGGGGTCAATCATTCCGGGTGGGATGATATCCTTGATGCGTTTTCTCGTCTGGTCGGAGACCCAGTCGTTGATCTGACGCCGGGCGCTTTCGGGGACATTCTCGAAATCGACCAGACGCATCCCGGATCCATAATTCGCTGCCAGCAGATCGAGGTATTCCGGCAGGAACGGCCAGCCGTCCTGTCCCCACAGCGCGTTGGCGATGCTCAATTGGAATCGCTCTTTCTCGTCCACGCCAGCGGCCTGGTCGGGACGGCGGGCAAGGTCGAGGTCCAGTGCGTTGAAGGCTGGATGGAATTGATCCCCAGACAGAGTGTAATGAAACACGTCTGCTATCTGGATAGCCGTCTCGCCGCGCGCCCCACCGTAAGCCATGGCAAAGGCCAGGGAAATGCTGTAGGGCGAGTAAACCACGTTCCCGTTCGAGGGACGCACCGCCTGATAGAGATCAAAGGCGAAGGCGGTGTTCCCGGCGACCAACTGCTCCAGGTCCCGGGTGTCCACGTCCGGGTTCGAGACGCGTTCCAGTTTAGACTCGGCGACTTTCCCAGATCCGCAGGCGGACAAGAGCAGGGCCGGGATGATCACGGCGGTGAAGAGGACATACAGGCGCTTATTCATCATTTTCTCCTTTCCAAGACAGGCAAGGCTTACCCCAATGATGCCGTTGGCAGCCATTTTGTTCCCCGCTACAAGACAGGCGCCCCCGGCCGGCGTGGCAGGAACTGGCCCTTGCCTGCCTTCCCCAGCCAGCGTCCGCCATCCACAATGCACTGCCCGCGCAGAAAAACCTTCTCGGGCATGCCGGTCAACTCCCAGCCTTCGTACAGATTGTAATCCGTGCGCTGGTGGGAGAGGGCTACGCCGTATTTCACTTTTTTCTGTGGGTCCCAGATAACAATATCGGCGTCGGAACCGGGCAGCAGCGCACCCTTATGCGGATATAGCCCGAAGATTTTCGCCGGGTTGGTGGATGTGAGCGCCACGAACTGGTTGGCTGTCAACTTCCCGGACCCAACGCCGGTCGTCCAAAGAATCGGGAGACGGTCGCCCACTCCCGGCAGGCCGTTGGGGATCTTGGTGAAATCGTCCGCACCGAGTTCCTTGCCGGGGATGGTAACCGGTTTCCCTTCATACAAAATCGGTTTTGTGCCATCATAAAAAAACGGACAGTGATCCGTACCAATCGTTTGGATTGTGCCACCCGCTACGCCTTCCCACAGACGGGCGTTATCGGCTTTCATCCGCACGGGTGGCGAGCAGACCCATTTCGCCCCGTCCGGGCGGCGCAGGTCGTCCTCGGTAAAAAAGAGATACTGCGGACAGGTCTCGCCCATCACCTTCAGGC
>Ga0163199_1001575_pt1 | contig 14238 bp, 12 predicted proteins | sample PL_2010_150m_FD_113537 | JGI IMG/M metagenome (GOLD analysis project Ga0163199, IMG submission 113537) | Freshwater microbial communities from Powell Lake, British Columbia, Canada to study Microbial Dark Matter (Phase II) - PL_2010_150m | ecosystem: Environmental > Aquatic > Freshwater > Lake ... | reverse complement strand
CAGTAGGGAGAGTGGTATGCGTTGCAGCCAAATGCGGATGATCGCGCGAAGCGGGCCGCCGGCAAGGGTGACCCCCTTGCCAAGGGCCGCGACAAAGCGAGCGCCGCGTTTGGCTGCAACCCGCAGGGCCAAGACGAATTGGGCGCGCTGCGGCGTTGCGGCTCCTATCGAGGCATTTAGCATCGCGTCGTCGCCGCGCCTTGCGTCGCATCCCAATTCGTCATGGCGCATGCCGCTCTCCCTACTGAAATAGGCTCTTAGGCATGTACCAGTTGCTCAAACAGATCCTGGCCACCGGCATCAAGACCGAGGCCCCACCGGTCGCCGATGAAGACCTGCGCGTCACTGCGCAACGGTTGGAACGGGCCATGCTGGACACCCTTGGCCGCGCGCTGGTGATCCGCCACATCGATGCGGGCTCCTGCAACGGCTGTGAGTTGGAGATCCATGCCCTCGGAAATCCCTACTACAACCTCGAAGGGCTCGGCATCCGCTTCGCCGCCAGCCCGCGCCACGCCGACCTGCTGCTGGTCACAGGGCCCGTGGCCAAGAACATGGAAGTAGCGCTGAAACGCGCTTACGCGGCCACGCCCGAGCCGAAACTGGTCGTCGCGGTCGGCGACTGCGGCTGCAATGCCGGTAACGGCGCCGGCAACAGCGGCGGCATCTTCGGCGAAAGCTATGCGAGTTGCGGCCGGGTGGCCAATGTCATTCCGGTGGATGTCGCTGTGCCCGGCTGCCCGCCGACCCCGCTGGCGCTGATGCGGGGCATTCTCACTGCTTTGAGTGGAAAATAGGGCTGTGGGGCTGCCGGTGGAATCGCGCCGTCTCATCATCCAGGGACTGGTCCAGGGTGTCGCCTACCGTTATCACATGACCGAGGAAGCGCGCAGCCTGGGTATTTGCGGCTGGGTACGCAATCGCCGCGACGGCAGCGTCGAAGCCCTCGTAAGCGGCAGTGCCGAAGCTGTCGCCGCAATCATCTCCTGGGCCCGCCACGGGCCGCCCTCGGCCGACGTCACCCATGTGGCGGTCGAACTGGCCGAAGCATTCCGCGACGAGTTCGCGGAATGGCCCAGCGTATAGGCCCCGATCGAAGGAAAAAATCCCGGCGCGAGGCCGGGATTGAACCGATTCCTTGCGGAACCGGAGGAGGAGACAGTTCGCGTCGTCAGGCAGGTTGGCTACCCGCCCGTTCCCGTGGGCTCCGGCGCGAATAGGGGCATTCTCAAGCCGGCGGCAGACGGATCGCTGCAAACCCGCAGGACCCGCCGCGATCGCGGTGGAACCCCGGGCCAGATTCAGGAATTGGGGCCGTACCGGCGAATGGCGCCAGGATTTGCCGATTAAGTTCGATCGCCGCCAACGCCGCTGGCAACGAAAGTCCTGCCGGTCTGCCTAGTGGTGCAGGCCAAGCTCGGCCGAGCGGGTCGCGACCGCCGTGACTTTGCTCGCGGCGCGGTGCGCCAAGTTCGCGAGGAGTCGGGCCAGGCCGTTGCCGGCAGTAGCCAGAAGTTCCCCAAGGGCTTGACTACGCAATAGTTTTGCATGCCGAATATGAGCTTGGATGGTGTCGTAATCGTGGTCCATGGTGTCGGATCCTTTTCTGAGATGGGTCCCCTTCGTGAGGGGACAGTGCTACGATATCCCCTATGCTGCGCCGCAACAAACGATCAATTTTCAGCCGATGGCTTAAAATATCTCATCCATGCCGTATCGACTGCCTCCGCTGAATGCCCTTCGCGCCTTTGAGGCAGCGGCACGGCACCTCAGTTTCAAGAAAGCGGCCGACGAACTGTCGGTTACGCCTACCGCCATCAGCCATCAGATCAAGGTGCTGGAAGGATTTCTCGGTCTGGCACTGTTCCGCCGGCTGACGCGAGCGCTGGAGCTCACCGCGCAAGGGGCCGCCATGCTGCCGAAGGTGCGCGAGGGGCTGGAATGCTTCGCCGCGGCGGTCGAGCGCACACGCCGGCAGTCTTCGACCGGGCGATTGGTTGTGGTGGCCCCGCCGTCGTTCGCGTCGCGCTGGCTCGTCCCTCGTCTGCAGCGATTTACGGTGGACGAACCCGGCGTGAAGTTGCACGTCGTAAGCTCGCTCGCCGCCATCGACAGCGATCCACCCGGGGCGGCGCCGGCATCAAACAACGTCGACTTGCGCGAAGACGATTCCCAAGTAGTGATCCGCTATGGGACCGGGACCTACCCGGGATGTCGCGTGGACCGAATTTTCGGACCGGACTATATCGCCGTCTGCAGTCCCCGCCTGCTCAAGGGCATGCGCCCGTTGCGGCATGCCGGGGATGTCAGATTCCACGTCCTCTTGCACGACGATACCATTGCCAATGAAAAAGCCCGTCCGAGCTGGGAAGAATGGCTTCGAGTCGCGGGCGTCGCGGGTGTCGATTGCACTGTCGGGCCGCATTTCAGCGACTCGGGTCTGGCACTGGTGGCCGCAGTCGACGGCTTTGGCATCGCCTTGGCGTCAAAGCCGCTGGTCGCCGACGAGATCGCCGAGGGACGGTTGGTTGCGCCATTCGACATCGCGGTCGGGCAGCACTACGCCTACTATCTGGTGACGCCGGAAGCAATCTCCGACCGCCCGGTCGTCGCGGCGTTTCGGCGATGGCTGCTGTCGATGCGCGACCAAAAATCCGTCCCGGAGTGATCTGCTTCACATCGGCAGCGACTACACCTGCGGATAATCGGTGCCGTTGACTGGACATTGTTGATCAGGTACGGCGATGACGCTTGCAGTCTGGACTCAGAAACAGGTTCTTGACCAGCTCGATTCGGGGAGCCGCTGGTCAGCCGGTACGATTACCTATGCCTTCCCCACTTCGTCGGGCGGCATTTACGGCCGCCAGGAGGCAGCCGGCTTTCAGGGTTTCAATGCGACGCAACAGAAGTTTGCGGAGATGGCGCTGCAGTTGTGGGACGACCTGATCTCGCCCGGCCTGCAGAAGGTAAGCTCGGCGGCTTCCAATATTGAATTCGGGATGAGCAGCACGGGTGTGGACTACGCCCACTCCTACATGCCGGGGACGGGCAGCGTCTGGCTGAGTCGCGCCTATGCAAGCCTCGCGTCGCCGCAAGTCGGGGCACACTCCTTCCTCACGTACGTGCACGAGATCGGCCATGCTTTCGGCCTCGAGCACATGGGCGATTACAACGGCAGCGGGCCCCACAAGGCGTCCAGTTTCCAGGACAGCGACGTATATTCGGTGATGTCCTACTACGGCCCCAACTGGGGTTCGGGGGCGTCGAATGGCGAAGGCCTGGTGGCATGGGCAGACTGGGTCGCGGCGAACAGGACGCGCTACGAGCCGCAAACCCCGATGCTCAACGATGTCATGGCGATACAAGCCATGTACGGCGCCGATACCGGCACCCGCAGTGGGGACACCGTGTACGGTTTTGGCTGCAATATCGGCGGAAGCCTCGCGGCCATCTACAACTTTGCCCTCAACCTAAACCCCATCCTCACCATCTACGACGCCGCCGGCAACGACACGCTCAATCTCAGCGGCTGGAACACGCCCAGCATCGTCGACCTGAACCCCGGGGCATTCTCGTCATGCAACAGCATGACCAACAATGTCGCCATCGCCTACTCCTGCAACATTGAAAACGCCGTCACCGGCAACGGCGATGACCGGATCATGGGCAACGCGCTGGGAAACATTCTGGACGGCGGTGCTGGCAACGACTTCCTGTCGGGCGGGGACGGCGACGATACCCTGGTCGCCGGCAGCGGCAACGACACGCTCGACGGCGGCAACGGCAATGACTCGGTGAGTCTGTCCGGGTCTCTCGCGGACTACAACTTCCATTTTATCGACAATCTTGGTTTCACCATTACCGGCACGGCAACGGGCACCGACCTGATCAGGGACGTCGAGCTGTTTGTCTTTTCCGATGTAACGAAGACCATCAGCGAGTTGCTCTCGGACCCCGCAGCCGGACTGAAACTCAATGGCAACGATAGCGCCAACACCCTGACCGGAACTTCCGGCAATGACGAACTCTACGGTTCCGGAGGTAACGATATCCTGAAAGGCGGCGCCGGTAACGATCTTCTCGATGGGGGCGCGGGCGCCGACCGGATGACCGGTGGCTCCGGCAATGATATCTACGTCGTCGATAACATCTCCGACACCGCGGTCGAGGATGCCGCCGGAGGAATCGATCTCGTGCGGGCGTCAGTGGCGTACGCGCTCGGAAAGAACGTCGAGAATCTCGTGCTGACCGGCTCTGCCGATATCGCCGGAACGGGAAATGAATTGGACAATTTGATTATGGGCAACCCGGGTGACAATGTGCTGAACGGCAAGACGGGTGTCGACAGCATGGACGGCGGCGAAGGATCGGATGTATATCTGATCGCGGTTGCCGCCGACCATGGCGCTGCAGAAATCGCCGATAGCGGTAGCGCCGGCAGCGATGAAGTCCGGTTTTCGGCCACGGTCGCGGGCACCCTGAAGCTGTTCGCCGGCGATACTGGCATCGAGCGCGCTGTCATCGGCACCGGCACCACGCCCAATGCGATCACCACCGGCTCGGTTGCCCTGAATCTGGATGCGTCCGAGTTGGCCAATGCCATTTCGTTGACCGGCAATTCAGGCGCCAACATCCTGACCGGAACGGCCTACGGCGATATCATCAGCGCAGGCGCCGGAGCCGACAAGGTCTACGCCGGCGCCGGCGATGACACGCTTTACGGCGGGCTTGGAAACGATACCTTGACCGGTGGCGACGGCGCCGACATTTTCGTCTTCAACACGACGCCCAGTTCAACCGCCAACAAGGACCTGATCACCGACTTCACGCCCGGGACCGACAAGGTCCAGTTGAGCCTGGCGATTTTCAGGGCACTCGGATCTGCGGTGGGGAACCTGGCGGAATCGCAGTTCTGGGCCGGCGCCGGTGCCGTCAAAGGACACGATGCGGACGACCGGATTGTGTATGACACGAATACCGGAACGCTGTATTACGACGCCGACGGCAGCAAGCCGGCGGCGGCGATCGCGATTGCGGTCATGGGCGTATCCACTTTCCCGGAACTAGCTTTCAGCGACTTTCAGTTGATCGTCTGAACCGAGAGGGGACACGGTCATGCCAGGTCGGCGACCAGCGCCTCCCGGGTCGGGTCCGGTACGTTTTGGCTCAGCGTGCAATTGGGATGGTCGACACCCACGCCCAGCGCGTGACCGGCCTTGGCGGCGGCGACCATCGCCGGGGTGAGTTCAAAGCGAAGAAAATGCACCGCGGAAGTCTTGTCGTCGGTTGACCGATCCAGATCCTCGTCTGCGATCGCGTGCACCTTGTCGCACCCCGCTATCCGCACCCAAACGAGATTTTCGATATTGCCCAGGCGCGCCAGTTCGATCCTGTGTTGCGCCTCGTCCGGATACTCGATCAGCATCGTCGCCTTCCAGTTCGTTCCATCCGGGACGAGCGGCCCGTAAACACTGATCTCCTCCTGAATCCCGGCTTCCTCGAAAATCTTCTCGATGCGCAGCATTTCCTGGATCTGGTAGCGTACCGTCTCTTCGTCCTCAAACTGAAGATTGATGTGCTCGCCCAGATTCACGCTGCGCAGCCGCCGATGGGGGATGATCCGGGTTCGCCACTGCGGCCGTTCGCGGGCATAGGCCTCAAGCGACATCAGGCTGTCGCGGGTGATCTTGGTCAAGCGTTTCTCCTAAAATCTCGGGCCACGCCCGGGCGGGGCTCGGGCGTCGGGGCGAATATCATGTCCTGCAGCGATTCAATGGCACGTGGGTGGTCCGGCGGACATACGCGTTAGATGCCGTAGGCCATTCTAACCAGGGTCAGCGGGTGCAACTTCTGCGCCGATCCGGCGCTGCCCGCCTCGGTCATGCCCTGCAGGATGTGGCGACCGGCGATGGCGCAGTCCGAACTGACATAGTCCGGCTGGTTCTGGCTCATCATTTTAAATACCGGTTTTCCGATCTTCATGGACATCTCGTAATACTCGGTTTTCACTCCCCATGTGCCGTCGTGGCCGGAACAGCGCTCCACGGTGTTTACGTCGGCGCCGGTCATTTTCAACATCTCTTCGGTCTTGCGGCCGACGTTCTGCACCCGGGAATGGCACGGGATGTGATAGCTGACCTTGCCAAGAGGTCGTGTGAAGTCGGTCCTGAGCAATCCGTCCTTACCGCGCAGCACCAGGTATTCGAATGGGTCGGCCATGGCCGCAGCGACGGCGGCGACATCCGCTTCGCCGGGAAACAGCAGTGGCAGCTCGGACTTGAACATCAGCGTACATGACGGCACCGGTGTCAGAATCGCGTAGCCGTCGCGCGCCAGCTTCACCAGCGGAGGAATGTTCAATTCCTTGTTGCGTGCGACCGCTTCCAAATCGCCCAACTCGAGCTTGGGCATGCCGCAGCACGCTTCTTTTTCGACGATGACGTAGGGAATTTCATTGTGATCGAGTATCGCAACCAGGTCATGGCCGATCCCGGGTTCATTGTAGTTGATGTAGCAGGTGGAAAAGATCGCCACCTTGCCGAGTGTGCGCTCACCGTTCCGGACTGCATGGGCGCGGCTCGGTATCACGGTCTTGCGGAAATGTGCGCTATCGTACTCGGGCAGCCAGCGTTCCTTCTTGACCCCGATGGCGGATTCCATCAGGGCGCGCGCCGGGCCATTCTTGTTGGCAGCATTGACCACCTGCACCACCACCGGGATCGAGGCGAGCTTGCCCAGCGCATCGGTCGAGGAGAGTAATCGGTCGCGCATGCGAACCTTGCCCTGCTTGAACCTGATCGCCTTGGCGCGCAGCATGGTGTGTGGAAAATCCAGGTTCCAGGCGTGCGGCGGAACGTAGGGACACTTGGTCATGTAGCAAAGGTCGCAGAGATAGCACTGATCAACGACCTTCTGAAAGTCCTGATGGGCGACGCCGTCGACCTCGCCGCTGGCACTCTCGTCGACCAGGTCGAACAGGGTCGGGAAGGCGTTGCACAGGGACACGCAGCGGCGGCAACCGTGGCAGATGTCGAAGATCCTCTCCAGTTCCTTGTTGCAAGACGCCTCGTCGTAATACTCGTCGGTCCGCCAGGGAATCGCGTGGCGGGTCGGCGCCTCCAGATTGCCTTCGCGGGTGCCCATAAATCGTCGCTCCGAAATTTTGCCGCGCAAACCCCACCGGGAATCATCCCCGGCGGGGGCCTTCAGATCATCGGAATTATCCGGTGTTTCAATCCGCCAGTTGGTCCAGGGCCTTCTGATAGCGGTTGGCGTGTGAACGTTCCGCCTTGGCCAGAGTCTCGAACCAGTCGGCGATTTCCTCAAAACCCTCTTCGCGGGCCTTCTTCGCCATGCCGGGATACATGTCGGTGTACTCGTGCGTTTCTCCCGCAACCGCCGCCTTCAGGTTGTTGCGACTTGAGCCAATAGGCAGGCCGGTGGCCGGATCGCCGACGGCCTCGAGGTATTCCAGATGCCCGTGGGCATGTCCGGTCTCCCCTTCGGCGGTGGAACGGAACAGCGCCGCCACGTCGTTCTGGCCTTCGATGTCGGCCTTGTTGGCAAAATACAGATAGCGGCGATTCGCCTGCGATTCACCGGCAAAGGCTGCCTTCAGGTTTTCTTCGGTCTTCGATCCTTTGAGTTGCATATTCATCTCCTTGTAAGTTTTAAAGCGTCTCGTCCCATTCCCGCAGTCGACGGGAATGGCACCATGCTACCGATCGCGGCGACCGCAATCCAATTGATTGTGACTATACTAATCATAGTTCCTGACTATGCGAATTGCCAGGCTGCGCCGGCGGCACCCCTGGGTGCAACAAGGATCCATCTGGCGGCGAATGCCGAGGAACGGTAAACTTGCCCTGCTTCAGTCTCGACAACGGTCTGACTCAACCCAAGGAGAACTTTCATGAGCAAGTCCCAGGACGCCAAGAAGGCGGTAAAGAAGGAACCGGCCAAGACCCTGAAGGAAAAGAAGGCCGCCAAGAAGGCCAAGAAGGAAGAGAAGATGCGCCAAGGGCCGGGCTGATCGAGCACGCCCGCCGTCGGGCCTTAGCGGGTGGCGGAGCGCCGGCGGATCATGCGTACACCACGCTGACGTTTTCCGCCGACAGCCATTCGTGCAGGGAGGCCAGCAGCGCGTCGTCGAGACGGACCCGCCAGGCCTCCGGCAAGCCGAGTTCGACCTCGGCTTCGCCGTTGCGGTAGCGCAGTCGCACCGGGCAGGCGCCGTTGCCCGGGCTCCGGTAGGGCTCCAGCAGGGCGCGAAGTTTTTCCGCGTTGGAGTGGCCGTTCATCGACAGGGCCAATTCCTTGGCAAATCGCCCGCGCGCCTCGCCCAAGGTCATCAGCCGGTCGGCGACGACCCGCAGGCCACCGCTGAAATCGTCGCGCGTCACCTTGCCCTCGACCAGCAGCACTTCGTCCTCCTTGATCTTGCTGCGGCCCGCTTCGAACAGTTCGTTGTAGACGGAGACCTCCAGCTGCGCCGTGGCGTCATCGAGCGTGACAATGGCCATCTTGCCGCGTCGCGTCATCTGGGTGCGGGTCGACAGCACGATGCCGGCGAGCAGAGCCGGTTCGCGCTGCGCCTCGACTTGCGCCAGGGATTTCCTGACGAAGGCCGCCAGTTCCGCCCGGCAGGCGTGGAAAGGGTGGCCGGAAAGGAAGAACCCGAGCGCCTGCTTTTCGTTCAATAGGCGCTCGCGTTCGCTCCAACGCGGCGTTTCCACATATTGCGCCATGGGGGTCGTGCCGCCCCCGTCCGCGTCGAACAGTCCGGACTGCAGTGCGTTGCGTTCGGCGTGTTCCGCCGCTTCCAGCGCGACGCCGACCGAGGCAAGAAGCTTGGCCCGATGGTCGTCCAGCGAATCGAAGGCGCCGGCACGAACCAGCGCTTCGACCACGCGACGGTTGACCGTCCGCTTGTCGATGCGCCGGCAGAAATCGAACAGGTCGGCAAATGGCGCAGATGCCCCGTTTGCCTGGCGCGCCCGCAGGATCGCGCCGAGCGCCGACTCGCCGGTACCCTTGATGGCGCCCAGACCGTAGCGGATGGTGCGGGCGTCGACCGGCTCGAAGCGGATCCCGCCTGCGTTGATGTCGGGCCGCAGGAAGGAGATTCCGTTGGCGACGCTGTCGAGGTAGAACTGCTGCACCTTGTCGGTGTCCGCGAGTTCGGATGACAGCGTCGCCGCCATGAATGCGGCCGGATGGTAGTTCTTCAGCCATGCCGTCTGGTAGGCGACCAGCGCATAGGCCGCCGAGTGCGACTTGTTGAAACCGTAGCCGGCAAACTTCTCCATGGTGTCGAAGATATCGTTTGCCTGGGCGGCGGAGATGTTGTTTCCAGCTGCGCCGGAAACGAACACGGCTCTCTGCTGGTCCATCTCCTTCTTGTTCTTCTTGCCCATTGCGCGGCGCAGAATGTCGGCGCCGCCGAGTGAATAGCTTGCCGCGACCTGCGCGGTCTGCATTACCTGTTCCTGATACACCATGATTCCGTACGTATTCGACAGCACCTTCTCGAGGCAGGGATGCGGGTAAAGCACCCGTTCGCGCCCATGTTTCCGGTTGATGAAGGTGGGGATGAACTCCATCGGACCGGGCCGATACAGCGCGTTCAGCGCGATCAGGTCTTCGAGGCGGTCGGGTCGGGCCTTCACCAGGGTGTCCCTCATGCCGCCCGACTCGAACTGGAAGACTGCCGTCGTGTTGGCGGTCTTGAAGATCTTCTCATAGACCGCCCTGTCATCCAGGGCAAGGTTCTCGAGGTCAATGGCGACGCCTTCGATGCGGCTCGCCGAGGCCACCGCTTCCGCCAGGATGGTGAGTGTACGCAGACCGAGAAAGTCGAACTTGACCAGGCCCATCTTCTCAACATCGTCCTTGTCGAACTGGCTTACCGCACCCTGGGTCTCGCCGTCCACCGCACCCTGAGCCGAATACAGGGGACAGAAATCGGTCAGCTTCCCCGGTGCAATCAAGACCCCGCCGGCATGCATGCCGACGTTGCGCGTCAGGCCTTCCAGGCGTTCCGCCAGCACCCATAGCTGGCGCAGTTCCTCCTCCTTTTCGACTCGTTCCGCAATGGCGGGCTCCTTGTCGCGCGCCTGCGCCAGGGTGATGCCGAGCTCGTTGGGGATCAACTTGGCAAACTGGTCAACGAAGTTGAAGGGCAGGTCCAGCACCCGGCCGACGTCGCGAATCACCGCCTTGGTCGCCATGGTGCCGAAAGTGGCGATCTGCGCGACGGCATGCGCGCCGTACTTCTTCTTAACGTAGTCGATCACCCGATCGCGACCTTCCTGGCAGAAGTCGATGTCGAAGTCGGGCATCGAAACCCGTTCCGGGTTGAGGAAACGTTCGAACAGCAGCGCGTACTTGAGCGGATCGAGGTCGGTGATGCCGAGCGCGTAGGCAACCAGAGAGCCGGCGCCCGAACCGCGCCCGGGGCCGACCGGAACGCCGTTGCGTTTGGCCCAGTTGATGAAATCGGCGACGATCAGGAAATAGCCGGGGTACCCCATCTTCTGGATGGTGCCGATCTCGAACGCCAGTCGTTCGCCATACTCGGGACGTTTCGCTTCGCGCACCGCAGTGTCCGGATAGAGCTGCGACAGGCGCACCTCAAGGCCTGCCTCCGCCTGCCGCGCCATGAATTCGTCGAGTGGCATCCCATCCGGCGTGGGAAATTGCGGCAACTGTATCCGGCCGAGCGCCATGGACAGATTGCAGCGCCGCGCGATCTCCAGCGAGTTTTCGAGCGCCTCCGGCAGGTCGGCGAACAACTCAGCCATCTCCGCTTGCGGTTTGAAATACTGCTCCGGCGTAAACTGTTTGGGGCGCCGCGTATCGGCCAGCACGTAACCTTCGGCGATGCAGACCCGCGCTTCGTGGGCCCTGAAATCGTCGCGTTCCATGAACTGCACCGGATGGGTCGCCACCAGTGGCAGGCCCAGTTGGCTGGCCAGCGTAACGCTGGCCGACACCAGGGCTTCAACCTGGGGTTGGCCGTAGCGCTGAACCTCGATGTAGAAGTTGCCCGGGAAAACCTCGGCCCAGGCACGCGCCCGGGCCTCGGCCTGGAGTTTCTTGCCGGCCAGCAGCAACTGGCCGACATCGCCGCAGTGGGCACCCGACAAGGCAATCAGACCGCTATTGTCTCCGTCGCCCAACGCCCCACGGCGGACCTCCGCCCGCCCGCGGTGGCGGGGGCCGAGATAGGCGGCCGTGAGCAACTCGCATAGGCGCAGATAGCCGTTGTGGTTGCGCGCCAGCAGCAGCATGCGGGCGCGACTGTCGCGCAGCGGGTCGCGCGCGCCGGCCTCGGCCGTGTCGTCGCTCAGCCAGACATCGCAACCAATGATCGGTTTGACGCCGGCGTTGCGCGCGGCGCTGTAGAACTTCACCATCCCGAACAGGTTGCCCAGATCGGTCAGCGCCAGCGCCGGCATCCCGTCTGCCACCGCGCGCGCCACTGCCGAGTCGAGCCGGACGATACCGTCGGTGATCGAATATTCGCTGTGCAGCCGGAGATGGACGTAACGTGGAAGGTGCGGCGCGGAAGCCATGGCTGGGGAAGGTTCTCAATATGGCGGCGTGATGGTCGATCAAGCGCACGCCGCGGCCATTTTACTCTTTGGCCGGAGGAACTCCGATGCCATTGCCGGGTTTCACTCGCCGCGAGTCAGGGGGTGTTGCGTTGCTTGGTGCCGAAAGGTCTCGCCGTCCAGTCGAGCAGCGGTTGCCACTGCAGCCAATCCTTCTCTGCGCGTGAAGGAGGCAGGTCGAATATGGTCAGCCCGTGCGCCGCGGCCTGCACATAATTCTGGGTATCGCGCAGGGTGGTCAGGACGGGAAGTCCCAATGTATCCAGGAATCGTTCCAGCTCCTGCGCCGCACGGGTGCGCGCGTCGACGCGCATGCCGACCACCGCGATGAAGGTCTCGTGGTGCCGGACGGCCTTTTCTTCAAGCAGCAGGTCAAGAAAGCTGCGCGTTGCGAGGATGTCGAACAGCGACGGTTGCAGCGGGACGATCACCCGGTGGACCAGCTTCAGTACATGGGCCAGCTTCTTTCCATGCAGGCCTGCCGGGGTATCCAGCACCACATGCGTGGTTCCCTTGGGGGGGTGGGCCGGACCGCCGTCGGGAATGTCCCAGGACGAAATCTGCGGCAAGGAGGGGGGGCGCAATTTCAGCCACTCGCGGGCGGATTGCTGGCGGTCGATGTCGCCCAGCATCACGTTATTCCCCTGGCGCGCGAACCAGCCCGCCAGGTTGGTGGCCAGCGTGCTCTTGCCGGCGCCGCCCTTCGGATTGGCAATCAGGAAGGATTGCACCACGACACCCTCCTAAGGCAGCAACACGGTCGAGCCGGTGGTCTTGCGCCCCGCCAGATCGGCTTGTGCCTGCATCGCATCCTTCAGCGCGTAGGTCTGATTGACTTCGATCTTCACCTTGCCGGTGCTGACCATGGCAAACAGCTCGTCGGCCGTCTGGATCAGGTCGCTGCGTTTGGCCGTATAGGTGCCTATGGTCGGTCGCGTCACGAACAGCGAGCCCTTTGGCGCGAGCTGGTTGATGTCGAACGGCGGCACCTTGCCGGAAGCGCTGCCGAAGCTGACCATCACGCCGAACGGCCGCAGGCAGTCCAGGGAAGCCGTGAAGGTATCGATGCCGATGGAGTCGTACACCACTGGCACGCCTTCGCCGGCCGTAATTTCCTTGACCCGCTGGGTGAAGTTCTCCCTTGAGTACACGATCGCGTGATCGCAGCCATGGGCGCGCGCCAGTGCGGCCTTGGCGTCATCGCCGACGGTTCCGATCACGGTCGCTCCGAGCGCCTTGGCCCACTGGCAGACGATCAAGCCGACGCCGCCGGCGGCCGCATGAATCAGGATGGTGTCGCCCGGCTGGACCCGATAAGTACGCCGCAGCAGGTATTGCGCCGTCATGCCCTTGAGCATCATCGAAGCCGCATGATTGAAGTCGATCGTCCCGGGCAGCTTGACCAGCCGGTCGGCAGGAATGTTGCGCACTTCGGCATACGCGCCCAGCGGGCCCCCGGCGTAGGCCACGCGGTCGCCGGCAGCGAGTTCCGTTACCGAGCCGCCGACCGCCTCGACTACACCCGCTCCCTCCAGTCCGATTCCGGAAGGCATGGGGAGCGGGTACATCCCGATGCGGTGATAGATGTCGATGAAGTTCAGGCCGACGGCGTGGTGCCTGACCCGTGCCTCGTTGGGCTGGAGTTCAGGCAGGTCGATTTCCTCCCAGCGCAGGACTTCGGGACCGCCGGTCTGGTGAAAGCGAATTGCATGGGTCATGGCATTACCTCGATGGCTCTGAATCGGTTCAGGGGGATGCCGGTGTCCGTCCGAGGGACGGAGGTGCGCATGCCGGCATCCCGGACTTTGCCGCTAAACGGTCCGGGCAAAAATTTGATCTGCGCGTCAACGAATCACCTCAGGCATCAGCTCGGCTGATGGTTGGCGTCTACCACCGCCAGCGCGGTCATGTTCACCAGCCGCCGGACGGTGGCAGTCGGAGTCAAGATGTGAACCGGCTTGGCGGTGCCAAGCAGGATCGGCCCCACAGTGATGCCGTCGCCGCTGGTCACCTTGAGCAGGTTGAAGGCAATGTTGGCGGCATCGACATTGGGCATGATCAGCAGGTTGGCTTCTCCCTTCAGGCGGCTGTCCGGGTAGATCCTGCTGCGGATCGCTTCCGACAGGGCGGCATCGGCGTGCATCTCGCCATCCACTTCGAGATCCGGCGAACGTCGTTCGATGATGGCCCGCGCGCGGCTCATCTTGTACGCAGAGCCGGACTGGACGCTGCCGAAGTTCGAATGCGACAACAGGGCCACTTTCGGCGTCAGCCCGAAGCGTCGCACTTCCTCGGCCGCCATCAGGGCGATATCGGCAATTTCATCGGCGCTCGGATCTTCGTTGACGTAGGTATCGCAGATGAACATGGTGTTCTTCGGCAGCATCACCAGGTTCATCGCGGCAAAATTGGTGGCGTGCTCCTCCAGCCCGATGACGTCGGCAATGTGTTTCAGGTGCTGGGCGTGGCCGCCGGAAGTGCCGCACAACATGGCATCGACATGCCCCCCGCGCAACAGCATGGCGCCGATCAGCGTCGCGTTGCTGCGCAATAGCTGCTTGGCCAGTTCCGGCGTCACGCCGGAGCGCCCCATCAGCTTGTGGTAGTCGGCGACACGCCCAAT
>Ga0163199_1001574_pt1 | contig 14244 bp, 10 predicted proteins | sample PL_2010_150m_FD_113537 | JGI IMG/M metagenome (GOLD analysis project Ga0163199, IMG submission 113537) | Freshwater microbial communities from Powell Lake, British Columbia, Canada to study Microbial Dark Matter (Phase II) - PL_2010_150m | ecosystem: Environmental > Aquatic > Freshwater > Lake ... | reverse complement strand
ATTGAAAGCGATCTGATTCGAGAGAGGCTCGTCACGCACAAAGATCGCCAGGCGATCACCGCTTGGAAGTTTCACCCAATAAGGACCGCCGTCGTGCGCGCCGCTCACTTGAGTTTCACTCAAGATCGTAAACTGAATTCCGAGTTCGTGAAGCACTTGCAATGTTTCGAGATCCACCGCCATCTCCGGCAGCCACATCCCCAAGGGCGCACGCCCGTAACGATATTTGAAACTTTCAATACCCCAGATCACTTGCGCCGCTTTATCGCGTTTGCGCGCGAGCGGCAGTATGGTGTGATGAGAGGGCACTGCCAAAGCATTGCTGCTATCGTACTTCTCAACATACCTTTGATGCGACTCGAAAATATGACTATAGGTGTTAGGCGCCTTCCTTTCCATCCAACGCAAAAGAGAACCGCCCACGTCAAATGAGGCAAGTTCAAAGTTGCCCAATTCGGCGTTAGGCAAATAACATTCGGCGGTCACTTTTTCGTTTAAGTTTTCGTACGGCTCGGCGCCCGGCTCGTGTCCAATAAAATCTTCGCCGAAGATGTCTGCAAACGGGTCGCCGCGAGGGGATTGATAGAAGTGAGCGTGAAGACAAAAGGAAGACATAAGGCGCCTCGTTAGAGAACAAATGCGTAGATCAAAATCCCAAATTCCAAAATCCCAAAAGGACTATTTCCCTGTTTTCCCTGTTTCCCTATTTCCCTGTTTCCCTATTTCCCTGTTTCCCTGTTTCCCTACCTCCCATACAACATCGCCAACTCTTTCAACCGCTCCCTCATCCCATCGTCGATCTGACTCCACGCAAAACGCCAACCCCAATTACCCGAAGCGCGTCCGGGCAAGTTCATGCGCGCCTGTGTTCCCAAATTTAACACATCTTGCAACGGCACAACCGCCATATCGGCAACAGAAGAAAACGCTAGCCGAATCAGATCCCAAGCGATGTCACTCCCATCGCACCCCAAGTAGCGTCGCGCGAAGTCGCGCTCCTTCTCGGTTGACGACGACTCGTACCAACCGCATGTCGTATCGTTATCATGCGTGCCACTATACACCACGCAGTTATGTGTAAAATTGTGCGGCAGAAAAAGATCGCTGCCATCGCTAGAAAAGGCGAACTGCAAAACTTTCATGCCCGGTAAATTAAATTGATCGCGCAGCGCGGTCATCTCTTTCGTCACCACACCCAAATCTTCGGCGATGATCGGCAGAGCGTCGCCCAACGACATTTTAAGCCCATTGAAAAAATCTGCGCCGGGCCCTTTGATCCACTTGCCCACTTCCGCCGTCGGCATCCCAAACGGAATCTCCCAATAAGCTTCAAAGCCGCGAAAGTGATCGAGCCGCACAATATCCACTATTGTCAACGTCGCGCGGAAACGTTCGATCCACCACGCATAATTTTTTCGCTTCAACACGTCCCAACGATACAACGGGTTGCCCCACAACTGACCGGTCGCGCTGAAATAATCCGGCGGCACGCCCGCCACCACCGTTGGCTTGCCATGTTCGTCAAGAAAAAATAATTCGGGATGCGCCCACACATCCGCGCTATCGTAGGCAACAAAGATCGGAATGTCGCCGATGATCTTAATACCGTGATGATGGGCGTGAGATTTGATTGACTCCCACTGGCGGAAGAAAAGAAATTGACGAAGCTCCTGCGACTCCACCGCGTCGGCAAATTTCTCACGCGCCGCCTTCAACGCCTGCGGCAACCGACTCACTAACGCCTCATCCCATGTACTCCACACGGCGCCCTGTTGCGCTTCTTTGAGCGCCATGAACAAGGCATAGTCGTCGAGCCACGCCGAATTTTTTTGCCTGAACGATTCGAATTCATCTCGCAAAATTTTAGTGCGCTTGTAATTGGCATAAGCGGTATCGAGCAAAGATAATTTGTAATTGATCACCCAACCAAAAGATACGTTGTCGTTAGGAAAGTTCGGTGCGCTCGTTAGATCAGATCGGCGCAACAAGCCCTCCTCAACAAGTTTGTCGGGGCTGATGAGATAGGGGTTGCCGGCAAACGCCGAGAAACATTGATACGGCGAATCGCCAAACCCCGTTGGACCGAGTGGAAGTATCTGCCACAGTTTTTGATTCGCGCTCGCCAAAAAATCTACCCAGCGAAACGCTTCCTCGCCCAGATCGCCAATGCCATAGCGACTCGGTAGAGATGTGGGATGTAAGAGAATGCCGGAAGAACGAGGGAAGGACATGGGGTAATTAGTAAATGGTAATTAGAGATTATTGTTCCGCAAAATATTCTAACAACGCACGATGAATAAAAATGTAACCGCTACCAACACGTTGCATGAAGATTCGATCTACAGCGTGGTCAAGGAAACGCGAAAGGTTGAAAGGAATATGTTCAGAGAACGTGAGGATAAAGCGAAGGGTGAAATGGCGAATGGCACTGAAGATTCCAAACCAGAACATAGCCAATACACCCACCAATATACCGAAGCTGATCCCAGTAGTCACGCCTGACAAAATATTTTCCCCTGCTAAAAAGAATTCAAGAACGAGCGTTATAACGGATGCGAGTGAGGCAATAAAAGCGACCCAGACACCAATGATAGCTATGTTCCTTAATTTGAGCATCCAACTAGATTTAGACTGCTCTTGAGAAATTTTAGAAACTATGCCGCCAAATAATGCGCCAATTGAAATACCCACCAATCCAAACCCCGGCATCGACACACAACAAAATGCAATAAACGACCCTATTACCACTACATACATAGGATAACGATCAGACCAATCAACTAATGTCAGTCCCAATGTTGCCAATGTTGAGATAATAGAAATCGCTAGTCCACCCCCAAAGCCTATCATGCTACCCAACCTTGCCCGTCGCCATGACCAGCCTAACGTCTCTAAGAATCTGATGTCATTTTCTAATCTCCCCCCAACACTATATAGTCCAAAAAATGACCCGCAAATAATAGCGACCTCTAATGTGTCTAGCAATACTGTTACCCAACCGCCGATAGCATTCTGCGACAGAATTAGTACCGATAAGTATGCCAATCCCCCGCCAAAACCCAAAACCAGTATTCTGATAACATTTTTAAAAGGGAAGTCGCCACGTACAAAAAAGAGCGCGTCAACAACTGCCCAGAATAAGCCGAAAACCATTGGCATTAAGAGAAACGTGAATCTCGAAGATAATATACCTACTACAACATCAATAATTACTATGGCAGAGATAAAACGAGATAAAAATAAGTACAGCCATAAAAAAAATTTGGATCTCATCCAACTCGGTTGTAGTCCATCTACCAAAAATACCGATTGCCCATGCGCTTGCATCTTCTTCGCCAACCACGCTAACCATTTCATCGTCTGCTGGCGCGAGTAGAGTTGGCTTTTGGTTCGGGCGACACGCTTAAACATCTGATCAACATACGCGCCAAAGATTTGTTTGCGGCGCGACTCGACTGAAGTATCCGTCGTGATTTCGACTTGCCTGTTTTGATATGCCAATCCCATCACGGTCAGCATCAAAGGCGTGTGCGTCAACTCACGCAGAGTGGCATCCGTCGTCAACGCACTTCGCAACGATGCCAGTTTATCTCCCGCCGCGTTGAGCCAATCGTTCACTTGATCTGGAGTCAAGGGTTGAATCAAAATCGCGCCGTGCAGTTTGAGCCGCGTCTTAAGCATGTTGTAGTCTTCAACACGGCTACAGACCACTATGCCGCCAAGCGAGCCGTAATCGGTTTGAAATTTGTTGATCGCCGTCACACACGCTTCACGCGATTCGGCGCGCACTTCGTCCAAGCCATCCAGCAACGGCAAGATCACGCTATCCTTGATCCACTGTTTGCTAATTCTGCGCGGGATTTGATATTTCGTTTGAAGTTCTTCGACCAACCAATCGGCAAGAGGTTGTTGGCGCGTTGCCTATGATGAAAGATTGAAGACCACAGGGATAGGCGCGTTCGGCGATTCGCCCGCGCGCTTGATCAGATCGTTAGCCAATTCAAGCAGAGTCATCGTCTTGCCCGAGCCCGGCGCGCCCAAGATCAACAACGAATGATTCATCGCATCAAACGTTTCGATGATCGCTTGCCCGTGCGGTAATTGAATCTTCTCCGCCCCTTCGCTCTCCACCACCATGTCCCACGGACGATCTACCGCGCCCGTCTCTTCCACTGCGCCAAGATCGATCCGCATAACGCTATAGACAGAGCGATCTAACACGCCTTCTATCCAAAATGTTTTGACCTTATCCAGCAAGATCAATTGATTGCGGCGATCTTGCTCCGTGTCTTTGCCCGTAAAAATATTGAAGATATTTTTATCACGCCCAACAACATCTCCCTTCACCGTCACCTTGCTATTGACGATGTTCACCCCACCTTGTTGATTAATTTTTTCGTCGTTAGGATTGTTGGACATATTTCGCTCCAGTTACTAATTACCAATTACTTTTTACGTCGTCCCCTTATGCTCCACAAATTTCCCCTTCCCCACCACCTTGCGCGGCAGATCATTTAAATTCACGTCGGGTCCAATGATAGCTCCCCGCCCAATTTTTGCGCCGCTCGGAATCTGCGCGCTCTTGCCTATTGTGGTGATGCCCAAATCTTCGGCGCCGGCCTCGATGTGTCCGATGCGGCAGTTATGCCCAATGGTCACTCCCTTGTCAATGATGCACCGCTCGACTCGCGCGCCGGCTTCAATATAAGAATCGGTTAGGATAATCGACTCGCGCACCACGGCGTTCGGTCCAATGTAGACACCCGGCGACAGAACAGATCGTTCCACGCGCGCACCGGGCGAGATGATCGATCCATCGGTGATCAAACTATCGCGCACGACGGCGCCATTTTGGATCAACACCGGCGGACGTTCTTCGGAACGGGTGTGAATGATCCAAGATCGATCATTAAGATCGAGCAACGGCGGATGACGGAGTAAATCCATGTGCGCTTGCCAGTACGACTCAATCGTCCCCACATCTACCCAATAGCCGCTAAACGGATAAGCGAAAACACGCATCCCCTCCTTGACCATGCGCGGAATAATATCCTTGCCGAAATCGTGCGACGACTCTTTGTGCTTAGCATCTTCACGCACCAGACGATCCAAAATATCAAAGCGGAAAATATAAATACCCATCGAAACCGTTGTACTGGGCGGGTCTTTTGGTTTCTCCACAAAATTTGTCACGCGGTAATCGTCATTGGTGATCAAGACACCGAAGCGCGACGCCTCTTCTATCGTCACCCGCAGAGCGGCAATCGTCACATCCGCTTCGTGATCGGCGTGGAAGTCAATCATCGGCGCGTAATCCATCAAATAAATATGATCGCCGCCCATGATCAACACGTTGTCTGGCGTGCCGTGTTTGACGAACATAAAATTTTGCTGCACGGCATCTGCTGTGCCGCTATACCAATCCGATTCAAAACGCGCTTTGTAAGGTTGATAAAACCGCACGCCGCCGGTCAGCGAGCGATCCAAATCCCACGGACGACCCGAACCGATATGCTCGACTAACGAGTGCGGACGATATTGAGTCAACATCATCACGTCGAACAGATTCGAATTGACGCAGTTGCTCAACGCAAAATCTATTATGCGATATTTTCCGGCAAAGGGCACCGAGGGTTTGCTGCGCTTCGCCGTCAACACACCCAAACGAGAGCCTTCACCACCAGCAAGGATGACCACACGAGTTTTCATAGCAACTACACACAGTAGACAAGTAGCAGGTAGGCACGTAAACAGGTATACAGGTAAGTGCGCTTGCTCATCTGTATACCTTGCTTACCTATGTTCCTGTTTACCTGTATACCTATCTACCTCTTCCCTTCAATCGCCCTCTCATACAACCTCACATACTTCTCCGCCGCGCTGTGCCACGTAAAACGATTCGCCATGCCGCGCATTTGCAAACCACGCCACTCATTTTTTTCGTGATATATCTCTATCGCCCTCTTCAATGATCGTAATAATGCCGCGCTCGAATAGTCTTTGAATACAAACCCTGTGCCGCGCCCGTTACGATACGGTTGAACCGTATCCACCAAGCCGCCCGTCGCCCGCGCCACAGGCACCGAGCCGTAACGCATGGCGATCATCTGCGAGATGCCGCACGGTTCGTAACGCGAGGGCATTAAGAAAATATCCGACCCGGCATAGATGCGGCTCGCCAACGTCGAGTCAAATTTTAAATTGATGGATGCCATCTTGGGAAAATCGCCCGACCACGTTTTGAACTGCGCTTCGATCTCGCGTGTGCCTGTCCCCAACAACACAAACTGCGCCGAACCTTTCGCCAACAACTTCCACAACGCTTCGGCGGCGATGTCGAGACCTTTTTGATGATCGAGTCGCGACACCATGCCGATCAACGGCGCGCTTTTATCAATCTTCAATCCACATTCTTTTTGCAACGCCAGTTTATTTTCGATCCGCTTCTCAAGTGACGCTTCATCAAAATGAGTCTTCAGCGCGGGATCGGTTTTAGGATTCCACGCCGAGTAATCGAGACCGTTCAACACGCCGCTCAAACTATCGTCGCGCGTCCTTAGCACGCCGTCCAGCCCCGCGCCATATTCTTCGCCCATGATCTCATTGGCGTAGCCATCGCTCACCGCGCTGATCTGATCGGCGTAAGCAATTGCCAAACCCATTAAGCCATCGCGCGCCCATAGCGGCAAACGCGGATCGCGTGAAGGTTTGAGTCCCGCCATCGCCAAAAATTTTTTAGCGTGATTATTTTGATACGGCAAATTGTGAATCGTCAGCACGCTCGCCGTGTGTTTCCAAAACGGATCGCGCTTGCCTTTGGTGTTCAGCCAATAGATCGCCGCACCCGCGTGCGAATCGTGAACGTGGATCACATCGGGCTGCCAATCGAGGTGGCGGCACAACGCCAGCGCCGACATTGAATAAAAAATATATTTGGGACCATCTTCTTCGATGGATACACCATAGACGCGACCTTCGTGCAGATAAGGGTTGCCCAAAAGATAAAAGGGGACGCCGCCGATGTCGGCGGACGCAACCGACGCCGGGTAATCATTTTGCTCGCTCCACTTCAGCCTCACCTTGCCCATCCGCTTCAATTTAAATTTTTCAGGGTGAGCATCAATTGCATGATAGTGTGGGATCGCCACGCGCACATCGCAGCCCAAATCTTTCAACGCCTGCGGCAGCGCGCCGACCACGTCGCCCAAACCACCCACTTTAACGAGCGGCGCGGACTCGGCGGCGAGAGTCAAAATTTTCAAACTCATCGCTCACCTGTCCGCGCTAACTTCGCAACAAAATTTTTCATCGTTGCGCGTATTATACCTTCACAAAAAAGACCCGAAGGGTTTCATAAACCCTTCGGGTCTTGTCTACTGCGTCGTCAATACCATCCCGCTCCGCGCCGAAAGTTTCACATTCACCAAATGATTCTCCATCACGAATCGTTTGCCGCTTAACAGATCATGCACGGCGATTCCGTTCTGCCATCCCGTATTCGTGGTGGGGATGTCGTGAGTTGTCGCATGATCGGAGTTGTTAAGAACGACGATCAAAGATTCGGGATCGGCGTGGTCGTGTTTTCGCAAAAAGGCGTAGATGTTCTCGTGGGCGTGGGCATGTAAGCGTTTAAATTCGCCGCGTCGAAGGGCGAGGTGATTCTTGCGAAGAGCCACCAATAACTTCACGTAATCGCGCAATTCAACATTCCACTCGTTCTCGTTCCAGTTAAACGCTTTGCGACATTCGGGGTCTTTGCCGCCTGTCATGCCGATCTCATCGCCATAATAAATTGAAGGCGCGCCGACGTAAGTGAATTGAAAGAGTAAGGCTAGTTTTAGACGACTGAAGTCGTCACTACCGTCACTACACAAGGTGAGGATGCGCTCGGTGTCGTGTGAGCCGAGCGGGTTGAACTGGGCGTAGAGGTTCGGGAGGGGGTAAACGGTGAGGAGGTGTTCGACGGCATCCCCGAAGTGAGTCGCGCTGATCGCATCGGTCGCAAAAAAATCTAAGGCCGCTTTGCGGAAGGGGTAATTCATCAGCGCGTCAAAAGTTTTTTCGCCCACCCAGCGCGGGTTCACTTCCCAAATTTCGCCGAGCGTATAAGCGTAAGGGTTGGCGCTCTTCACCGCAGATCGAAACTCCGCCCAAAAATCGTCGTCGTCAATTTCGCTCGGCACGTCGAGCCGCCAACCGTCCGCGCCCTGATCGATCCAATACTTCGCAACGTCAAGCAAATACTTTCGCACTTGCGGATCGCGTGTGTTGAACTTGGGCAAACTCTTAATATCCCACCACGCAGAATAATTTGATTCGCCTTCGCCAAAAGGATTGAGCGGAAAATCTTTGACATGAAACCAGTTGCGATACGGTGAAGCGTCTTCGTTCTCGGCGAGATCGTTAAAGGCGAAGAAGCCGCGCCCGCAATGGTTGAACACGCCGTCGAGGATGACCCGAACCCCCGCCGTGTGCGCGCGTTTGAGTAAACGTTGAAAAGTTTTTAGATCGCCCAACTTGGGATCAATTTTGAAATAGTCGCGCGTGTCGTAACGATGATTGGATGAAGCGTCGAAGATGGGGTTGAAGTAGATGGCGTTGATTCCAAGATCGAGCAAGTAGTCCAGTTTTTGAATCACGCCTTCAAGATCGCCACCCATGAAGCCGCGCAGTTCAGGCGGCGACCCCCAGGCTTGAACGTTGGGCGGGTTAAGGGATGGATCGCCATTGGCGAACCGATCTGGAAAGATTTGGTAGAAGATGGAGTCTTGAATCCAGTCGGGAGGAGGCATAGTGTTGTCTAAAAAGATTTAACCGCAGAGTTCGCAAAGAAAGTTTGCAGTCACAGAAATGGGTCTTGTCAAACTGTAGACTAGCGTGGTATCTTCTTTGTAGATACGGCATCTTAGGAGAGAGTATGATTCAAACACGAATTCAGAAATGGGGCAATAGTCTTGCCATTCGCATCCCAAGCGCTTTTGCTCAAACCGCACGCTTGAAGGATAACACCGTTGTCAAAGTTTCTCTCGTCAATGGACGGATTGTGCTTTCCCCCGCACGCCCACCCAAACCCAAACTAAAATCCTTGCTTTCAAAAATTACGCCGAAAAATCTTCATGGCGAGATGGATACTGGCACACTTGTAGGCAAGGAGATTTGGTGAAAAAAGGATACGTAACTATTTGTCACACAGCCGCCCTCATTGGCGGCTGTTTTATTTTCTTTGCGCTCTCGGCAATTACAAGCGCGTGGAAATGAATTTCCACGCTGTTACAAAAAGTCTGCTAAAGCAGACTGACCCCAACGCGATTTATCGCGTTTGGCGAAGCCTATCAGTAGGATGATTCATCATCCTGCGAGGAGGATTTAACTCAACGTCGCGCGTTCAAGTCGCATATCAAACCGTTGTTCCGATCTCGGCGCGAGAGTCACATCGTAGATCAAGCCGATAGTTAGCGCGCAAAAATCTACGCGGCGTTCTACACTTTGCCACATGCGTGTGGCGGTGACAACTAAAGCAGTTTGGGTGCGGGTGTTGAGTGCGCCGGGCATACGCCCTTCGATGAAACGCAGGGCATCGCGCCCGCCGCGAATCACTTCGGCGTAATCGGGGCAGAGTTCGTGCGTGACGCGCAAACGGAACGAGCGCGGTTGAGTGTCGTGGTTGCGAAGAATATAAGTAGCAACAGCGTTGTTGCGCGAGATGCGAAAACTTTTTTCTAGAGTCAACTCGTCACTCAAATAACGAATAAACGTCACGCCATTTTTCTCAAGACGACAATCCAACCATTCTTCGGGACGCGATTCGTTTTCGTCGCTGTTGAGGAGAATGTGATCGGCAAAGGCGCGCGTTTGGGCGATCAACGGCATCGTCGTTTCATTTGTTTCCATTGATCGTAGAGGTAACTTAAACGGAGTCGGTTCGCCATCCCAGATCCATTCGGGGAAAAATTTACCGTAAGGAGTCGGCGGCAGCACATCCGTTAATTCTGTTGAAGAGGAATCGGGAAGCCGCCGCGCGCGAGTCGGCGTCACCTTGGGGTAGCCGCCATCACCGTGATACTCAGTCGTCAACACCGGCAGTTGGTTTCCGATAAATTGTCTGCCGCTTCCGAGATCGAACCAATACAACAAACGCCCGCCGTAAGCGGTGGCGATCAACAACTGCTTGCCGTCGCTGATCAAAACTTCATCCGATCCATCGCCGTTGCAATCTTCGATCAACACAAACTCTTTCGGCTCGTCGGCAAACTTCGCGGCGAGGGAAATCGGCACGGCGGTGCGCGCGTTCTCCCAACCCGCATAATTTAAACCGCCCACGCCGATGCAGCCATACTCGTATTGATTCGCCAAGAAGGCGTGAAGCGCGGCGCGTTTCAATTGTTGCGCGCCATGTGTGTTCGCTTTAACATCTTGAAGGCGCGAGCGAATGATCGAATACGTTTGCTTGAAGTGCGTGAGCTTGGGCGAGCGTTTGTTGAAGTCGAACCAATCGGCGTAACCGTCTTCGTGATACGGCGCATCATCGCGCTTGAGCGAAGCATTCATCCACGCCGCGCTGCCGTCGGGGATCGAGTCAATAGTTTGCTGCGGCGCGGGCGCGTCGGCGAAATGAATCAACTTGATTCCATTTTGCGATTCGAGAGTCGTCAACAGCTGATCTAAATTTTTCCAAGTGTACTCTGGGTCTACGCCGCGCTCCCAACCCCACAAGCCCATCGCTTCGGCGTCTTCGGCATACGCCAAACACGCCTCATCTTTTTGCAGATAGTCCAACAACTGAGTCTCGCGCCCGAACCACGCCGCAAAATTGAATTTATGTTTGAGTGTTTCATCGTCGGGGATCACGATCAACGATTGCGTTCCGAATTTCGTGGCGATCACATTTTTGGTTGTGACGCCGCCACGGCGCAAGATATGATCTTCGATCAATGTCCTCTCATACCCCGCATCCTTAATCAACGGGATCAGCGACTGTCGCCAGCATCGTTCGGGATTCCAAAACGTGGTTGGCTCTACGCCGAATGTGTCTTTGATGACTTCACGATGCAACTCGATTTGTCGCGCGTTATCCCAATCGTCGCTTGAGTAGGGAATGTTCTGGGCGTAGGTCGAACCGAGAATCTCAAATTGACCTTCTTTGATTCCATCGCGGATCATTTCCAATGGTTCGGGGTCAAGCCACTTCAGCGCGCCGATCAACGTTCCCGAAATATGAATGTTGAATTTTGTTGATGGATGTGATCGCAAAACTTTTAGCAAGCCACGATAACAAACTTTGCTGGCGATCTCGGCGTATTGATTGAAGTGTTGATTGAAGTGAAAGAGAATGGGCAGGGAAAGCACGGCGCGAATTATACCGTTATAATGCGGATGGTAAATAGCGGATGGCAGATAGCGAATTGCAAATGGCAGATGGCAACCGCTCAACCGATTCGTCATTGCGAGCGCACTTCGCGAAGCAATCTCGGTCGCGCTATGAGATTGCTTCGTCGCAAAGAACGCTCCTCGCAATGACGTTGAGCAGGCACAGAGAATAACTATGAAAAAATTTTCCCGCCGACAATTTTTAAAAGCCGCCGCCGTTCTCGCTGTGACGAGCGCTTGCGATGCTATACCCACATCGATTCCCGATCTACCTATTCTTGTAACACGCACGCCCACCTCGCCGCCTGAACCGACTCCAGCGCCCGCCCCCACTGCCGCGCCCACACCATTGCCGCCCACGTTTGGATTGCATGAGCGGGCGAAGGTAAAAAAATTAATCTACGGCGCGGCGATGGGCAGTGCAGGATTAACCGACGTTGCCTTCAAACGAAAGTTCGCCGAAGAGTGCAGCATCCTTGTCCCCGAAAATGAATTGAAGTGGTCCACGATACGCCCGGCAAATGACACCGATAAATTTGATTTCAGCAAAGCCGACGCCCTCTACAACTTTGCCAAAGAAAGCAATATGCTCTTTCGCGGTCACACGCTCGTCTGGCATGATGCCCTGCCCTCTTGGTTCAACAACAAAGTCACCAAACAAAATGCCGAAGCGGTTTTAACTCAACACATTACGCTGACAATGGCACACTTCGCCGGCAAGATGCACTCGTGGGACGTGGTGAACGAAGCGATCCATCCGCCGGATAAACGCGATGATGGCTTACGAAAAACAAAGTGGCTTGAGTTACTTGGGGATAATTACATTGAGACTGCATTTCAAGCGGCGGCGAGCGGCGACAACAAAACTCTATTGACCTACAACGACTTTGGCATTGAACTCGACACGCCCGATCACGAAGCGAAGCGCAAAGCGATTTTGAAATTATTAGAACGACTCAAGACAAAAAAGATTCCGATCCATGCGCTGGGCATTCAAGCCCACCTCGACGCAGATACATTCAAACTGTTCAAGGCGGCGACGTTCAAAAAATTCTTGAGCGATGTGGCTGCCTTGGGGTTGAAGATCATGATCACTGAACTCGACGTGATGGATCAGAAATTGCCCAGAGACGTAGCAACGCGCGACATCGCCGTTGCCGATGCCTACAAGGCTTTTCTTTCGGCAACTCTAGACGAGCCAAATGTGATCGCGGTGTTGACGTGGGGTTTGAGCGATAAATATACGTGGCTCTCTACGCAAAAGCCACGCAGTGATGGGGCAAAGGTGCGCCCGTTGCCGCTTGACGAAGATTTCAAACGCAAGTTGGCGTGGGATGCAGTGGCAGAAGTGATTGATAAAACAAAAGGGAGATAAAAGAAATAAGGGAAATGGCGGTTAATTTGTTCGGCGGTTGGCATTTCCGGGACGAACAAAGCAGTCAAAATGAAACTCAACTACAAAAAATTTTCTTTTTTTCTAGGGTTAGGAATCGTTGTTGTTTTATTAATTGTGGCTTCGCAACTGCCTTCTTCTGTCCAGATTGTTTCAACACCTTATTTCATTAGCACACCCGCACAGGATAAATATATCCGAGAATTCATGGGCTATGTTGCGCAGTTGGAACAAGAAGGATTGATGTCTGAAAAAGAAATACGGGTTGAAGGAAGCAAGCCATTCATTTTTATTCTAAGACCGCAAAACAGCCAAGAGATAACCAACAACGATATGCGAAACATTACAGATATTGCACTCCGCGCAGTTTCTATATTCGAAAGTCGAGGCGGCATTCGTCATGATGATATTCAGATGGCTTTCCATCGCCCAACGGAGCAAAAGATTCTGCTCGTCAAACGGCGTGATATGCCCAAGTTGTTAAGCGCAAACGAAATGACCCTAGCTAGCAATAAAAATTACTTCACCAGCCTCGTGAATTTGGCAGGACCAGCCAAGAATGGACGTCAGGATTATGCAAATTCGTGGTCTATTATCCAAGCACTTTGTCTTGCCTACGGTGGAGATTTCCCAGATGTTGACCCTGTATGCAATATTATCTCAGCCAATGCTGCTGCAAGTTGGGTAGGAATGGAACAAAAACAAGCGGCAGAAATCGTCAACAGTTACGGTATGACACAGTTAGGCTATCTTGGCAACAAGGAGTATCGCTATCGCTTTATCGATTTTGTCTATAACGATTTTATTCACTAGGAAAAAGCGCAAAGCTTCATCCAACGTAACGCAGAAAACGATCTAAAACAGTTTCAGCCATTTATCTCTCCTTGAAGTGCTTCGTCAATGTTAGGATAAACGCGATCCGAAATTTTTTCCAGCCGTTCAAGTTTGGGTCCGCCGGATGAGATTCCGATTCCCACGCACGCGCCGCCAATTAAATTGACCGCTTGGCGCACGCCTTGAATGCTCGCCGCCGAATCTTCAAACACGGTGACGCGGACTCCACGCAATTCACTTAAGCCTGTGTTCGACTCTCCCCGCGCCAATGCTACCGCCATCAACAACGATTCTGATTCGGGGAAACCAAACGCCGCGCCGATTGCCGCCAGCGCATGAACGGGTGAAGGCTTGATGTAATGCTCACCATGTCCACCGATTTTTTCTGCCAACCACTGCAACCGCCCAAAACCGATCAACGGCAAATGACTCAAGCCCACAAGCTCCGCGCCCAACTCAGCTTCGGGCGCGTAACCAATTTGCATCGGCACATCGCGCGGCGGCTTTGATGGACGCGCCGTGTAGATCGCCGATCGCTCAGGCACAGATAATGTGATCGCTTTACGATCATGCTTCACCAACAACGAACCGTGTCCGTTCTCAAACGTTCTCTTGAGTCCGTAGGTCGCCTCATATTGATCGCCCAACGT
>Ga0163199_1001573_pt1 | contig 14250 bp, 8 predicted proteins | sample PL_2010_150m_FD_113537 | JGI IMG/M metagenome (GOLD analysis project Ga0163199, IMG submission 113537) | Freshwater microbial communities from Powell Lake, British Columbia, Canada to study Microbial Dark Matter (Phase II) - PL_2010_150m | ecosystem: Environmental > Aquatic > Freshwater > Lake ... | reverse complement strand
CTCATCTCGAGCCCGGGGCTAATAATATTATTTAATGATGAATATTACTTAATCAGCATCATTTTTTTAACATCAATGAATCCGTTGGATTCCATACGGTAGAAATAAACTCCGCTGGCGAATTCAGATGCATTGAAATCAACCGAATATGTTCCGGCTGTCTTTACTTCATTTACAAGCACCTTCACTTCCCTGCCAAGTACATCATATATCTTCAGATTTACCATTCCCTGTTTCGGGATATCAAAGTTTATCTTTGTTACCGGGTTGAATGGGTTTGGATAGTTCTGAGATAACGAATATTTAACAGGAGTCAAAATACCGTTGTTTTCTGTTCCAAGCGTGGGAGATATATTAAAGCAAATATTCGGACGTATTGCCTGCGATGTTCCTGCCGTGAATGCCGTACATCCGTCTCCCGTAGGGAGGTCAGTGTACTGACCCCAGGTCATACCGGCAATAGAGGTAGCATTTACAGGTGAATAATATGTATAAGCCGCATTATTGTAGCATACCTCAACAAGTAGATTGCTTGTTCCGTTCCAGTAATACGGGGTCTGTAATGTTATATACTGCCATCCTGTACCAGGAATTGTATAAACTCCGTCATAACAAACAGTCCAGCCGCTAGCAACAAAACCTGTTAGGGTTGTCTGTGTTGTATTCTGCAATTTAACCTTGAATCCGTTCATCGGCGCAGGATCTGCAGTTATAACGTTGAATCCAACCTTCATTATGTACGATGCTGATCCGCCAACACCTGTGATTTCTGCCGCTGTATAAAGCATGTCTGTTCTGCCATCTTCCCAGTATGTTGTGTATGGATAATTAGATGACGATGTTCCAGTACCGACGCAGGCATTAACAATATTAATAATCTTGAAACTGTACAACGGTGTCGAGTCCACGTTGTGTAATGCCGATATGTCACGGCCAATGACCCTGTAAAATATCGAGTCACCGATTGCAACATCCGCTTGTGTAGAATTAAATGGATTTGACCAGGTTGTACCGGATGTATTTGCAAGATTGAATCTCTTTAATCCTGTTGAAGGAGTGTTCTTATACCATCTTACCCATGCTGAATCAACTCCTATGTTATCCGTTACGGTTGCCGTTACAGTAGCAGGCCAAAGTGTCTTTGGTGTATTGGGTAAAGGTGTAGTAGTAATTACCGGTTTTACGGTATCAGTTGCTGCTGTAAATGTATACCAGCTTCCGGGAGATGGAGCATAAGCATACCTGTTTATCGCGTCTGCGGTCATCAGGAAATAACGATAGGTTCCTGCACCTGATAATGTAATATTTGCAGTCCAGTTGTTACCGCTTGTATTTGTCATCAAAATACTATCAGTAAATACTGAAGGATTTTTCGTGAAAAATAGTTTTGTCCTCGCGGGATCAATAGCAGAGCCTGCGGGAATAATAACACTGTTCACAACCCTTGTTCCTGATATTTGTTCAGTATTTGTTAAAGGTGTATGATTTATCGCCGGACCCAAATCAATGGTTGTTACCCAGGCATGTACATACCGCTTGAATTATCCGCCCAGTAAGGATATATTTTGTTGTTACCGGAAGTTATTCCGATATAATCCCCCTGGTATCCGCCTGCGAGTCCGGGAATCGGAGCAGGTGCAAAACTATGATCACTAACGAGAATATCGGTAAAAGTACTGCCGCCGTCAATTGACCTTGAAACAAAAACTTCTGCATTGGTGTTTGCCGCAGAATTTCTTGAATCATAATAAACCACGTTAACTCCACCGTATTCATCAACCCTTACCGCAGGCATGTACTGATACTTGCCGTTATTAAGAGCATCCTGATTAACGCGGATACCTGCTGACCAGGTTGCTCCGCCGTCTGTTGATTTATGCATAACTATATCAGCGTCGGAACCCGCAGGAGCAAGGTTCTTTTCTGCCGTTACAATGTAAATCCATCCATTGCGCGGACCACCGGTTCTGTCAATGCTCATCCACGGGAAGTCGTTTACTCTTATATTTGTTGCAAATAAGTTTCCGCGAATACCATTACAAGTATAAATATTGTTATTCGTGTTCCAGGTTACACCGCCGTCAGTTGATTTTGAGAATCCGACGAACTGACCTGTGTAAGGAGAACCTGACATGGGACTTTGCCAGCAAACAACAGCATCACCGTTTGGCATTGTTGCGCCGTTAACTCCCTGTGTATAATGCCCTGAAGCAGAAGTATTTACGCTCGCATAAGGTGACCAGCTTGTTCCGTTATTTGAAGAGTACGAAACGACACAATTAGGACTTGAAGCAGTAAATAATGACCAGATTACATAAACACGTCCGAAATAAGGACTTGTAGAAACGTCATTAACAAATGTATGATTCTTATCCTGCGAACCGGAAGCAAGTGTTGTAATCGAAGACCAGTTTGTTCCGTTGTTCGTTGAATAAGCAGTGAACATACCGGATGTCGGATAACCTAAGAATGACTGAAAGAAATATCCGTTATTTGTGATTGCAGGTGCGGGGTCGCCGCCATGACCTGTGTAAGGTGTTGTAAAAGTAGTATCAGAACCGCCCCAGGTTAAACCGCCGTCAGTTGAGACATAACAGCCTTCGCTGATCCAAGTGCCGCCAACAAGCCTTGCGGCATTTGAACTTGCGAAAAGTATGAGCGGATTAGTAGGATGCCTTGTAATCGGCACCTCGCTTTGAGTGGTTAAAGTAGTCGGGTGAACGCGCATATTTGGATTCACCAGCACAGTACCAATGGGTGTATAATATACCCTTGGTTTATCGTTTTGAGGTACTATATTTTGTACCAAAGGTAACTTACCGTAATAATCCGATGGGATTATCTGTGTCATTCTCGGATCAACACTCCATTTTCTGTCGTCAATTGACTGACCTGTGAAAATGAAATATCCCGCGATAACAACTAAGAATAGGAAAATAGCTTTTTTCATTTTTTCTTTTTAAATTTTAAAGAATGTTTTTTATATAAAATATTGTTAAAGTTAATAAATTATTCCATTTAATACAAAACAAAAAAGCCCTTTAATTTTACAACTAAAGGGCTTAATTCGGTTATTGATTAATACTTTACTTGATAAGTATCATGCGCTTTACTTCAGTAAATCCGCTCGATTCTATCCTGTAGAAATAAACGCCACTGGAGTAATCAGAGGCATTGAAATCAACATTGTAAGAACCAGGTGATTTCACTTCGTTTACGAGGACTTTGACTTCCCTACCGAGTACATCATAAACCCTGAGATTGACTAAACCCTGTTTAGGTATATCAAAACTGATTCTTGTAACAGGATTGAACGGGTTCGGATAATTTTGCCCGAGCGCAAATTTTGTGGGCAATGTATTATTGTTGTTCTGAACGCCGAGTGTCGGGGTCATGGTTAGGCATATATTCGGGCGTATTGCTTGAGATGTACCTGCCGTAAATGCCGTACAACCATCACCTGTCGGAAGGTCTGTATATTGACCCCATGTCATTCCGGCAATTGAAGATGCATTTACAGGTGAATATGCTGTCCAAGCGGCATTATTGTAACAAACTTCGACTGCAAGATTGCTTGAACCATCCCAGAAGAATGCAGTCGATAATGTAATGTACTGCCAGCCTGTACCAGGAAGCGTGTAAACTCCATCATAACAAACTGTCCATCCACTTGATAAAAATCCAGTTAATGAAGTGGCAGAGGTATTTTGAAGTTTTACTTTAAACCCGTTCATCGGGGCGGGATCTGCTGTAATGACATTGAAACCTATCTTCATTATATTCGCAGGAGCGCCGCCCTGACCTGTAATTTCTGCGGCTGTATAGAGCATGTCTGTTCTTCCGTCCTCCCAGTATGTTGTGTAAGGATAATAGGATGAAGATGTTCCTGTTCCAATACAAGCATTAACGAGGTTAATTATTTTAAAGCTGTATAAAGGAGTAGAATCCATGTTATGTAATGCTGATATGTCACGCGCAATTACCCTGTAGAAAATTGAGTCACCAATTGCCACGTCAGCTTGTGTTGAATTAAACGGATTTGACCAGGTTGTACCGGCTGTATTTGCAAGGTTGAATCTTTTTAATCCTGTTGATGGACTGTTTTTATACCATCTCACCCAGGCTGAATCAACGCCGATGTTATCAGTAACAGTTGCTGTTACTGTAGCAGGCCATTGTGTTTTAGGAGTATTTGGCAGAGGAGTAGAAGTTACCACTGGTTTAACTGTATCTGTTGCCGCAACGAATGAATAATAATTACCGGGAGCGCCGCCGGGAGCTGTTGCAACCCTTCCTAATGAATCTGTAGCTGTCAGGTAATAACGATACAGACCTGCACCTGTAATAGGAAGTGACGCTGTCCAGTTAGTACCGCCGGAATTTGTTAATGCTGTATTGTTCGTGATTGATGGGTTATCCTTTGAATAATATAGCTTTGCGCTGGAAGGATTAATACCCGAACCTGCAGGCATAATGACACAGTTGACAGGTCTTGAACCCGAAATCTGTTCGGTATTTGTCAAAGGTGTATGTGTTATTGCAGGACCAATATCCATCGAGCCAGCCCATGCATTATAGAATCCTGAAGATGTTGCCTTATCATCCATCCAGAATCCCCACACTTTATTATTTCCACTTGCGATTCCTATATAATCTCCCATATAACCGCCGCCCATTCCTGATGCGGGTTTTGGCTTGAAGTGATGGTCAGTAACTTCGATATCTGTAAATGTACTCCCGCCGTCAACTGACCGCGAAATCATTACGGTTGCGGAGTCACCTACCGCCCAATTCCTGCCGTCATAATATATAATATTAACACCGCCGTAATCATCAACTTTTACCGCAGGGAAAAACTGGTTTTTTCCGTTATTAAGCGCATCCTGGTTAACTCTCACACCGGGCATAAAATTATTTCCGCCGTTCGAAGAGCGGTAAAGAATGACATCGGGATCTGAACCACCGGGAGCATGATTTATTTCTGTTATTACAATGTAAACCCATCCATTGCGAGGACCACCTGATTTATCTACGTCTATTCTCGGGAAATCATTTGCTCTTATTCCCCATCCGCCAAAAGAAGAGCTTCTCGCTCCTGAAACGAACTGCGCAGTATCCTTTACCATCTGGAAGTTTGCGCCGCCGTTTGTTGATTTGGCTAAACCAAGATAATGCGCAGGATATTGACCGGATGCCAGATTGGCAACCCAGGTAACATAAACTTCACCGTTAGGACCGCAAGCTACATCGTGACCCTGTACATAGTGTCCGGGAATGGAAGTACTGATTGTCATTGTCGGTTCCCAGGTAACTCCGCCGTTCGTCGTACGTGCAAAACGTGAAGTTGCAGGTGAAGTTAAAACGCACCATGCTGTATAAGAATTTCCATAATATAAACTTATTGGAGAATCATCTGTATTGCTAAGATTCTTATCTGCGCTGGAACTGCTTTCAATCTGAAAAGTCGCTGACCAGTTAGCGCCATAGTTGGTGGAGTAGTTGCATCCCATACCAGTTACGCCGCCGAAATTAGAGGCGCTCGTAAGGTGTGAAAAAACCAATCTCATGTTTTTATCTACGACGGGTCCCGGATCTCCGCGCTGGTCGGCACTGCTGGGCTCGTTAATGACCTGCCAGCCGCCCCAAGTAGTTCCGTTATCCGAAGATACGAAACATCCTGAATTAATTGTACTGCCTGTAACATTGTTCGATGAACCGAATAAAACATTCCGGTTTGCTTTGTTTGAAGCTAAGTATAACTCCGACTGCGCAGTAGCGGTTGAAGGCAATACCCTTACGCTCGGGTTTACCATAACGTGACCCACTGGGGTATTGTAAATTCTTGGAACCGTACTGTATGCTACAAACCTATCCGGGGCTACCGGTAAAGGTGAATAGTTTGGTACCGGATAGAGATGTGTTATACCTGACCATCTCGGACCGTCATCAGTTTTCTGCCCGGTAAAAATAACAAAACCAAACAGAACCAATGCAAAAATGAAAATGCTTTTTTTCATGTTATCACATTTAATTTTTAAAAAATAATTTTTTAATCACAAGTAAGAGAAACATTTATGTAATTTAAGTTATATATCTATAACTCACAATAAAATAATTCGGTTATATAAAAAAGCCCATAATTTTAAAATCATGGGCTTTTTAAAAAAGAACTGGAATATTGTATTTTTATTTTACCAATAACAGTTTCTTCACATCAATGAATCCGTTGGATTCCATGCGGTAGAAATAAACTCCGCTGGCGAATTCAGACGCATTGAAATCAACTGAGTATGTCCCTGGTGTCTTTACTTCATTAACAAGTACTTTCACTTCCCTGCCAAGGACGTCATATATCTTCAGATTAACTAATCCCTGCTTAGGTATATCAAAGTTTATCTTAGTTACCGGGTTGAACGGGTTTGGATAATTCTGTGATAATGAATATTTAATGGGGGTTAAAAGACTATTGTTTTCTGCACCCAGTGTTGGTGATATATTAAAGCAAATATTCGGGCGTATTGCCTGTGCTGTCCCTGCCGTGAATGCTGTACAGCCGTCCCCCGAAGGAAGGTCTGTGTATTGACCCCATGTCATACCCGGCATAGAGGTAGCATTTACAGGTGAATACGATGTATAAGCCGCATTATTGTAGCACACCTCGACAAGAAGATTGCTTGTTCCGTTCCAAAAATACGGGGTCTGTAATGTTATATATTGCCAGCCCGTACCCGAGAGAGTATATACACCATCATAACAAACCGTCCAGCCGCTTGCAACAAAGCCGGTTAGGGTTGTCTGTGTTGTATTCTGCAATTTAACCTTGAATCCGTTCATCGGCGCAGGATCTGCAGTTATTACGTTGAATCCAACCTTCATAATGTATGATGCTGAACCACCGACACCTGTGATTTCTGCCGCTGTAAAGAGCATATCGGTTCTGCCGTCATCCCAGTATGTTGTAAACGGATAGTTGGAAGGTGAAGTGCCTGTACCAACGCATGCATTAACAAGATTGATAATCTTGAAGTTGTATAATGGTGTTGAATCCATGTTGTGTAATGCAGAAATGTCACGGCCTATTACCCTGTAAAATATTGAGTCACCGATTGCGACATCTGCCTGAGTTGAATTGAACGGATTAGACCAGGTTGTTCCTGATGTATTTGCAAGATTGAATCTCTTTAATCCTGTTGATGGAGTATTCTTATACCACCTAACCCAGGCTGAATCAACACCAATGTTATCTGTTACGGTTGCGGTTACAGTAGCAGGCCATTGCGTCTTTGGAGTATTTGGCAATGGGATAGTAGTAACAACAGGTTTAATTGTATCCGTGGATGCAGTAAATGAAAATACATTAGTCGGCGCTCCTCCCGGAGACGTTACAGTTCTAAGAAGTGAGTCCGTAGCAGTGAGATAATATCTGTATAATCCTGAACCGCTTAGCGGAAGCGCGGCTGTCCAGTTAGTTCCGCTTGTATTGGTCATTGCTATAAAAGTAGTAAGAACCGGGTTATCTTTTGAATAATATAATTTGACAGATGATGGATTAATACCCGAACCTGAAGGTGTAATAACAGCATTAACCGCCCTTGTACCTGATATCTGTTCTGTATTCGTCAGAGGTGTATGCAAGATAGATGGACCTAAATCAATCGGAGCAGTCCATGCCTGCATAGAACCTGATTTATTATCAAACCAGAAAGGCCATATTTTTCCATTACCGCATGTGATACCTATATAGTCACCGGCATAAGTTCCCAAACCCGGTTCCGGAGCAGGTTTCCACCTGTGGTCACTGACTTTGATATCTGTAAATGTTATACCTCCGTCTATTGAACGTGACATATAAGTTTCGCAGGAATCGCCGTATGAAGGATAGTTCCTGTTATCATAATATAAAACGTTTACGCCGCCGTTTCCGTCAACTGCAACACACGGAAAGAACTGAACTTTGCCGTTATTCATTGCATCCTGATTTACACGGACACCTGCTGACCAGGACGTTCCGCCATTTGAGGATGTATGAAGTACAATATCTTCATCTGTTCCTGCCGGGGCATAATTCTTTTCGCAATCAACAATGTAAAGCCAGCCATTGCGGGGACCGCCTGATTTATCGCAGGCAATTCTCGGGAAGTCATTAGTTCTGATTCCCCAGCCATTAAAGGAATTTGAGCGCATGCCATTTACCGTAATTGCTGTTTCCGTGGTCGCCCAGTTAACACCTCCATTAGTTGACTTTGAAAAACCTATTCCTGAAGAAACACCTGATTGTTTTGACCAGCAAACATAAACAACTCCCGCAGGTCCTACGACAACATCACAACCCTGAGAAGTTACAGACGGTGTATTGATTTGAATAGCCGAAGACCAGGATACACCACTGTTTGAAGTAGTAGAAACCATAATCGGCCATGTGCCCGACGTCTTGCTCCAAACTGTGTAAGTATTACCGTAATATGGGCTTGAAGGAACATCATCAGTTCCTATCATATTTTTATCAGACGGTGAGCCGCCAGGGACTATAAATGGTGATGACCAGTTAACCCCGTAATTAGTTGAGTATAAACCAATCATGGATATAGAACCTGTAGTATTCAAAGTGGTAAAAACGAATGTACCATTTTTATCAATCGCCGGAGCCGGGTCACTTGCACCATTAGGGCAATTTGGCATTAAATCAGTTCCATACCAGTTTACTCCGCCGTTCGTGCTGGCATAAACACCCTGACTATATGCCGACCCTGCAGTTGTATTCGCTGAACCGAATAAAAGTAACGGAAACGAAGGATTGCTTGTAAGAACTATTTCATCCTGCTGATTTGAATTAGGTAGAACCCTGAAGTTAGCGCCAACAGCAAGAACACCTGCAGGCGTATAATATACCGATGTTTGTTTATTCGGGTTTTCCCAGGGAATGTATGGCGCTCTTACAAAATTGCTCATCATGGGAGGTTTTACAGTTATCCTCGGATCCCTCGACCATTTTTCCTGAGAAAAAGTAAGATTCACAATTGCCGTAAAACAAAATAACAATAGGAAGATCTTCTTCATGTACTTATAGTTTAAATTTATAAAAATTAATTCAATAATATAATTTTTTCCTGAATAACATTAAACTCAAAATTCAGTTTTTTTAAGTGTTTTATTTGCTAATTTGAAATATCATAATGGATAAATTCAGGGAAATATTTGATGGAAAAATTGCCCTTGCACCGATGGAGGATGTATCGGAACCGCCATTCAGGTTGATTTGTAAAAGACTCGGCGCCGATATTGTATATACAGAATTTATTTCAGCCGAAGGTCTTATACGTGATGCAAGAAAAGCAAATGCAAAACTTGTGTTCTTTGATGAAGAAAGACCTGTTGCAATACAGATATTTGGCGAGAAGAACGAATCAATGATAGAAGCGGCAAAAATATCCGAAAGCGCGGAACCGGATTTTATTGATATTAATTGTGGATGCTGGGTAAAGGATGTAGCATTGAGGGGTGCCGGTGCAGGGCTATTAAGAGACCTCCCAAAAATGAGAAGCATCGCAGAAGATATTATCCGAAGCGTTAAACTGCCTGTTACTCTGAAAACAAGGTTAGGATGGGATGAGAAATCTATAGTGATTGTTGAAGTTGCAAAAATGATGGAAGACATCGGAATTCAGGCGCTGACGGTGCATTGCCGGCTAAGAAATCAGGGAAACAAAGGGGATGCAGACTGGAGCTGGGTAAAAAGGATTAAAGACGCGGGAGTAAAGATACCAATAATACTTAACGGGAATATAAAAACACCGGAAGACGTAAAATTTGCATTCGATAATTACACGCCTGATACGGTTATGATAGGTCAGGCGGCAATACAGAATCCGTGGATATTCAGGCAGGCAAAACATTATTTACTGCACGGCAAGCACGAAGAAGAACCATCTCTCAATGAACGGATTGACATTTGCGTAGAACATTTAAGACTTGCAGTTGAAACGAAAGGCGAGAAATACGGTGTATTAGAATTCAGGAAACATTATTCAGGATACTTAAAGGGACTTAAGGACGTCAGTAAGTTCAGGCTCGAACTGATGCAATTCCACGAATTTGAACCTATAAAAGAAAAACTGTTACATTTTAAAGAATCTTACATAGATTCCACAGCTTAATCCAAAATATAAAATTTAAAAACGGGGGTTGTCATGCAAGCGTTATACAGTATTATCTTTTCATTCGGCGCATTCATTGCGTTTGTTTTATTCATAATTATTATACGTTCCTTCAGGATTCTTAATGAATACGAAAGAGGAGTTATTTTCCGGCTCGGAAAATTTTCAAGTGTGAAAGGACCAGGACTTATTATTCTTATCCCTATTCTCGATAGAATGGTAAAAGTAAGCCTGAGAACAATTGCGCTTGATGTGCCTTCACAGGATATTATAACAAAGGATAACGTTTCGGTGAAAGTCAATGCGGTCGTTTATTTCAAGGCAATTGACCCCGCAAAAGCAATCATTCAGGTTGAAGATTATATGTACGCCACATCACTCGTTTCACAAACAACCTTAAGAAGTGTACTGGGACAAAGCGAAATGGATGAACTGCTGTCTCACAGGGATTATATAAATTCCAAGCTGAAAGAATTAATAGATAATCAAACCGAACCCTGGGGTATTCAGGTGATGAATGTAGAATTAAAAAACGTTGACCTGCCGCAGGAAATGATAAGGGCTATGTCCCGTCAGGCAGAAGCAGAAAGGGACAAAAGGGCGAAGATTATTAACTCGGAAGGCGAATTTCAGTCTGCCGCGAAGCTGGCAGAAGCGGCGAATATACTCGGAAGCAACTCAAATGCGCTTCAGCTAAGGTATTTGCAGGTAATGACAGAAATTGCAGCGGAAAAAACATCCACAATGATTCTTCCGTTACCGTTGGAAATACTAAAATATTTCGGAAATATGAACGAAAAGATGGAGAAAGAGAATAAAAAATAAATGTAATGAAATTTTCAAGAATCATAATAATCCTTACTGTTTTATTCCCGATTCACACAGGTTTAATTCAGGGTTCTGAAATTCAGAAAGCTTCAGGAGCAATTTACGACTGGGTGAGGGACGTAAAACAAAATCTGACACTTCGGGAGAAAATTGCTCAGATGGTAATTACATATTCCGACGGTTACCTGCCGGCAGAAAACTCAAAAGAATTCTCAAGACTGAGTAATCTCGTAATCAATGAAAAAGTAGGTGGTATTATTTTCTTTAAAGGGAATTCAATTCAACAGGCAGAACTCACGAACAAACTGCAGATGCTGGCTGAAACCCCGTTACTGATTTCACAGGATTGCGAGCGCGGAACAGGAATGAGATTAGATGACGGGTCTATATTCCCCAGTAACATGGCGCTCGGGGCGACCTGGAATAAAGAACTTGCTTACCAGATGGGTCTGCAAATCGCAAAGGAGTGCAAAGCAATAGGGGTGCAGCAAAACTATGCTCCGGTAATGGATATTAATAACAACCCATTAAACCCGATTATCAACGTGAGGTCATTCGGTGAAAAAGCAAGCTTGGTATCGGAACTCGGATGCAGTATGATAAAAGGACTGCAGGACGGCGGTGTTATTGCAACTGCAAAACATTTCCCGGGACACGGAGATACTGAAATAGATTCTCACAGCGATATGCCCGTAATTAAATTTAACATAACAAGATTAAAGAAAGTTGAGCTCATACCGTTCAGGGATGCTGTTGACTGCGGTGTAAAATCTGTTATGACGGCGCATATTTCTTTCCCTGCGCTTGAACCTGCACCGTTTGTTCCGGCTTCTTTATCACCTTCTATTGTAAACGATATATTGAGGGAAAGATTAAGCTTTGACGGACTTGCCATTACAGATGCGCTGAATATGGCAGGTATAACAAAACATTTCTCTGCAAAAGAGGTGGCGATAATGTGCGTGAAAGCTGGAATTGACCTGATTTTAATGCCGCAGGGGGAAAAAGAAACTATTGATGAAATTGAAAAAGCAGTAACGGAAGGTAAAATAAGCGAAGCAAGAATAGATGCATCCGTCAACAGGATATTGTATGCAAAAGCCTGGGCAGGATTAAACGAAAATAAAACCGTAAATACAGATAAAATATCTTCAGTTGTTAATTCTTACGAAAGCCGGGCTTTATCTCAAAAGATTGCAGACGAATCGGTCACTCTCGTAAAAAATGACAGAGGTAACATTCCATTCGGAAGAAGAATGATTGCAAAAGAAAAATGCATGCTAATTTCGCTCAATAATGGAAAGGAAACTGCAAATTCAGATAAATTCATAGAACTATTTACGGAAGAAAATGAAAAACTTTTCGGCAAAGGCATTACTTTCGATATAACCGGTGATGTAACAGACCCGATTAGTATTTTGTCAGAAGCTAAAAACTATAACTATGCGGTAATACCTGTTTTTGCAAAGGTGAAGATTAAAACAGGAACGGTCGGAATTCCGGAATCACAGATAAAATTAATAAATGATTTAATTGCGATGGACATCGGGGTTGTAGTGATTTCATTCGGGAATCCTTACCTGTTACAGGGATTTGAAAAAACAGACTGCTACATCTGCGCATACGGAGACTGTGAAAGTTCTGTTAAAGCTGTTATCAAAGGATTATTCGGACAGCAGGAATTCAAAGGCAGGCTTCCGATTACGATTACGGAAAAATATAAATTCGGAGACGGGTTAAATTATTAATATGATAAACACAGAGCAAATACAGGAATTGAGAAGGAATTATAAATTAAAATCTTTAGACCAGAAGGATGTTAACGAAAATCCGTTCGAGCAGTTTTCGGAGTGGTTTGAGGCAACCCTTAATTCCAGTCTTCCGGAACCGAATGCAATGATACTGGCTACGGCATCGAAAGACGGAAAACCTTCAGTCCGGACATTGCTTTTAAAGGGATTTGATGATCGCGGATTTATTTTTTATACAAATTATAACAGTCGTAAGGGCAAGGAAATAGAAGAGAACAATAACGCTTCGATGTTGTTCTTTTGGGCGGAACTCGAGCGTCAGATAAGGATTGAAGGTAAGGTTGAAAAAATATCTCCGGACGAATCTTATAAGTATTTCAAAACAAGACCTTATAAGAGCAGGGTTGGCGCCTGGGCTTCGGATCAAAGCGAAACAATCACAAGCAGATTAGTAATTATAAAAAAATTCATTAAATTCTTATTGAAATTTCACAGTAAGGATATCCCCCTCCCTCCATTCTGGGGCGGGTATATCTTAAAACCTGATGTATTTGAGTTCTGGCAGGGCAGGGCTAACCGTCTTCACGATAGGGTAAGGTATATGAAAGAGAACGGGAAATGGAAAATTGAAAGACTTTCCCCTTAATTACTATTTACAATATTTGGTTATCAAGCTGTCGGCTAATTCAAAACCAAGCTCTTTTGCCTTCTTAAAATCATCGCATCCGTCTTTATCCTTGCCAAGATTTACCTTGCATAATCCTCTGAATGCGTATCCGTTCGGGAACTGGGGATTTGCAACGATTATTTTTTCCATATCTTCCATAGCGCTTGCATAATTTTTCAGTTCAAATTTTGTATTCGCTCTGTAGAAAACTGCGTTAAGGTTTTGAGGGTCAATCTCAATGCACTTGTTGAAATCGGGCATAGATTTATCCAGCTCTCCAAGCTGTAGTCTGCATAATGCCCTGTATAAATATGCATCGGATATTTCAGGTTTCATTTGTATTGCTTTATCTAATTCAATAAGCGATTCGGTAAAGTTACCCATACCTGCCATTATAACACCTTTGTTAAGAATAGCATCAAAATTATCTTTATCCAATTCACCGGCTTTTTTGAATTCATCAAGAGCTTCCTGCATCACTTTGGGGTCAGGCTGTTGAGAATTTTGTTGTGATGTAAATAGCTTGTTCCCTTTATCAACGTGACTCAAAGCTTTGCCTTTGGGATTCAGGAAAGTTACAGTGTCTGAAATCCAGGCAAAATAACCTGCGGCGGCAATTGCAATTATGATTATACCGATTATATAGATTTTATTAGAGGATGTTTTTACCGTTGGCTTTTCCGAATCGGTTTTATCTTTTATAGTATTCAGGTCATCTTCAGTAAAGTGATTAATATTATTGCATTCAGGACATTCAAATTCCCGTTTTTCAATTTCCGACTTATCGAGTATCGAAGAAACTCCGCATTTCTTACAAACGCACTCAAACTCTGTGTTAATTTTTGTCATT
>Ga0163199_1001572_pt1 | contig 14255 bp, 10 predicted proteins | sample PL_2010_150m_FD_113537 | JGI IMG/M metagenome (GOLD analysis project Ga0163199, IMG submission 113537) | Freshwater microbial communities from Powell Lake, British Columbia, Canada to study Microbial Dark Matter (Phase II) - PL_2010_150m | ecosystem: Environmental > Aquatic > Freshwater > Lake ... | reverse complement strand
TCGTTGGAGTTACTTCCACGCGCTCTGGCAGCAGACGCCACGCACCACCGGCTACCGGCAGCACCAGGCGCTCTACCTGCGCGGGCGCGGCCACTGGCTCGGCATGGCGCTCTACGGCACCGGCCACGATCACGGCGGCGGCGACTTCGCGGTGATTGACGGCGAAGGCGACAGCCCGGCGTTCCTGCACGGCATCAACGGCGAGGATTACTTCACCTTCGCGTGGTTCGGCCGCGGCGACCATCATCCGTTCGCCGTCGCGCACAGCAACGAAGCCGGCCGCTACCGCCATCACTTCGAGAATCCCTATCCGTTCCAGAAGAGCTTCAGCCTCTACTGGGGCACGTATCCCGACCTCGCGCCGCGCAGCGTCGCCTACTGGTATCAGGACTCGCCGGAGGACACGACCGTCACCGACGCGGGCAATCCGCTGAACGCCAACTGGGATTGCTTCGGCCCCGTGCCGCTGCCGCTCGACAAGAACCACCGGCCCGCCGGCGATCCCTACGCCGTCCTGCCGAGCGTTGCCGACCTCGACGCGGGCAAACAGTTCGAGTGCCGCTGCGTTAGCGAATCGTTCGTCAGCGGCTGGATGAAACAGCGCAGCATCGGCCCGATGCTCGACCTCACCTACCTCGCGCGCCACGGCACTAAGATCAAAGGTGAGGTCGAACTCGGCGGCATGGGCCACGCCTTCCTTGCCCGCCGCGTCATCGCCTCGCCCAAGGCGCGCCGCGTCACCTTCCAGTTCAGCCACGACGACCCGCTACGCGTGCTCGTCAACGGCCGCGAAGTCTATCGCGGCGGCGGCAGCAACGGCTTCGTCACCCACCGTTTTCCGGTGAAGTTGAAGGCTGGCGACAACGAAGTCGTCGTGCAACTGACCAACTTCTTCAACGTCAACTTCAACTGGGCCGGCTTCTCGTTGCGCTTACTGGAGTGAATCTGGTAAGAGCAGCGGATGATTTTCCGGCGTCGGCAAACCACCCTCATCATCGCATTCCTGCTTGCAGGCGGCTGTCTGGAATCGGCTGCCTCGGTCGCGCAGCGTGGTGACAGCGTCGTGCTTTCGGGCAAGTCTTGCTCCGTCACGTTCAGCGCCGCCAACGGCTCCATCCTCGCCGTCAGCCAGCGCGGCAAGCCTGGCTCGATTTGCGCCAGCGGCGAAAACGGCCTCTGGCGCGTGCGCTTCCAGGACGGCAGCGAAATTTGCGCCACCAACTGCGCGTTCTCGTGCGAGCCTGACGCGAAAGCGAACACGCTGCGGCTGAATTATCGCCGCGCCGAGATCGAAGTCCGCGTGACCGTTGTCGGCCGGGACAATGGCATCGAGTTCACCGGCGAAGTCAGGCCGGCAACGAAGACCATTCTCGACTTCGATTTGCCGGCCAGGCTGCGATTCGACGCCAACGCACTCGACCGTTTTATCTGCCCCTCCAACGGCAACAACGGCGTCGGCATGGCGCTGCGGCCCGCGTTCTTCAAGCAGCAATCGGAAGACGAGCCGGCCGGCTGGCGTCACATCACCATCGGCGGGCGCGGCTACGCCAGCCTCTACGGTAGCTCGCTTCGGATGCGCGACGTTCACGATGCGCCGGTGCCGTTGCGCGTCACGCCCGAAGGCCGCGAGTGGTTTGGCACCGGCCTCGCCAAGCGCGTCGAAGGAGCGCAAGCCACCGTCAACCGCACGCCAGCCCAAGGCCAGGCCGACCTTGTGCTCGCCGACTCAAACAACGGTGCCTACTTCTCCGCCAGCCACCTCGGCGGCGCGGGCCTGCTCTGGCGCGTCGGCGGCTTCGTCGGCGACAGCGAACAGCGCCTCGTCATCGCGATGGTGAAGGCGACGGTCGAGAAGCTCGCTGCGAAATCCGGCGGAAGCCGCGCCAAACTCGGTTTCCTCTCGCTCGCCGCCGGCCCGCCACAAGGCGGCGGTGTTGCAATCACCGGCCGCGACCTGCTCGCGGCGCTGCGCGGGTCAAAACCCATCGCTGAAAACAAACTGACGCTCGTTGAGTTGCGCTCGCCGCGCGAGATGCTCGCCGCGCTCGATTCGCGCGAGTTCCTCGCCGTCGTCAACCCCTACGGTGAGTTTCTGCCCGCCGCCAGCGACGATGGTTTGCCCGCGGCGGTGGCGGCGGTCGGCAGGTTCGTCCGCGCTGGTGGCAACTGGTTCGAGGTCGGCGGTTATCCTTTCCACGCTGCACTGCGGCCGGTGCGCTGGATGAGTTTTAGCGCGCCGTATCCGCCGGCGTTCGCGGACTTCATGCAGCTCGACACGCGTGCCGGCTCGGCCGCGCTCTACGGCGTCCAACCGCAGAAGTGGCCGCCGTGGGCTGGCGCGAAGGACCGAGACGCCATTTTCGTTCCCGGCAAGCTCGGTTGCGGCGGCGACGAGCGCGGCGGATGGTGCGAGCGCTCGTTTGGCACGTTCGTCGAAGCAGGAAGAAGCTGGCGCACGCCCGTCGTGCGGCTCGCCGTTGGCAAGGAGGTCGAGAACTCGCTGCGCGATTACTGCGACGCGAACCAGATCAACCGCCGGCTCGATGAGAAGATGACGCCCGACGTGCTGGCAAAGTTCAAGCAGTCGGTGCTCGTTTACTACGCCGGCAACTGCGCCGACAAGCTCGCCCATCTCGATAAGCTGCCGTCGCCGGCGCTCATCCACTTTGCCGATTATCTCAAGGGCGGCTTTGACAAGGAGTATCCCGACCACCTGCCGCCGCGCGCGGAGTTCGGCACGCCGGCTCAGTTCCGCGAGTTCTTCAACCGCTGCCACGCGCTCGGCCATCTCGTGATGCCCTACACGAACCCGACATGGTGGTGCGACCATCCGAAGGGGCCGACGTTTGAGCGCGAAGGCGACGCGCCGTTGCTGCGCAACCTCGACGGCAAGCCCAGCTACGAACGCTACGGCAATCCCGGCAACGACGGCTGGACGGTTTGCCACTGGCATCCGGCGGTGCAACGCGCCAATCGCGAAACGGTGCGCCAGTTCAGCGAAGATTTCCCGGTGGATGTGCTGTTCCAGGACCAATGCGGCGCGCGGACGTGGCACTACGACACCAATCCGGCGTCGCCGACGCCGTTCGCCTACGCCGACGGCCTGATCTCGCAAGCGGCCGAGGATTGCCGGAAGAAGCCGCTCTCCACCGAGTCGGGCTGTGACCGCGTGGTGAATTACGAGTCGCAGCTCTGCGGGATGACGTGGGGCATCGTGCCGACTGAGCACGCGCCATCGTGGGTTCGCTTGATGAAATACGACTATGCGCCGAGGACGTGGAACATCTTCCCGCTCGCTCAGTTCATCGCCCATGACAAGTGCTCGCTCGTGCATCACGACCTCGGCCAGTTCGTGACCAACCGCGAAACGCTCGCGTGGACGCTCGCGCTCGGCTACGGCCTGAGCTATCGCATCGCCGCAACGACGCTGGAGCGGGACGGGCCGCGCGAGTGGTTGCGATGGCTCGACCGCCTGCAAAAGTCCGTCGTCGCCCGCTACGTCGGTGAGCCGATGAAGGCGTTTACTCACGAACGGTGGATCGCGACCTCCGGGCGCGATTCTGCTGCCTCACAACAACCATCGCGCCCGGAGGTCGCGATCCACCCAAAGACCGCGCGCGACGACGACGGCGTCATCCGCGCCACTTACGGGCCGGTCGAGATCATCGCCAACCTTGGCCCGCAGCCGCGTATCGTCGCCGGGCACGCGTTACCAGCGTTCGGTTTCCGTGCGACCGCGCCCGGCCTCGTCGCGGCAAGCCTGCAGGACGACGGCACATCGTTCGTTACCGAAGGCGACGCACGCCGCGCCGACGTGTGGGTTTACGCCACGCCGGATAATAACGTGGCAGTGGAATTGCCAACACGCGTGTCCCGCGAGGTAACGCTGGCGCTTGATGGATCGTCCGCCACTCCCGCGCCGGCGAGCCGCAGAGTCATCCGCCTGCCACAACGCAGCAACGCTGACGGCAGCAAGTTCCTTTGGCACGTGACCGTCGCCGCACGGTGATCAACTATCTACCGTCGGCTTCGAGGTAGAGAATGTGTTGGTCTATCGTCCCCGACTGGTTCGAGTTGAAGGAAATTCGTTTGCCGTCGGCGGACGGAACGGCCAGCGGCATTGCCCAAAACAAGTCGGAGGACGAACCCCGACCCGCGCCACGCGAATAGTCGGAACCAGTCCGGGCGAGGAATTTGCAGGTGCCGTCGAAGCGAAGTTGCAGGATTTCATCCAGCGGCGGCGCGTAGGTCTGCGGCTTGAGATTTGGATGATGGAAGAAAGAGCCAACAAACCAGTCGCCGACGCGTGACGGCCACGCGACGTGAAGATTCTGGACACATGCCGCCTGCTCGCGCGGCGCGCTGTAGAGCACGCGGTCGTTGCTGCCGTCGGCGTCAACAACGTGGATGTCGAGCGAGTTTTTGCCGTCGGAGCGCGGGTAGCGCGGCATGAGGAAGTAAGCGAGCCGGCCGTCGCGCGAGAACGCGTAGTGACCGCCACCACCGATGCCTTTGAAGTGGTGAACGAGCTTGCCGGTGTCGTCGTAGAGCAGGATGCCGGTCTGCTTCAAGTCGGGCGATTTGTAGGCCACGTCAATCGTGTTGCGCCAGCCGGTGTAGCGCGGCTTGTCCCAGCTCACGTTGCAGCCCGCCGGAATCTCCGGCTTGAACGCGCGCTCGTCGCCCATGTCGGGGAGGCGGTAGGAGTGGAAGGTGTGGTCGGACGTGCTGACGACGATGCGGTCGCCGGCCTGGTTCACTGACGGCCCAGCCGTGGACAGCGGCAACGGCTGAAACGACTTCAGCAGCTTCGCCTCGCCGGTGTTCACGTTGAAACGGTGGAGGTCGTAACCTTTCCACGTGTAGAGGATGTCGGGCGCGTTGCGGTCCCAGCAGAGGCGCCAGTCGAATTGGCCGATGGTGAAGAGGTCTTTCAGGAACCGCCCGTCGCCGTCGTAGAGAACAACATGCCAGTTCTTCTGGTTGAGGTCGGACTGGATGCCGAGCAGGCGGCTGCCATCAGCGTTCCACGGGTCGCGGTAGTAGTAGAAATTGTGTTCGTGGCCGTCGTCCTTGCGAAGCTGGCGGACCCTCGCGCCATAGGTTGGGTCGGTGTGGTCCACAATCTGCGGCGCGCCAACCTTCATCGCGATGGCCGGCGGTGACTGGCTCGTCGTTGTCTGCGGCGCGGTCGCGGCGCGGCGGCGCGGCGGAGATGAGTCTTGGGCCAATGCGGAGGTTGCGCAGGCAAGCAACACCGCACAACTTGTCTTCAGGAAGCAACAGCGTAAAATCATGGAAACCTCGCTGGGTTTGAAACACCGCCGCGTCGGGTTTGTTGCCGCCGGGTGTGACGAACCGCACCCCCCCGAAACCAAGTGCGGCCATCGGTGTTTGTGAAGATCACGGACTGTAACCTCGCGCGTTGTGCGCCGGTATAATCGGTAAATCGTGCCGTCAACATCAACCTTGGCCCGGACTGGAATATGAAAATGCTTCGCCGACTCCTCATCGCCCTGACGTTTGTGTGCAGCCTTGCGTTCGCCGCCGATCAAGCGGGCGACATTGATTTCAACCGCGCGCGCGAAATCTTCCAGCGCAAACAGAACGGCGAGACAATCTCCGCCGATGACCAGGCTTATTTGCAGAAGGCGATGGAGGCGCGCCAACGCCAGCAACAACAAGCACAGCCCGGCGGCGGCGAGATTGACTGGCAACGCGCCACGGAACTGCATCAGCGCGCCCAACGCGGCGAGAAGCTCTCCCCGGAGGACCAAGCCTATTACGACAAAGCCAAGGTCATCCGCCAACAGCGCATGGGGCAGGGCAAGGGTGGCGAGCAACGCGTCCCGACCGGTCCCGCAACGGGCGGCAAGGACTCGGTTGGGCTGACACCGTTGACCGAACTGGGCACGGCGAAATACAAGGGCGAGGACGGCGGCCTCTACGGCGGCGGCAAGAACGAGCCGCCGCCCGCGCACGCCGCTGCTGCCGCGAAGGAGATCGCGAAGATCGGCCCGCTTGACGCCGATGGCAAGCCAAGCGCCGACGGCAAAGTGGTGTTGCTCTCCGTCGGCATGTCAAACACGACGCAGGAGTTCTCGCGCTTCAAGCAACTCGCCGATGCCGATCCGGGAAAGTCGCCGAAGCTGGTGATCGTGGACTGTGCGCAGGGCGGGCAGACGGCGGCGCGATGGGCAGCCGGCGCCGACACTCCGGTCTGGCGGACGGCGCACCAGCGATTGGAAACCGCGGGCGTTACGTCGCAGCAGGTGCAAGTGGTTTGGCTCAAACAAGCCAACGCCGGCCCGACTGGGACTTTCCCCGATTACGCGAAACAATTGCAGGCCGACATCGCCGTGGATCTGAACCTCCTGAAGGCGACATTCCCGAATCTGCGCGTGGCCTACCTCAGCAGCCGCATCTACGGCGGCTATGCGACGACGCCTCTCAACCCGGAGCCGTATGCCTACGAGAGCGCGTTCGCGGTGCGCTGGCTCATCCAGGATCAAATCAAGGGCGACGCGAAGTTGAACTGCGACGCAGCGCGCGGCGAGGTGAAGGCTCCGCTGTTGCTGTGGGGACCGTATTTGTGGGGCGACGGCATGAAGCCGCGCAAGGATGACGGATTCGTTTGGACCCGCGACGATCTCACGCCGGGCGACGGCACACATCCGAGTCCGGCGGGCCGGCAGAAAGTCGCCGGGTTGCTGTTGAAGTTTTTCAAGACGGATGCGCTCGCGCGGACGTGGTTCACGGCCAAGCCTTGAGGCGGTCTCGTGCCGGGCTGGTCCGGCTTTCCGCGGGCGTCGAGACGGAAGATGTGGAGCAGGAAGAATGACGTTGACAGCGGCGGCGGTTCGCGGCGTCATTCAGTCATGCCAGCCATCATCCTCCCCAAGCTGGACCGGCGAGCATTCATGAAATCGCTCGCGTCCCTTCCGCTGGCCGGCATTGCGTCGGCTCGGGCTGCGGAAGAAAAACTCCCACCCTGCCGCGCCATCACCCGCGGGCCGAAGTTCCACTGGCGCGCCTACTACGACAAGCTGCTATTCAACCCCGCCAACCGCCTCGTGGTTTGTAACGAAGTGGACTTCGAGGGCCGTTCACCGACGGCGGACGACGTGATCCGCGTCGGCATGGTTGACACGAAGGACGGTGACAAGTGGACCGAACTCGGCAGTTCGCGCGCTTGGAACTGGCAGCAAGGCTGCATGCTCCAGTGGGTGCCGGGCACCAAGAGCGAGGTGGCGTGGAACGACCGCGAGGGCGACCATTTCGTCTCTCACATTCTCGACGTGAAGACGGGCAAGAAACGCACGCTGCCGAATCCATTCTACTGCCTCAGCCCCGACGGTCGCTGGGCGGTCGCGCCGGATTTCCGCCGGCTCAACGACACCCGGCCCGGCTACGGTTATACTGGCATTCCCGACCCGAATTTCAATGTGCTCGCGCCCGACAACGCCGGCATCTGGCGCATGGACATGCGCACCGGCAAGCAGACGCTGATCCTCCCGTTCGCCGACGTGGCAAAGATTCCTTTCGCCGGCCCGCCGGAACTGGCGTTCAACGCGGAGTCGAAGCACTGGTTTAATCATCTGCTCGTCAACACCGACGGCACGCGGTTCTTCTTCCTGCACCGCTGGACAATTCCGCCGAAGAAAGGCTTTTTCACTCGCGCTTTCACTGCCAAGCCCGACGGCACCGACCTCTACCAGCTCATCCCGAACGGCAAGGTCTCGCACTTCGTTTGGCGCGACGCGAAGCACATCACTGCCTTCGCTGGCCATCCGCCGACGAACGATTGGAAGTTCTGCATCTTCGAGGACAAGACCCGCAACGTCGAGGTCATCGGCGAGGGCGTGCTCAACCGCAGCGACGGCCACATCACCCATGTGCCCGGCACTCGCAACCAGTGGGTGCTCAACGACACCTATCCCGACAAGCAGCGATGCCAGAACGTCCACATGTTCCACATTCCGACCCAGCGGCGCGTTGAGCTTGGCCATTTCCTCTCGCCGAAGGAATACAGCGGCGAGTGGCGCTGCGACTCGCATCCGTGCTGCAGCCGCGACGGGAAGAAGGTCATCCTCGACTCGCCGCACAACGGCGGTCGCCAGGTTTACATGATTGATATCGCCGAGATCGTTGGCTGAAAACTGCGGAGAAAGATTCCATGAATCCAAGAACCCTCATCAAACTCGTGGCGGCGCTCTGCGTAGCGGTCGTCGTCGCCCTCACACCGGCCGTCGCCCAGCAGAAAGCGCCGGCAGCAGGGAAAGCCCCCGCGCCGAAGCCGCCCGTGTTCAAGGCCGGTTTCGCCGAGCGCGACATCACGCCGGACATCGGCATGGAGGCGCCGGGTGGCTACGGCAAGAGCTATCACCGGACATTCCATGACCCATGCAAGGTCCGCGCCGTCGTGTTCGATGACGGCAAGAAGCGCGTCGCGCTCGTTGGCATTGACCTGCTGTTTGTGACGCGTGCCTTTGTGAAGGAGGTGCGCGCGGAAATTGAGAAACGCTGCGGCATCAAACCGGAGTGCGTGCTCATTGGCGCGTCGCACTCGCATTCGTCAGGACCGATTGGCATGCCCGAGCCGGGCGATTTTGACAACGCCTCGGAGTTGGTCAAAGAGTTGGTCAACGACAAGTCCATCGTCTCCAACCCTGGCTACACGCAACTGCTCAAGCGGCAGACCGTCGAGGCCGTCGCATTCGCCAACGAGCTGCGCGCCGACGCAAAAATCGCCGTCGGCTTCGGCCACGAGGACAAGGTGGCTTTCAACCGCCGCCTGCGCATGAAGAACGGCTTGAGTTTCTCGCACCCCGGCGCAGGCAATCCCGACATCGTCGGCTACGCAGGTCCAACCGATCCACAGGTCGGCGTCGTGGGCGTGTGGGACTTGAAGGGCAACCTGCTCGGCGTGGTGGTGAACTTCTCCTGCCACGCGACGACCGCGCCCGGCGGCATCTCGGCGAACTGGATTTGGGCGATGGAGCAGACGTTGCGTGGCGCGACCGGCAACGCGGCGCTGCCCGTCGTCTTCATGCAAGGCGCGTGCGGTGACGTCACGCAAGTGGATAACCTGACGAAGACCCAAAACCCCGCCGCCGAGGAATGGTGCCAGCTCGTCGGTGGCCGTGTCGGCGCGGAGGCGTTCAAGACGCTGCTGCTTATCCGCCGTGGCGTGGCCAGCGACATCCCGCTCGACGTGCGGCAGAAGGTCTGGAACATCAAACGCCGCGTGCCCTCGCCTGAGAAGGTGAAGAAGGCGCTGGAACTGGTCCAGAAAACCCCGAAGGAGGTCGGTGCGACGGAGTGGACTTTCGCGAAGGAGACGGTGGTGCTTGACGCGCTCATGAAGTCGCGGCCGGAAGTGGAGGTGGAGGTGCAGGCCGTTCAGGTCGGCCCGGCGGTGTTCGTGACCAACATGGCGGAGTATTTCGTGCAATTCGGCCTCGACATCAAGAAGGGCAGCAAGTTCCCGTTCACGTTCCCGGTCGAACTGGCCAACGGCATCTGCGGCTACGTGCCGACCGAGGAAGCATTCGGCCCGCACGGCGGCGGCTACGAAACGCGCCTGACCGGTTACAGCAACCTAGAAATCACGGCCGGGCGGCAGATGGCGAACACCGGCATCAAACTCGCCAACCAGATGACACCCGGCCCGGTGCCGCAGCCGCCGCCCCCGCCGGCGTCCAAAACGCCATGGACCTACGGTGCGCTGCCGCCGGAGTTGGAATAACAGCTTCGGTTTCCGGTTTCCGGCTTGTTGACAGCGGCAAATGGGAATACGCTCTTGGCGGTCATGAGCGAGATCATTTTTGAAGTCAGCGAAGCGGAAGAAGGCGGCTACATCGCGCGGGCGCTGGGTCATTCCATCTTCACCGAAGCGGAGACGCTGGAGGAACTGCGAACGATGGTGAAGGACGCCGTCGCGTGCCACTTCGATGACGGCAACTCGCAGCGGCCTTCGATCATCCGCCTTCACTTCGTGCGCGATGAAGTATTGACCGCGTGAAGACTCCCCGCGATTGCGACGCGACGGAACTGGTGCGGGCCTTGCGCCGGCTCGGCTATGAAGTCGCGCGGCAAACCGGTTCTCACATCCGCGTAGTCAAGCCGGGCGATCAGCCGCATCATCTGACGATCCCGAATCACAATCCAATCAAGACCGGCACGCTTCACGGCATTCTCAAAGACGTGGCTGCACAGCACCACTTGAGTGTTGAGGAGCTTCTCAACACACTTGATCTCTGAGTGCAATCCGAGAGGTGCGATTACAAGGGAAACCTTTACTCATGCCCATCTACATCCCACCAATCACGCGCAGGCAGTTTCTGAAAAGCTCGCTCGCTGTTGGTGCGAGTCTGCTACTCCCGCGCCGTCTCTGGGCCGAGGACAAACCAGCCGACCTGAACACTTGGGCGCTGCTCTCCGACTCACATATCGCCGCCGACCGTGCGAAGATCGCGCGCGAGGTGAACCTGGCCGAGCACTTCGAGACCGCCGTCCGCGAGGTCGTCGCGCTGCCGCAGCGGCCCGGCGCGGCGCTCATCACCGGCGACTGCGCGTTTCTCAAAGGCGAGAAAGGCGATTACACGACTTTTGCAGGACTGGCGCAGCCGATCCGCGCCGCCCAGATTCCACTCCACCTCGTGCCCGGCAATCACGACGACCGCAGCCATTTGCGCGGGGCGTTTACCGAGGCGAAGGCCACAAGGCGGCCCAGTGCCGACCGCTGCATCGCGCTGGTCCGTTCGCCGCACGCAAACTGGTTCCTGCTCGACTCGCTCGATCAGACCAACTCCACACCCGGCGTGCTCGGTGAAACCCAGCTCGCGTGGCTCGCGCAGACGCTCGACGCCAACACCGACAAACCGGCGATCATCGCCGCGCACCACAATCCCGACGACTGCAAGCGCGAGAAACCGAGCGGCTTGCTCGACACCGCGAAGCTGCTGGAAGTGATTCTGCCGCGCAAGCAGGTGAAAGCCTACGTCTTCGGCCACACCCACGTCTGGAAGGTCGCGCGCCACGAGAGCGGCATCCACTTCATCAACCTGCCGGCAACCGCCTACGTGTTTGCCAAGGGCGTGCCGTCCGGCTGGGTGCTCGCCACCATGCAACCCGACGGCGCGCGGCTCCGGCTCAACTGCATTGACCGTGCCCACGCCCAGCACGGGCAGACGCTCGATCTGAAGTGGCGGGTGTCGTAAGCCGCCAAAACTCGTAGCAGAGTCGCCCAGCGTTGGCTTATACCAGCGTCCAACCCTTCCGATATGGGCGGCGGATGAGAGCGGCGGCTTCGGGGCAGTTCGTGGCCTTGAGGGCGACGGTGTCCCATTCGAGTTTCTTGCCGAGGCGGTAGGCGACGTTGCCGAGGTGGTTGGCCTCGGTGAGCGCGCCGGAGTATTCGAAGTTGCACGTGGTCGGCTTGCCGGTCTTGCACGCGTCAATCCACTCTGCGTGATGACCGAGCGACTTGGGGATGAACGGTTCGGGGCGCTTGAAGTCCTTGAACTTCTCCTCCGGCAGCAGCACGTGCTTGCCGTAGTCGGAGAGCAACATGCCTTTGTCGCCAACGAACAGCGCGGCGCTCTTCCACGGCGGGATTTTGCCTTCGGTGTATTGCGGCGGCTTCATCTGGCCCTGATACCACGTCAGCTTCACCGGCGGCAGTTCACCGCGCGTGCCATAGGTGTAGGTTGCGCTCATGGTGGCGGGCGCGATCTCCGGATGCGGCGGCGGGCCGGCGCCCTCAATGGTCAGCGGCGCGTCGAGCTTCAACGCCCAGAACGGCAGGTCGTTCCAATGGCTGCCGAGGTCGGACATGGTGCCGTTGCCGAAGTCCCACCAACGATACCACTTCGAGCCGGGCACATAGATTGAGTTGAATGGCCGGAATGGCGCGGGGCCGATCCACAAGTCCCAGTTCAAGCCCGCAGGCACCGGCTCTTCTTCCTTCGGCCGATCCAGCGTGACCACGCGGTCGCCGTAAGTCTTCGCGTCCTCCGGACTCTGCCGGCCCCACGTGCGGTCCACCCAAACGTGCGCCTCGCGCACCGGGCCAATCGCGCCGCTCTGGATCAACTCGACGACGCGGCGATAGTTGTCGCTGGCGTGGATCTGCGTGCCCATCTGCGTGGCGACCTTGAGGCCGCGCAACGTCTCGCGGATCTGGCGGCACTCATAGACGTCGTGCGTGAGCGGCTTCTCGCAATAGACGTGCTTCTTGTGCTTGAGCGCACGCATGACCACCAGCGCGTGGGTGTGCTCGGTGGTGCTGCACACGACGGCGTCGAAGCTCTTCGCGTCGTCGAACAGCTTGCGGAAGTCGGCGTATTTCTTCGCCTGCGAGAACTTCTGCACCGCCTTCTCGATGTTCGGCTCGAACACGTCGCAGAGCGCGACGATGTTCTCCGTCTTGCCGACCTCGGCCATGTTGCCACCGCCGCGTCCGCCGCAGCCGACGACCGCGACGTTGAGCTTGTCGTTGAGGTTCTGCCCGCGCAGCAATGCCGGCGCGCCGAGCACGGTCGCCCCGGCGGCAAGCGCGGAGGACCGGAGGAAGCGGCGGCGAGTGATGCGATGCGAAACGAGAGAGACGTAGAGAGGAGCTTTCATGCCCGCCTCTCTACGCCTCGCGAGCGATTCAGACAAGCAGATTCTCGGCGTTATTGAGTGTGGTAGGGCAAAGCGTCCCGCTGAGCCAAAGTTCTCGATTCGCGACACGGCGCGGCTCAGCGGGACGCTTCGCCCTACCGATCAAATCGCTCCAACGGATACAAGCCCAGGTTGCTAGACTTTCGGCTCCCAGCCTTTGCGATACTCCGGCCGCCGCCAGAGGGCTGCCGCTTTCGGGTCGCCGACGATCTTGCCGGTCTTCTGGTCCACGTTGAGCGTGTGGCCGGTGCGGTAGGCGATGTTGGCGTAGTGGCAGAGCATCGTGCTCTTCTGGCATTCGCCGATCTCGGAATGGGGACGTTTGCCGGTGCGAACGCAATCCACGAAGTTGGCGAAGTGTTCGTCCTCGCCGCCGACGCCGCGCACGGTGTCGCCTTCGCCGCTGGTCTTCTGACCGGCCATTTCCTTGCCTTTCAGGTCGTAGAGTTTGTAACCGGCGCCCATGATGGCGAGCGAGCCGCCTTCGCCGTAGAAGGTCACCGTGCTCTGCGTTTCAGGTTTGCGGTCGTGGCTGCTGCTCTGTTCCCACGTGATCAGCTTGTCGCCGTAGTCGAACGTCGCAATGCCGGTGTCGGGCGTCTCCTGATCGTCCTGGAAACGATACCGCCCGCCGCCGAAGGTGACGCGGCGCGGCGCGTCCACGCCCAAAGCCCAGCGTGCGACGTCCACGGAGTGAATGGCGTTGTTGCCGAGTTCGCCGTTGCCCCAGTGCCAGAACCAGTGCCAGTTGTAATGGACGAGGTTGTCCTTGAAAGGCCGCTCCGGCGCGGCGCCCTGCCACAGCGTCCAGTCGAGCCAGTCCGGCACGGGCGCGGGCTTGCCGTGGCCGATGGTGGGGCGGTTGCGCGTGTAGTAGCAGCGGGCGGTCAGCACCTTGCCGATGACGCCGCTGCGGACTTTCTCGACGGCCTCGACGATGCCGGCCATGCTGCGGCGCTGGTTGCCCATCTGGACGATGCGCTTGTGTTTGCGCGCGGCGGCGACCATCAGTTCGGACTCGTTCGGGTCGTGGCTGCCGGGCTTCTCGACATAGACGTGTTTGCCGGCGGCGCAGGCCATGATGGTAGCGATGGCGTGCCAGTGGTTCGGCGTGGCGACGGTGAGCGCGTCCACGGCCTTGTCGTCGAGCGCCTGGCGGAAATCCTTGACGCCCTTCGGCGCCTTGCCTTGCTTCTTTTCGACAGTCTTGATGCCCTTCTCGAGGGCGCGCGCGTCCACGTCGCAGATGTAGGCGATCTCGACGTTGGGTGCTTTGAGCAGCCCGTCAATGTGCGCCATGCCGCGGCCGTTGCAGCCCATGACGGCGACGACGAGCTTGCCGTTGGGCGAGGCAGCGGTGGCCGGGGAAGAGACACGCCACGCGGCCAGGCTGGCTCCGAGGGCGGCGGACTGTTGGAGGAAAACTCTACGATTGATTGATGGGTTCATAACGGTATGATTCTACCCAAGGTTCCCAATTATGAAAACTATAACTTCTCTCCTCGCCACGACCCTCATTCTCGTTGCCGCCATCGGTTGCCGCACCGCGCCGCCATCGCGGCCCAGCGGCGACCTGCGCATTGGCC
>Ga0163199_1001570_pt1 | contig 14256 bp, 15 predicted proteins | sample PL_2010_150m_FD_113537 | JGI IMG/M metagenome (GOLD analysis project Ga0163199, IMG submission 113537) | Freshwater microbial communities from Powell Lake, British Columbia, Canada to study Microbial Dark Matter (Phase II) - PL_2010_150m | ecosystem: Environmental > Aquatic > Freshwater > Lake ... | reverse complement strand
GTTTGCGTGAGCCGTTGTCTTACTACTTCCAACAAGAACTTACGTGCAACCTACACCAGAAACTTTATCACGCAAATAAATCAGAGTCAAGAATCAGTTTCATTTTTATCGTAAGCCGACTGTGCCGCCTGCCACAAGCGTTGATATTCGGGGCGCACGCTGGCGTCTATTTTGTCGGCAAAATCTAGGGGAAGTCTCAAGGTGGTAATCAAGTCTTGCACATCGGCTAGATCGCGCAGACGATGTGAAGCGGAAAGCCCCGAAGCTAATTTGAGTTCGATTAATTTTTCGAGAGTAATGACACGAATACCGTTAATTTCTATATACGCGGTTGATGGATCGGGGAAGGCAACAGGTTTGGGTTTACCGTCACCGGGATATTCGCCCGTAATCAAAACTTCAATAGTTGTTTGCGAAGTTGTGTCACGAAACGATTTCCGCGCTCCGGCGAACGCTTGCACATATCCTAAGCCGACGCATTTCTCGATAAATTGGTCAATCGCTTCAGCGGTCATCAAAATATCAATGTCGCGTGTCATGCGTTCGTAGTCATGTAGGTTAAGTGCCATACCGCCTACGACAGCATATGGAATCTGTTCCTCATTCAATCTGCGGGCGAGTCGTTCTAGAGTGTTGTAAACCACACCTTGCTTCATAAAAAACTCCTCCGCATCTTGTAGGCGTTGTGATATTGGTCGAGCACGCAAACTTTCTAAACGAGTTGCTACCACATCTGCAATTATACTCTCCCCATCAACGGTTCGACTACGTTTTCTGTGTCGCCGCGCGCACCATCAACCCAAGAAACAAGATGATAGCGATCTCATTTAACAACCCGCCCCACGCGCGCAGAGTCGGGTTGGAGATCATGTCGCCGACGATGCGCATGATCAGCGAAGTGTGAAGCAAGACAAGGGGAACGTAAAATTTGGACTGATACGGAATCTGTATCCCAATGATGGCGGGGACGATGATCGGCGCGTGACCGAAGATCATGGAGAAGACGAACCCAATCAGGGCGGTGTGCAGCATCACGTCGTAGATCGATCCTGCGCTGAAATAATCGGACCATGCGATCCACGACGCGCCCGCGACGATGATCCAAATGTAACCGGGTAGTAAACAGGCGGCGACAAATCGAGTTAAGCCCGTTTGTCGAATCGTTTTTCGCGCCACATCAAAACTAAGAAGCCACAAGCCTAAGGCGATCAACCCCGCGCCGCCGATCTGGATTCCGAGTTGAAAAGTGAAGAGTGAAAAGATTAAGCCGACGATGAAAATGCTAGCGCTGATCACGAAGGCGATGATCGAACATCGTTTGAGCATGACCACGCGTGAAAGTTCAAGCCGTTCACCGGCGATGGTGATCACCAAAAAGCCAACCCACCATGGGGCAATGTGTGGCAAAGAAAACCCGGCAACCCACAACGCGTTGCCGATAACCCATGAGAGTGAGCCGATGATCAAGGCGATGCTTGCCCACTCCAAATTAAATTTGAAGTGTTGATAATAGGCGACGCTAAAAGAAATAAGCAGAACCAAGCTGCCCAATAGAATCAGCCCGCGCACGATCACATCGGGCAGCCCGATGATCAGTGACGCCGTCCCTGCGGCAGTGAGGGCGGGGGCAAGATACGGCAACCGCTTTTGTAAAGCGACGGCGCGCTCCAAGCTGATCAACGTCCCCAAGAATCCGCTGATCATTAATTGCCCGTGCAGCGCCACTTGAAACGGCGGCAGCTGCCAACCGATTCTCACCAAGCCTGCCCACAAGCCGACGAGCAGGGCGATGGCGGCGAAAGCGAAGAAGGGGAGACGGGTCATAGTGAGTAGTGATCAGTAATCAGTAATTGGTAATCAGTAATTGGTAATTAGAGATTGGAGCTTGGATGTTTGAAATTTGAAATTTGATTTTATTCTTTTTTCAACATTAAGAGCAACATTACCAACGCGGTCTTGGCATTGACGCTGTGCGGCAGGTTCGCTTCCATGCGCGCCCACGTTCCTTCGCGCGCTTCAACAGTATCTTTGCCAAGCGTGAGCGAGCCTTCACCTTTGAGGATGTGAATGATCGCCGGCATTGAGGCCGTGTGTTCCGAAAGTTCTTGACCGGGCGCGAAGGTGAACAACACGGCTTTGAATTGATCGTCGTTGTAGATCGTGCGGCTGACGATGCTGTCGGATTCAACTTCGGGAAGTTGGGATGGTAAATTAAAAAGTGTGTAGGGTGTCATAGTGTTCTCTCTTTCGCATCAGGTATAATCCTTTTCGATGTCTGTTGCTCTTACACCCGCTTCGATTGTTGAATTGCTCAAGCGGTTGCCGTTGTTCAACTCACTCTCCGAACGTGATCTCCTTTGGTTGGCGGATCGCACTCGCGTTGACCGTCTTGAGCGCGATGCCGTAATTTTTTATCAGGGCGACCCGTGTGATCGGGTGTACATTTTGCGGCAAGGGCAAGTAAAGATCGTCCACCACGATGAGGGCGGACGCGAAGTGATTCTAGAAATGATCTCGTCGGGCGAAGTGTTCGGCGGCGCGGTGCTGTTTATGCCTAAACATCCGGCAACATCAAAAGCAATGGAAGACGCGGAAGTTGTCAGCTTCTCCAGCGAGTCCTTCGCTGAGTTTTTATCTGCCCATCCCGATGTAACGATACAGCTAATACGAATGTTGGGGATGCGTTTGCATTCGATGATGGGCTTGCAGGTCTTGGCGGGCGAGCGTGTGGAGCGGCGCGTGGCTCACATATTGCTTAAACTCGCTTCACGAGTCGGACGCCCCGACGTCGAAGGTGTTTTGATCCCCATCTCTCTCTCTCGCCAAGATTTGGCAGAGATGGCAGGCACCACGTTAGAAACCGCTATTCGCACCATGTCACGTTTTCGCGCGCAGAAGGTGATCAAGACTTTGCGCGGCGGCTATCTGCTCATCACTAATGAAGAAGCGTTGAGGCAGATGGCAAATAAAACGTAGTCTACTCCGCTTTTTTCTCCTCTGCTGTTCCCCGTTTGCAAAATGGATATACGCCGCACGTTGCGGGCGGTATGTGGTTGATCGTCTTACCGCAATTGTGGCATATCACTTCAGTCTGATAACACAACACTTCCACTTCCGGTTCGCCGCAATGCGAGCAGGCGATGTAGTCCAGATAGGGATCGGGAAGCGGCAGCCCCGTGTGGGGATCGGTGCGCGTGAGGTCGTTGACGTTTAACTTATCATTCGAGTCCGAGTTTGCGTTGTTGACATCTCCTTGCGTTCTCTTCACGTTTTAACTCCTCAAACACAATGCGTCACACCTGACAGGTCTTGCCGAATTTAACGTCTGCCAAATTGTAAACAGACCTGTCAGGTGTTTTTTTTATACGACTCCTAAACGCGCGTTGTTTACTTATTGATTGTGCGAATGAACGCCACGATGTCGTACAGGTCTTTCTCGGTGAATGCCGGGTTGCCGCCTTTAGGAGGCATGTCTACGCCGGTGGTGTTCGCCTTGTCACTCGACGGGCGACCCGAGGTGACGAAAGTGACCAACTGATCATCTGACTGACTTTTGATGAAGGTGCTGATGGTCATATCTTTGCCCAAACCGGTGATGCCTTTGCCATCGGGTCCATGGCACGAAACACACGTTGAGGCAAACTTTGTCTTGCCCGCCTCCGCATCACCCTTTATCTTGCCGGGCGCGCCTCCGCCCGAGGCGGGTGCGCCGCCGCAGGCGGCGATCAACACCGCGCCGACGATGAGCAGCGCCAACACATGGAATACTTTGACTTTCATTTTCTTTTCTCCTTTTGTTCCTTGCAGTAAGTAAATTTTGACATTAGCGTTCACGCTTTGAGGGGTGAGACGTAATACTATTAGTTGTGAACCGTCCGGTGAAGTTCTACCCGCAACTCATCAAAGTTGTAAATTTTTCCACCCAGTTCTGCTGCCACTTTTTTAGCGGCAGATTGATCTTGAAAGGCGGCTACCCCGCCGCCCATCGGCGTTTTAAGTTTTGGATATTGAACATAAAACGCCGTCTCGCCGCGAATCCATTCTTTGGAATGGTAATCATGCACGAACCAAACTTTCACTTGCGCTTCGGGATGATCCATCATATGGTATTTGATCATCTCGCTGATGTCGTCGAACTTGCGCGTCTCGCCGTTGAGCATAATCGTCGCGGCGGCGAAGCGCGCCTCACTGATGATCATGCCGCACGAATCACACAGCGTTTGCCCGATGATGATCTCCGGCGGCTGCGGCTCGTTAGATTTTGGAGCGCAGGCGGCGACCAGCAAGAGGACGAGTAAATAATAAATTGTTATTCGCAAATTGGATATGATGTTTGTCATCTTGTTAATCAGGCATCGCTTTTGCGATTGAAAAAGACAAAAGCAATTCCAAACGAGAGGGCGATCCAGGCGAGGAGAAGACTCGCCAACAAAAATGGCAGTGCTCCGCCAAATTGGTAGGCGGCATATTGACCGACTGCGCCCAGCGTGTCGAGCGTGGCACGCAAACTATAGATCGCGCCCAGTTTAAAAATTTGCAATGGATTGATCACTAACAGGGCAAGCAAGGTGGATGGGGTGGGGCGCAATGACAAGGTGATGCCGACGATTCCTAAATCGCCAAAGAACACTAACCCCAACCATAACAACAACGCCGCGCCTATTGCCGTTGCGCTTTTGCGAGTGAAGGTGCTGATCAAAAATCCTAAACCGAGTGAAGCAAGTGCCAACAAAATAGTGAAGAGGGTGAGGGCGAAGTAGGCGTTGGCATCACCATCACCGGATGTTGCCAGCGCGATGGCGGCTAACCCGAAACCAACAGCCAACGCGGCAGTGACGGCGACACCTGATCCCAACGCTTTTCCAAAAAAAATTTCAGCGCGACTCACCGGCTGCGCCATCAAATATGCCAACGATCCTTTTTCACGATCAGCGGCAATAGCATTCGCTCCAACGCTTAAACCAAGAAGTGGAACGAACAACACGATGGCGTTGATAAGACTCGCCGCCGTGCGACCAAAACCACCGAGACCGTTGTAGCCGGCTGAGGCGAGACTGGCTTGTGAGAGAGCAAAGGCAAGCGCGGCGAAACCGACGGCGTAAAATGCCAGCCACTTGTTGTGCAGCGACTCGCGCAGTTCGCGTTTGGCGATTGTCCACACGAGATTTAATTCCATAGATTGCCTCTTTCAATTTCAAAATCGGTGACGGCGATGCCTTGTGCGGCAAGAAGTTGGAGCGTGTTTAATTTTTGTTCGGCGCTGATGTGCGCCACCACCGTGCCGCGCCCGTTGAGATGCGCTTTGACGCCTTCCTGTTCTAAACAATGCAGGGCGCGCGCGCGTTCACTGTCGGCGATCCACAATGTGAGTTCGACGTGCGGCGTGAGTTTCAAGCGCACAGCACCCGGCGTCAGCGACTCGACGATGCGACCCGCTTCCATGATGGCGACCCGGTCGGCGAGCGCTTCAACTTCTTCTATACGATGTGAGGCGAAGATGATCGTTTTATTTTCTTGGCGCAGCGTGGTGAGCAATGCCAAATAATCGCGCCGCGCTTTCACGTCAAGGTTCGCCGTCGGTTCATCAAACACTAACAGCGGCGGGTCGGCGAGCAAGGCAACCGCCAGCGCCAGACGTTGTTTGAGCCCACCGGAGAGGGCGGGGACGGGTTTGTGAACGTGATCGGCGAGACCAAGACGATCCAATAGAGTCATGATTCGATCCGGCGCCGCTTTTAGACCGACGCGGTCTTCGAGACCGCGTCGGTCTGCTCCAATTTCCACTTTTTTCAACCGCGCATAAAACTCCATCGTCGCTTGCACGCTCATGTCGTAGAAGATCGCTTCTTGCGGCACGTAACCGATGCTGTGGCGCGCGGCTTTGCCATTTCGTTTGGCGTCGTTGCCATCCACACTGATGTCGCCTTGAAAATCAATCAGCCCCAACACCGCTTTGATCAATGTTGTTTTGCCTGCGCCGTTCTCACCCCATAGCGCAATCGCCTCGCCCGTTTTCACTTTAAGCGAAACATTATCGAGCGCGGTGGCTTTGTGGTAGCGTTTAGTGACGCCTTGAATACTCACGAGGATCGAGTCAGTTGTTGTCATAGAATTTTCTAACCGTAGCGAGTGCCGCGCTAAATTATTTTCTGTTCGTCCTTCGCGTCTGGTGCGGTTCAATGTACCGGACGCCAACGCGCCACAGACGGCGCCTAAGGCTAATAGTGCCAGACCGGTAATGATCATTTCCGGCGCATGTGTTTTTGTTGAGTTAGCCGAAGCGGGAATGATGGCCGGCTGCATCGCCGGACTTTCATCCACAAACTTCGGCTGTGGTTTGAAGATGGGGAACGATGAGGCGGCAAATTCAATCGTCTGCGCCGCCGGACTGTAGAGGAGGGCGCGTAACATCGGGGCGCGATCCGTTAAGTTTTCAAAGAAATGTTCGGAGCGATACGGCACATCGCCGAGGCCGTCGTTGTTGGCATCGAAGCCGCTGTAATCACTCCAATAATTTTTCTGCCACAAGTTTTTGTCCATTAAGCCATTGCCTTGTAAAGCAACTTGCTCAATGTTTTCCCAAAACGTATTGCCTTCAAATAGGTTGCCATGCACGGCAGTCATCACAATCACCCCGATGTCGTTGAAGGCGAAGATATTGTTTTTAAAATTAGAGTAACTCTGCGGCTCAAAGGGCGTGTTATCTAAAAAGACTCCGCTGCGATTATCAACGACGATGTTATTGCTGACGTCCACGTTGCTCGCATCTTTGAAGCCCAGCGCGTAACCGCTCGGACCGCGTTGACCGCGAATGTCGTTGCCATGTAAAACGACGCCGTTGGAATACATCGTATAAATGCCGACCGAGTTGCGATGAACAATGTTATTCTCGACTCGCGCCCCGTTGGCATACATTAAATGGATGCCGTAGCGACCATTCTCTATGATGTTGTCGCGCACGATCACTTTTGGCGAATACCAAATCACCACATCGCGCGCATCGTGGAGATGATTCTTCTCCACTAAAACATTCTCGCTGTACCATAAACGGATTGCATCGCCCTTGCGACCGAGATCGTATTCCGCTTTGCTCGTAATGTCGTTGTTGCGGATGACGGCCTCATTCGCCTGTTCCACAAAAATTCCGAACAACACTTCGTAGAGGCGGTTGTTCTCTACGGTCACTCGCGGCGCTTGAATGATGATGCCGGAATGATCGCGATCCGGCTCGTTGCCGCTGTTACGGATATCAAATCCACGCACGAGGATGTCGGGCGCGGCGAGGGTCATCACCGTCCCCAGCCCATCGCCATCAATCACGGGGGCGCCGACTCCCTCCAGTGTGACCGATTTCTTAATCACCAGCGATGTGTGATACACCCCGCCGCGCACTTCGATCACGTCTCCGTCGCGCGCCTCATTCAACGCCGATTCGAGGGTGGTGTAAATGCCATCAGGCGAAACCACGAACCGTTTGTGAGTCAAGTCAGGTGATACTTGTCCAAGTGCGTTGCCAAAAAAAGAGAACGTGAGGACGAGGGTGAGCAAAAGAGAGATGAGTCGAGTCTTCATGTTTGTCGAGCAAGTTGCCAACTTGTTTTTGTCGAGCAAGTTGCCAACTTGTTTTTGTCGAGCAAGTTGCCAACTTGCTTTACGTTGAGCAAGTTGCCAACTTGTTTTTGTCGAGCAAATTGCCAACTTGTTTTTTGTTGAGCAAGTTGCCAACTTGCTTTACGTTGAGCAAGTTGCCAACTTGCTTTACGTTGAGCAAGTTGCCAACTTGCTTTACGCAGATTTATTTTTCATTTTCTTTCGCGCATCTACAATCGGTTTATATGCGGCGCGATGAAACCACAAACCCAGCAATACAACCAGCACCGCGCCAACTGCCAGATACAAACCGCTGCCAGCGTAAGAGATTGTTTTAAATTGACCGATCACCCCTTCGCCAAACAACGGCGGAGTGAACGGTTTGATGGCGCTACCTAGTGCCGACTTTGGATCAATGCTATGACCGTAAGTGTAAAGAATGTAAAACAGATCGGCGAGGAAGATGAGAGGGTAGCCGATAACGGGTAAAGCTAAAATGCCTGCCCATTGGTTGTGGACGAACACTCCGGCGATGAGTAGCAAAGCAAAGGCGACAATGGAGATCGTGGAGATGGATCGTTCAAGGCGGCCACCCTCATCCAGAGGCGGCATCCCAATGTAATGATTAAGAGCGTCCACCTCGCGCACATCGCCTTCAAGATGGCTGATGTAGACATTCACCGTTAATCCTTTTGGATATTGCGGCGCATACATCATCATGCCCCAATACGGCACAAACATCGAGATCATCAACATCAACGAAGCGAGCATGAGCAGCGCACTGGGCAACAAGAACGTAGTGAGACTGCGCGTGCTGCCATCGGGTAGGAGGACTTTTACATCGGGGTCAAGATTGAGGAGTCGCATATAAGTGAACAGTGATCAGTGGTCAGTGATCAGTGGGGTGCGATCCCCACTGATCACTGTTTACTGTTGACTGATAACTGAACTACGGTTTGACTAAGAAGTAGCCTATCATTTCCAGATGGAGTGCCGAGCAGAACTCGGTGCAGTAGTAAGTGAACGTGCCAGATTGATTCGCGTCGAACTCGATCACTTCGGTCTTACCCGGTTCAAGGCTCAAGTTGATATTGTAGCCGGAGATGGCAAAGCCGTGCGTGGCGTCGCGTTGTTGCTCGATGCTGGTTAGTCGCCACACGACGTGATCACCTTTCTGCACTTCGACGCGTTCGGGCGTGAAGTGTGAGCGCACGACGACCATATTGACGGTGACATTCTTGCCATCGCGTTTGACTCCCGCCAATTTGGGATCGGTGACGGCGTTTGGATCGACTGCCATCTTCTCCGCATCCCAACCCACTTTTGGATACACTTCAAACGGTTTGAGTCGTTCGGCTTTGATGATCTGCGCGTAGTGCGGTTCTGCCATGCCGATGGGCATGTCGTATAACACTTTCATCTTGTCGCCGGTGTTGCCGATGTCTACCAGTTGGAAGTTTTGCGGCAGAAGGGGACCCACATTCGCAAAACGATCAATGCTCCATTTGTTGAGGGCGACGACAAAGTTGCCGCCGGGGTTGGCGGTATCACCTTCGACAGCGGTGATGTGCCCGATGTTGTATTGCACCGGAAGTTTCTGGACGAGCTTCCATCCCGGTTCAGGATGTTTCTTTTCGTAAGGTCCACCGAGTGACCAACGCGCCACGGCTGAATCGAGGAACAAAGAAGTGTAAGCGTAACCTTGGTTGTCGAAGACCGTGTGCAATGGTCCAAGACCCAATTCAACTTGCGCTTCCATCACTTTGTCGAGCGGGATGACTGGCACGCCATATACATCTTTATTCAAGTTGCCTGCTGCGATGGCCGCTTGAATTTTGGCGAAGGAGTAGATTGTCACATGCGGGTCGAGCTTGCCGCCGACGACGATATACTCGCCGCCCGGTGTCACGTCTGATCCGTGTGGGCTTTTAGGTTCGGGCGCGAAGTAAAGAATGTTTTCTTTGATCGCCGTATCCATCTCAATGATGGCCATCCCGTTAACTTTCTTTGTCTTGCCCGCTTTGAAAACTTCTTCCGCCTTCTTCCAATTCATTATATGGAGATAGTCGGTATCGTTTTTCGTTGTGCCAGCTTCAAACGGCGGGTTGCCAAGTTCGATGCCGCCCGTTGCCAGTTCGGTGTTAAACGAATTGCAGAAGAGCCAGCCATCGCTAGGTCCTTTGCCGGCGTCGCACAAGTCTTGCCAATACGGCGGCAGTTCCATTTGGAACGACTTCTCCATATCCACGCGACCCTTCACCCGATCAAAAGACCAGAAGCTGATCAAGCCGCGATATTTTTCTTTATATTGATCGAGTGGGGCATATTCCCAGCCAATCGGCGCGGCGTATTGGGGTCCTTCGATAATGTACTCGGTGTTCGGAGTTACAAATGCGCCGCCATGATCGTTGATGGCGTTTGGATTCTTGACGATCTGCTTCGTAGAAAAATCACGCAGATCGATTACGGCAAGACGCGCATTGGCTTTATCGTTGATGAAAGCGAACTGACCATCGTATTCACCTTTGGTCTCGGAGATGCTGGGATGATGCGTATCGCCCCATAACACATCTTTGCCATTGACCTGCCCGCCTTTGAGAATGTTGTTGCCCGATCCACCAAAGCCATAGCCTTGCCACGGTTCAGGCGTGAACACGCCGATCACTTTCAAGATGCGCATGGACGGCACACCAATCACTAACACTTGCCCCGATTGACCACCCGAAGCGATCATGATGTAGGGATCGGTTTTGCCCGACGGCATGTATGTCTTCAGCGCCGCCGCCACGTCATCCGGTGTCAGCCCGCGATCTTTAGCAATCGCTGCTGCATCCACTGGCAATCCACTCGCCACTGGCGCGCTGGTGGAAGGTCCGCCGCATGCCGCTAACAGAGTGGTGAGTACAACAATCATTGACACGATCTTTAGTTTCATTGAAATCTCCTTTATGTTTTTAGAAAGTTGAAAAGAACAACGAATAAGACTCGCATAGCAACAGATATGCTTCTCTAAATTGTTATCCAATATGGCATAGACAGGTATGATATTTATCATGTGGAAATGGTTTTCAAGCGACTTTCCGGTGCTGTAGGACGTTGGAAGTCAGCGTCGGCACATGACATTCGTCATATATAATTTCAATCAATGACCACCGATCAACTCCGCCTCTTCCTCACCATCGTTCAACATCGTTCGTTGAGTCGCGCCGCCGCCGAACTTGATCTCGGACAAGCCACTGTCTCCGAAAGATTGCGCGCGCTCGAAAATGAATTGGGTGTTGAACTTTTTGAACGACAAGGGCGCGGTGTGGCGCTCACTCCGGCCGGCGAAACTTTTAAACCTTACGCCGAGCGCGCGTTGGAATTAATTCGTCAAGGGAATGATTCGGCGCGCGCCGCGAGTGAGGGACGCGGCGGGCAAGTGAGTGTTGCCGTCACCGTGACCTCGGGCGCCTATCTTTTTGCACCGGCACTCGTCGCCTTTCAACGCGAACATCCCAACGTCGAAGTGCGCGTGCGCTCGGCACATTCGTGGGACGCGCCCGGACTTCTCCTCGACGGTCTGGCAGAACTCGCTCTCATCTCCGGCTCGGTCACTCAGCCGCAGATCGAAAGCGTCGCCACGTTTCATTCGTCGTTTGCGTTGGTGGCGGGCAAAAATCATCCGCGCGCGAGTCAGCGTTTCACTTTAAGTGAATTGGCGCGCGAACAATTTTTAATTTCGTATTGGGGAGCGACGAGTCAAAATTTTTTGGAGCGTGTGAAAGAATCTGCCGAAGGTCAAACCGGTTTATGGTTAGAGTTGAGTCCGGTGGAGTTGGTGAAAGGGATGTTGATCGCCGGAAGTGGAGTCAGCTTGGTGCCGCACATCGCCGTGCGGCGTGAATTGGCTAGCGGCGACTTGATCACGCTGGCGCTTGCCGATTCGACTCTGCGGCTGCCGTTGTGGGAAATCAACTTGATACGCCGCGCGCACCGCCAACCGAACCCCGCCGCCGATGCCTTGACCGAAACGTTGATCAAGGTGTTGCCGACTCTAACAACGAATCGCATATAGCCAATGGCATATCGCTCTCTGCGAGTGTGTACGCAAAGGTTGTCACGATGGATCGCAAAATCTCCCGATTTTGCCCGAAGTCGGGAGACTTCGGATTCCGCTACCTGACAAGGTTTGCGTGCACACCTCTGCGATAAAAACAAAACCCCGTCTTTTTTGGACAGGGCTTTGTTTTTATTTTCGGTCTTTGTTCTTCCCGCAGTTCAACTGCGGGAAGAACGCGCGAGACAGGGCTTTGTTTTTATTTTCGATCTGCAATTCCAACAAATGTTTGATCAGTGGGACCCACATACTGCGCCGCCGGTCGGATGAGCGCGTCGTCTATGTATTGCTCGACCACATGCGCCGTCCATCCGGCAATGCGCGAGACGGCGAAGACGCACGTATCTAAATCTGTGGGGATGCCGAGATAGTAGAGCAACGGCGCGGAGAAGAAATCTACGTTGGGATACAACTCGCGATGACGCAATACCGCCTTCTCAACGGCGAACGCCATATCCACATAGTTGTGTCCTTTGCCTTGGGCTTCCTCCATCTTGCGCGCTTGTTCCAGTAAGTGCTTGGTGCGTGGGTCACCAGATTTGTAGATGCGATGACCGATGCCCATGATCTTTTGTTTGGTGGCGAAGGCATTGTCCACATAACTATCCACTTTATCTATCGTGCCAATTTTAAGAAGCGTGTTCATTGTCGCTTCGGCGGCGCCACCGTGTAAGTTGCCTTTGAGCGCACCGAGTGCGGCGGTGACCGCCGCGTGCAAATCCGCATTGGTGGAGGAGGCGACTCGCGCCGTGAAGGTCGAGGCGTTGAGCGAATGATCCGCCAATAACACCAAATACAAATTCATCGAATCGGTTTCGAGTTTGTTGGGCTTGACGCCGTGCAGCATGTAAAAAAATTTTTCGGCGTGACCCATAGCCGACTTCGGGCTGACGATGGGTTTGCCTTTGCGGGCGCGATGGATCGCCGCCACGACTGAAGGAAATTGCGCGACGAGCCGTAGCCCCTTGCGGCGAGTCGCTTCCACTGAAATATCGTCCACTTCTTTTTCGTAAAAAGCCAAAGCCGAGATCGCTGTGCGTAACGTATCCATCGGCACAGCTTTCTTGGGCGTGGACTTGATGAGATCGAGAATGCCTTTGGGGAGTTTGCGATTCGCGGCGAGGTCTTTCTTGAACTTGGCGAGTTGTGTGGCGGTGGGCATTGAGCCAAAGAGAAGCAGATGCGCCACTTCTTCGTATTCGACGTTGCCAGCGAGATCGTGGATGTTGAGACCACGATAGGTGAGAATGCCTTGAGTGCCATCCACGGATGAGAGGGCAGTTTGCGCGGCGACGACGCCAGCCAGACCTTTGGCGAATGTTGGAGCGGGGGTGGTCATGTAAATGAGTCTCCTAAGAATGAAATGCGCCGTGCTGCGGCGCAAGATGTCTAAAGCCTATACTGTTTTGATTACGACAGAGTTGCAACGGACTGTCGCTCATAGTGCGACGAGTATATTATCATGAAAAATCAGCGTCAACAATTTACGATTTGCTTGTGTGCACGCAAAGGGTGTCACGACGGATTGCAAAATCTCCCGATTTTGCCCGAAGTCGGGAGACTTCGGATTCCGCTACCTGACAAGGTTTGCGTGCACACCGCTCATACGTGTGCACGCAAAGGGTGTCACGATGGATCGCAAAATCTCCCGATTTTGCCCGAAGTCGGGAGACTTCGGATTCCGCTACCTGACAAGGTTTGCGTGCACACATTTGCTAATTACGCGCATCGCGTGAGGTGACTATAATGACAACGCAATGAAACGCGCTTTCACAATGTTGGCTTCTGTTTTCCGCCGCCCGTCTCAAAAAGTAGAGAGACAGGCTGAGTTGTTCGATAGGATGGTGCATGATCTACGCGCGCCGCTGACGGTGATCTCCTCTAACTTCAACATTCTTTCTACACACGGCGATGATCTCCCGCCAGAGATGCGCCAGCGTTTTGTAGCAAACACTCGTCTGGCGGTTGACCGAATGACATCACTGTTGGACGATATGTTAGCGGTGAGCAAGATCGAGTCAGATGAACTTCCATTACGACTTGAGAACGTTTCTGTCGCCGATTTTTTGCGTGGTCGCTTGGAAGCCTTCGAGGGGCAAGCCTACGAGAGTGAGATTCGATGCGCTCTTGATTGCCCGCCCGATCTCTCTACTCGTTTCGATCTATCGTTGATGGGGCGGGTGATCGAAAACCTGATTAGCAATGCGTTCAAGTACACGCCGAAGGGCGGGGTGATTCAAGTGGCGGCATCCGCCGACGGGCGAGGGGTTCGTTTCAGTGTCCGCGACAACGGCAGTGGAATCCCGGACGAATACAAGCAGCGCATCTTCGAAAAATATTTCCAAGCGCCCGATCACGAAGATCAACGAGCGCGTCAAGGCGTGGGTTTAGGTCTAAATTTTTGTTGCTTAATCATCGAAGCGCATGGTGGGCGCATTTGGGTTGAAGACGCGGCGGGTGGCGGAAGTGATTTTATTTTTTTGTTGCCGCAATAACCATTTATTTCCCTTAGTTCCTTTATCTCCCCTATTTCCTTTCGACGTATTGCTTCTTGTAATATTCTAAAC
>Ga0163199_1001569_pt1 | contig 14263 bp, 10 predicted proteins | sample PL_2010_150m_FD_113537 | JGI IMG/M metagenome (GOLD analysis project Ga0163199, IMG submission 113537) | Freshwater microbial communities from Powell Lake, British Columbia, Canada to study Microbial Dark Matter (Phase II) - PL_2010_150m | ecosystem: Environmental > Aquatic > Freshwater > Lake ... | reverse complement strand
GTCCTTGACCTTCTGGTAGATCACCTTTGCCTGTTCATAGGCGCTGCCGACGCCCTGGATGGACTTCAGGTCATTTGAGCGGGCGGTGAACCCCGACAGCCAGATGTGATCGCCCACACGGGTGACATTGGACCAATGGCCCGGCGGGTACTCGGCGACCTTCGGGGATACGGGGTGTTGCTGCTTCAGCGTCATGATGGCGTCCTTGCGGTAGTTGAAGAAATAGTCAGTCGAAGAATTCGCGCGGGGGGTCCATACCCCATTGGGTGGTGTCGTCGGCGGCGACCGCGTAGCGCACCGGCTTGTATCGGTGGTCGGCGATGTCGCCGTCGGTGTAGTGCTCGACGCGGTTGTCGAACGGGTCGCGCCAGTAGTCGAAGATCTGGCTTCCGACCAAGTGGCGGCCCACTCCGCACTCAAGCTTGTAGCCTTGCCCCAGCAAGTGGTCGTGGGCGCCGAACAGTTCGTCGATGTCCTGCATCTCGAAGCTGCAGTGGTGTACGCCGGTGTCGTTCGGGTTGACCGACTGCGTGATCAGCATCGAATGATGGTCGACCGGAGTGGCACCGCAGTCGAAACGCAGGAACGTGCCGATCACGCGCTCCTCGTCGCCCGGCACGCACAAATAGTCGGAGTCGACCAGCCCGAACCGATCCCGAAACCACGTGCGTGTCAGGTCGTGATCGGTGACACGCAGGCCGAAGTGACCCAATCGCATCACCAGCCCTGATGCACGCTTGGGCCGCAGCGAGACGTTCAGGCGATTCTTCACTGTGCCCCAGTTGTAGGGGTTCGGCTCACGCGTCGTGATCGTCTCGGCCCGCTGGCGGCCCCACACGGCGTCGATCGGTACACCGTTGGGCGTGTTCATGCGCACGCGCCAGCCGCCGCCAGGGCCGGAATTGGGTTCTACCGCCGAAGAACCCGGCATCTTGGCGACGGCGTCGAGGTCGGCACGGCTGGCCATGTCGAGCGCGGCGCCGGCGAAACCGTTGCGGTTGGACATGTGGGTGACGTGCAAATAGTGCACATCGCCAGCACCGCGCATGTACAGCCTGTCGGCAGTCTTCTCGGCGGTGAGAAGTCCGAAGTCGCGCAGGAAGGCTTCCATGCGATCGAGGTCGGTCGCCTCATAGACGACGTAGGAGATTTCAACGGCCTTTGGCATCGCAGTCAGCTCTCTTGGGAATGGGTTGTGGTCTCAGCGCGTGCGCAGCACCGAGACGTCATCGTTGTTGATCAAGTCGGGCACAGTCCAGCCGTTGATGTCGTACTCCCCCATGCAGGTGTCGACCATGTCTTTCATACGGCCCATCTCGCCCAACGAATAGGACTCCCACAGGTTTTGCAGTCGCGTCAAGTCGTTCGAGCCCAGGTAGTTGATCTCGTAGAGTTCGCTGCGCCCGCCAAACTCGGTACCGATGCAATCCCAGAGTAGCTTCATCACCTTCACCCGGCCCTCGGCGTCGACCCCGCCTGTGCCACGCATGTAGAGGTCCATGTAGGTGCGCAACTCCGGCACCTTGAAATCGTCGGCGTGCGAGTTCAGGTAAATCAGCCCGCTGGCGACACTGGCTTCGATGATCTGCTTGATCGACGGGTAGGCGATCTGCGAGATCGTGCGGTAGGCGGTGCCAAAGCGGCCGTCCGGTTGCACCATGCCGTGCCATGGCACGTTGCTCTTGGCCATGGCATCGGACAGCCCCCAGAACGTATTGCGCCAGGCGACCACTTCGCCGAAGCGCGATTGCACGCCATGGAAGCTGCTGGTGCCGGTGATGTCCAGTGCCTTGGCCAGCACGCCGCAGATGAAGTCGAGCTTGACCGCCAGCCGGGTGCACCCATGCATCGCGGCGCGGGCGTTGAAACCGGATCCAGGCGCAAAGTCATTGGCTTGGTCGACGTTGCCGTGCATGAACACGTCTTCCCACGGCACGAATACTTTGTCCAGCACCAGCACTGCGTCGTTCTCGTCCATGCGCGACGACAGCGGATAGTCGAACGGGCTGCCGAGCACCGCGGCGCGCATCTCGTTCGAAACACGCGAGATCATTTTCACCCCCGGCGCGCAGGTGGGCACGATGAAAACTGGTGCGTACGCCGGATCCTTGATCGGCACTTGCCCGGCGTGCGCGACAAATGTGTAGTTGGTTAGGGCCGAAGCCGTCGCCACCACTTTGGCACCCGACACGTAGATGCCGGCGTCGGTTTCCTTGACGACACGCACGTAGACGTCAGAGGTGTCGGCCGTTGGCTTGTTGCGATCAACCGGAGGATTCATGATCGCGTGATTGATGTAGCTGGTGCGCTCCTGCGCCTTGCGGTACCAGGCGCGGGCGTTGTCCTCGTAGCCTTTGTAGTAGGCCGCATTTGCGCCTAGAGTTGCCAGGAAGCTGCCTTTGTAGTCGGGTGAACGCCCCATCCAGCCATAGGAGATGCGTTGTGACTCGGCTACCGCATCGCGCGCCGCCACCTGCTCCTCCACCGTCTTGGGCGCGCGGAAGTAGCGGTGCGTGAAACCGCCCCATTCGGTCTCGGTCGTAATTATGTTCTTGCGTGCAGGGTCGTGCATCGCGTCGTAGAAGCGCGCCACCATTCGTGCCGAATTGCGGAACGCCGGATGTTCGGTGATTTTCTTGACCCGCTTGCCATAGATCCAGACCTCGCGGTCATCGTCCAGGCTGTCGAGGTATTCCTTTCCCGTGTAGGGGATCAGGGCTTGTTCAGGGAGTGGTGCATTCATAATGACCTCGGTTGGATGAATAACGGGGCGGGTTGTAGTCAGTGGCGCGCAAGCACTATCGCGAAGATGAGAATGCCGCCAATAGCCATGGTCTGCGCGTAGGCGCCAACTTGCATCAAATTCAGGCCGTTGCCGCCAAGAACATCAGGGGCAAAGCCAGCGACTGCCGGTGGCGCTGCAACCAATGCAGGGAGGCAATGGGCGGTTGAGAATCGGCATTCGCATTCGGCAGCATGGTGGAAGAAGAAGGGGCATTCATCAATGGGCCCGTGGGTCAGAAGAACTGTCCTCGTATTCATCCTCGTGATTGATGTCAGGTGAGCCTGTCAGGGTCGTCACTCTCGTGTCTCGTCAGACCCAGCGACCGACGAGGCATCAATACTCGCGAAAGCACCCGATGACGTCTATTGAAAGTTCCGGTCCAATGGCATTACCTTTCGGTTATGATCGTTAGGTATTTACCCCGGGGCCACCGATGTCTCGACTCGACTGGTACATCCGCGCGAATCTCAAGTTCCGCCATCTGCAATTGCTGGTGGCCATAGACGATCTGCGCCACGTCGGTCGCGTCGCGGCCTATCTCAACGTCACTCAACCGGCGGTGTCGAAGACGCTGCTGCAATTGGAGCAAAGGTTGAACGTGGCTCTATTCGAGAGAACGCGCCGCGGCATGGAACCCACGGTGCACGGCGAATGCCTGATTCGCCATGCGCGCGAGATCATTGCTTGCTTGGTCGATGCGCGCGACGAGCTGCTTGATATCAGCGAGGGACGCATCACCCGCGTGGTGATCGGCGTACTTCCCACCACTGCAATCGAACTCGTACCGCGTTTCATTGCTCGCCTGGAGGCGGAGTCAAGTGACGTGGCGGCCGGCGTGATCGAGGGAACCATGAGCACGCTCTTGCCCACGCTTCGCGCCGGCGACATCGACCTGGTGGTCGGCCTGCTTTCTGAGCAGTCGCTGGAACCGGAGTTCGCCACGGAACTTCTGTACGAGGACCCTATCGTCGTGGCGGTCCGGCCCGAGCATCCACTCGCAACCGTGCAAAACCTGAAATGGCCTTCCCTGTCCGGCTATCCGCTGGTTCTGCCACCGACTTCTGCCTTGACGCGCAATGCGATCGACACTTACATCGCCGATCACGGGGTACTCACGCCGCGCCGGCGTCTGGATTCAGTATCGACCTTGACCAACATCGGGGTGCTGCGGTTTACGGATTCCGTTGGTTTCATTTCGCGCGGCCTAGCGCAGCACTACGCAGCGCAGGGCTTCCTTCGAGTCTTGCCACTTGAGTTGCCGACTGTCAAAATTCGTGCCGGTCTCGTGTGGGTTGCAGGACGTCACCTGGGAGTGGCGCAGCGACTTGTTTGCCAGTTGCTGCGTGAGACGGCGCGACAGCTTCCCAGCGTAGTTGCTGACGCCAGAACCAAGAAACATCCGCGGGTGGCCAACGCGCGCGCTGGCGTCAACGGCGAGAACGGCTGACCGGCAAACCCGGGTGATGCCGCCTTAAAACTGACCGGGGTGTTCAACCTACCCTGCTGCTTCTTTGTACAGCGTGATGAATGGCGACATTGAGGCGGTCGAACTGGGCGAGCGTACCGGTGGCCGAGTCAGTGACGTAACCATCGGGAGTGATGTGACGACCGAAAACCATGCCAACTTCTTCAGACCGAGCGCAAGGCGGATCTTCTCCGCGAAGGGTGAGAAATCGTATTGATGAAGGATCAATGAGGCCATCGTTTGCTCAACCAGGTCCCGCCGATAGATCCTGAAGGGTACGCGCGCCGGACCGTCGATAGGCTTCGATGGTAGGCGATAGATACTGAATGCTAATTTTGGCTATCAGAGACAAATGACGATAGATCTGACGGTAGAAATGCTTCACGTTGAAAAACGTTCTATACGTGACAACAGTTTGCAAGCACCGTTGATGATCGAGTGGAATAACCGCTCCAGACCCGATCGGACTCATTTGCTTGCGATGGATTACTGGACGAAGCGGATATTCGCCCAACGTGGCATGTGATCCGACAAAAGCGCCCCCAAGTGCGCGTTGCCGCCGAGAATGCAGAAGGCAAACAGAAGCTCGCCGCCTACATGCTGCGTGCGCCACTCTCGCTTAACAAGATGACCTACGCCGCGGCGTCGGGCACCGTGATCTATCGCTCGAAGTCGCACCTTGGGCTCAGAGAAACTTACAGAGGATGCCGGGCGCCCACAGGCTGGAGCTGCTGTGCAAACGCATTGCCGAGCGCTACGAGCATCTGGTGCGCTATTCCAGCTGGCACTCGAGAACCGCGCGCGCGGGCAAGATGCCTCATCACGCCGATTGCGCAACGCTCGAATCCCCGCAGGAACGCACATAACCGGCCGAACCGGCCGCAAGCCGAACGTTCCCGCGTCCGCATCGCGGCGCACGGCGGCCACGCACGCGAGCAGGGCGAAAGAATTTACCTATCGTTTCTATCGTTTGCGCTTACCGCCTATCGGTTTCGCCAACGCGGGCCAGGTGTGCCGCCGCACGCCGCGTGTGGGTGGCGAAGATCTGTGCCACGCGCGTCAGGGGCCTGTCGGAACGGTAGATCAACCCCAGCAGGTTCGGCCTGAGCTTCTCTTTCAGGTCCACTGCCACCAGCGTACCCTTCAAGGGCTTCGTTTCAAGCATCGCCCGAGGTAGTAGGGCGATCAGATCCATGATCTGGAGCATTATGATCGTCGCGGTCAGCGATCGGCTCTCAACGCTGATCGGCGGCACACGCATCTTCAGATCCGCGAAGACGCGCCGTATCAGCACACTGGCGGAATCGCCTGTACCCTGGTGCAGCCATTGGCTCTGCATCAGGTCCTGGAGCGATTTGGCGCCGGCCAACGGGTGACCGGACCGCACGACGACGGCCATCTGGACTTCGAACAGGCCCTCGACCGCCAGTTCGGAACGCGGCATTTCCGCCACAACCGGGCCAATCGCCAGGTCGACGCTGCCGTTGCGCAGTGGTTCGGCCACGGAAGGCCAAATGCCCTCGACGATATGCAACTCGACGTCGGGGCATTCGCGCTTGAAGTCCTTGAATACCATCGGCGCCAGTTGCAGTGTGCTGGCCGGCGCAAGGGCGACCGTCAGGCGCCCCTCGAGCTTACCGCGCAGCTGCACGACATCCTCCTGGGCCTTGCGCAATTCATCGATCACGACCCGGGCGCGCTGATAAAAGGCTTTGCCATAGGCCGTCGGTTCGACACCGTGACCGCTGCGTGTCAACAAGGGCGCGGCCAGATCCTCCTCCAATGCGCGCAGGCTCTTGGACAAGGCAGGCTGGGACAGACCGAGGTCCCGCGCCGCAGCATGAATGCTGCCGGCTTTGACCACCGCGACAAAGGCTTGTATCGAAGACAACTTCATCCGCACCTTTCATGGTTGTTGCTGACCGGCTGGCGATCTGCATGCACCGTTTTCTGGGGTTAACCCCGATATGAATTGGTTATCTCCCCGCCGAATTTTCCATCTTTTCGAGTCTACCCGTTAAACCTATACTTTGTCTCTAGTCCCCCGCAACTTCGTCCTCAGCAACATCAAGGAGACAGGCCATGATCCGCAGACTCTTCCAACTCGCGCTACTGGCCGTCGCCGCCGTTGCGGCAACGCCTGCCCAAGCCGAAACTACGTTGCTCTTCAACGTCTTTTTTCCGCCCGGCCACTTCCTGCAGCAGGTTGTACGCGACTGGGCAGTCGATGTCGACAAGGCCACCGGCGGCAGCGTCAAGATCACGTTCGCTGCCGGCAACATGGCGCCGCCGCCGCAGCAACTGCCCGGCGCCGCATCGGGCATCTTCGACATCGCCATCACCGCCGACATCTTCATCAAGAACAAGGCACCGTTGCTGGAGGTTTCACAGCTGCCCTGGTTGATCAACGATGCCGAAGCTGCCTCGGTTGCCCTCTGGCGCCTCTACAACAAGCACTTCGCAAACAAGAACCAGTTCCCGGATGTGCAACTGCTGTCGCTGTTCCATTTCAGTGGCGCGCAGCTCTACAGCCTGACTGACAAGCCGATCAACTCGGTCGACGAACTGAAAAGTCGCAAGATGTGGGCGCTGCCGGGCGAGGCGGCCGACCTGCTCAAGAACCTCGGAATGAGCCCCATCACCAGCCCGGCCGTTCAGGTCAGCGAGTCCGTGTCGCGGGGCGTAGTCGACGGCTACTATGGCATCACCAACGAGAGCGCGACCGACTTCAAGGTGGCACCGTACACCAAGTCGATCACCCTGTTCCCCCGCGGCGCCACATCGACCAACTTCTCGATGTTCATCAACAAGGGCAAGTGGGCGTCGCTGAGCGCGAAGGACCGCGCCGCCATCCTGTCGGTCTCCGGCGAGAAGATGGCGGCCGCGATGGGCCGCGCCGCCAGGAAGGCGTCGGCAGATGCGCTGGCCAAGATGAAGGCCGACGGCATCAAAGTGATCGACGCCGACCCGGCCTTCTTCGCGGCGATGCAAACCGCTGCCGAGCCGTCCTACAAGCAGTACTACGGCACGGCTGCCAAGGCCGGCCTGGACGGTAAGGCATTGGTCGCAGAGTTCAAGGTACTGCACGATTCGCTCGCCAAACATTGAGCGCTGCTGCCGCGGGGTGAAGGCTGTGCCCCACCCCGTGTGGCGCCATCGTGGCGTCCCTCGTCCTCGAAGGATTCGAGCATGATAAAGAACCCGCTCATTCCCCTAGGCGTCCGCGACCGCGATCACGGAACTCGAACAACGGGTCCACGCGATTAAGGCAGACCTGTCCAAGGCACTGGGCACCAAGTTTCAGTAACGGCGATCACACAATTAAGACGACCAGACGGGAGAACCGCATGCGCGAAGCGAGTTGGCCCCAAACCCTCTACCGCCTCGGCCAGGCCATCGGCGCCCTAGCCGCAAGCGCGATCGCGCTGCTGACCGTCACTGACGTGACCATGCGCTACTTCTTCAACAATGCGATCTTCGGCGCCGCCGAAATCACCAACGCCCTGCTTGCCGTGCTGGTCGGCGCCGGGCTCATCGTTGTGGCGGGACTGCGCATCCACATCAGCGTCGATCTGTTCGACGCCCCGCTACGCAAGCGTTTCCCAAGCGGCTACCCGCGCTGGATCTTCGTCTGCGAGGCACTCGGTACGGCGGCGCTGGCTGCGCTGCTGGTGCGCCACGCCTGGTACACGATCAACTTCGGCGAACTTACCGCCGTGCTCGAGTTCCCGATCGGCTGGGTCTACGCGCTGGTCGCTGTTCAGGTGAGTGCCGCGCTGGCAGTGCTGCTGTCGGGATGGCGCGCGCCGGCCGAACATGAAAGGGACTCCGTATGACCGCCGCGCTGATCGGATTCGCGATCCTGATCGCGCTCAGCTTGACCGGCATTTCGCTGGCCTTTGCGACGCTGCTGGTGGGTTTTGTCGGCTTCTGGATAGTACGCGGCTGGGGGTCAGCGCTCGCCATGTCAGGCCAGCAGATCGGCGAGATGATCATCAACCCCAACCTCGTCGTGGTGCCGATCTTCGTGCTGATGGGCGAGTTGATCCGCCGCGCGCGCATCGCCGACGAGCTGTTCGAATTCGGCGACGCCATCGTAGGCTGGCTGCGCGGCGGGCTGGCGATGTCCACCGTGCTGGCCTGCGGTGCCTTCTCGGCGGTCTGCGGCAGCTCAATCGCCACGGCGGCGACGATGACCAAGGTGGCGATGCCGCCGATGCGCCAGTACGGCTACCACGACAGCCTGTCGGCTGGCACCATCGCCGCCGGGGGCACGCTGGGGATCCTGATCCCTCCGAGCATCCCGATGGTCATCTACTGCATCTTCGCGCGCGAGGATATCGGCCGCATGTTCATTGCCGGCGTCGTGCCGGGTGCGCTGATGATACTGACGTTCATGATCACGATCGGCATCTGGGTGCGCTTTCGCCCCGACTTTGCGCCCGAAAGTACGGTCATGTCCTGGGGCCACCGCATCGTGGCCGTGAAGAAGACTTGGGCCTTCGTCGCGTTGTTCGCGGTCGTGCTGGGCGGAATCTATTTTGGCGTGTTCACACCGACCGAAGCCGCCAGCGTGGGCGCCATCGGTGCGTGGGTGTTTGCCTTCGCGCGCGGCACCATGCGCAGCGGCAAGGAATACCTCGAGGTGATGGGCAGCGCGGTCGGCCTAAGCGCGTCAATCTTCGCCATCGCATCGTGTGCGTTGGTGTTCTCGCAGTTCGTCAACGTCACAGGCATGCCTTATGCAATGCTCGACCTGGTCAATCACTGGGCACTCAGCGGCACCGCGCTTGTGATTGCGATCGGCGTGCTGTGCGTGCTGCTGGGCATGGTGTTCGAGGCGCTTGGCATCCTGGTGCTGATCGTGCCGATGTTCCTGCCCACGCTGCAGGCGCAGGGTGTGGACCTTATCTGGTTCGGTGTCATCGTCATCATCCTGATCGAGCTCGGCCTGATCACGCCGCCAGTGGGCGTCAACGTGTTCACTGTCAAGGCCGCGCGGCCTGACCTGAAGCTCGGCGACATCTTCCTCGGTGTCGGCCCGTTCGTGATCGCGATGCTGGTCACCGCAGCGTTGATCCTGGCTTTCCCGGACATCGCCGTCGGGCTGCCGAATCTCATGCGATGAGGAGAGCGCCATGACGCCCAAGGTCCGCAACATCCTCTTCATCATGGTCGACCAGCTGCGCTGGGACTATCTGTCGTGCTATGGCGCGAGTCCGGTGCAGACGCCGCACATCGACGCCCTGGCCGCGCGCGGCGTTCGTTTTACGCGTGCCTATGCACAAGGCACCAGTTGCGGCAACTCGCGCGCCAGCTTCTACACTGGTCGACACGTACGCAGCCACGGCGCCACCTGGAATGACATCCCGTTCGAGTTGAACCAACGTACGCTTGGCGAGTACATGCACGAGCGCGGTCTGCAGACCATCCTGATGGGCAAAACCCACATGCGCGCCGACGCCAAGGGTCTGGCCCGCCTGCACCTGGCCCCCGAGGACGGCGTCGGCCAGGCGCTGGCCGAATGCGGCTTCGTCGCCGGAGAACGCGACGACGGCCTGCATCCCGAGGGACCGCTGGGCTTCTATTCCGCGACCGAGCCCCGCTACAACGACTACCTGCGCAAGCACGGCATGGGCGGCCGCAATCCCTGGCTGGAGTGGGCCAACTCGGCCGAGGACGAGCAAGGGCGGGTGCTCAACGGCTTCTTCATGGAGCATGCTCACCGCCCGGCGCGTGTACCGGCCGAGCACAGCGAGACCGCCTACATGACCAGCCGGGCGATGGAGTCCATCGCCAAGGCGGGCGAGCAGCCGTGGTGTATGCACCTCTCGTACATCAAGCCCCACTGGCCGTTGATTGCGCCGGCGCCGTATCACGGCCTATATGGCAAGGACGACGTCCCTGCGGCGGTGCGCGCGCGAAGCCAAACCGAGCGTCCGCACCCGATCCTCGCCGCCTTCCGCCAGCAACGCGTGGCGCAGGCCTTTTCGCGCGAGGAAGTCCGCGCGCGGGCCATTCCCACGTACATGGGGCTGATCCGCCAGGTCGACGATGAGATCGGCCGCCTGATGGCCTTCCTGCGTGAGCGCGGTCGGCTCGAGGACACGCTGATCGTGCTGACCGCTGATCATGGCGACTACCTCGGCGATCATGGCTTGGGCGAGAAGGACCTGTTCCACGATGCCGCAGCCAAGCTGCCGATGATCGTCATCGATCCGAGCAGCGCCGCCGAGGCGACCCGCGGCCGCAGTTGTGATGCGCTGGTTGGCGCGATCGACCTGATCCCGACCTTCATCGAGGCGCTCGGCGGCACGCCGCCGCGGCACCTGCTGGAGGGCCTCTCACTGCAGCCCTGGTTGCGTGGGAAGGCACCGGCCGCCTGGCGCGACGCTGTCTTCAGCGAGTGCGACTACGCGCGCCTGCCGGTGAGGGCGGCGCTGGGCCGCGACCCGCTCGAGGCCCGGATGACGATGGCCTTCGACGGACGCTGGAAGTACGTGCATTGCCTGGGCTTTGCGCCGATGTTGTACGACCTGCAGGAAGACCCACAGGAGTTGCACGACCTCGGCCGCGACCCCGCCAGCGCCTCAGCGCGCGAGCGCATGAAGGACCTGATGCTCGACTGGTCCGCCGGCCTGCGCAACCGCACCGCGATCGACGACGCGCAGATGAAATCGCTCACCGGCAAGAGTGCGCACCAAGGCATCCTGATCGGATTCTGGAACGAGGCCGAGGTGCCGAGGGCGCAAAGGCCGCCCCCGATCGGAGTTGCGGCGTGATCCCCCACAACGCGCTGACGGAACGCGCATGAGCCCAGCGATGACTGCCGACCCTATCACCACGCAGCTCTACATCGACGGCACGGCGCGCCCGGCCGCCGACGGCGGAACGTACGCGCTGCACAACCCGGCGCGGCCGAACGAGCTGGTTGGTCATGCCGCCGCCGCCACCAAAACCGACGCGAACGCCGCAGTCGAGGCCGCGCACCGCGCCTTCCCGGGTTGGGCGGCCCTGTCCTACGGCGAGCGGGCGGCGATGCTCAGGCGCGTGGCCGATTTGATGGTGGCCGATAAGATCGACGTCGAAGCGCGCTCGCGGCTCTTCACCCGCGAGCACGGCAAGATCCGTCGCGAGACCCTGCTCGAGATCACTCGGCTGGGCGACCGCTTTCGCCAGAGCGCCGACTATGCCACGCGCCTGGCGCAAGACGAACACATCTCCGGTCCTCCCTTTGACACCATCGTCACGCGGCAACCGCGCGGCGTTGCAGTGCTGGTAGTGCCGTGGAACTGGCCGCTGGCGATTCTCGGCTGCAAGCTGCCGCAGGCGTTGATCGCCGGCAACACGGTGGTCGTCAAGCCGTCAGAGAACGCTGTGCTGGCGCCGACGCTCACGCTGCACATGATCGCCGCAGCGCTACCGCCGGGCGTGGTCAACATCGTCACCGGTTCCTCTTCGCGCATCGGCGACAGCCTCACCGGACATCCGCTGACACGCTTCGTCAATTTCACGGGCTCGGTGGCGATCGGGCGCCATGTGATGAAGGTGGCGGCCGACAACCTGACGCCAGTGACTCTGGAGCTTGGTGGCAACGACCCCGGCATTGTGCTCGACGACGCCAAGCTCGACGAGGCTGCGTTCGACCGTCTGTACATGGGCGCGTTCATGTCCACTGGGCAGATCTGCATGGCACTCAAGCGCCTGTACGTACACCGCTCGCGGTACGACGAGGTAGTTGATGGCCTCAAGGCTGTTGCTGCGCGGCAGGTGGTAGGTGATGGCCTGCTGCCGGAAACGACGATGGGCCCACTGAACAACGCCAAGCAGCTGGGCGTGGTAACCGGCATGATCGAAGAGGCCCGCGCCGCGGGAGCTGACGTGCAAACGTTCGGCCAGGTACCCGATCCGGCCATGTACAAGGCGGGCTACTTCCAGCGGCCGACCTTGGTGCTGAATGCCGATCCGCGCTTGCGTGTAGTGCGTGAGGAGCAGTTTGGCCCAGTGCTACCCATCATGGCGTTTGACAGTGAAGCGGAAGTCATTGCCGCCGCCAACAACTCGGAGTTCGGATTGTGCTCGTCGGTCTGGACACCCGACCGAGACCGCGCCGTGGCCATCGCGCGCCAACTGGAAGCCGGTTTCACCTACCTCAATGCCCATGGCCCAGCTGCGCAGGATGGCCGCAGCCCATTCGGCGGCTTCAAGCACTCGGGCATCGGACGCAACATGGGCTACGAAGGCGTGACCCAGTTCCAGGGTCATCACTCCATTTCAGGCCCTGCCGGCTGGCTCCTGTAGTCACGGGTTGCCAGCACGCCATTCCAAGATCCCAAGGAACCACCATGGACGTGAACGCTGCAAAAGACATGCACATCGCTGTTACAGGCGTCGCCACCGGCATAGGTGCGGCGCTTGTCGCGCAATTGCAGAGCGCAGGTGCACGCGTTACCGGATTCGATGTTGCGCTGCCCGAGAAGGCTGCGTTCACTTGCCACCGCATCGACCTGGCCGACCTTGATTCGATCGCCGCCACGGTATCGAAGGTCGAAGGCCCGTTCGACGGACTGTGCAACAACGCCGGCGTGTCGCCCAAGCCCGGGCGTGAGGCCATGATTCTCACCGTCAATTTCTTTGCCCAACGCGCGTTCACGCGAGCCGTATTGCCAAAGCTGGCCACTGGGGCGTCGATTGTAAATATGGCGTCGCGAGCCGGTGCGCGCTGGCGCGAGAACATCGAGCAGGTCAAGCGACTGTTTGCGGTCGATCCCGCGGCCGATCTGGCCGCATTCATTCGCGATGAGCGCATTGACCACGTGCGCGCCTACAACCTGTCGAAAGAAGCGATGATCGTCTGGACGCTCGCCGAAACCGAGGCGATGACGGGGCGCAATATGCGCATCAACGCGTTATGCCCGGGCGCGGTGGCGACCGGCCTGCTCAACGATTTCGCCGCGGCCTTCGGCGAGCAAATGGCGCGCAACGTGGCGCGGGCCGGCCGGCCCGGCAAACCAGAGGAGATTGCGGCCATCGCCGCGTTCCTGCTCTCGCCGCAAAGCGCCTGGCTGCGCGGCGCGGAGATCTCGCCGGACGGGGGAATGGGCGCGTTCGCCGCCAGCGATTCGCTCGGGTTAAGCGCCCTTGGCCTCTGAGGACATCTCAAGACAACACACCAGTTGAACGGAGCGTGCGCATGAATCCACCGGTCTACAACGAAGACTTCTATTCGGATGCAGTGATCCGCGACCCCTACCCCGTGTATGCGCAACTGCGTGCGATCGGGCCGGTGGTCTATATGAAACAGCACGACGTTTACGCGCTGCCGCGCTATGCCGAAGTAGCCGCCGCGCTGCGTCAGCCCACGCGTTTCGTCAGCTCGCGCGGCGTATCACTGAACGAAAAGGTCAATGAGTTGCTCACGGGGAGCACGCTGAACTCCGACCCGCCAGAACACGACCGAACGCGCGGCGTGACGGCAGCACCACTGCTGCCTGGAGCGCTGGAAGCGATAACCCCGCGCATCCGCCAGGCGGCCGACACCCTCGTGGCCGAGCTTGCCGAGCGCCGGCACTTCGATGCCGTAGCGGACTTCGCGCAGTTCCTGCCGGTCACGATCGTCGCCGAACTGGTCGGTCTGCCGGCCGAGGGTCGTCAGAAAATGCTTTCCTGGGCGTCGGCGACTTTCAACCTGTTCGGCCCCGAGAACGCCCGCGCCAAGGCGGCGTTTGCGGATCTGCGCGACTTGAAGGCCTTCCTCGACGAATACGGCACGCCTGAAAAACTCAAGCCCGGCGGCTGGGCCGAGCGCATCTTCAAAGTTGGCGCCGAACGTGGCATCCCGTACGCAACCTGCGCGCAGCTGATGCGCGACTACATCAACCCGAGCCTGGACACGACGATTTCGACCACCGGACAGGCGATCAAGTTTTTCGCCGATCAGCCCGATCAATGGGCGCTGGTGCGCGAGCGACCCGAACTGATCCCCAATGCGGTCGAAGAAGTGGTACGACTGG
>Ga0163199_1001567_pt1 | contig 14267 bp, 11 predicted proteins | sample PL_2010_150m_FD_113537 | JGI IMG/M metagenome (GOLD analysis project Ga0163199, IMG submission 113537) | Freshwater microbial communities from Powell Lake, British Columbia, Canada to study Microbial Dark Matter (Phase II) - PL_2010_150m | ecosystem: Environmental > Aquatic > Freshwater > Lake ... | reverse complement strand
GCCCATGGCGGCTCCTTCGTTACGAATTATATGTTGGTTGCTGTTAAAAATGGCTGGCTGCTGGTGTTGCAAGTTGAGCACTTCACCCCAGGTGAAATCGGTGCGGGGGTGAAAATGCAGGAAGACTTTCTCAATCACGGCAAAATCAGCGGGCTCATCCACCGTCCAACGCAAGGCGGAGAGATCTTGGCTGTGTTGCATGGCAGCCGTATTGAACCGCCCCGATTCACGTAGATAGGGCGTGACATGCTCGCGGTCAGAGCGTTTGCTGGTTTCTTGGCTGGCTTGTTCCAGCGCCTTGAAGGTGCAGACCTCGATGTCCAGTCCGTCCGGGTAGGTGGGTGGATTAATATTGCTAAAGTAATCTACCCCCGTAGCCTTGAAGCGACGGATGCATTCATCAACCAGTGCTGGATCAACCAGCGGGCAGTCACCGGTGATGCGCACCACTACATCAGCTTGATGCTCCCTTGCAGCTTGTACAAAGCGGTCGAGCACATCATATTCGCTACCTTGTTCGCAGGCATAACCGAGTCTGCGTACATGTTCGACCAAGGATAGGTTGCGTTCATCAACCGAGGTGGCGATGACGATTTGATCCACCTCTTTTGCCCGCGATAGACGCGAAAGTAACAGCTCAATCATGGGGATGCCGCCGATCGGCTTCATCACCTTGTTGGGCAGACGGGTGGAGCCCATGCGGGCTTGGACGAGTGCAACAACTTTCATAAGTGAGGCCACCGGGCCGGGTTAATCAAATTCTCTGCATCACAAGACAGATCAGGTGGATCACTTGGCACGTCACCGGTTGCTACACTAATAATTTGTCCCAATTGGTTCACACTGTTTGCACCCACGACAATACGATCGATCTCCGGAAAGGAGAGTGGAAAGGCCAGACAAGCCTGAACAGCGGATGCAGCATGGACTGAAAGCCATTGGTGCCATTTTTCCCACAAGTCACTCCAAGGTGCGAATTTGGGCGGTATGGCAGCTTGTGGCATTAACAGTAAACCTTGCAGAAAGGCAGAACGAGTATGGATTTCAACGCTTTTATCCTTCAATCTTTGCAGCCAGCCTGTTGTGTGTAATCGGCGATCGACAAGATTGAATGAGGCTTGCACCAGATCGAGACGGTATTGTGGGATTAGCGCCTCTAATTCACCTGGGGCATAGATGGAGATTCCTACTTTTTGCACCTGCCCGCTGTCTTTCAAATCTTGTAAGGCTTGATAAAGTTCTTTTCCGTTCGAGCCAAGCAACTGCTCTGGGCGGTGCAGCAACAGGCCATACAAGGCACGTATGCCAAGCCGGCCCAGTGATGTGGCAACTTGTTCTTGAACCCAGCCGCTAACATCAGCGCAACTATCGGGCACGGCTGGCAGTTTAGTCACCAGCTTGAAACCTCGGACCCCAATTTCACCCAGGCAGGTTTCGCTTTCACCGTAGGCAATCGCAGTATCGAGCGTGTCAATGCCATTAGCCGCAGCCAGTTGCAGCATCGCTTTTGCTGCAGGCCGAGTGACTTGACCGGCTTGGTTGGCAATGCCATAGGGTAGGCCGAATTGAGCAGTGCCGAGGGCGAGACGATTCATGCGCCGGGATCCCTTTGGTACTTCCGCAACACCGAGACAGCAACCCATTCGTCCGGCACATCGGTGTGGTCTATTTCACTGTGGTGCCGAACCTTATGGGTCGTGCATTCGTAGTCCGGATGCCAGGTGAATAAGGTTCGATAATCCATCTTGTAGCTCTGTACACCTGGACGGTGGTGATAAGCTCTGGCTCGCGGTATCGGGCTATAGAAATCCATCATTATTAGCCATCCAGGCACGTGCAACACGCGGTCTGCTTCGCTGGCAATACGAAACAAATCTTCACGATCACAAAGGTAAAGACAAAAACCAAAGATCACGATGTCAAAACTCCGGTTATCGAACGGCAACACATCGGCTGTGCCTTGCTGCACATTGATGCCTTTGGCGCAGGCTGCTGCGGCCGCTTGAGCTGACGGCTCAATGCCATAACAATCGGTATGCAGATTATCCTTGAGCCAGGCGAGGCGTGTGCCGTCGCCGCATCCGACCTCAAGCACCTTTAGTTTTCTCGTATTCACGGGAAGAAAATCGATTATTTCTCGCAACAAGGCATCGTCGTCAGGGAGCTTCCGTGTGGCGACACTTTGCTGATTCCTGGTGAACCATGCATCACCTTCTGACTGCAAGAAGATTTCTTTTTGTTTCACGGTTAGCCCTTTTCCGGAACGGATCGCATTGATCCTCCAGCAATAGCAAAATTGAGAGCAGTCACCACCTCATCCTGTTGCTCCTCTGTCAGCCCCGGATACATCGGTAGGCTGATCGTCTCGGCGTAATAACACTCTGCTTCAGGGCACAGGCCCTTCCTGAAACCCATCTTCTCGTAATACGGTTGCAGGTATACAGGAATGTAATGCAAATTTACGAGTATGCCCGTCGCAATCAATGCTTCATATACTTGACGATGCGTCTTGTTGATTTCACCAAGCTTCAAACGAATAGGGTAAAGATGTAAGCTGGAATAGTTGTCCGCATGTTGCCACGGCGTAACAATTGGCATATTGAACAAAATCTCGTCATAACGCTTGGCGATGGTATGCCGCTTGGTAACAAACTCATCGAGTCGCCGTAGTTGACTCAAGCCCAACGCGGCATGGATCTCGGTCATGCGGTAGTTGAAACCGAGGGCTATCTGTTGGTAGTTCCAAAGTTCTTCCGGTGCCCGAGGATGCATATCTGCCGCGTCGCTTGTGATGCCATGACTGCGGAGCAGCCGCAATCGCTTGGCTACTTTGGTATCGTTGGTGAGCGCCATGCCGCCCTCACACGTCGTAATGATCTTGACTGGGTGAAAACTAAACACGGTGATATTGCTGTAACGGCAATTGCCGATGGGCTCACCCCGGTATTTTCCGCCGATAGCGTGCGAGGCATCTTCAATGATGCGAAAGCCGTACTGCTGGCTGAGCTCGTAAATACCAGCCATGTCACAGGATTGGCCGCACAGGTGAACCGGGATCACCACTTTTGGCAGCTTGGCGCTAGCCTTGGCTTGCGCCAGCTTTTCTGCCAGACGGACTGTGCTCATGTTGTAAGTACGTGGATCGATATCCACGAAATCGACTTCAGCACCGCAGTAGCGGGCACAATTGGCGCTTGCCACGAAGGTGATGGGGCTGGTCCAGACGACATCGCCAGGGCCGACTTCAAGGGAAAGGCAGGCTATGTGTAAAGCTGATGTAGCGCTGTTGACCGCAATAGCGTGTCTGGCGCCTACCCTGGTGGCTACAGCCTGTTCAAAAGCAGGAACTGCTGGACCCTGGGTAAGATAGTCTGAGCGCAGGACTTCCACTACCGCGTCGATATCGGCCTGGTTAATGTCCTGACGACCGTAGGGGATCATGACCCATGGATACTATCAAGATCCCGCAATTCATCTACCGTCAAGAAATGGGGGTTAGTGCCGGAACTGTATTCGAAGTCTCCTGCGACAGGTCTAGCTGATTCGCCGATAGCATTGGTTTTGTAGTCAGATTGAATAATGAAAGTGATGGCAGGGCAAATCACATAATAATCGGTGAATTCCAATGTCTGATGCGCATTGTCCACCGGGCACATGATCTCGTGCAGTTTCTCACCGGGGCGGATACCGATGATCTTGACGGAGAGATCCGGTGCCATGGCGGCCGCGAGGTCGGTCATGCGTGCTGAAGGGATTTTTGGCACAAAGATTTCGCCGCCATGCATGCGCTCAAAACTTTTTAACACCAGATCGACACCTTCCTGTAGCGTAATCCAGAAGCGCGTCATACGTGCATCGGTAATCGGCAGTTCTGTTGTTCCCTCTGCGATCAGCTTCTTGAAGAAAGGGATAACTGAGCCGCGTGAACCCACCACATTGCCATAGCGTACAACGCTGAAGCGGGTTTGATGGCCGCCGGCGATATTGTTGGCCGCGACAAACAGTTTGTCGGAAACCAGTTTGGTTGCGCCGTAGAGGTTGATGGGATTTGCCGCCTTGTCGGTGGAAAGTGCGATGACTTTTTTGATATTGTTTTCCAGCGCGGCATTGATCACATTCTCAGCGCCATGGATGTTCGTTTTGACGCACTCCATCGGGTTGTATTCCGCTGCTGGCACTTGTTTCAGTGCGGCTGCATGCACCACGAAATCCACCCCCCGCATCGCCTGGACCAGCCGCTGTCCATCGCGCACATCGCCGAGAAAGTAGCGCATGGCAGGTGTATCAAACTCCTGCTGCATTTCGAATTGCTTGAGTTCGTCGCGGGAAAAAACGATGATGCGGCGCGGGTTATAGCGATCCAGGACAGTCCTGATAAATTTTTTCCCAAATGAACCGGTGCCGCCGGTTATCAGTATTGATTTATCGTTGAACATAGTCGTTATCCATAAAGTATTGCGTAATGTTCCTGCTGCCCTGTGTGCGCAGCAGGAAGGATTGAACTCAGCCACTCTCACCACTCATCACTCACCACTAAGCGGTACGCTCCGGGTGCATCTGCATCTGGTACCAGAGCAGGCTGCCGAGTATCAGGCGGTCGTTGGGTTGCAGGTTCTGAAATTCCATGCCGTACTCATAGCGCGCTGTGCCATGCTCGTCCGGCACATTCTTCGAACTACGCACCTGGGCGTGCAGTTCGAGTGACACCGGCACCTCGTGCAGCTCGAACTGCGTGACGAGCCGTATCGGGGTTTCATCCTGGAGTGGTTCGATAGTGCCAACGCGGACTCCGGTCATGCCGACATCCAGAATATCTCCGGTTACGTCCGCCTTGCCATCCGTGGTGATCGTGGCCGGGAGGCGCACGCCATGCCGAAACGAGCTGCGTACTTCCACCGCTTCCACTTTTTTGGGGAAACTCAGGTGCAGGTAGGTGAACGGGAAATGCTCTATCTTGAGTACGGTGGTGCTGAATGCGAATGCGGTTCTACCGGTGAACGCCCGCAGCAGCACCTGTTCATTGTCCTTTATCAGCCCGGCATGGATGGTTTGCGGCGACAGGGAGACGAGCAGGCTGCTGCCTTCGGACCAGCCGACTATCTTTGCGAGCAGCCGTTTGCTTTTTGTCTCGCGGCTGTGGGAGGTCTCGATTGGAATCTTGTCGCCAACCTTGAGGTGCATCTCCGCGAAGGAGGAGGGGGGTGAGACCGGGCGTGACGCCGGCACACTGGTTGAGTGCGGTGCGGTGGCAATATCAGGTTGAGGAGAGGAGGTTTCCATCGGATTCTGTTCAGTCAAGGAGGGGGCTGCTTTAGCCGGCGCCGATCAATCCGGCGCCGTGAATACCCGGTTTTTCCCGGCTTGTTTCGCCCGGTACATGGCTTCGTCGGCACGATTGATCACTGTGCCTTGCTGCTCGTGGGGCGCACGTGCAGCGATGCCCGCACTGAAAGTGATCGGCAGAGATCGATTGGCATGCAGGCAGGGGTGTGTCGCCAGGTTATGCTGCAAGCGGCCGATTATTGCGACCCCAGCTTCGATCCCTGTATCGGGCAATAGCACCACAAATTCCTCGCCGCCAAAGCGGGCAATGATGTCGCTGGGGCGCAGCGTTTCCCGGGCTCGGGTGACAAGATGCAGCAGCACATCATCGCCGGCCTGGTGACCGTGGATATCGTTCACCTGCTTGAAATCATCCAGATCGAGCATAGCCACGCATAACGGCGAGCCATGCCGATCAGCACGTGCTGCTTCGCGCGCATAAGCCTCACCCAGGCCGCTCCGGTTCAGCGCGCCGGTCAAGGGGTCAGCGTGCACCAGCCCGCGGAGTTGTTCCAGTTCGTTTCTCAGGGCCTCGAGTTTCTGCTCTGCCCGGTTTACTTGCTCGTGCGCCGTCTGCACTTCATTGTGGGAATGCAGGGCGCGGGTCTCCAACAGCGCCTCGTCGAGCAGGTTTATGATCTCGTCGACGTTGTTGGTCTGCCGGATCTGCTGCGCGTAGCGCTCGATCTGCCGGTGATAATCGTGGGGGTCATCATCAACCATTGCTTCTCTCTTTTTCTGCGGCAATGGCTTGATCAGCCGCAGTGGTGTTTTTTTCTTGATGGCGTGCACTCTGTTTTTCTCCCGTAGGATATAAAAGACCGGCAGACTGTTCCGGATTCGGAGAAACCAGGATTCCGTGGATTGCGGCTAAAGGAGAACCTAATCCGGAACAGTCTGCCGTGAACCTACGTTAACAGAGTGGTTAGCGGGCGATACGTTGAATAAGCACGGAATATACCCACAATTCGTTGAAACGATCTAAAAATCCAGATTTCATCACAATACTTCGTTGCTCACAAAAAATGTATCCTTACATATCGACCATATGCCGCGTCTACATTTTTTGTTCCCGCCTTGTCTTGTTTAGAATTTTGAATTTTTAGAGGAGTCCTAAAGTGTGGCAGCTTCTGGCGGAATGCCGATGTGCGTAAGGTTACTCTGCAGCCAACACCCGATTCTTGCCGGTCTGCTTGGCAATATACAGCGCCTTGTCGGCCCGCGCCACTATGGCGTCCTGAGTTTCTCCAGGAATGCGTTGGGCGACACCGGCGCTGAAAGTCATCAGCAGGCGCTCGTTGTTGTGCAGAAAAAATTTCTTGGTGAGGTTGCGCTGTAGTCTGGTCATTACCGCCACCGCTTCATCCATCCCGGTTTCAGGCAGCAGAATCACGAACTCCTCGCCACCGAAACGCGCGACGATATCGGTAGGGCGTATTGTCTCATCGACCATTCTCGCCAGATATTTCAAGGCGTCATCCCCGGTCTGGTGGCCGTGGGTGTCGTTGATCTGCTTGAAATCATCAATATCGAGTATTGCCAGGCAAAGCAGCGACCCCTGCCGGTCCGCCCGCGCTGCTTCGCGCTCGAATGCGTCTTCCAGGCCGCGTCGGTTCAGAGTGCCGGTCAGTTGATCTTCCTGTACTTTTTCACTTAGCTGTTCCAGTTCTGCTTCAAGCTGCTTGATTTTTTCCTGGGCGGTTTCGACGGCTTTGCGCGCCATCATCAAATCATCGCGCGAACGCAGTGCGTTGGTCTGCACATTCAGGGTTTCGCGCATCACTTCGGTGATCAGTCCGAGGAGTTCGCCGATGTCTTCGGTCTGGCCGATTTTCTGTGAATAGTGCTCCAGCTTGCTGTGGTATTCGCCGGTGGTTTCGGATAAGTCTCCGACACGGTCGATAAAGCGGGCGACCATGTCCTTTACACTTGCCTTGGCTTCGTTGATGCTGTGCTTGAGCACCCCCTGCTTGAATATCACTTCTTTCAGGCCGCGTTCAGCCTGGGCGATGACCTGCAGGTCGAGAGGGTTGGCGATGATTTCCTGCAGCACGGCTATCTGGCCATGCAACCATTGATCATCCTCCAGCAGTTCACTGATATTTTTCAGCAGTAGGTTAAGGAGCCTGAGGAGTCCTTGCTGGATCTTGACGCCATCTTCTCCGTGCAGTTTCAGCTTGAAACTGAGCTGCTTGAGATCAGCGGAGAGCCGGGTCAATTCCCAGCGGTTGTCAATGGCGCGTATTTGCTGTGCCAGTGCGCGGGCTTCGCCGGCCAGTGCAGGAGCATGATCCAATTGCGGAATCAGCGCAGATTCCAGTAACTGCACCAGGAATTTCTGCAATTGAGCGGGGACATCATTGGCGGCACCTGCCGGAACCGGGGATGCAGCTACGCCAGAGGCGGATTGCGTTGATTGCGTTGATTGCGTTGCGGGGGCGGCTGCAATATCGTCAACCAGAGGCATGTCAGATTGTCTGGCAGAGGCCGTGGGATCTGACCACGATTTAAGCAGATTCTGCAGCTTGGCATGCAATTCCGCCGGATCTGCTGCGAACCTGCTCAGCACCCGCTCCAGGGCCTCCTTTTTTTTTTGACGGGGTCAAGCCGCTATGCCGAGCGTCCAACTGTTTCAGCAGTTCCTTGATCAGACTCCCCCACGGCGGCGCGGCGGTAGGCGTTGGCGCTGCATCCTGCGCCGCAGCCAGGTTCTGCTCGCCACTTTGACCTGCGTCAGAGCCGGCATCAGCAGTAGTCCCGGCAATTTCATGATAAAGCCGGTGATAGTTGTCGGGAGTGGGCGCAGCCCGGTTGGTGGCCAGGCGCCGCAATACTTCTCTGGCGATAGCGGTAGGATTGGAGATATCTGTCATGAAATGGGTATCAGTCCGGTAGAGTAATCCATCGCGCAATAGCCGCCATTGCGCTTGCGTGGGACGGTTTCAGGGGCTGCTTAATCCACCAGTTTATTTTTGATGGCATAGCGAGTCAGGTCGGAATTGTTTCTGAGGTCGAGTTTTTCCAGCAGGCGCGCCCGGTAAACACTGACGGTTTTTGGGCTTAAAGACAGTTCTTCGGAAATGACCGAGAGGGATTTTCCCGATGCGATCAGGCGCAGCGTCTGGAATTCCCGATCCGACAGCAGTTCATGCAAGGGTTGCTCGGTATCGCCGCCCAGAGAATTGGCCAATTCCTCGGCCAGAGCGGCACTGATGTACTTTCGGCCGACAGCTACCTGGCGGATTGCGGTGACAAGTTGCACTGGTGCGCTTTGTTTGTTCAGGTAGCCGGAAGCGCCGGCTTTCAGCGCACGTATTGCAAATTCATGTTCGGTGTGCATGCTCAGCATCAGCACTGCCAGCCTGGGATGGGTTTTTTTGATTTGGCTCAAGACCTCGATGCCATTACGGTCGGGCAACGAGATATCCAGCAGCACCACATCAAATGTGTCCTGCCGAGCCATCTTGATGGCCTGAAATCCGGTTTCCGCTTCGCCTGCCACAATCAGGTCGTCAGTTTCGGCGAGGATCTGCTTCAAGCCATGGCGCACGATGGCGTGGTCGTCTGCGATCAGGACTCTAATCATGCTTGGGAACCCTCTGGACAAGCTCCGCGCGGGCGCGACGGCGACTTTGCGGGATGGGTGCAGAAAAAGGCGAGGGCGCTCACTGCATTACGCTCCTTGACAGGTCTTGCGTGCAATTCTAGCATTTTCACTACTTGTCCCACAGCAATTTTCTTGAACGCATTATGATGCATCTGACATTAAAAGAGAGTTTTCTGTTCTGGGAAGAACTGGTCAGTCTGGCTCAGGTCGTAAGGGATGCTGACTATCACGGTGACGCCTTTGCCCGGCATGCTGTCGATTCTGACATCGCCACCCAGAAAGCGGGAACGCTCCCGCATGCCGCGAATGCCGAAGGAACGAGGTTTCGAACGATCCTGTTTCGACATGCCGCGCCCATTATCGGACACCAGTAATTCCACGCGCCCCCCCGCTGCTTTGAAGCTGATTTTGACGCGAGTGGCGTTGGCGTGCTTCGAAATATTCGTCAGGGTTTCCTGGAAAATGCGGAAAATGGCGGCAGATAAGTCTGATCCCAGCACGATGTCTTCATCGGCGCATTCAATCTCGCAAGGGATCCCGAGCCGCTTGCGGAATTCCTTCGCCTGCCACTGAATGGCGGGAACGATGCCATAATCCAGGACTCCCGGGCGCAAATCCCGCGCTATGCGCCGGGTGGAGTCGATCATGCGATCCGCCAGGGTATCGATAAACTGGACTTTCTCCAGCAGTAGCGCCTTCTCCGGCGGGAGCCTGTCAATCAGCCACAGCAGGTCGATCTTGATGGCCGTGAGAGTGCCGCCCAGGTCGTCGTGAATTTCGCGCGAGAGTTCCATCCGTTCCCGCTCCTTGATTGTCTGGAAGTGGGAGAGAGTTCCCCGAGTTCCTGGTGCGCGCGCCTGATTTCGATTTCAGCGAGCTTACCCTGGGTAATATTCGAAATGATGCCTTCCCAGGCCACATCGCCGTCGGGAAGCTTGCGCGGGCTTTCCCGCAGATTGACCCACTTGATTTCTTCCTGTTCGCCGACCCGAATGCGGCCTTCCCAGTTGCAGGTGGCAAGCTTCTCGGTGGCTGCTTCAACGGCTTGGGACAGCGATAACTTGTCCTCCGCGACAACCATGTCGAGAAACAAGCCGGGAGTGTCCTGCAGCGCTTGAGGGGTAATGCCGAGAAGCTGATTGCAGCCCTCACTCACATAAGTCAGGTGAGTGGCGCCATCGGCTTGCATGATGGACTGGAAAATCATACCGGGAATGTTGGCGGCAATCGTCCTGAAGCGTGCTTCGCTTTCTTGCAGTGCGAACTGCGCCAACTCGAATTGCTTGCGGGTTTTCGTTTCCAGCAAGCTGCGTTGTACTGCAGGGGCCAGCCGGGCCATGTTTCCCTTGGCCACGAAATCATGTGCTCCGGCTTTCATCAAGGCCACTGCGACTTCTTCGCCGATGTGGTCGGAAACAATGATCAACGGAATGTCCTGTCCGCTGATTCGCCATACCGACATTACTTCCTTGGTGGGAAAGCCGGATAAATTGTGATCGGACAGAATCACATCCCAGCCGCCGGCAGCGAGGGCGGTCTGCATCGCCGCAGCAGTTTCGACTCGCTGACAATCAGCCTCAAAACCACCTTCCCTGAGGGCCTCCAGAATCAGTGCGGAATCATCCGCGGAATCTTCCACCATCAGAACGTGCAGTGTTCTTCGCTCCATGTCATCAGGATGGTCTGCTGTCGGCATTATCCCTGCGTTCGCTTTGCCCAAGCCGTCTCCTGTCGGTTGTTATTCTCTCCCAAGTGCGCGCTGGAACGACAAATAAGCGGTTGCATTTTCATTGTCGTTGGCACCAGGCCAAGGTCGCGGCCCTGTTCCCTTGTGGTTCAGCATGTTAGCGGTTTCTGTCGTGCCTGTAAATTTCCCCGCATTCCCCGGCTGGGCGCATGCTAAAGAAATCGCGATGGCTGCCGATAAACTATTGGATAAGGGATCAAGCATGATTTGCTCGCCGATTGCTCATGGGTTACTCGGTCTGAAGCATCAAGGCCCGTTTTTCAATACGGCAAGGGGCGGATGGAAATCCATGCCCCGTATAAACATGCGTGACTCGATGGGTGATTTTTCCTGCAGGTCGATGGAAGTCCGGAAGCAGCCTCAATGTAGTTTCAGGGAGTAACAGTGCAGGAAATATTTCTCGGCCGGCAGCCCATTCTCGACCGCAACCAGTATCCGGTCGCCCACGAACTGCTGTTCCGTTCCGGCCATACGGCCCACGCAGGTGTCATCGATGGGGTCTCCGCCTCGGCCAGCGTCATCGTCAATACCTACGCGGAACTGGGAATACAGAATGTGCTCGGCAAGCAGCGCGGCTTCATCAACGTCAATGCCGAACTGTTGATGAGCGATTTGATCCACTTGTTGCCGAAAAGTCAGGTGGTGCTGGAACTGCTGGAAACAATAGAAATCACCGACGAGATAGTGCGGCGTTGCGGTGAACTGCGCAGCATGGGTTATCAACTGGCGCTGGACGATGTGGTTGCGATCGATGACCGGACCCGATTGTTGCTGCCGCTGATGAATGTGGCAAAAGTGGATTTGCTGCGGATCGAGACGGATGCGCTGCCGCATCTCGTTGATTCCCTGAAGTCCTGGCCGCTATTGCTGCTGGCGGAGAAGGTGGAAAGCGTAGAACAGGCCAGACACTGTATGGCGCTGGGTTTCGACCTGTTCCAGGGCTATCATTTTGCGCGCCCCCAGATTGTTGCTGGAAAACGCGCCGATCCTTCGCAAATGGGGTTGCTGCGGTTGCTGGGTCTGGTTATGGGCGATGCCGATACGTCCGCCATCGAACAGGAATTCAAACGCCACCCGAGCCTGGTTTATGGGCTGATGCGCATGGCGAATTCAGTCGCCTGCGGCCTGACGCATAAAATCGGTTCGCTGCGGCAGGGTATCATGGTGCTCGGTAGGAAACAGTTGCAAAGATGGGTGCAACTGCTGCTGTATACGGTGGGTAGTAGTGACTCCCAGGGGATGAGCGCCCTGATGCAATTGGCGGCCACGCGCGGCAAGTTGATGGAGTCAATTGCCACAGTGGAACGGCCTGGCGACAAGCAGTATCAGGAGAGCGCTTTCATGACGGGCATCCTGTCGCTGCTCGACGCACTACTGGGTATGCCATTGCCGGAAATCATCAGTCAGCTCAATCTGACGGACGAAATAAAAGTGGCGCTGCTGTTCCGCAAAGGAAATCTGGGGAACCTGTTGCTGCTGCTGGAAAAGAAGGAAAGGAACGACATCGAAACTGTTTCTGCCATGCTGGCGGAACTGGGGTTCATGGGCATGGGCGAGCTGGTTATCGCGGAGCTGGATGCGCTGCGTTGGACCAATGGACTTGATGAAGTTTCCCGATAAATAATTCCAGGGGGTAACAATGCAGGAAATTTTTCTTGGCCGTCAACCGATACTTGATCGCAACCACGATCTGGTTGCCTATGAGCTGCTGTTCCGTTCCGATCAGACCACGCAAGCCGGAATCACTGACAATGTTTCGGCTTCGGCCAGTGTCATTGTCAATGCTTATGCGGAACTGGGGATCCAGAATATGCTCGGCAAGCAGCGCGGTTTCATCAACGTTGATGCCGAACTGCTGATGAGCGACATGCTGCATCTGCTGCCGAAAAGCAAGGTGGTACTGGAGTTGCTGGGAACGATGGAAATCACCGCTGAGGTGGTGAGGCGTTGTGGCGAACTGCGCAGCATGGGTTATCAGCTAGCGCTGGACGATGTAGGCGAGGTCAATGACCGGATCAAGCCGCTGCTGCCGCTGGTGAATGTGGTGAAAGTGGATTTGCTGCAGATTGAGGCGAAGGTGCTGCCGGATATCATCCATTCGCTAAAACCCTGGCCGCTATTATTGCTGGCAAAGAAAGTGGATAGCGTGGAACAGGCAAGGAGCTGCATGAAACTTGGTTTTCATCTGTTCCAGGGTTACCATTTTGCGTGCCCTCAGATCATTTCCGGAAAACGTGTTGATCTTTCGCGCGTCGGATTGATGCGGCTTCTGGGACTCATTATGCAAGATGCCGAAGCCGCCGATATCGAGGAGGAATTCAGGCACCATCCGAATATGACATACAATCTGATGCGTATAGTGAATTCGGTCGCCAGTGGCCCGCCGCATAAAATCGGTTCGCTGCGGCAGGGGATCGTGGTGCTCGGCAGAAAGCAGTTGCAAAGATGGGTGCTGCTGCTGCTGTATACGGCGGGCAGAGGCAGCAGCCAGTTGGTGAGTCCCCTGATGCAGATGGCGGCCACCCGTGGCAAGCTGATGGAGTTGATCGCCATAGCGGACCGGCCCTACGACAGGGATTATCATGAACGCGCTTTCATGACCGGCATCCTGTCGCTGCTCGATACTCTGCTGAGCGCGCCGCTGCTGGAGATCCTCGATCAGCTCAATCTGCTGGATGAAGTAAAAGCGGCGCTGCTGTCGCGGGAAGGGCGTCTGGGGCAACTGTTGATGCTACTGGAAAAGAAGGAGGAAAATGACAGTAAAGCTGTTTCCTCCATACTGGCAGGGCTGAGTTTTCTGAGTCTTGGCGAGTTGATCACGGCGGAGCTGGAAGCAATCTGCTGGGCCAACGGACTCGATGAAATCTACCATTGATTGTTTTGCATGCAGCATGCTGCTGTCTGGGCGTAAATTTGAAAGCTGCTCGGCACAGGTTTAGGGAGTAAGAAAGTGCAGGAAATTTTCCTTGGCCGGCAACCGATTCTTGATCGTAATCAGAATCTGATCGCCTACGAACTGCTGTTCCGTTCCGGTTTTACCGCAGATGCTGGCGTTACCGACGACATTTCTGCTTCAGCGAGTGTCATCGTCAGCGCCTATGCGGAACTGGGACTTGCGAATGTGCTCGGCAAGCAACGCGGTTTCATCAATGTCAACGCCGAATTGCTGATGAGCGACATGATCCGTCTGCTGCCAAGGAATCAGGTGGTGCTGGAGCTGCTTGAGACGATAACAATCACCGATGAAGTGGTGCAGCGCTGCGGCGAACTCCGCAGTCTGGGCTATCAGTTGGCGCTGGATGACGTGATCGAGATCACCGATCCGATCAAGCGATTGCTGTCGCTGGTCAACGTGGTAAAAATAGATCTGTTGCAGACCAGTGCGCAGTCGCTGCCGCAACTCATCAGCTTCCTGAAATCCCGTTCAGTGTTGCTGCTGGCGGAAAAAGTGGAAAGCCTGGAACAGGCCAAGCATTGCATGGCGCTCGGTTTCGATCTGTTCCAGGGCTACCATTTTGCACGTCCCCAGATTATTTCCGGGAAGCGTGCCGATACTTCTCACTTGGGGTTGCTGCGGCTGCTGGGGTTGGT
>Ga0163199_1001566_pt1 | contig 14267 bp, 10 predicted proteins | sample PL_2010_150m_FD_113537 | JGI IMG/M metagenome (GOLD analysis project Ga0163199, IMG submission 113537) | Freshwater microbial communities from Powell Lake, British Columbia, Canada to study Microbial Dark Matter (Phase II) - PL_2010_150m | ecosystem: Environmental > Aquatic > Freshwater > Lake ... | reverse complement strand
GTCGTAGTGTGCAATCCGTATATTTTCGGCCGCCATGATCTTTCTTGCTTCGGTCACGAAGTTTCCAGGATGACCGATGGAAAGGATTGCTACAGCATCACCATCAGCCAATTTCCTTCCTTTCCCTACCGGGATTTCACTGAATTCGGTCTCCCAATCTGCATGAATCCCGTTTCCGCGCGGATAACGGATGGTAAACGGCCCTTTATCCGGAAGTTGAGCGGTATACATTAAATTCCGGAGTTCCAATTCATTCATCGGAGCGGAGACCGTCATGTTGGGAATGTTCCGCATAAAGGACAAATCAAAAACACCGTGATGGGTTGCTCCGTCAGCTCCGACCAAACCACCCCGGTCCATGCAAAAGACAACATTCAATTTTTGAAGCGCCACATCGTGGATGATTTGGTCGTATGATCTCTGCATGAATGATGAATAGATGTTGACGAAAGGGATTTTACCTGAGACGGCCAGTCCGGCGGCGAAGGTTACTGCATGTGGTTCGGCAATTCCTACATCAAAAGCCCTGTCTGGCATCTCATCCATCATGATATTCAAGGAACAGCCGCTTGGCATGGCAGGAGTGATACCGACAATGCTTTTATTTTTTCTGGCGAGTTCAAGCAAGGTTTGTCCGAATACCAACTGATATTTAGGACCTTTTGGAAGGATCTCCGTTTCATTGTAAAATTCACCGGTCACTGCATCAAATTTACCAGGAGCATGCCATTTGGTTGCATCATTTTCAGCAGGTATAAATCCTTTTCCCTTTTTGGTAAGCACATGGAGGAGTTTTGGTCCGGGAATCTCCCTGAGGTCTTTCAGAATCCTGGTAAGCGCCACTACATCATGGCCATCGACTGGTCCAAAGTAACGGAATCCCAGAGCTTCGAAAAGATTGCTGTCATCAAAAACAATCGATTTCATGGCATGCTGGTGTTTCCGCAGCAAAGAGATTGTTTTTCTTCCTACCTGCCTGAAATGTTTAAGTACTTCCCACACCCCCGACCTGAGACGGTTGTATGCCCTGGAAGTCTGCATCCGGACAAAATACCTGCTTATCCCCCCTACATTCGGATCAATCGACATGTTGTTGTCGTTCAGGATTACCAGGATATCTGAATTGGTCCCCCCTGCATTGTTCATTCCCTCAAATGCCATACCACCTGTCATGGATCCGTCACCAATGATGGCCACCACTTTGCGGTTTTTATCTCCATCCAGCTCGGCAGCAATGGAAATGCCAAGTGCAGCTGATATGGATGTAGAGGAATGTCCTACGCCAAAAGCATCGTACTCGCTCTCCGACATGTTTGGAAAACCGCTTAGCCCTTTGTAAGTCCTGTTGGTATGAAATTGTTTTCTTCTGCCGGTCAGAATTTTGTGACCATAGGCCTGGTGTCCGACATCCCAGATCAGTTTATCGTATGGAGTATTGTAAACATAATGAAGTGCCACTGTCAGTTCAACGACCCCCATGCTGGCACCAAAATGACCCGGATTGCAGGAAGCTTCACGAATAATAAGCTCGCGCAATTCGGAACAAACTTTGGGCAAATCCTTTTCTTTTAGTTTCTTAAGGTCAGACGGATAGTCAATATTTTCGAGCAGGTTGGCCATTCAAACAGAACTTTAATAGATGCCTGTAATTGGATTTGATTCAGGGTACAAAGATAAGCTTAATTCATCAGTGTATAATTTGTTTTTCAAAGGACTGATGGAATCCCCATCCCGACATGTCGGGATCATTTTCGGTTGGTGTAAAGATTTTATTATGGGGATTTCATTTATTTTTTGGTCCAGGCTGACTTCAGGGAATGGACTTCCAATGATACAACAAAAAGTTCTCCTCCCTGAGTGTAAAGGACCATCTCATCTTCTTTCTGGACGGGTAAAAAGCAGGTGGTGATTCCCATCTCACCATTGTTTCCCAATATTTCGATAGACGACCGATCGAGCAGAATTTCAAGGACAATTTTCCCGTCGACAGGCTCAAGGGCCATTTTAACTCCATTCGCATCCAATACTTTCTTGGCAGTGTCGTAATGAATATCTGTACCATTGGATTGTTTGCCGTTTCGTACAATGATCCCGAAATTATCCGAACTTTTTGGTTGTAATACTGCCTTGATGTAAATAGCATCCCCTTTGATACCTCCCAGGAGATTGCCTTTGATGCCGGGGATCAGATTCTTGTCTTTTTTCAGGAGTTCATGTTCAAACAAGGACTTGAGAGCTGCAATAGGTTTTCTGCACAAAACAGGACCATTCTTCGTTGATCTGAGTGATAACTCCATCGGGAAACTCATTTGGCCATTGAAAGCCATTTCAGGGTATTCTCCACCTCTCATCCATGCCAGCTGTATGACCTTTCCATCGGGAGCATTTGACAGCGTTTGGGCGGCGTAGAAATTTTTACCGTAATCAAGTTTGCGTATTGCTGTTTCCGGTTGAAAGGTTAAACCATCAAAATTTCCGATTCTGTAGTCTCCCTCGCCACTTAAAACCACCCATTTCTTTTCGGTGGGTTTCCCTTCAAAAGCTACTTCAAAAAGATCGGGACACTCGCCGATTCCTTCCAAAAAACTACTATACTTCCAATTAAGCAGATCAGGAGAGGTATAGATGGAAATACCGCCAGGTTTTGCCTCTTCCCCTTTTCCGCGGTAAAATGCAAGTACCCATTTCCCGGTAGGTGCATGGTAAAAAACTTTTGGATCCTGGGAGTCCCTGGAGGGATTGCTGATAAGCGGATTTTTGGCGTATTTGCTCCAGGTGGAGCCTTTGTCTGTGCTATAGGCAAGATTTTGATTCCCTTCACTGTCTGAATAGAAAATAAGCATCGGCTTGTCCCCTTTTTGCTGAAGACCCGTAACATTGAGTGAATCGATCACCGCACTGCCGGTCATCGGACGGCAGGAGGCCATATCGGTAGCTTTTTCGTCAGGGGTGAAGGCATATGGCAGATGCTGCCAGTGAATCAGATCCTTACTTACTGCATGACCAAGCCGGTTATTCAATATTTTGTTGTTGATAGCTACATTTTGGTAAAAAAGATGATAATCTCCGCGAAAAAAAACAAAACCACAGGATTCAAACAACCAATCTTTCTCAGGCGAAAAATGATATTGCGGCCGGTATTTTTCGTTGTAGTATTTACTGTCGGACTTAGCAGCAACAAGTAAAAACAGGAGGAAGAGTGAATAAATTATATATTTCATATCTCTGGGAATTATGAATTTTAAGCCTTCCCGAAGGAATTATTCAAATATACTGTTTAAACGAAAGCATTCTTCCGGGGGCTGCATAATTCTTGCTTCTGATTAAAATAGTAATTTTGCCCCCGGAAGTGAACTAAAGTGACTAAAGTGACTAAAGTGAACTAAAGTTATGGATTACCCACATAACTTGCCTCAAGCATAAGGAATTTAGTCATTTTAGCTCACTTTAGGCACTTCTCAATTGTTGTTTGAAGCGTAAGTACTTTAGTCACTTTAGTCACTTTAGTCACTTTAGTTCACTTTAGGCACTTCTCAATTCTTGTGTGAAGCATAAGTACTTTAGGCACTTTAGTTCACTTTAGCTCACTTTAGGCACTTCTCAATAATAGGACAGAAAAGATGATGAAAAATATAGAAATAATGGCCCCGGTAGGTTCATACGAATCGCTGATGGCAGCCATACAGGCAGGCGCCGGGTCGGTTTACTTCGGGGTAGAGCACCTGAACATGAGGGCCAGGTCAGCCAATAATTTCACGTTGGAAGACATGAAAGAAATTGCCCGGCGGGCAGGCAAAGCAGGCGTAAAGACCTATCTCACGGTCAATACAGTTGTTTTTGATGAAGAAGCAGAAACGCTGAAACGAATCATCAATGCAGCCAAAGAAGCCGGTGTCTCTGCCGTTATCGCCTCAGACCTGGCTGTCATTCAGGCATGTAAGGCAATTGGCATGGAGGTTCATATTTCCACGCAGCTGAATATCACCAATTATGAAACGGTGAAATTCTATGCCCAGTTTGCCGATGTGATGGTTTTGGCCAGGGAGATGAACATAGGCAGGGTGTGGGAAATCTCCAAAAAGATAAAGGAAGACAAGCTATGTGGCCCCGGAGGTGAATTGATTCGCCTTGAAATGTTTGTTCATGGTGCCTTGTGTATGGCAACATCCGGAAAGTGTTACCTCTCACTTCATGAAATGAATTCTTCAGCCAACAGGGGGTCCTGCATGCAAAGCTGTCGTCGTGCTTACACAGTTACCGATAGGGAAACAGGAGCCGAACTGGAGATCGACAATGAATACATCATGTCGCCCAAAGATTTGAAAACCATTCATTTCCTGAATAAAATCCTGGATGCAGGGGTAACCGTTCTAAAAATAGAGGGACGGGCCAGAAGCGCAGATTACGTGAAATGTGTAGTTGGGTGTTACCACGAAGCTGCCCGGGCTTATCTGGATGGAACATTCAATGCGGAAAAAATTGCCGATTGGGACAAAAGACTTGAAACAGTTTTTAACAGAGGCTTCTGGGATGGCTACTACCTTGGTCAGCGGTTGGGCGAATGGAGCGGAAATTATGGTTCCCTGGCAACAAAGAGAAGAGTCTACCTGGGGAAAGTCACCAATTTCTTCACCAATATCATGGTCGGTGAGTTTAAACTTGAGACCGGATCATTAAAACCAGGGGATGAAATCCTGATCACCGGGCCCAGCAGTGGTGTGATGCAAACGATGGTTGAAGAGGTGAGGGTTGAATTGAAACCGGTAGAAGAAGCAGTTAAAGGATCCTACTGTTCGGTATCAGTACCCGCCAAAGTCAGAAGGTCAGATAAAGTATATAAAATTGTGGACGCTTCGCAGGTAAAATCCCAATAAAACAGCTGATTCTGTTTTTAGCGAATATTAGAATTGGCCCCGACTATTACCGGTAAAATGCTATTTTTACCAATGATTTAGTCATGCAATAATGGGGAAAAGACTGCTTGTTTTTATTACCTTTCTACTGGTTTCAGGGCTTATTGCCGGTTGGTATTTCTTTGCCAAAGAGTCCAGGTACATTGGTACTTCTCCGCTCAATGCCGTGCCGGTTGAGGCACCTTTTTTTGTACGTATCCGTAAATTGGGTGATTTTGCTTCTAAAACAGTTAAGAACAGCGGCTGGCGGGCCATTCGCAGTTTCCGAGAAGTTTCGGAATTGGACAGGGAGCTTGTATTCATTGATTCGTTGACTCAACGGAATAATGAACAGGGGAGCTTTCTGAGGAACAAAGAACTGATCATTGTTCCGGTCTCCGGTTCAAGGATTTATTTACTCCAGATTGGCAGCATCCCTGAAAAAAACTACATCAATTCATTCATTAAGGATTATTTTTTTTCCAAAAACATCGCCGCTTCCAATCAGGAGTACAAAGATGCATCATTGCAACTTTACGAATGGGTTGAGAAAGGTGAAAACCGAAGGGTAGTCCTGGCTTTTTACAGGGGAATGCTCATGTTAAGCAATGAGGCTTACCCTCTAACCGTAGCGATCGATCAGATGGACAAACCATCCGTTTTGAATGATCCCGACTACCAGCAGGTCAATAAAAATTCGACTGAAAATATTGATCTCAACATTTTTATCAACCATCATACTTTCCCCGCCTATTTATCCGGATTTTATGCTGATTCCCTGGCTATAGGAGTTCTGCAACCGAATTATGCCAAATGGACAGAGGTGGATGTCATACTGAAAGAAAATCAACTGCTGATCAATGGTTTTACGGTAACGGACAAAGTTTCGTCTTGTTTTCTGGATGTTTTCAAGCATCAGGTCCCGCTTGTCAGCACAATTGGCAGGTATTTACCCGCAAATGCCACATTTTTTGTGGCACAGAATCTCTCTGACCCGAAGCAATATTTTGATGATTACAACGGTTATCTGCAGAAGTCTGGCAAACTGGAAAGTTATTCGGAACAGCTTTCCCTGCTTTCTGATGAACTAAATGCAGATATCAGGAAATATTTGACAGAGAACTGGACTGGTGAAATTGCAGCAGTATACACCGGCTTTAATCTGGAAGAACCATCCGACAACAGGTTTTTACTGATAAAAGTAAAAACCGGCACCAATGATCCGTTGGCAATTGCAGTGAAAAAAAATGTTGCAAGCGGTAAAAAAAATCTGCATTCGCCTGAAGTAGTTGAAAATGACAGAAATAGCATATGGCAATTGCCATCATCCTGCAAAAATTTCGGAAACCTGATAAGCGAATCCTATTTTGGTTCCATCGAGACAAAATGGATGTATGCAGGCAATGGATTTATTTTGATGGGTGCTACACCCGGGTCATTGAAACGGTACCTGAATCTGCTTCAGAGGAATGAACTACTTGCAGAGGATTCTCCCTTCTTAAAGTTTACGTCAGGATTATCAAGAACTTCAAATTTTCACCTTTGGTGTAAACCCGGACATTCACTTCCTTTTTTTGAACCGGTTATCAGAACAGCCCATTACCGGGATCTGAAAGACGAGGTTTTTGGTCTTAAAAAAATAGAAAATATTGCCTGGCAATGGGGTTATGAAAACGGAATGGTATACAATACAGCCTCTCTGAACATTAATCCGACTGCCAACCAAAACAAATCTCCTTTCTGGAGGTATCCGCTTAAGGCTAAAATAAGGAACATCCCGGTATTTACCTCCTGGTCTGCAAAAAATGATGTAAAAGATCTGCTTTTCCAGGATTTCGAAAATAACCTGGTTGACCTTGACAAAGATGGTACTGAACGTTGGAAAATCCGGATGGAAAGTCCCGTAATGGGAAAGGTCAAATTGATCGATTATTACAAAAACGGAGATTTTCAGTTACTTTTTAATACCAGGGAATCCATTCACCTGATAGACAGAAATGGAGCAGAAGTTAAGAATTATCCCATCAGACTCAAATCCGGAGCAACCAGCGAAGTTTCCGTTTTCGATTATGATGGTAAAAAGGATTACAGATATTTGGTTGCCTGCAACGATAGCAAAGTTTATAATTTTGAGAAAAACGGAAAATTAACTTCCGGATGGCAGGTCAAAACGACCCAAGGTATAGTCGAATTTCCTATTCATCATTTCAGGGTCGGATCAAAAGATTATGTTGTTTTCTTTGATCATAACAAAACCTATATTCTTGACAGGTTTGGGAAAGAGAGAGTCAGGCTGAAGGAGGAATTCGCCCACTCGAAAAATGACCTGTCGATGGTTGTCAGAAAAGATGGGTCATCGTGCATGGTTACGACTGATGAGCGTGGTAAAATCAGGATAGTCGGTTTTGACGGTTCCGTCAAAAAAATTGCCCTGGGGAATTTTTCACCAGGTCATTCCTTCCTGCCGGTAGAAAATAAAAGCCAAAGTGGCCCGGATTTCCTGATTCTGGATCAACACGTTATTTCCCGGTACGGATATTCAGGAAACTTAATTTACACACATCCGGTACAAGTAAAAACAGATCAGGCTCCGGCACTAATTGTTTCAGAAAATGGAAAAATGGTTGAATTGTATTCGGCAGCTGACAACAGGACCTTCCTGGTAAGAAAAGATGGCTCGGTTTTTGATCATTTTCTTCCTGAAGAGTGCAGTCTGCTGACAATTGGTTCTTTCAACAACAAATCAAGTGTCCGCAATATGATGGCTTCCGGCTCTGATGGTTATTTATCTAACTTCCAAATGATTCTGCCATGAGAAAAGATTTATTATACATTTTGTTCAGTGCAGTGTCTCTGCTTTTTGCTTCATGCAATTTATCGGATTTTCAGATGGATAATTTAGCTAAGCCAACCGGTCTAAATCCTGTTGTATACCGTCCCCTCTCAAGCGGAACCTACCTGGTTAAAGATTATACGATCTTCCCCTGGATAGGTAATACTCCCGTAAAGGTTGATTCATTGAAATTTAAACCGATTGCCTACCCTCTGGATAGTATGAAAATGAATATGTCAGGTACAGATTCGATGGTTGTGATCATCAAAACGGTCAATGAAACACCCATGAAATACAGGTATAAATTGTCATTTAATGGTACTTCCATGGATTCAGGGAGCAAACTTTTAAATGCCGCAACGATCGATTTGCAAGGATTTGTCATCGAGGCTTCAAAAGATTCCCTCGAATATCAACTGAATTCAAATGATGTGAAAAACCTGGGATTAGCAACGCAGTTTGATCTATCCATTACGTTGTACCAGCCTGCAAAGGGACCAGTCGTGGCAAATGTCTTAAAATCTTCCCAAATCTCTTTCAAAATTGGATTCAGGGCACCCGTTAACCTGTTTAAGTTTAAATTATGAGCAGGGTTTATCAACTCATGATTTTTCTTTTTGTACTCCTGCCGGGAACTCAAAGTTCTTATGCCCAGCCCAATTCACTTTATTTCCTGAAAGGAGTTCCGCAAACGAAAGATCTTAATCCGGCACGTCCGGGGATTGAGCGAGGGTTTTACATCAGCATGCCCTTCTTCTCCAAGGTAGATCTTTCCATCAATACCAATAACTGGAGTTACAACGATTTGATCCATCAGGGTAGTGGTGTGTATGCAGACTCCCTTGTATGGGATTTTAAAGGTTACCTCTCTTCACTCGGCAAGAAGAATTTCGTGAATGAATCAGCTGCTTTAACTTTACTCGAAGCCGGTTGGAAAAAAGGGACTGTTTTTTTAGGTTTTTCCTGGACAGAACGCGAATTTTCGGAACCTTTCTTTACCAAGGATCTGGCAAATATATTGTATTACGGCAATGCCCCCCATCCGGGAAGTACTTATAGTTCAGGATATTTTGGCGTTGGGGCACAACACTACCGCGAATTTGCTTTCACTTTTTCCAAAGAAATGAGCAAAAAAATCAGCGTTGGGATGACCGCAAAATTACTTTTTGGCATGGCCGGATTGAAGACAACAGGAATGAATTTCATAGTGGGGATGCCGATCAGCGGTGACCAGATGGACCTGGGTGCCACCGGAAGGGCATTCATCTCTGCGCCAGTCGACTTTCAGCTGGTCAGCAACAATGGTTATCATATACTTACCAAAACACATTTCGATAGGAGTACCTACCTTTCCAATTTTGGAAATCCGGGTTTTGCCGTAGATTTGGGCTTTACTGACAAAGTCAATCCGGAGTTTGAGTTTTCAATGAGCCTGGTTGATTTGGGTTTTATCTCCTGGAAGAAAGATGTCACCGTTTTTAACGAGAACGGCCATTTCCTGTTCCGCGGCATTAACCTGAACACAGTAACACCCACCAACGATCCACCCACCACAACGGATGCAAAAGGCTTGATGTTAGCCCTGAGGGATAGTATAAAGGTCGCATTTTTCCCCACTGAAACAAACTCAGGCTTCATCACGCTATTGCCGGTTAAATTGTATGTTGCCGGGGAAGGTAGAATCAATGAAAATTTTTCGATTGGGGGAGTTGCCCGGATAAGGATGTTCAACAGTATGATTCATACTTCATTGACTGTGTCAGCGAATGCTGCCCCGTCTAAAAATTTCTCCCTTTCAGCGAGTTATTCTATCATGGAATCGACTTTTGACAATCTTGGTTTGGCGGCAGCTTTCAGGATTGGGAAAGTACAACTTTACGGTGTTTCGGATAATGTTTTAGCCTTCAAACGTCCAAGTTCAGCCAGGAACGCAAATCTGAGATTCGGAATCAATTTAATTTTCCAGGATGGACCGAAGCAGCGGAAGGGGACTGGCAACAGGCGCCAGGCAAGATCCGGAGCAGTATGTCCTATGTTATGAACAGACCCAAAAAAATACTATTTTTGTACGCTGTAGCAATTAAGATTAGTCATGACTCTCTTTGTAATTTTAAATATCGTCTCCTTTTTTGACCTACTTCTCATTTTGCTCCTCGGATTCTATGCCTTCAGGTTTTTCCTCAGGTATTTCGGCCCAAGGGTAGTTGAAAAAGCCGCAGACAAGATTTATCAGGACCTCAAGGCACAGGAAGATGCACGAAGAAGACCGGAATCCTCCTCTCCGGGACAAATAACCGTTGAGCGTACCGACCGCAAAGAGAAATCCTTTCGGAAAAGCGATGGCGAATATGTCGATTTTGAAGAGGTGAAAAAATAATCCCGTTGGGTTTCTATCCCGTGCGCAATCTGATCAGCTATATATATGATTCAATAATTTTCGATATGAACCAGGAAGATCTTTTTAAAAAACTTGTCGCTCACAGCAAAGAATACGGCTTTATTTTCCCTTCCAGTGAAATCTATGACGGGCTTGGTGCCGTTTACGATTATGGCCAAAACGGCGTGGAACTGAAGAACAACATCAAAAAATACTGGTGGGATTCGATGATATTACTCAACGAAAATGTCGTAGGCATTGACTCTGCAATTTTTATGCACCCTACGATTTGGAAGGCTTCCGGTCATGTTGATGCTTTCAACGACCCGCTGATCGATAACAAAGATTCCAAAAAGAGATACCGCGCCGATGTGCTGATTGAAGAGGAATTGGCAAAGATAGAAGGAAAAATTGACAAAGAGATCGAAAAAGCGCGTGGGCGTTTCGGGGAAACTTTTGATGAGAAGATCTTCAGGGAGACCAATCCAAGGGTGTTGGAGAACCGGCAAAAATGGGATGCCCTGCACAACCGCTTCGCCGCGGCGCTAAACAATTCTGACCTGGTTGAACTGAAACAGATTATTGAGGACAATGAAATCGTTTGCCCGGTGTCAGGTACCAGAAACTGGACAGAAGTTCGCCAGTTTAACCTGATGTTCTCGACCGAGATGGGCTCAACGGCCGACAACAGCCTGAAAATATTCCTTCGTCCGGAAACGGCCCAGGGCATATTTGTCAACTATCTCAATGTTCAAAAGACCGGAAGGATGAAAATTCCTTTCGGGATAGCCCAGATTGGGAAGGCATTCCGTAATGAGATAGTTGCCCGTCAGTTTATCTTCCGGATGCGTGAATTTGAACAAATGGAGATGCAGTTTTTTGTACGTCCCGGCTCAGAACTCTCCTGGTTTGAACATTGGAAGGAAATCCGCATCAACTGGCACAAAGCGCTTGGGTTCGGTGAATCGAATTATCGTTTTCATGTGCACGAGAAACTGGCACATTATGCCAATGCAGCAGTCGACATTGAATACAAATTTCCGTTTGGATTCAAGGAAGTGGAGGGAATTCATTCCCGGACAGACTTTGACCTCTCCCAGCACCAGAAATTTTCAGGCAAAAAGATACAGTATTTCGATCCTGAACTGAATGAATCCTATGTTCCTTATGTTGTTGAAACTTCCATTGGTGTCGACAGGATGTTTCTTCAGATACTTTCCGCATCCTATTGCGAAGAGGAAATTGATGCCGGTGATGGAAAAAAAGATATCCGCGTGGTATTAAGGCTGCCGGCCCCGCTGGCTCCGGTAAAACTGGCTGTGATGCCTTTGATCAAGAAAGACGGACTGCCCGAAAAAGCGCGTGAGATCATTGATGAACTGAAGTTTGAGTTTTATTGCCAGTACGACGAAAAAGACTCTATCGGGAAACGATACAGACGGCAGGACGCCATCGGCACTCCGTTTTGTGTGACAGTTGATCACCAAACCATTGAAGATAACACTGTCACCATCCGCTACCGCGATAATATGGAACAGGAGCGGGTAGCCATCGATCAGGTTAAATCGATCATTGCAGGGAAAGTCAATCTAAAAAGATTATTTGAAAAACTGATGTAACAAAAAAAGAGGCTGTCTCAAAAGTTTCATTAACCGCAGAGAACGCTAAGCAGGCGCAAAGGGCACAAAGTTAAATTTCTGTATAACAAATCTTTGCGAACTTTGCGAAATAGCTTTGTGTTCTTTGCGGTTAAATAAAATTTACTTTTGAGACAGCCTCTTTTTTTGTTACGAATGATTTGATTTCTTTTTCAGGTAGTCGCTGATTAGAAACAGTGCACCTACCATGATAAAGGGCACATTGATCAGGAAAACTATGCCTAGACCAATCCAAACAGAACCCGTTCTGTGGTAATTAAGTAAAAATACAGGAACACTGGTGACTGCCCCGATAGCAATGTACAATAACCCGCCCCATTTCTCTTTAACCCAGGCAAACCATAGAACCAGAATCAGAACGTAAGTGGGGATCAGATGGATCAGGAAGTCACGCACCTGCTCCCAAATTGTCAGTCCGGGAGAAAATGCATCCAGGGCAAACATACTGACAAAAAGGATAGCCCCGATGCAAAGCGCTCTTGGTATCCAGTGGAACCATTTTACCAGATTTTCCATTTTCTTGAATGATAGGTGGTCAAAATAAGGATTACTTGCTTATTTCCTCCTCAAGCAGTTTGACTACTTCAGGTGTAGCTTTCAGACTTTCTTCTTCGGAAGTTATTTTTTTCATGTACTTGATAACCTTGTCTTTGCCAACAATTAAAAGGACACCAATGCCATTGCAATCTCCGAGTCCGAGGGCTTTTGGCAATACATGATCTTCGTCGAGCATGACGATTGAGCCGACAAATTGTTTTTCCTTCTGCCTGGCTTTCATCCTGATTCCGGCATTTGGTATCCAGGTATCCTTGCAGTTGGCAATGCCCATTCCCTGGTAAACTTTGGCATCAAATTTTTTAGCCTTGACAGCATCTGAGAGTTTGTCGTTGATATCCTTCACATCAGGATCGGTGTACTGAATCAGCAATACTTTCTCTCCGACGAAAGGAATGGCTTTGGGTTGATTGTTCGCATCAGAGATCATCAGGGCACTCATTGTCTTACCAACTATTTCGTTCTGGGCTTTGCCTGTAGATGGCAGCAGGTAAAAACAGAAAAGGAGAGCTGCAATAAAAGTGATACAATTCATTTTAATCGTTTGATTCTTTTTTATGTTTTTCGTTTTCAGTTATTATGTATGGTCGCAACCTGATAAAGATAGAAATAAATTAATTCTTTTGCCTTGACCTGCCACCCGGATAAAATGGAAAAATTCCTTGTCAAACAAAAATTTTGGATTTTGGATTTTCGATTGACGCCACCGTCAATAGGCCCCTAATTTCCTGGATTTCACTGTAGACTCAAATTAGATTCCTGAATGTTGGGAGTTCCTACTTCCAAAATCGAAAATTGAAAATTGAAAATCATCAGGCTTTTATCATTTTCTCAAAGATCTCCCTCTGTTCAATCAGTGCTTTCACTTTGTCGGCAGGATCGGTACGGCATTCCAGTAAAATCCATCCCTGGTAATTGATCTTTTTGAATAGGTTCATCAAATCCTGGTAAGGATAGGTTGTATCATTCAGTTCCCTGACGTGACAGATATCTCCGAACCTGGCTTTCACCATGTTAAAATTGGCTTCAAGTCCGCCGCCGTTCAAATCCTGAGCATTGCAGTTCCAGCAGACAGTTGCATTGGGATGATTGGCCACATCCATGATGGCTTTGATGTTTGTCAGTTCCTGGGTCTCATTACCGTGAACCTCAAGCCTGAGGATCTGGCCCATATCGGCGCCGTATTTAGCCAATTCGTTCAACGACTTGCCAATCTGCTCGATCGTTTTTTCATGCGGTATGCCAGGCCTGAATTGATTGGGCTTCACTTTTACCCCGAGTCCGCCAATATCGCGACTCAGCTGGAAGAAGGCTTTGGTTTGCTCTATAGATTCCCTCAATTTCTCAGGTTCAACATAATCGTATTGTTGGTTGGTGCCCATTCCGATGATCTGAACCGGACTATCCTTAAATTTCTTTTTAACAACACTGCGTTCTTCTTTCGTTAAAGCGGGACTTACCTTGTGGGCATGTTCTACCCTTAGCTCAACACCATGGACTCCGGATGCTGTCAGATTCTTGATCAAAGTATCCTGGTCCCAGTCTTTGCCCCAGAGATAGGTTACAAATCCTAGTTTCATCCCTTGATTTTTATTTATACCAAAGGCAAGTTGCCCTGTTGGTAAAACCATTGCCCCTGTCAGTAATCCCAGGTTCTTCAAAAAGTTTCGTCTGCCCTCCTCCTGATAATTTTTCATCTTCTTCCGGTAAATAAGTTAAACGTGTGGATTATTATATGATTGGTTATTTGAACTTATGTTCACAAATTTAACGAATTAATCTTCATTTAACTGAAAAAAAATTGAACATATCCCTGCAGAACTTTTTATAAATACCTGGGTTAGTTAAAAATTTGTTAAAGTTTTGCCGACCTGAGCTGAAAATCTTGCCGGATAGCCAGTTTGTACAGAGCAGGATATGCTCAATTTGGAATTTTTAAATGACACATAATC